>Ga0307416_100000530_pt1 | contig 19509 bp, 16 predicted proteins | sample DK1Cmetagenome_2_FD_203821 | JGI IMG/M metagenome (GOLD analysis project Ga0307416, IMG submission 203821) | Maize rhizosphere microbial communities from greenhouse at UC Davis, California, United States - DK15-C-3 | ecosystem: Host-associated > Plants > Roots > Rhizosphere > Soil | place...
GCCGGCCGCAGCGGTTTCGACATCGAGGTGCTCGGCTACAAGGCGGGGATGGCGCTGCTCGAATCGGGCGTGCTCGAGGACGAGGGCGACCTGTTCGCCCTGGACGCGGAGAAGCTGGCGAGCAGCCCGTTCTTCGTCAACGCCAACGGCAGCCTGTCGGCCAACGCCAACAAGCTCCTGGTCAACCTGGAGGAGGCGAAGAGCCGGCCGCTCGCGCGCGTACTGGTGGCGCTGTCCATCCGCCACGTCGGGCCGACGGCGGCCGACGCCCTGGCCCGGGAGTTCGGCTCGCTGGACGACATCGCCGCGGCCAGCGTGGAGGAACTGTCCGCTGTGGAGGGTGTCGGCCCGACCATCGCCGTGTCGCTCAAGGAGTGGTTCACCGTCGACTGGCACCGCGATGTCGTCGAGAAGTGGCGGGCGGCCGGCGTCAAGCTCTTCGAGGAGCGGGTCGACACCGGCCCGAAACCGCTGGCCGGCCTGACCCTCGTGGTGACCGGGACGCTCGTCGACTTCTCCCGCGAGGGCGCGACCGAGGAGATCACGTCCCGCGGGGGCAAGGTCACCGGCTCGGTGTCGAAGAAGACCGACTTCGTCGTGGTGGGCGACGCGCCGGGATCGAAGTACGACAAGGCGGTCTCCCTCGGCGTGCCGGTGCTGGACGAGGACGGCTTCCGGGTGCTGCTGGCCGACGGGCCGGACGCCGCCCGCGCCCGGGCCGCCACCACCCCCGCCGACTGAACCCCCAAGATCGGGAGCCGGGCCCGTGGGCCCCGCGATCATGGAGTTGGGCCCGCGAAACCACACTGATCATGGACCCAAGTCCATGATCGGCGACTCGTGACGGACGGGATAGACGTTACTAAAGTGAGTGTTCGTCCGTTTTAGCTAACCATGAGCGTGTCCGGTGGTGTTGGGGCGCATCCGTGGGCCTTGTACGCCGGGACCGTGGTGGTCGCGGGCGGAGCGACCGCCGGCTGGTGGCTCGCGGAACCGCCGCGTCTGGACGCGCCCGCGGCGTTCGTCATGGTGGCGGCCCTGGCCATCCTGGTCGCCTTCTGGCCACTACCCGGCCCGGGCGACACGACGGCCATGGCACCGGCGACGTTCACGTTCGCGCTGCTGCTCGGGTGGGGGGTCGCGCCGGCGGTGGCTGTGCAGGCGGTGGCCGTCCTGGTGGCCTCGGCCCGGCGGCGGCATCCGCCGTGGCGGGCGCTGTACGTGACCGCGCGCTACGCGCTGGCGTTCACGGTGGCCGGCGTGCTGATGGCGATGGCCGGCGTGCCGCCCCTGGCCGCCGGGCCCGGCCCCGGACCGGTCGACGTGGTGGTCATGGCCGTCGCGGCCGCGGTCTGGCTCGTGGTCAACGACCTGGTCGCCGCCACGGCGGTCTGGCTCCAGCTCGGCGACGACTGGCTGTCCACCGTGGTCCGTCTGCTGCGGCGGGAGGGACCGGGACGGCTCGCGATGCTCGCGGTGGCGCCGCTGGCCGTGACCGCGGGCCGGGCCAGCGCCGTCCTGCTGCCGCTGCTGCTCGTGCCGCTGGTCGCCCTGTCGGAGCTGGCCCGCCGGGCCGGCGACGAGCACCGGGGTTCGCCGCGGGACGACGTCACCGGCCTGCCCGGTCGGGACGCCATGCTGCGCGAGCTGCGCGTCCACATCAGACGCGAGCGGTCACGGATCGGTCTCGTGCTGATCGACCTCAACCAGTTCCGGAGGGTCAACGACGCGTTCGGGCACGCCGTCGGCGACCGCCTGCTGGCCGCGGTCGCCCGCCGCCTGCGCGAGCGGGTCGGCCAGGAGGCGCCCGTGGCCCGCCTCGGCGGCGACGAGTTCGCGATCCTGGCCGCCCAGCCGGCCGCGGCCGCCGAGGCGGCGGCGCACGCGTTGGCCGAGCCGGTGACGCTGGACGGGCTCTCGTTCGACGTCACGGCGGCCATCGGTGTGGCCTCGTACCCCGACCACGGCGCCGACCCGTCCACCCTGCTCCGGCACGCCGAGAGCGCCATGTACGACGCGAAGGAGCGCGGCGCCGCGTACGCGATCTATGGGCCCGAACTGGAGCGCAACTCGGCCGATCTGCTCGAGCTGCTGGCCGACCTGCGCCGGGCGCTGGAGCCCGGCGCGACGGAGCAGGTCCAGATCCTGTACCAGCCGCAGGTGGCCCTCGGCTCGGGCGGTGTCGTCGGCGTCGAGGCACTGTTGCGCTGGCACCATCCGCGGTACGGGACGGTGAGCCCGGAGCGGGTGACCAAGGTGGCCGAGCACAGCGCCGTGATGCGTGCGCTGACCCTGCGGGTGTTCGATCAGGTCACCACCGACCTGGCGGCCTGGCGCGAGCACGGGCTGGAGATCCGCGCATCGGTCAACGTGAGCATCCGCGACCTGCATCGGCCGGAGTTCGTCGACCGCCTGTCCGAGCTGCTGACCGCCCGCGGCGTGCCGGCCAACCAGATCCAACTGGAGATCACCGAGACCGCGCTGCTCGTCGACGCCCGGCGGGTGATGGTGACCCTGCACCGACTCGACGCGCTCGGCGTCAGCCTCTCCCTGGACGACTTCGGCACCGGGTACTCGTCGCTGCAGCACCTGCGCCGGTTGCCGCTGGCCGAGGTGAAGATCGACCGGTCGTTCGTGCTGGGCATGACCACGGATCCCGACGACGCCGCGGTGGTCGCCGCGATCATCGATCTGGGCCGGGGGCTGGGCCTGCGGGTGGTGGCCGAGGGCGTCGAGGACGACCGGATCCGCCGCATGCTGACCGCCGGCGGGTGCGAGGTGGCGCAGGGTTGGTACTACGCCCGGCCGATGACCGGGGACGGGCTGGTGGCCTGGCTGGCCCGGTACCGTCCCACCCCCCGCCCGAGCGAACGGATCGACAGCTAGTCATTCGCCGTCGTTGAGCACCTCACCGGGTACGGCCAGCAGGACGCCGTGCGGTGGCCGCAGCACGACGCGTCGGGCGCCGCTGGTCGGATCGACGAGGACGAGTTCGCCGACGTCCGGGCCGCGACGGCGTACCAGAACACCGGCTCCGGTATCGGCCAGCAGCGACCAGACCTCGCCCTCGCCGGCCGGCAGGTCCACGCGGTGCCGCTGCGTGCCGGTGTCGCGATCGACGACGACCAGCCGGGCCGGGTTTCCGGGCAGCGGGGCCGACTTCTCCGAGGTACCCGGAACGATCCCGGACCGGTGCCGCAACAGGACGGTCACCGCGTCCAGGCCCGGCGCGACCGCCACCCCGGCCGGGCACCAGCATTCATAGTCCGGTGGTGGGCCGAGCGTCACCTCGCGGACGGTCGGGCCGGCGGCCATTCGCAGCGCCGTATCGGTGATGTCGACGGTGACCAGCCGGCCGTCGGGCAGGACGCCCACCATCCCGGACGCGTCGACGGACCGGACCTCGCCGGTGGCCGGCTCGATCAGCGTGGTCGGCGCCATGGCCGGCTCGGCGGCCAGCAGGAACCGCGCGTCCGGCGACCAGCGCCCGGGCGTGGCGTCGACCGGCACCACCGCGTCGCCGAGCAGGTCCCGGATCAGGTACCGCCGGTCGCCGCGATGGCCGGACCGCCGGTAGCCGAGCCATCGCCCGTCCGGGGACAGCGACGCCATCGTGCGACCCTGCCGGCCCTCGTCGGGCGGCGGCGGTGGCAGCCGGAACTGCCGGCCGTCCTCCAGCACCACGACCACTCCGGCCGTCGAGGCGAGGACCAGCGCGCCCCGGCCCACCGACCCGCTCGCGGGCAGGTCCGGTGGCGCCGGGTCCGCCGCCAGCGTGGCCGGTAGATCGGGCCAGCCCGCGAACCGGTGCGGCGGTTGGGAGCACCCGCTCAACACGACCGTCATCGCCAGCAGTGACACGATCGCCCGACGCATGACCGCGAATATAACGGTAGACGATATAACTCGGCAACCTAGTGTTTGGCCGTGGCCCTACGTGGGCGCCTGGCCACATAGACTCGCTCAGGCCGGCAATACGAATAAATGAGGGGGAATCATGGCCGCCATCTCCCGCGAGGAGGTCGCCCACCTGGCGCGGCTGTCGCGGCTGGCCGTCACCGACGAGGAGCTGGACCGCTTCGCCGGGCAGCTCGAGGTGATCCTGCAGGCGGTGGCGCGCGTGGGCGAGGTGGCCGCCGCCGACATCCCGCCCACCTCCCACTCCGTACCGCTGACGAACGTGCTCCGGGATGACGTGGTCGTGCCGGGCCTGGCCCGCGAAGATGCGCTCTCCGGCGCCCCGGACGCGGCCGAGGACCGCTTCCGGGTACCGCGGATCCTCGACGAGGAGCAGTGACGCGATGCTGATCAAGACAACCGCGACCGAGCTGGGCCGCCGGCTGGCCGCGCGCGAGATCTCCGCCGTAGAGGTCGCGACCGCGTTCCTGGACCGGATCGGCGCCGTCGACGAGCGGGTGCACGCGTTCCTCCACGTCGACGCCGAAGGCGCGCTGGCCGCGGCCCGCTCGGTGGACGAGGCCCGGGCCCGGGGCGACGAACTCGGGCCGCTGGCCGGCGTTCCGGTCGCGGTGAAGGACGTCATCGCCACCCGGGGCGTGCCCACCACGTGCGCGTCGAAGATCCTCGAGGGCTGGCGCCCGCCGTACGACGCCACAATCGTGGAGCGCATGCGCCAGGCCGGGCTGGTCATCCTGGGCAAGACCAATATGGACGAGTTCGCGATGGGCTCGTCGACGGAGTACTCGGCGTTCGGGCCGACGCACAACCCTTGGGACCTCGACCGCATCCCCGGCGGCTCCGGCGGTGGGTCGGCGGCGTCCCTGGTGGCGTACGAGGCTCCGCTGGCCGTTGGCACCGACACCGGTGGCTCGATCCGCCAACCCGGCGCGGTCACCGGAACGGTCGGGGCCAAGCCGACGTACGGGGGCACGTCCCGCTACGGCCTGGTGGCCTTCTCATCCTCTTTGGACACTCCTGGCCCCTGCGCGCGCACCGTGGAGGACGCCGCCCGGCTGCACTCGGTGATCGCCGGCCACGACCCCCGCGACTCGACGTCGATCCCGGCGCCCGTACCCGACGTGGTGGCCGCGGCCCGCCGGGGCGCCGAGGGCGATCTGACCGGCGTGAAACTGGGGCTGGTCAAGGAGTTCGCCGGTGAGGGCGCCGAGCCCGGCGTGATCGCGGCGTTCCGCGAGGGCGTCGAGGCGTTGCTCAAACTGGGCGCCGAGGTCGTCGAGGTGTCCTGCCCGCACTTCGAGTACGCGCTGCCGGCGTACTATCTCATCGCCCCGAGCGAGTGCTCGTCGAACCTGGCCCGGTTCGACGGTGTCCGATATGGACTTCGGGTCGGCGACGATGGGGCGAGGTCGCTCGAGGAGGTCATGTCGGTCACGCGGGAGGCCGGCTTCGGCCCAGAGGTCAAGCGGCGCATCATGATCGGGACATACGCGCTCTCGTCCGGCTACTACGACGCGTACTACGGGCAGGCGCAGAAGGTGCGCACGCTGCTGTCGCGCGACTTCGTCCGCGCCTTCGAGCAGGTCGACGTGCTGGTGTCACCGACGACGCCGTTCGTGGCATTCCCCTTCGGGTCGCGCACCTCCGACCCGTACCAGATGTACCTGGCCGACCTCTACACGATCCCGTCGAACCTGTACGGCGGCCCGGCCATCTCCATCCCTTGTGGACTGTCGGAGGGCCTGCCGGTCGGCTTTCAGATCATGGCGCCGACCATGGCCGACGACCGCATGTACCTTGTCGGCGCGGCCCTGGAGTCGACACTGGCTCCGCCCACGCCGCCGGACCTGTAACGGCGTTGGCGCGCACGCGGTCGGTCGGACCCGGCGGGTGGTGGAGCTGGCCCGCCGCGGTCGTGGTCGCCGGGCTCGCGCCGCTGGCCGGCCTGTCGGAGCTCGGCGTGCTCGGGCTGGAGCCGCTGACCGTATGGGGCTCGCTGTGCCTGCTGCTGCTGATCGCGATGTGGTGGGACGAGCTGTCGCCCCGGGTCGCGTGGAACGCCGCCGGCTTCGTCGCCCGCGGGCCGCACGGCGTGCACCGCGGATCGTGGTCCGACGCGCTGAGCGTCTATCTGCTCGGGCTGGGCGGGCGGCGCCGCAATTTCCGCGCGGCCGACGTGCCACCCAACTGGGACCGCGAGGCGACCACCGTGCTGGGCATCACCAACGAACCCCAGCCGAGCCGGTACCGGCTGGTGATCGTGACGCCGTCGGGACGCTTCGAGCTGGTGCCGTCCCGCTTCTGGTGGATGGAACCCATCTCCGGCCGGCACACCAAGACGCATCAGGCGCTGGAGGAGATCCGCGCCGCCCGCGACGCGCTCGACGCCCACGGTGGCGTGCCGCCCCGGCTGATGCCGCCGCTGGCCCAGCTGATGCTCGTGGTCCTGCTCTGGCTGGCCGGTCTGGCCGTCGGGACTCTCGTCGGCTGACCCGGGCCTTCAGCTGCTTTTCTTGCCGCGCCAGAAGAACGGGCCGGGCAGGTCGACGCGGTGCTCCCGCCGGCGGGAGTTCCAGGACCAGCGCCAGAACTTGAAGCTCCACGAGGAGAGCCCGCGTTTGGTGAAGTTGAGGCGGAATGGTCCGAATCTCAGTATCTTGCGGAGCTCCAGTCCCATGCCCGCCATGCTAGCGAGCGAACTACACCGGTGTGGTTTCGACGCGCGCGGATGTCCTTTGAGGTGTATGCAGGGGCCCCCTACAGACGCTTTTTGTACTGTAGGGGGCCCCTGCATACGGTTCGGGTGGGTCACTACGCTTCCCGTATGACCTCGGTGGCGCTGCTGTCCTTCGACGACGTGGTCGCGCGGTACGAGCCGGTGATCGGCTTGGAGACGCACGTCGAGCTCTCCACCCGTACCAAGATGTTCTGCGGGTGTCCGACCGACTTCGGAGCGGAGCCGAACACGCAGGTCTGCCCGGTCTGTCTGGGTCTGCCGGGCAGCCTTCCGGTGGCCAACGCGGCCGCCATCGAGGCGACCATCCGGATCGGGCTCGCGCTCAACTGCCGCGTCGCCGAGTGGTGCCGGTTCGCGAGGAAGAATTACTTCTATCCCGATATGCCAAAGAACTTCCAGATCAGCCAGTACGACGAGCCGCTGTGCGTGGATGGCTGGCTCGAGGTCGAAGTGGACGGTCAGACCGTGCGGGTCGGCATCGAACGGGTGCACCTGGAGGAGGACACCGGCAAGACGCTGCACATCGGCGGCGCGACCGGGCGCATCCACGGGGCGACCGAGTCCCTTGTGGACTACAACCGGGCCGGCATCCCGCTGGTCGAGGTCGTCACCAAGCCGATCCCCGGCACCGGCGCGCTGGCCCCGGTGGCGGCCCGCGCGTACGTGACCGAGCTGCGCGACGTGCTGCGCGGGCTGGGCGTGTCGGACGTACGCATGGAACAGGGCTCGCTGCGCTGTGACGTCAACACGTCGCTGAACCGGCCGGGCGAGGCGTGGGGCACCCGTACCGAGACGAAGAACGTCAACTCGCTGCGCAGCGTCGAGCGGGCCGTCCGGACCGAGATGATCCGGCAGGCGACGATCCTCGACGGTGGCGGCAGCATCGTCCAGGAGACCCGGCACTTCCACGAGGACACCGGCGACACGACGGCCGGGCGGAGCAAGGAGACGGCGACCGACTACCGGTACTTCCCGGAGCCCGACCTGGTGCCGCTCGCGCCGGACCCGGCCTGGGTCGAGGAGTTGCGCGCGGGTCTGCCCGAGCCGCCCCGGGTACACCGGCGCCGGCTGCAGGACGCCTGGGGGCTGGCCGACCCGGAGATGCGGGCCGTGGTCAACGCGGGCGCGGTCGACCTGATCGAGGCCACGGTGACCGCCGGCACGACCGCCGACGGCGCTCGCAAGTGGTGGATGGGTGAACTGGCGCGGCGCGCCAACGAGCGCGGCATCGACCTGGCCGACGTCGGCGCGACGCCCGAGCAGGTGGCGCGGCTGCAGCGCCTGGTCGACGCGGGCCGTCTCAACGACAAGCTGGCCCGTACGGTCCTGGAGGGCGTCGTCGACGGAGAGGGCTCGCCCGAGGAGATCATGACGACTCGGGGCCTGGAGATCGTCTCCGACACCGGCGCGCTCGCCCAGGCGGTCGACGACGCCATCGCGGCGAACCCCGACGTGGCCGCGAAGATCCGCGATGGCAAGGTCGAGGCGGCCGGCGTGCTCATCGGGGCGGTCATGAAGGCGACCCGCGGCCAGGCCGACGCGAAGACCGTCAAGGAGTTGATCATCGCCCGCCTCTCCGGCTGATCCACCCGCCGGCCCGAGATCACGACAACTTTGTCAAAGTTGTCGGCTCGAAGGGCCGTGAGGCGACAATATCGTCGATATTGTCGCGATCTTGAAGTGGGGAGAGGAGGTCAGCGGGGGGTGGGTGCGACCGTGGGCGGCTCCTCGACGATGTGCCGCTGGAGCGTGATCTCGGCGAGGCCCGTGCCGCCCACGCTGATCTCGTCGTACGCGTCCACCAGATGGTCGGGCCCGAGATAGAGCACCGACATCTGAAGCGGCGTGGGCTCCTCCGTCTCGAGGCCGCGCAGGCCCGCGCCGCCGGTGGAGCCCTCGACCATCAGGAGGGTGGCCGGCACCCGCGACGGCCCGACGACCGGCATGTCGCGTACCTCGCGGGCGTGGCGGTGACCGGCCAGCACGAGCGGCACCGTGCCGGCGAGGGCGTCGGCGGCCGCCGGATCGTGAACGGCCGCGATGTCGACCGGCGGGCCGCCGGAGATGGTGGCGGCCAGTTCCCGGCCGGTCAGGTAGAGCCCGGCCCGTACCGCGTCGTCGGGCTGGTCCGAGGCCGTCTTATCAGGGGTGAAGCGCGGGTCGCCGATGCCCGCGATGCGCAGGCCGCCCACGTCCGTGACGCCGTTGTCGAGCACGACCGCGTTCGGCTGCCGGCGTATGGCGTCCTGCGTGAACGGGGAGTCGTGGTTGCCCCGCACGTACACGTACGGCACCCCGAGCAGGCCGATCGCGGACACGTAGGAGGCCTCCGGCTCCGTGCCCCAGTCCGTGATGTCGCCGGTGTCGATGACGACGTCGACGTCGAACTGGGTCACCACGCTGTGCACGACCGACCAGGCCGCCGGGTTGAGGTGCAGATCGGAGATGTGCAGGACCTTGATGGTGTCGTTCTGCGGGGCGTAGATGGGCAGAGTGGTGATCGTCGTGTACAGGCGGCTGACGTTGGTGACGATGCGCTGGAGCTGGTCGCGGTACGCGTCATAGCGGTCGGCGATCTTCTGGGCGTCGCCGACGACGTTGCGGGCGTTGGTGAGCAGCCCCTCGTACGTGGGCTCGGCGATGGCCTGCCGGCGGAACGTCGCCGCCGCGGTCAGCAGGCTCGCGGCCATGACGAGCGCGGCCAGCCCGCCGCAGATGGCCACCCGCCGCATCGATCGGAACACGAGGGCGGCCAGCAGCATCGACCCGAGCATGGTGACGGCCAGCGCCTGCCAGGCCAGGCGGGAGACGCCGCGGGCCACGTCGCCGACCGCGGTCTCGCTCGCCACGGCGATGCCGTCGGGGCGCGTGACCAGGTTGAGTGTCCGGGTCGTGTCCAGCGACGCCAGGTTGATCGTGAGGTGGGCCGGTCCGGCATGGCTGGCGATGTGCACCGAGCCCAGGGGCGGCAGCTCGACCTCGGTACCGCCCGACACCGCCGGGGTGAGCGCGAACCGGGCCTCGAACGGCCCCACGTCCTGGTGTACCGACCCGCCGACCGCCAGCCCGAGCCCCATCCCTATCAGGGTCACGACGAGCACCGCGACGCCGGCGCCCAGCCGCCGCCCGCCCGGACCGCCGAGCCAGGCCGCGGGGGGCCCGACGACGGGCCGCACGCGAGCCCACACCGCGGCGGCGACGGCGCGACCGCGTACCAGATGAGGCCGGAGCACGGCGCGACCCCGGGCCAGATAGGGGAAAACGGCGGCACCCACGGTCCTACAACGGGCCGCCGCCCTCTGGAGGCGCGGCACCGCGGCCTGGCGCGTCCGCTCGAGGCGCGCGCGGAGGAGATCGCGCATGATCGAGCGTGATTGTGGCACCTTGCCGGTGGTCAGGTCTTACCCACCCCACCACCGCCGGCCACCACGATCCGAAGGATCTTGTCGTCGCCCGGTTTCGGCGGTACCCGGCCGTCGAAGTTGGACGTGGTCACCCAGACCGACCCGTCCGGCGCGACCACGGCGGCCCGCAGCCGGCCGTACGTCCCGGCGAGGGCGGCGGTGGGCGAGCCGAGCAGGGTGCCGTTGGTGGTAAGCCGGAGCAGCCACAACCGCTGGCCGCGCAGGCAGGCGGCGACGAACACCGTGCCCACGACGGCGGCGCCCGAGCAGGAGGCGTCCTGCGGGCGCCACTGCTGGATGGGATCGATGTACCGGCGGTCCCGGGCGATGCCCTCGACCGCGGGCCATCCGTAGTTCTTGCCCTTCTCGATCCGGTTGATCTCGTCCCAGCGGTCCTGGCCGAACTCGGTGGCGAACATCTGACCCGCCGCCGTCCAGCCGAACCCCTGGACGTTGCGGTGCCCGTACGACCAGACCAGCGAGCCGCGGAACGGGTTGCCCGGCGCCGGTTTGCCGTCGGTGGTCATCCGCAGGATCTTCCCGCCGAGGCTGCGGAGGTTGGGCGATTGCGAGCGCTCGGCGCCGTCGCCGGTCGAGGCGTACAGGTAGCCATCCGGTCCAAAGTGGATCCTGCCGCCGTTGTGGATGCCCGATGCCGGTATCCCGGTGACGATCGGCTGGGGCCGCTGGCCCAACTTCAGCTTGGCGATGCGGTTGTCCCGCGTGGTCGTGTAGTAGATGAACACCGTCTGGTCGGTCTGGTAGTCCGGCGAGACGGCGATCCCGAGCAGGCCGCCCTCGCCGCGGGCGGTGGCCTCCTCGACCGTCTGGACGAGCTTGCGCTCCAGGCCGCCCCGCCCCGCCTTCGGGCCGACCCGGAAGATGCGCAGCGTGCTGCGCTCGGTGACCAGCGCGGACCCGTCGGGCAGGAACGCCACGGCCCAGGGCACGCGCAGGCCGGTGGCGACGACCGTGGCGACCACGCTCGGCGGATCGGTCTCCGGGGGCGGGGTGGCGGTGCGGCTCGGCGTCGGCAGCCTCGGCGGTCCGCCGCCCTCAACGTCCGGGGGCGGGCCGATGGTGCACCCGGCGAGGCTCAGCACGATCGCGGCGGCGGCGAGGCGGGGTACCCGGGGGGAGGGTGGGGCCACGCGGACGAGCCTAGCCCGATCCGCGAGCCGACGACCGAGCGAGGAACGAGCGAGGCGGAGGCGAAGCCAGGCAGGCACGGCACTGGAGTTGCCGGTCGTAGACTTCTGGCCGGGGCCGTGGCCGAGCTAGGGTGATCTTTCGTGCGCGTCTGTGTGGCCCATGAGAACGGTGTGGAGCTCATGGGTGAACTTCCGGTCGGAATCGACATCGTCGTGGCCCCGGAGCCCGATGTGGACGTCGAGGTCTGGGTGCCGTCGTTCCTCGGTACCGCGCCGCCGGCGGCCGCGTTCGCGCGGCTGACCGCGTTGCGCGTGGTGCAGTTGCTCACCGCCGGTGCCGACACCTGGGTGGGCCGGGTACCCGGTCACGTCACGCTGTGCGACGCCCGGGGCGTGCACACCTCGGCCACCGCGGAGTGGGCGGTGACGGCGATCCTGGCGCACGTGCGCGACTTTCCGCACTTCGCGCGGGCCCAGTCGCGTTCGGAGTGGGCCTACCGCCGTACGGACGAGCTGGCCGGCAAGCGGGTACTCATCGTCGGCGCCGGGTCGATCGGGGAGGGCGTCGCCGACCGGCTGCGTCCGTTCGAGGTGTCGCTGACCCTTGTGGCCCGCCGGCCGCGGGCGGGCGTGCACGGGGTCGACGAACTGCCGGCCCTTCTGCCGGCGGCAGACATCGTGGTGCTGACCGTACCCCTCACGGACGCCACGATCGGCCTGGTCGACGGCGACTTCCTGGCCGCCATGCGCGACGGCGCGCTGCTGGTCAACGCCTCGCGGGGCCGGGTCGTCGACGCGCAGGCCCTGACCCTCGAGCTGGCCAAGGGCCGCCTCGGCGCGGCGCTCGACGTCACCGACCCCGAGCCCCTGCCGGCCGGCGACCCGCTCTGGCAACTACCCAACGTGCTGCTCACGCCGCACATCGCGGCGTCGGTCGGGGGCGTGCTGGTGCGGGCGTACTCGCTGGTGGGCGACCAGCTGCGCCGCTACGCCGCCGGCGAGCCGCTCCTCAACGTGGTGACCGAGGGGTACTGACCCTGTCGGTAGGGTGACCCGGTTATACAGAAAGTGTTTGCAGGGGGTCCCTGCATATGCCTGTATGGGGGCATGGCGATCGTCACCGGACCGGTACGGCGCGGGGACGGCATCGCCCCGGCGGTGGCCCTGGTCGACCCGAAGTTCCCCCACAATGTCGGCGCGGCGGTACGGGCGGCGTCGTGCTACGGGATCCGGCAGGTCTGGTTCTCCGGGGACCGGGTGCAACTCGTGGGCGCCCGGGGCTACCGACTCCCGCGGGAGGAGCGCATGCGCGGGTACCAGGCGGTGGAGCTCCGCCACGGTGATGCGTTCTTCGACGCGTTCGAAAGCGACGTCGTACCGGTCGCCGTGGAGGTCCGGCCCGGGTCCGAGTCGCTGATCGACTTCGAGCATCCGGAGCAGGCGCTGTATGTGTTCGGCGCCGAGGACGGGTCGCTGTCCAAGGCGGTACTGCGGCACTGCCACCGGTTCGTCATCATCCCGACGCGGCATTGCACGAATCTCTCCGCCGCCGTCTACACCGTGCTGTACGACCGGCACGCCAAGCTGGTCCGCGCCGGTCGCGAGGAGCCCCACCGGATCGCCGAGTCGCGGGAGAGCGGGGCATTCGTGGAGTCGGACACGCTGATGGACGCCGTCGGCGTCACGTGGGGTTCGTCCTAGGGTCGCTCTTCACCAGGGTCTGTCCGGCGGCGGCGAGCACCCTCGGCAGGGCCGACGCCGGTACGGCGGTGAGGCGCAACGTCCCACCCGAGGTCAGCCGGGCGGTGACCCGGCCGCGCGCGTCCGCGGTGAGTTCGGTGATCTGCGTCCACGGCACCCGGCGGGTGCCCAGCGCCGCCCGGACCGTAACCCCGGTCGGGTCGACATCGGTGCCGGCCCGCCAGCCCCACACCGCCACCGCGAGCGGCACGATGAGCAGCGGTATCAGGTAGATCGCCCATGTCGAGATCGAGATCCCCGCGATCAGGGCGAGCACGGCGGCGACGGCCATAGCCGGGCTGTGGCGGAAGCGCAGCGGCCTGGTCTTCACGCGCCCATCGTCCCACCGTCTGCCCGAGGTCCTGTGCGCGCGGGCCGCGGTGATCCACTAGGAGGGGCCTCGCATGGTCGTGACCGTACGGATTCCGGGCGTGCTCCGCGACGAGCGCGGCGAGCTGCGCCGGTATGTCAACGTATACGTGGACGGGGAGGAGTGCCGTCGCCTCGAAGGCCTGGGCACGCCCGTAACCGACCGCACCGAGATACTCGTTATTCCGAGCGTTGCGGGGGGCTGAACGTAACTTCGCCAACGTAGGTTTCGCCATGGGGGTCGACGGCGCCGTTGCCGACAACGGCTTCTCGGCCAGGGGAGGGGCGAAATGGTGGTAGGTCCGGACCTGCCCGGGCTGGTGTGCGTCCGCCGCGTCAACGACGCCCGCGGCCGGACCGATTTCGAGCACGACGAGGTGTACCTCGCGCTGCGGGTCTCCGACGCCGCCGAGGTCGCCGTCCGTGTCTATGGCCGTCCGCTGCGTTCCGAGCGGGACCGCGAACGGTTCGGCCGCGAGGTCGACTCGCTCCGGTCGCTGGCCGGTGAGCCGTACGTCGTCCCGGTCCACAGCGCCGGCGTCACGCAGCAGGACCGCGCGTTCGTGGTCACCGACTACTGCCCGGCCGGCTCGCTCTACGACCACCTGACCACCGTGGGTCGGTTCACGCCGGCCGAGGTGCGGCGCATCGGCGTCAAGCTCGCCAGCGCGCTGGCCGGTGCCCACGACCGCGACATCTTCCACCGCAACGTCAAGCCGGCCAACGTGCTCATCGACTCATCGGGCGAACCGGCGCTGACCGACTTCGGGATCGTCGCCCTGGCCACGTCGAACGGCGACTACACGCCGCCCGTCCCGTCGACCCAGCGGGCCTATGTCGCGCCCGAGGCGTTCCTGCCCGAACTGATGTCGGCCGCCGCCGACGTCTACGCCCTGGGCGCCACGATGTACGCGTTGCTCGCCGGGTGGGCGCCGCGCACGGCGGATCCGCTCGCCACCGCCGTCGGCGGCGAGACGCTGGTCGACCTGCCCAAGGTGCCCTGGGTACTGATGTCGGTGCTGCGCCGGGCCATGGCCCTCGACCCTCGCGACCGGTACCCGCACGTCCTCGACCTCGGCGCAGCCCTCGCCACCGCCGGCTGAGCCGCCGCTCGCGGCGCAGGGAGATGGCGCACGGAGATGTGGTCAATCTGGATGACACAAATCGGGCATGGGTCATCCGGATTGACCACGTCGGCCGGACAGCGATCAGGGGGCGGGGTGCCAGCCGGGCATGGGGAAGTCGGCGAGCAGGTCGGCCACCTCGCGGGCGATGCGGTCGAGTACCCCCTCGTCCTCCTTGACGGCGGCGGTGACCGCGTCGTCGATCCAGGTGGCGACGGCGGGCATGTGCTCGGGCGTCAGGCCGCGGGTGGTCAGCGCCGGGGTGCCGATCCGCAGGCCGGACGGATCGAACGGCTTGCGCGGGTCGTACGGGACCGTGTTGTAGTTCGTCTCGATCCCGGCCCGGTCGAGCGCCCGGGCGGCCGGCTTGCCGCCGATCCCCTTCCGCGTCAGGTCGATCAGGATGAGGTGGTTGTCGGTACCGCCGGAGACCAGGTCGAAGCCGTGTTCGGTCAGCGCCGCCGCCAGCGCCACGGCGTTCGCGACGATCTGGTGCGCGTACTCGCCGAAGGTCGGCTCGGCCGCCTCTCGCAACGCGACGGCGATGCCGGCCGTGGTGTGGTTGTGCGGGCCACCCTGCAGGCCGGGGAAGACCGCCTTGTCAATCGCGGTGGCGTACTCCGCCGTGGTCAACAACATCGCGCCGCGCGGGCCGCGCAGGGTCTTGTGCGTGGTGGTCGAGATCACGTCGGCGTACCCGACGGGTGAGGGGTGCGCGCCCCCGGCGATCAGGCCGGCGATGTGCGCGATGTCGGCCACCAGCACCGCGTCCACCTCGCGGGCGATCTGGGCGAAGGCCGGGAAGTCGATGGTACGGGGGATGGCCGTCCCGCCGCAGAAGATCAGCTTCGGGCGGTGGGTGCGGGCGAGGTCGCGCACCTCGTCCAGGTCGACGAGGCCGTCGTCCCGGCCCACGCCGTACTGCACCGCCGAGAACCACTTCCCGGTGGCCGAGACCGACCAGCCGTGGGTGAGATGTCCGCCCATCGGCAGGGCCATGCCCATCACGGTGTCGCCGGGCCGCGCGATGGCCAGGTACGCCGCGAGGTTGGCCGGCGAGCCGGAGTACGGCTGGACGTTGGCGTGGTCGACGCCGAAGAGCGACTTCGCCCGGTCGATGGCCAGTGTCTCGATCGGATCGACGTACTGCTGGCCCTCGTAGTAGCGGCGTCCCGGGTACCCCTCCGAGTACTTGTTCGTCAGCACGCTGCCGGTCGCCTCGAGCACCGCGGACGAGACGTAGTTCTCCGACGGGATCATTCTCAGTTTGTCGTGCTGCCGCCGGGCCTCGGACTCGATGAGGTCCGCGATCGTCGGATCGGCGGCGGCGAGATGGGTCAGCGGTGGTACATGCATGACGGCCTCCCAACGTTGGTGGGCCGGCACCCAGGCGCGCGGTGCGTGGCTAGTTTCGCTTCCCGGTGGTCGGTTCCACCTCAGCGCCAGTCGCGATGCGCCTCACCCTAACCCAAGATCCTTGAGCCCGACTGGTCTGCCCCGCCCACCCGGGTCGACCCAAGATCCGCTCGATCATGGAGTTAGGGACATCACATCGCGCCGATCATGGACCTAAGTCCATGATCGGCGCGGAAGGTGGGGGGGTCAGTCGGGGACGCGGCGGTAGGCGCCGTCGGAGGCCGAGGTGGCCATCGACGCGTAGGCGCGCAGGGCCGCCGAGACGGGCCGCTCCCGGTCCCGCGGCGTGTACGGGCGGTCGCGCTTGTCCTGGGCGACCCGGCGAGCCTCGAGCTCGTCGGCCGGCACGTCCAGCTCGATCAGGCGCCGCGGGATGTCGATGACGATCGGGTCGCCGTCCTCGACGAGGGCGATGATCCCGCCGCCGGCGGCCTCGGGCGAGACGTGGCCGATCGACAGGCCGCTCGTCCCGCCGGAGAAGCGGCCGTCGGTGATCAGCGCGCAGGCCCGGCCGAGCCCGCGGCCCTTGAGGAACGACGTGGGGTAGAGCATCTCCTGCATGCCCGGCCCGCCCCGTGGCCCCTCGTAGCGCACCACCACCACGTCGCCGGCCACGACGTCGCCGCGCAGGATGGCGGCGACCGTGTCCTCTTGGGACTCGAACACGCGGGCCGGCCCCCGGAAGACGAGGCAGTCCTCGGGTACTCCGGCGGTCTTCACCACGCTGCCCTCGGGGGCCAGGTTGCCGAACAGGATGGCCAGGCCGCCGTCCACAGTGTAGGCGTGGGCGACGTCCCGGATGCATCCGTCGACGGCGTCGATGTCCAGTGTGGACCAGCGGTTCTCGGTGGAGAAGGGCTCCGTGGTACGCACACCGCCGGGTGCGGCGTGGAAGAGGTCGACGGCCTCGGCGGTCGCCGAAGGCCCGCGCACGTCCCAGCCCGCGAGCCAGGTCGACAGCGAGGCGGCGTGCACGGCGTGCACGTCCCGGTGCAGCAGACCGCCGCGGTCGAGTTCGCCGAGGATGGCCGGGATTCCGCCGGCCCGGTGCACGTCCTCCATGTGGTACTTGGGGGTGTTCGGGGCGACCTTGGCCAGGCAGGGCACGCGCCGGGAGATGGCGTCGATGTCGGTGACGCCGAAGTCCAGCTCCGCCTCGCGCGCGGCGGCCAGCAGGTGCAGCACCGTGTTGGTGGAACCGCCCATGGCGACGTCGAGGGCGACGGCGTTCTCGAACGCGGCCCGGGTCGCGATCGACCGCGGCAGCACCGATGCGTCGTCCTCGCCGTAGTAGCGCCGCGACAGCTCCACGACGAGCCGGCCCGCCTCGGTGAACAGGCCGCGGCGGGCGGCGTGGGTGGCCAGCGTCGATCCGTTGCCGGGCAGCGCCAGCCCGATCGCCTCGGTCAGGCAGTTCATCGAGTTGGCGGTGAACATGCCCGAACACGAGCCGCAGGTCGGGCAGGCCGAGCGCTCGATCACGCCGAGCTGGTCGTCGCTCACGGCCTCGTTCGCGGAGGCGATCATGGCGTCGATGAGGTCGAGCTTGCTGTGGACCACACCCTCGATGGCCACCGTCTTGCCGGCCTCCATCGGACCGCCGGAGACGAAGACCGTCGGAATGTTCAGTCGCAGCGCCGCCAGCAGCATGCCGGGCGTGATCTTGTCGCAGTTGGAGATGCACACGAGCGCGTCCGCGCAATGGGCCTGCACCATGTACTCGACCGCGTCGGCGATCAGCTCCCGGCTGGGCAGCGAGTAGAGCATGCCGCCGTGGCCCATGGCGATGCCGTCGTCCACGGCGATCGTGTTGAACTCGCGGCCGACCCCGCCGGCCTCGGCCACGGCGTCGGCGACCAGCGCCCCCATGTTGCGCAGGTGCACGTGACCGGGCACGAACTGGGTGAACGAGTTGGCGATCGCCACGATCGGCTTGCCGAAGTCGTCGTCGGTCATGCCGGTGGCGCGCCAGAGCGCCCGAGCGCCGGCCATGTTGCGACCTTGGGTCGAGGTGGCGGAGCGGAGTTGGGCCATGCGCCCAGTGTGGCAGTGCAGCGGTGCGGGGGGCCAGCCGACCACATAATGGGACGAGGCGGGAAGGTCGCGTCGGATCGCGCCTCCGCATCATGATCCGCGCGATCGACGGGCAGTTCTGGCGTCGTAGCGATCGCGAGACCTCAATTGCCTGACAGTCGCGAAGATCTTGGGCCGGCGGCGGGTCGCGCGGCGGCCTCGTGGGTGGCTCGGGGCGATCCCGAGTCGGGACGCGCGCGTGACCGAACGCGGGCCTCGTAACCATTTCGTGATGTGTCCGTTGACCACGATGTGGGATCGACCTGCTCGCGAGCTGAGAATGAGGCAGGCTGAGGCCATGTCGGCCAACCGGTTGACCCGAGTACTCCTCACCTAGCGCGTCCGGCTGACCAGCCAGACGCGCGAGCCCTACGTGCCGAGCACGGGGGCTCTTTTGCTGTAGGCGAATCGACGTCCGAGCCAGCGCCAGCGAGCGAGGCGGAGACGAAGCGAACAACGACCAGGCGACGCGAGATCCATTCAGAGGCGGACGGAGCCCACTCCACCGGCCGCCGAGGCCCAGGACCGAGGGTACGGACATGACGAAGACACCTTCAGACCATCCGACGCGCGGGTCGTCGGCCGCGAGCGGCGGTGCGCCGTCGCCGCTGACCGTCGCGGCCGGAGTTCGCGCGCACGGCCACGCGGGCCAGGCCGGCGCCGGGCCGGGCGGCCAGGCGGGAACCCCCACCGCCCGGACCACGGTGGCCGAACCGGTCACCGGGGCACAGTCCCTGGTCCGGTCCCTCGAGGCGCTCGGTGTCGACGTGATGTTCGGCATCCCGGGTGGGGCGATCCTGCCGGCGTACGACCCGATCTTCGACTCGTCGGTGCGCCATGTCCTGGTGCGCCACGAGCAGGGCGCCGGGCATGCGGCCACCGGGTACGCCCAGGCGACCGGCAAGGTCGGCGTCTGCATCGCCACCAGCGGTCCCGGGGCGACCAACCTCGTCACACCGATCGCGGACGCGTACATGGATTCCGTGGCGATGGTGGCGATCACCGGTCAGGTGCCGCGGGGCTCGATCGGCTCGGACGCGTTCCAGGAGGCCGACATCCACGGCATCACGCTGCCGATCACGAAGCACAACTACCTCGTGCAGTCGGCCGAGGACGTGCCCCGCGTGATGGCCGAGGCGTTCTACCTGGCCGGCACCGGCCGGCCCGGTCCCGTGCTCGTCGACGTGCCGAAGGACGTGCTGCAGGCCCGCACCACGTTCTCGTGGCCACCCACGCTGGAACTGCCCGGGTACCGGCCCACGCTCCAGCCCCACGGCAAGCAGATCCGTGAGGCGGCCCGGCTGATGGCGATGGCGCGCCGGCCGGTGCTCTACGTCGGTGGCGGGGTGCTCAAGGCGGGTGCGTCGCCGGCGCTGCGCAAGCTGGCCGAGGTGACGAAGGCGCCGGTCGTCACGACGCTGATGGCCCGGGGCGCCTTCCCCGACAGCCACGACCAGCACCTCGGCATGCCGGGCATGCACGGCACCGTGGCGGCCGTCCACGCCCTGCAGAAGGCCGACCTGATCATCGCGCTCGGCGCGCGCTTCGACGACCGGGTGACCGGCAAGCTGGCCACG
>Ga0307416_100000531_pt1 | contig 19505 bp, 13 predicted proteins | sample DK1Cmetagenome_2_FD_203821 | JGI IMG/M metagenome (GOLD analysis project Ga0307416, IMG submission 203821) | Maize rhizosphere microbial communities from greenhouse at UC Davis, California, United States - DK15-C-3 | ecosystem: Host-associated > Plants > Roots > Rhizosphere > Soil | place...
CGCGCGGGAAACGCAATGCGGATCTTCCCCCCCGGCACCCTCGTCGAGCCCACCCCATCGGCCGCTCGCGCTCAGGATTCTCCGCCACAGCCGTCCCGCCCCACGGAGCTCGCCGCCCGCGATTGACCACCCGCGCTCCCCACGTCCCACGTCCCTCGTCCCTCGTCCCTGTAGTTGATGCTCTACGTCGACGTCCACACTTACATCGGGCCGTACCCGTTCCGGTACGTCCCCCACCCGGACCCGGACGTGCTCGTCCGCGTGCTCGCCCGCGAGGGGATCGCACGGGCGTGGGTGGGGCATTTGCCGTCGGCGTTCTACCGCGATCCGTCGCACGGCAACGAGGCGCTGTATGCGGCGCTCGCCCCGCACGCGAGTGTGCTAGCGCCGGTCCCGTGCGTGCGCCCAGATTGGCCGCGGTGGCACGACGCTGTAGGGGAAGCGGTCGCGCGCGGTGCGGCGGCCATTCGCGCCTACCCACCGCAGTGGGGGATGGGGCCGCAGGACGGATCGATGCGGGCGTTGGCGGCGGCGTGCGGCGAGGCGCGGATCCCGATCTTGCTCACCGTCCGCTTCGAGGACCTCCGCCAGCGCCACTGGATGGATGCCGCCGGCGATCTGAGCGCGGCGGCCGTGCGCGACGTCGTTCGCTCGACCACGCAGGTGCGCGTCGTCGTGGTCGGCGCCGGCCGCGAGATGGTCGAGGAGACGCATTGGGGACTCAGCCCCGCCGAGCGCGCGCGCGTATGGTGGGACATCTCGTGGATCTGGGGTCCGCCCGAGGACCATCTCGCGCGACTGTTTCGGACGATCGGGCCGGAGCGATTTCTGTTCGGAACCGGGTGGCCGCTCCGGCTCACCCACAGCCCGGCGGCGAACCTCGAGCTCCTGCCCGACGAGTTGCGCGACGCCCGGCTGGCCGAGGTGGGGGAGCTCGTCGGCTAGCGATCGGTCCCCCGGCCGGAGCCGGGGCGCCGGGCGCCCGGCCGCAAAGCGCGTCGAGCAACTCGTCGACTTCGCGGCGGATGAACGCGCCGGCGCGCGTCACGGCGAACACCTGATTGATGCACCGCCGTCCCCGCACCGGTCGGACGACTCGCACCGCCCGCCGGGCGATGGCAGGCTTCGCGGCGTCGAGCGGCACCACTGACGCGCCGTACCCGAGACCGACCATGGCGACTACTTCCTCGAGCTCGTCGAAGTGGTGGACGCTCGTCGTCGCCGTCGGCTGTGCGCCGAACATGGCGTCGAACCAGCGGCCGAACACGTAGTCGCCCTCCAGGTACGTCACGAACGGCAGCGAGCGGTACCCGTCCAGCCGGGCCAGGTCGCCCCGCGCCTGCTCCGCGCGGAGCATTCCGGGGGCGGCAATGAGAACCAGCTCCTCGTCGTACACTGGGCGAAAGGCGAGGTAGTTGGAGACCTTCGGCAGGTACACCACGCCGAGCTCCACGTCACCGTCCTCCACTTGGCGCAGCACTTCGTGCGCGGTGCGAAACCGCAGGTCGACGTGCGGGCGTGGGGCGCCGGTTTGGGCGGCGTCGAAGTCGCCCTCGCCCGCGGCGGACACGCGGCGCGCGAGCAACGACGTGAGCACTGGAAAGAGCACGTAGCGCCCGAAGCCGCTGACGGCTGCGATCCGCAGCGGGTCGGCTCGCGCCGCGCCGCCGTGCGCGATGCCCTCGGAGAGCTCCGCGTACTCGGCGAAATATCGACGGCAGAACTCGAGCAGGCGGCGCCCCGCAGGTGTCAGCACAGCCCGCCGCCCCCCGCGGTCGAATAGCTGCGCGCCGAGATCGCGCTCGAGCGCGCGCACCTGGTAGGTGACCGCCGGCTGCGTGCAGTTGAGGCGTGCCGCGGCTCGGGCGAAGCCACCCGCCGTGCACACCGCGTAGAACGTCCGAAGGAACCTCGTGTCGTGCACCGCGCCTCCGCTCCGAACGATAAGCGTGTCTTGGGCCGGCCATAGACAACTCGTATTGGATTTATCACGCCGTCATTCCTAGTGTCACTCCTGGGCGCCAGCGGCCTGTGGCTCCTCGCTGGCGGTCGCCCTCGAACGCATCGCGGAGACGACACACATGCCGAACGGGAGCGGCGAAAGGTGCGTGCATCGCGTCGCGCGGCGGCGGTTGATGCGATGGCTGATGTCGGGGCTGATGTGGCTGCCGACCGTGGCCGTGGCCACGCACGCGGCGAGCGCCCAGGCGTCCGGTGCCGGGGGCGGCGCCGCCCGCACCTTCGAGCTGCGCCCGCGCGAGGGCCTCGTGCGGCAGTTCGGCGACGGGTACCGCCGTCATCTCGACTGGCACCGTCGGGCTGGCGAGCGATGGGTGTGGTACCTGTGGCAAGTGGTCGATGGCGACCGCGCCGGCCTCCTCGTCGACGGCACCTTCGGACGGACGTGGGGCGACTTCGACGCCGCGGTCGACCCCGCCGGCGACGCCGCCGACAACGCCGTGAACGTCGAGCCGTACGTGGTCCGCGCGGCCAACCAGGCGTGGCGGTCGCGACCCGACCTCGGGGGCCGCCCGGTCGACCTTGAGGCAGCCCCGTTCGGCGTCCGCACCGAGTACCGCGTGCGGCCCGGCGCGGAGGCGTCGTTCGTGGCCGCGCTCCGCCGACTGCGGGTGGCGAGCGGCGTCCGCGCCTACGCTGTCTACGAGCTCGTGAGCGGCGGCGACTCCCCGACGTATGTGTTGTGGGTGCCGGCGCGCACGTGGGCCGCCGTCGCCGATGCGGCCGAACTGGCGGCGGTGATCGGGGGCGGGGGTCGGCGAGACACGCGCACACACTACGCGCTCGCCGAGGCCTCGCAGCAGGTGCGCCGCGAGCTCTGGCGCTTTCGGCCGGACCTGAGCATCCGCCGGGCGCCAGCCGCCGGCTGCCACCGGACGCTCGAAGCGGGACCCGGCGGGCGCTGACGCGCGCCGGACGCTAGGCGACGGGCGCGGACGAGCGCGCATGGCGGCGGGGCCCGCGCACGTGCGCAGCATGCGCCCCAGTCGCCCGCGAGCGTCCGCGGCTCGAATGCGGCCGTCGCCGAGTGTCCGTGGTTCCGAGCTTGCGTACGCGGCGTCCCGCCGGGGCGGACAGCGTGCGAGCCGTGCCCGCGTCGAGGTTCGTCCCGCCGGTCGCAGCCGTTGACTTTCGTGAGTTCGCCGAGCGCGCGGTGTAGCTCTTGCGCGTCATATGGCGCCCGAACAACTTCCGGGCGCTCGACCCCGGCTCGTGAGTCGCCTCACGAAGCCGAGCACAATATTCGGCTTTCCTGCACCAGGTCGCAGAGATGACGAGACGGAGGAAGTGGGCGGCGGTCCCTGGGTTCCTCGCCATCGGGGCGATCGCCGCGGCAGTCTCCGCGTACAGCGGCGCTACCATGCTGCAGTCCGGCCGTAGCGGCGGAATCGGCGATAAGGACGGGGCGGCGCAAGCGGCCGCCGGAGCAGAGCAGGGCGGGCGGCCGGCCGGAGTGAGCGGTCCGGGGAGCATTGGGCTCGAAGGCGTCATCAACAACGCGCAAGCGCAGGCGCGACCGATGACGCGCGGCGACAGCGGGCTGCGACTCGCGCCGGAGACGGGGCCGTGGGGGTATTCCGCGGCCTCGTCGGACCAGGGCTACTCGCCCGAGCAGCCGGTGTACTTCCCGCACCCGCAGCACGTGCAGAAGCTCGGCATGAATTGCATGTACTGTCACTTCGCCGCGGGGAAGTCGACCGATCCCGGCATGCCGGCGGTGAGCACGTGCATGGGCTGCCATACCATCATCGCCACCCAGAGCCCGCACATCCAGAAGCTCGCCGGCTACTGGAACAAGAAGCAGCCGGTCCCTTGGCAGCGCATCCACAAGGTGCCCGAGTACGTGCACTTCCCGCACATGCGCCACGTCAACGCCGGCGTGACCTGCCAGACGTGTCACGGGCAGGTTCAGCAGATGCGTCAGGTGTTCCAGTACGCCTCGCTCAACATGGGCTGGTGCATCAACTGCCACCTCGAGCGCAAGGCGCGCTACGACTGCAGCACGTGCCATTACTAAGAGTGGTGCTTGGTGCGTGGTGCGTGTCGGAGCCGCTCGGGACGCGCTGGCGTGCCGAAGCTCACCGAGCGGCCGTCACACGCACCACGCACTACGCAACACTTCCCGATCTCCCCCGACGAGACCGCCCCCTATGAGCACTGACCCGAAGTCGCCCGGCGTGAAGCGCCGAGACTTCCTGAAGATTCTGGGCGCCGGCAGCGCGGTGACGGCGACCGTCGGGTGCAGCACCGACCACGTCGAGAAGCTGATTCCGTACGTGGTGCATCCCGACCAGACGGTCCCGGGCGCCTCGACGTACTACGCCACCACCTGCCGGGAGTGTGCGTCGGCGTGCGGCGTCATCGCCGAGACCCGCGAGGGGCGCGTCATCAAGCTGGAAGGCAATCCGGCGCACCCGCTGAACCGGGGGGCGCTGTGCGCGCGGGGGCAGGCGGCGCTGCAGGGGCTCTACAACCCCGACCGCTTCCGCGGACCGATGGTGCGCCGCACCGCTGGCGGACCGCTGACGCTGATCTCGTGGGACGAGGCGACGCGACTCTTCACGCAGCGGGTCGGCGAGCTGCGAGCCAACGGACAGGCCGCGAACGCGGTGTTCATCAACCAGCACGAGCAGGGGAGCTTCCCGGCGTTCCTCGACCAGTGGCTCGCCGGCTACGGCATCCCCGCGCACCTCAGCTACGACGCCGACGCGCCGCTCTCCACGATCGCGGCAAACCGCCAGACGTACGGCGCGGCGTGGCCGACGCTCGACTTCAGCGCCGCCCGGCTCGTCGTCTCCTTCGGCGCCGACTTCCTCGACACGTGGGGCCCGGTCGTCCCGCAGCAGCTCGCGTGGGCCGATGCGCGCGCCAAGCTCGACGGCGCGCCACGCATGATCTACATCGGCCCGCGCCGGTCGCTCACCGGACTGAACGCCGACCAGTGGATCGCCTGCCGTCCGGGGAGCGAGCTCGCGATCGCGAATGCCCTCCGTGGCAACGCCGGCGCCACGATCGAGCAGGCGGCGCAGGCCGCGGACGTCCCGCTGGCGACGCTCCAGCAGCTCGCGCGCGAATTCTCCGCCGTGCGCCCCAGTCTCGTCCTCGCCGGCACCACCGGCCCCGACGCCACCGAGCTAGCGTTGGCCGTGAACGCGCTGAATCAGGCGGCCGGTAATGTCGGCATGAGCATTCGCCCGGATGAGAGCGTACGCGCGTACGACCGACTGTCGACGCCCGCTGAGCTGCGCCAGGTCGCGGCGCGGATGCAGGCGGGGGGCGTGTCGCTGCTGATGGTGCGCGGCGCCAACCCGGCGTTCACGCTGCCGAAGGCGCTCGGCTTCGCGCAGGCGATGGCGCGGGTGCCGTTCAAGGTCAGTTTCTCGAGCTACCCCGACGAGACGACCGAGCTCTGCGACCTCGTGCTTCCGGACCACCACGCGCTCGAGAGTTGGGGTGACGCGGAGCCGGTGCCCGGCACGCTGTCGATGCAGCAGCCGGGCATGGACCCCGTGTTCCTCACGCGCGCCACGGCGGACGTGCTCATCGCGGCCGCGAAGGGGGACGCCGGGCAGGCGGCCCGCTATCCCCAACCCGACTACCGCACCTGGCTCATCTCGCGCTTCCCGGGGGGGCAGCAGGCGTTCACGGCGGCGATTACTACGGGCGTCTCGCGCGGGTCGGTTCCGGCCGCCCCGGCGCCGGCTGTCGCCGCGCGCGCCCCGGCGCCCGCGCGGACCATGGCGGGCGGCATCCAGAGCACACAGGGCGACTACTTTCTCGTCGTGTACCCGTCGGCGGTGCTCGGCACCGGTGCGGGCGCCAACAAGCCTTGGCTTCAGGAGCTGCCCGACCCGGTCAGCAAGATCTGCTGGCAGTCGTGGGTCGAGATCCACCCGACCACTGCCCGACGCCTCGGCGTCGAGTCCGGGGACCACCTCAAGGTAGAGACGAGTGCCGGGAGCATCACCGCGCCGGCATATCTCTACTTGGGAGTTCGCCCAGACACCGTGGCCGTTGCGCTCGGCCGGGGACATCGCAGCGCGTCGGGGCGGGGCGGAACCGCCGAGCGGCGTGCCGACGGACCACTTCACCTGACCGGCTACGGGCGCTACGCCGACGGCGTGGGCGTCGACCCGCTCGACCTCATCCCGGGCTTCGAGGATCCGCGCTCGGGCGCAATCGCGCTGACCGTCACCAAGGCCCGTGTGACGAAGACCGGCGATCACTCGCCCCTCGTCACCACCGAGGGGTCGGCGCGCCAGCACGGTCGCGGTATCGCGCAGGCGCTCACCGTGACGCAGCTCGGGACGCTGCAGCAGGCCACCGGCGCCGAGCAGGCAGGCTCGCTCGCGCCCGGGGGGACCGGTGGCGTTCACGGTGGCCAGACGCCTGGCGGCAGCGCGCCCGCCGGCGCCCCTGGAGAGACGCCCGGCGGTGCCGGCGGGCCAGGCGCGCAGGGCGAGACGGCGCACGAGGGCGGGCCCGATGCCGGGGGCGAGCACAGCTTCCCGAGCGGCGTGCCGCTCCCGTTTCAGCCAGGGCTCCGGTCCCCGGTCGCCGCCGACGCGCAGGGTGACTTCGCGGAGGCCGACTCCAAGGACAAGGGGATGTACGACATCCGCCACTGGAGCGGCATGGCCAAGCGCCGCTGGGCGATGACGATCGATCTCGCTCGGTGCACGGGGTGCTCGGCCTGCGTCACCGCCTGTTACGCGGAGAACAACCTCCCGACCGTCGGCGCCCCGTGGCAGGGGCGTGCCCTCGGGCCGGCGACGCCCAACGCCGGTCCGTGGGACACCCGTCCCGGCGCCAACATCATCAAGGGGCGTGAGATGAACTGGATCCGGCTCGAGCGCTATTACGAGGGCGCCGACCGAGCCGACGTCGAGTTCGATCCGAACTTCGAGGCGCGCTTCGCGCCGATGCTCTGCCAGCACTGCGGGAACGCGCCCTGCGAGTCCGTGTGCCCCGTCTACGCGACGTATCACTCGCCCGACGGGCTGAACGTGCAGGTCTACAACCGCTGCGTCGGCACGCGCTACTGCTCGAACAACTGCCCCTACAAGGTGCGCTACTTCAACTGGTTCGGCTTCGGTGAGCCGGCGCGCCGCCAGTACGCCTTCCCCGAGCCGCTCAACTGGCAGCTGAACCCGGACGTGACTGTCCGCGGCAAAGGCGTCATGGAGAAGTGCACCTTCTGCGTGCAACGGATCCGGGAGGCGGAGAGTCGCGCCGACCTGGAGCACCGCCCGGTGCGGGCGGACGAGTTCACCGTGGCATGCGCCCAGGCCTGCCCGTCGCGCGCCATCGTATTCGGGGACGCCGCGGACGCGGCATGGACGGTGTCGCGGTTGGCGATGGACCGACGCGCGTACCACGTCTTCGAGGAGCTCAACACCTACACGGCGGTGGTCTACTTGAAGAAGGTCAACCATCCGGCGCCCGCGGCCGGAGCCGCGCCGGCCGGGGCCTAGGAGGCGCGACCATGGCGACGATTGCGAAGCCCCGCGCCCGCCCGCCCGAGGAGGCGCCACGCCGGCCGAACATTCCCTCGGCCAACATTCAGCTGCCCGCGGTCCGCGACTACGAGCAGGTCGACAACGAAATCACGGCGACGCTCCACCCGACCGTCACCTGGTTCGCCGGTCTCGGCATCGCGATCCTCTGCATGCTGATCGGTGCCTCGGCCTGGACGTACCAGATCTATTGGGGGCTGGGGCAGGCGGGGTACGAGCCGCCGGTGATGTGGGGCGTCTACATCATCACCTTCGTGTTCTGGATCGGCATCGGCCACGCCGGGACGCTCATCTCGGCCATCCTCTACCTGTTCCGCGCCGGCTTCCGCACGACGATCTACCGCGTCTCGGAGGCGATGACCGTCTTCGCCGTCATGACGGCGGGACTCTTCCCGATCATTCACATCGGGCGGCCGTGGAAGTTCTTCTGGCTGATCCCGTACCCGAACTGGCGCCTCATCTGGCCGCAGTTCAAGAGCCCGCTCGTGTGGGACGTCTTCGCGATCTCGACGTACCTGACGATCTCGACGACCTTCCTCTACATCGGCTTGATCCCGGACATCGCGGTGCTCCGCGACCGGGAGACTAACCCGGTGCGCAAGCGCATCCTCTCGACGCTGTCGCTCGGCTGGCGGAACTCGGACCGCGAGTGGCGGCACTTCGCCCGCGCCTACCTGTTCCTGGCGGCGTTCTCGACGCCCCTCGTGCTGTCCGTGCACTCGGTCGTGTCGTTCGACTTCGCCATGGCGGTGACCCCCGGGTGGCACACGACGATCTTCCCGCCGTACTTTGTTGCCGGCGCCATCTTCTCCGGCTTCGCCATGGTGTGGACGATCATCATCCCGCTGCGCCGGTGGTGGGGGCTCAAGCACTACGTGACGCTGAACCACCTCGACGCCTCGGCGAAGATGGTGCTCTTCACGTCGCTCGTGGTCGGCTCCGCGTACTTGAGCGAGTTCTTCATTGCCTGGTACAGCGGACTCCGGAGCGAGCAGGAGTACTTCTGGAACCGGATCTTCGGGCAGTGGTGGTGGGCGGGCTGGTCGCTGCTCATCTGCAACATGGTGTTCCCGCAGACGCTCTGGTCGCAGCGCTTGCGGCGCAACACGACCTGGCTCTTCATCCTCTCCATCATCATCAACATCGGGATGTGGATGGAGCGCTTCACGATCGTCGTCCCCTCGCTGAGCCACGAGTTCGAGCCGTGGCAGTGGGGCGGCTACCGCCCCTCGTGGGTGGACATGAGCTTCCTGGTCGGGAGCTTCGGGTGGTTCTTCATGTGGTTCCTGCTCTTCATCAAGCAGCTCCCCGTGATCGCCATCGCCGAGGTGAAGGAAATCATCCCGCCGAAGCTGCGCGCCACGCATCCCCACGAGGACAACATCGACCACGCCGGGCGGCACCTGGAGTACGAGCCCGACACACCGGGAGAGTACGCCTGATGCGCGGCGTCCTGGGCATCTTTCCGCAGCTCGACGCGGCGGTCGACGCCGTCGAGGACCTCAAGCACCAACGGCTCGGCGACGTCACGGTGTACACGCCGACGCCGCGGCACGAGCTGGAGCACGCCATCCACGCCCCCGCGAGCCCGGTGCGCCGGTTCACGCTCATCGGCGGCCTGCTCGGCGCGACGTTCGGCTACTGGATCGCCATCTGGTCCTCGGACTATTGGCCGCTCGTCGTGGGGGGGAAGGCGATCGCGTCGTGGATCCCGTACACGGTCTTCGGCTTCGAGATGATGGTGCTCATCGGAGGCCTCTCGACGGTCGCGGGTCTGTTCATCAACGCCCGCGTCCCGCGTCTCACCGCGGTGGTCGGCTACGACCGACGCTTCAGCCACGGCGATTTCGGCGTCTACGTCGAGGCCGCGCCCAACCAGATTCAGGCCGCCGAGCAACTCATGCGGAAGCACGGAGCGGTGGAGGTGCGCGGTGAACGGTGACTACGAGGGACGCGGGAAGCGTGGCGAGGGGCGAGTCGCGGGCGGCTCGATGACGCGTTGGGTTCGGTTGGCGGGGCGGTTCGCTCGCCACTCGCCACTCGCCACGCTTCCCTTGCTCTTCGCTGCCTGCGAGTGGTTCACGGATTTCAAGCAGCAGCCGAAGATCGACCCGTGGGAGTCGCCGGCCGACTCGGTGCCGCCACGGGCGTCGCCGCAGTACTCGGTGCCCATCACGGGCACGTTTGCGCCGGCGTACGCCGTCAGCTACCAGCCGCTGCCGGCCACCGTGGACTCGATGTCGGGCCTCGCCAACCCGACGGCGCCGGCCGACTCGTCGCTCGCGAACGGGCGGCGCCACTTCCAGATCAACTGCTCCGTCTGCCACGGCGACAACGGCAGCGGCAACGGGCCGGCGACCAAGTACGGGATGCCGGCGATCAACCTGCTGACGGACATCACCAAGAACCGAACGGACGGCTACGTCTACGGCATGATCCGTAACGGGCGTGGACTGATGCCGACGTACGACAGGATCGAAGAGATGGATCGCTGGGACGTGGTGAATTACGTGCGCGCCCTCCAGGGGCGCCTCGGCCGCGCGGCCATCATCGGTCCGCTCGGCTACCCGGGGCAGGGGGGGGCCACCGTGCCCACCTACTCGGCCATCGGACCCACGCGCCCCGTGCCGCACAACGTTTCGCAGTATGCCGACAGCGCGCTCGCTCGACAGGTGCGCGGCATCGAGGGCTCCGCCGCGGTGCCCACGGCCGGTGAGCACGGAGCCCCCCGATGAGCGCCGCACACGACGCCGGCCACCTCCCGACGCCGGCCGAGATCCTCCGCGCGACCGACCGACCGCTCCCCCGAACGCTCAAGCTCGCGTGCGCGGTCCTCGCCGTGCTCGGCGTGCTCGTCTTCGTCATCGGCCTGTTCGTCGCGCCCGACCGCGTGTGGCGTGCGTTCCACTTCAACTGGCTGTACTTCGCGTCGATTTCGTCCGCCGGCGTGGTGTTCGTCGCCGTGCAGCGGATCACCACCGCGCGGTGGTCGCGGCCGATCGTGCGGCTGCTGGAGGGCTACGCGGCGTTCCTCCCCGTCGCGTTCCTCTTCCTGCTGTTGAGCCTCACGCTCGGCGCGGACCACATCTTTCCGTGGACGCACGAGCGGCCGCCCGTGGCGGAGAAGGTGTTCTGGCTCAACCACCCGTTCGTCGCCTTGCGCGCGCTGCTCTGGTTTGGCGCAATCACGGCGCTCAGCCTGTGGTTCATCTACACGTCGCTGCGCCTGGACGTCGGCCGCGTGCCCGAAGCGGGCGCGGGCTGGGCGCGGGGGCTCCGCGAGCGAATGCGCCGCGGTTTCGGCGAAGAGCGCCGCGAGATCCACTCGACCCACTCGCGACAGGGGCGGATCGCCGCCGTGCTCGCCGTGCTGTTCGGCTTCGGGTGGATGGCGCTGTTCTTCGACTTGTCGATGGCGCTCGACATGCACTTCTTCAGCACGCTGTACGGCTGGTGGGGCTTCATGACTGCCTGGCTCGGCGCGCTGATGAGCTGGAGTCTCCTCGTCATGTGGTGGCGCCGCTACCTCAACACGTACGATCTCATCACCGAGACGCACTTTCACGATCTCGGAAAGCTCTGCTTTGCGTTCGCGGCGTTCTGGGGCTACCTGACGTTCGGCCAGTACCTGATCATCTGGTACGGCAACCTCCCCGAGGAGGCGAACTTCTTCCGCCTCCGCCTTATCCCGCCGTGGAAGGAGATCACGTTCTCGGTGTTCATGCTCGTCTTCGTCGCCCCGTTCTTCGGCCTCATGTCGCGGGCGGCGAAAGTGTTCCTGCCCACGTTCGTCCTCTTCGCGGCCTCGGGCCTGATCGGCACTTGGCTGCAGCGGTATGCCGAAGTCTACCCGTCGCTCTACGGCCGCCCCGACGGTCTCCCCTTTGGCCTGTGGGAGCTGGGCGTCTTCCTGCTCTATCTCGGAACGTGGGGCCTGTGCTACACGTCGTTCATGGACGCCTTCCCGCGGATGCGCGTGACGCTGATGACCTCTCCCTACCGCGACGAGGTCCAGGTCCCCTACGACCCGCGCACCATGGAGCCGCGCCCGGCGCACGAATGAGGTCCTAGCGCCGGATAGACCGCCACGGCGCCGCGGATTAACGCGGATGAAGTGCGCGCGTCAACCCGGATTGCTCCCGCCGCAAAGCCAAAGCTCCTCTTCCGTGCTCAAGGGAGAGGAGCTTTCGTGTTGTACGAACGAATCCGCGTTCATCCGCGGCTGTTGCGGTTCATCCGCGTTCGTCAGCGCGCCGTCTGCGCGCGGCTGAGGAGCTGCTCGAGCCCGGCGAGCGGCACGGCGCCGGTCTGGCGGGCGACCTCGCGGCCACCCGAGAAGACGATCACCGTCGGGATGCCGCGAATCTGGAACGATTCCGAGGTCCGCTGCGCGGCGTCGGTGTTGAGCTTCGCGACGATCGCCCGCCCCTGGTGCCGAGACGCCAGTTGGTCGACGAAAGGCGCCATCACTTTGCAGGGGCCACACCAGTCGGCGTAGAAGTCCACCACCACCGGGACCTCGCTCTCTCGGATCGTGCGATCGAACGTCTCGTCGTTCAGCGCGATCGGGCGGTCGAGGAGCATCGGACGGCCGCACTTGCCGCATTTGGGCCGGTCGGCGGCGCGCGCGGCGTCGACGCGGTTCCAGGTGTCGCAGAATTGGCAGCGCAGCGTGACGTGCTTCGTCCCGGTGGGTGGGTGGGCAGTGGTGGTCTCGGGCATCGTTCACTCCCGGCGAGAAGGCATGAGGGCTATATTTTGAACGCCGCGGGCGAGGCGCCGAGTTCGCGCCGACGCGCCGCGCACACGGGGCGTTAGCTCAGTTGGGAGAGCATCCGCTTTGCAAGCGGAAGGTCATCGGTTCGAACCCGATACGCTCCATGCAGTTGGCCGGCCACGACGGCTTGCAAGACGGGGACCGCACCTCCTGGGAGGGCGGTCCCCGTTCGTGCGTGGTGGAATGTACGCAGTGCTACCCGATCCTCGGATCTGAGCCTCGTGCACGGGCCTCCCTAGTCGGCTCGCGTCGTCGGTGTCAGCGACTGGAGGCGGCGCAGCAGTTCGCGGTCGTGCACCTCGTCCGGACGGCGCACGTGGAGCGGAAGGTCGGCGAAGGGCACCACGCGGATCGGGCGCTGCACCTCCAACCGGCCGGGTTGCAGCACGCATTCGGGCTGCGCGAACAAGGCGTCAGGAGCGAACACAACATGCTTCATTTCGAATCCCTCTCGTAGTGGTCGCCCTGCATTAATCACAGCGCGTGCCGAGTGGGCCGAAGAGCGTAACACGTTATTCAACGGTGACTTACTCCTGCTCGGGGTCATCCGACCCTCCGCCGATTGTCTATTTCGGGGGACGTTCGGGGTGCGCGGGCTGGACACGCTCTGGCCCTGCGGCAGAGCTTGCCGCTCCCGCGTGCCGCCTCTAGCTTCCCGCCCACTTTTCCCCGCCTGCCGCTCGTTCGAACCCCGTCGATGACCGCACCGGTCCTGCTGCCTCGTGCCACGAACGGCGAACGCCCTGCCCGCGGGTTGGGAGCCGAGCGAGCCCCGGGGGCTCTCCGTCGCCGGGGCGGGACTGCACTCCGCCACCGCACGTGAATGCGAGACCCGTCGGGTCGACCGTCAGCGCCCGGTGAGCGGCCCGCGCCGTCGCGAGCGGCGGGACCGATGAGAGACGTGCTCGAGCTGCTCGCGCGCGACGACAAGTGGTACCTGGGGACCGGCGAGGCCACGATCTTCGCCCCACAGTTTCCGCAGTGGCTCGACGCACCCGGATTCTGGGACGGGGCGCAGGTGTATCAGTACGAGCTCGCTCCGCTCTTCACGGTCGCTGCGCTCGACCAGCGCGGCCACGAGCTACCGCTGCGGCCGACCCGCCGCCGCTGGACGCCCGCCGAGCTGACGGTGGAGTACCAGGTCGGCGACGTCGCGACCGCCACCGAGACGCGCACGGTGCAGCCTGGCGGCATCTTCGTGTCCGAGTGGCGCGTCCGCGCGGTGCGCCCGACGCGCCTCCACCTCGTCGCGTTCACGGCCCAGGACGCGCCCTCGATTGATCTCGGCTCGGTGACGTGGGACGGCGCGGTCGCGTTCGAGCGCACGCTCCGCGACCGCGCCGGCGTCCCGATGCGCGTCCGCGCCGAGTTGACGTGCGCGGGAGGCGCCGCGAGCTGGGCGGCGTATCTGAGTGAGCGCAGCGCGCCCCACCCACGGTGGGGCTTCACGCCGTTCGCCGAGCGATGGGTGGCCGAGGCGCTGCCGCGCGAGATCGTGGTGGGCGGGATCAACCAGGAGGGGCTGCTCTACGCCGCCGTGCACTATCCGCTCGCGCTAGGCACCGAGCACGGCGCGGCTGCCTTTGCGCTCCGTGTGGGGCCGGCCGCTGGCGAGCTCCGGCGCTGGGCGGGTGCTCCCCCTTCACAAGCTCGCCCGTCACCCACCGAGGCAGCGCCGCCGTTGAGCTCCGGCCGCCACCTGCCCGCGCTGGGCCGGGCGAGCCGCCGCCGCTGGCACGAGTTCCTCGCTGGCGTCCCACACTTTCGCTGCTCGGACCCGTACCTCGAGACCTACTACTGGTACCGGTGGTACGGCCTCCGACTCCACTCCGTGGAGGGCGGCGTCGGCAACTGCCGGCATCCCTCGGTGTGCGAGGGCGTCGCCTTCTTTCACGAGCCGATCGCCTACAGTGCACCGTGCCACGCGCGCGAGCTGCGCTGGCTGCCCGATCCGGAGCAGGCGCGCGGCGTGATTCGCACGTTCTTCGACCACCAGAAGGACGACGGTGGCCTGCACGGGCGCGTGTACGTCAATCACCTCCAAGGCACCGACTTCTATCACGCCAACTGGGGCGACGCGGTCCTCGCGGTCGACGCCGTGCATCCCGACAATGGCTTCGCCGCCGAGCTCTACCCGAAGCTGGCGCGCTATGCCGACTGGCTCGTACGGACGCGCGACCCGGACGCCAGCGGCATGTTCGACGTGATCGACCAGTACGAGACCGGCCAGGAATACATGTCGCGCTACCAGGCCGTCGACGCCGACGCCGACCGCTACGGCTGGGAGAATCGCATCCGGCTCAAGGGCGTGGACGTGACGGTGTACGCCTACGCGCTCTTCCGCGCGCTCGATCGACTCGCCGGGCGGACGGGCGCTCCCGACGGCGGTCGCTGGTGCGGCCTCGCCGAGCGAACCGCCCGCGCCGTGCGCGAGGACATGTGGGAGCCCGCCACCGGCATGTTCGCTGACGTGGACCCGTGGACCGGGCGGCGGACGGGCGCGAAGGCGGCGGTGTGCTTCTACCCGTATCTCACCGACTTGGCAACCGCCGAGCACGCGGCCGCGCTGGAGCGCACGCTCCTCGATCCGGCGCAGTTCTGGACGCCCTACCCGGTGCCCTCGTCGTCGGTGGACGATCCACTGTTCGACGCGTTCGGCCACTGGAAGGGGAAGCGGCACGTCTGCCCGTGGAACGGCCGCGTCTGGCCGATGGCGAACAGCCACGTCGCCGAGGCGCTCGCCAACGCGGCGCTCACTCATGCGCCGCGACTGCGCGAGGCGACCGCCGGCTTCATCAGCCGGTTCGTGCGAATGATGTTTCACGACGGCGACCTTCAGCGCCCGAACTGCTACGAGCATTACAATCCGCTCACCGGCCAAGCCTCGACATACCGTGGCGTCGACGACTACCAGCACTCGTGGGTCAACGACCTCCTCATCCAATACGTCGCCGGCGTGCGCCCGCACGCGGGCGGGATCACGGTCGATCCGTTCCCGTTCGGGCTGGAGCACGCCGAGCTCTCCAACCTTCGTGTGCGCGGCGTTCCGCTCACGGTCAGGGTCGACGGCGGCAGGTTCACGGTGACGGCAGGCCGGACCCGACACGAGGGGGCCGTAGGGACGCCGATCGAGGTGGAGGGGTAGCGCGTGCGCCGGACGCGCGTGCTGTTCGTGTCGGCGGGGCAGGGCGCGCGCGAGGAGGCGGCGGCGCTCGCTTGGGTGCGGACGCAGCGCGACTATGCAGTGACCCAGGCGACCGCGGCCGCGGTCGCGCTGACCGCGATCGCCGGCGCGGACGTCGTCTGGCTGCACGCGGCGGAGGAGACCCCGAATCTCGACCCCGCCGCGCTCCGCGCGTTGCGAGCGCACCTCGAGGGCGGAGGCGGCGTGCTGCTCACGCTCCTGGCCACGCCCCTCGTCGTCCCGTTGGGTCTGGAGCGCCTGCCGCCCACCGACTGCGGCGTCCGGGTCTGGCGCGACGACGTCGACCCGCTCTGGCCCGCGGCGTTTCGCGATTGGCCCGATTACCCGCACGTTCGCGGTCTGCAGGCCTGGGGCGCCCATCCGCTCTTCGAAGGCTTCGTGCGTGGCGCGTTCACCTGGCGGGCGAGCGAGGGCGAGCGCGTGCCGGGCGCCACCTACGTCCTGCCCCAGTGGCCCGTGCGGGGCCGCGTGGTCGCGGTCGAGCGCGCCTACGTGCAACTCGAGGCGCGCCGCGCAGCCGCCTGGGAATACGCGCTCGGCGGCGGGCGGCTGCTCTGCGTCGGGGCGCACCTCCACTTCGCCGCGGCGGACGCCTCGCTCGCCGCCCACCGCGACCGCGTGGTGCGAAACGCCATCGCGCTCGTGGCGCGGACCCGCCCCGGGGCGAGCGTGTGGTGGCCGAACCCAATGGTGGCGCCGCCGCCGCTGGACCACGCGGACTTTCCGGCGGTCGCGCTCGGCGGCGGCGTCGCGGACGTCGCGTCCGACCTCTCCCTCACGTCACTCGCCCGAGTCGACGACCCGTTCACCCTGGCCGGCCGGCGTGCGCTCGTGGTGGGGGGTGAGCGGAGCGGCGTGCGCGAGGTGTGGATTCATCCGCTGTGCGCCGCCGCCGACGTGGACGTCCGCATCGATGGCGAGGAGCCGAACGTGCGGTCCGTCGAGATCTCGCCGGGGCAGGTCGTGCGCCACCTCTACACGCGCGCGCGCGCCGTCGAGGAGCGGGTGTTCGTGCCGTCCGACGATGCAGCCGCGATCCTCGAGTATCGGCACAGCGGCGCGACCGGCTCGGCGGCTTCCGGCCCCGCGCCGAAAATCGAGGTGCGGCTTCGGCTGCCATTGCGCCTTCAGTGGCCGGTCCCCGCGGACACGCTGCGCCCGCTTCGCCTGGCGCGCCGGGAAGGAGAGCACGCCGTGAGCGTCGCCGCGGTGGGTCGGGACGAGCACTTCATCGCGCTCGTGAACGTCGAGGGCGTCGTCAGCGTCAGGGCCGTTGACGACGAGGCGGCCCCGCTCGTGGCCATCGCCGCGTCACTCGACGAGCGTCTTCGCGTTACCGTCGCGGCGAGCGCACTCGGCCGAGCCGCGCTCGGTCGCACGCTGCGAGTCGTCGGACAGGCGGAGGTGCCGGGTCTCGCTGCCCGGTCCGCCGCCGCCGCGGCGTCGCTGCGTCGCGACCACGTCGCGCTCCGCAGCGCGAGCGCGACGCTCGACGCCGCACTGGAGTGGGCGAAGGTGCGACTGCGGAGCTTCGTCGCCACGGCGCCCGGCGTGGGCACGGGCGTGATGGCGGGGTATTCGGCCTCCAAGTCGGGGTGGGGCGAGTCGCGCCCGGGCTACGCGTGGTTCTTCGGCCGCGACGCTTGCTGGACCGGCTTCGCGCTGCTCGGGGCCGGGATGTTCGGCGACGCCAAGCTCGCCCTCGACTTTCTCGCTCGCACGCAGGACCTCACGGGGAAGATCGCGCACGAGGTGACGACCAGCGGCGCCGCGCACTACGACGCCGCCGACGCGACCCCGCTCTTCCTTCGACTCGCCGCGGCGTACGTCGATTGGACGGGCGACGTGGCGGGGGCGCGGGCGCTCTGGCCGGCGGTGCGCCGCGCACTCCGATCCGTGCGCTCCACCGACCGCGACGGCGACGGCCTTCCCGAGAACACGCACGTGGGCCACGGCTGGATCGAGAGTGGGCCCCTCGGCGGGGGTTCCCTCACGTCGTACGTCGCCGCGGTCTGGATAAACGCGCTCGACGCGCTCCATCCGGTCGCGCGCGCCGTGGGCGATCACGAGACCGCCGACGCCTGCGCGCGGCAGGCGGCCGTCGCGCGGCGCGCTTTCCGCGAGCGCCTCTACGACGCGCCGCTCGGCCGCCACGCCCTGCACCGGATGCCCGATGGCACCCTGGTCAGCGACGTCACGGCGCTGGCCGCGGTGCCGATCGCCCTCGGCCTCGTCGACGCCCCAACGGCCGGTGCCGTGCTCGACGTGCTCGCCGGCGAGGAGTTTTCGGCGCCGTGGGGAGTGCGGATGCTCTCCGCCGGTGATTCCCGCTACGACCCGTCCGGCTATCACAGCGGCGTCGTGTGGCCGCTGTATACCGGGTGGGTCGCGCTGGCGGAGTATGCCGCCCACCGGGGGGAGGGCGCGTACCGACACCTGGTCGCGAACGCGCTCCTGTGCTACGATCGCGCGAAGGGCGCATTCGACGAGGCGCTGCGCGGCGACGAGCCAACGCCGGCCGGCGTCTGCCCCGATCAAGCATGGTCCGCCGCCATGGTGGTGTCGCCCCTCGTCACCGGCATGCTCGGTGTGCGCCCCGACGCGGTTCACAAGCGCGTGCACATCACGCCGCACTGGCCGGGCGAGTGGGAGGACGCGCAGGTGCATCAGCTGCGCGTCGGCGACGCGGTCCTGGAGCTCGCAATGACGCGCGGATGCCTGGTGGACGGCGTACGGCGGGAGGGCTGGGACTACCGGGTCCGCTGCGTGCCCCCCGGCGCCCTGACTGTCGTGCTGGAGCAGCCGACTGGCGGGCGCGAGGTCGAGCGCGTGACGATCGACGGCGCGGACGTCGCCGCGGAGCGGTGCGGCACGGCCGACTGTCCGCATCTGCGCGTATCCGTCTGGCTCGGGTCCCCCCGCGAGGTGCGGTTCGTCGGTCCGGCGGTAAACGGCGAAGGGCTCCCCGCGCGCCGGTGACGCACAACGCGTCGCGATCGGCCCTCCGGCCAGCCCGCGCGGCCGCCCGGGCCCTGCGCGTCATCGCGTGCGGCCTCGCCTTGGCCGGCTGCGCTCGCGGTGATAGCGACGCCGTCACCCTGCGTGTCACGTCGTGGCAGAGCCCCGAGGAGAACGCGATCGACGCCGCGAACTGGCGAGAGTTCGAGCGACGGCACCCGGGCGTGCACGTCGTGAACGACCCCGTCACGAATCAAGCGGAGTACCGCGAGAAGGTCGTGACGTCGATCGCGGCCGGCGCGCCGCCCGACGTGTTCCTGCTCGATGGCATCGACGCGGCGGCGTTCGCCGACGAGGGCGTGCTGCTCGACTTGGCGCCCTTCGCGGCCCGCGTCGGGATATCGCTGGACTCATTCTACCCCGAGGTGCTCGCCCACTTCACCCGCCGTGGGCAGCTGCTGGCGTTCCCGAAGGGACTCTCGCCCATGGTGTACTACTACAACCGCGACCTCTTCGACACGGCGGGGCTGCCGTACCCGGCGGGCAACTGGACGCGCGACGATTTCCTACGCGCCGCGAGGGCCCTGACCCGCGATACCAACGGCGACGGCGCCATCGACCAGTGGGGCACCGCGCTCGACCGGCGCTTCTTCGCGTGGCAAGCCTGGGTGTGGAGTGGCGGCGGCGACATTCTGTCGCCGGACGGCACACGAGCGACGGGATACCTCGACTCGCCGGAGACTGACAGCACGGTCGCCTTTCTCACCGCGCTGCCGACGGCCTACGGCGTGGCTCCGCGCCCGAACGCGTTCCGCGCCGTGTCCGGCACGGAAACCCGCCTGTTCTACAGCGGCAAGCTGGCGATGTACACCAGCGGGCACTGGCTCATCCCGCAGCTCCGGCGACACGTCGCGCGGGGGCGCGTACGTCTCGGAGTCGCGCCGGTGCCGCGGGCCGAAGGGCACCCCTCGCGGACTGTGCTGTTCGCGTCGGGCTACGCCGTGCCCCATAACACTCCACATCGGAAGCT
>Ga0307416_100000534_pt1 | contig 19436 bp, 18 predicted proteins | sample DK1Cmetagenome_2_FD_203821 | JGI IMG/M metagenome (GOLD analysis project Ga0307416, IMG submission 203821) | Maize rhizosphere microbial communities from greenhouse at UC Davis, California, United States - DK15-C-3 | ecosystem: Host-associated > Plants > Roots > Rhizosphere > Soil | place...
GGGAGTCCATGATGAGCACCGCGAACTCGTCGCCGCCGATGCGGGCGATCACGTCCGACTCGCGGAACGTCTCGCGCAGCAGCTGCGCCGTCTCCACCAGGGCGCGGTCGCCCTCGGAGTGGCCGTGCGTGTCGTTGATCCGCTTCAGCCCGTCGAGGTCCACGAACACCTGGCACACCCGGGACCCGAGCCGGTCGGCGACGCGGAGCTGCTGCCGCGCCAGGGCCAGGAAGCCGCGCCGGTTGTAGAGGCCCGTGAGCTCGTCGACGAGCGACATCGCGCGCAGCTCCGTCACCCGCCGCTGCCGCTCGACGGCGAACGTCACGATGCGCGAGAGTGGAGCGCCGTCGAGGCGCGTGCGCACGAGGCAGTCCTGGGCGCCGTGGCGCACCGCCGCGAGCGCGAGTTCGGGGTGGGCCGTCTCGGCGATGACGACGATCGTCGCGTCGGGGGCCTGCTCGTGCAGGCGCACCAGCTGGTCGACGCTGCTCGCGTCCGCCAGGTGCAGGCCGAGCAGGATGGCGTCGAAGCGGCCCGCGTCGAGCAGACGCTGCGCCTCGGGGATCGTCGCGGCGGCCACCAGGTCGAACCGCGCGGCGTCGTCGTGCCGGGCGAACTGGCGCGCGAGGGCGAGGCCGTGCTCCGGCCCCTCGTGGACGAGGAGCACTTTCACTTTCAAGTTCACGCGGCGGCCCTCACCGGCGCACCGCCACCGCGCGCAGGCGCCGCGGCGTGGGCGCCAGGGCGCGCGCCGCCGGCGGGGGCGCCGACGGGACCGGCCACGCGGTCGCGGCGTCGAGGCTCACGAAGCGCCGCAGCAGCGTGGGGTCGAACAGCTCGGCCATGCCCATCATGACGGTCACCGCCCGCGCGTGCGAGTAGGCGGCACGGTAGGGCCGGTCCGACGTCAGCGCGTCGTACACGTCGGCCACGGCGAGGATGCGCGCCGCCAGCGGGATCTGTTCGCCCGCGAGCCCGTCGGGGTAGCCGCCGCCGTTCCACTGCTCGTGGTGGTTGCGGATCATCGGTCGGACGTCCCACGGGAAGTCGATGTTGTCCAGCAATTGCGCGCCCGCGGCGGCGTGACTCTCCATGATGGCGCGCTCCTCGGGGGTGAGCTGCCCGGCCTTGGTGAGGATGCTCACCGGCACGACGATCTTGCCCACGTCGTGGAGCAGCGCACCCATGCGGAACCAGAAGAGCGTCTTCTCGTCGAAGCCCGAGGCGGCCGCGAGCGCGCAGGCGTACTCGGCGACGCGGTCGCAGTGGCCGCGCGTGTACACGTCCGCGGACTCGATCGAGTGGCTCCACTGCCGCACGATGTCGAGGAACGTCGCCTCGAGGCGCCCCATCCGGCTGTCGACGTCGGCCAGCGCGCGCTGCGCCCGGAGCTGCGTGAACAGCTTGTGGGCGCGGTTCAGGTGCTGCAGCGTCTCGCGGTTGCGGCTCAGGCGGGCGCAGAGCTCCGCCTGCTCGCGCGCCGTCTCGGCGGCGAGCAGCAGGTCCTGGCGCGACTCGGCGATGCGCCGCGCGCGTTGGAGGCGGTCCTCCGCCTGCTCGTACTCCCCGCGCTCGCGCTCGATGACGCCGGCGTGCTTGTGGATCTCCGCCAAGGCCCGCTCGTCGCCGACGCGCTCCGCGAGCTCGTGGGCGACGGCGCAGCTCCGGCGGGCGCGCTCGAGGTCGCCCCGGGCGATCCAGAAGCCCGCCCGGTTCACCTCGATCATGATGCGCGTGTTCATGTCGCCGCCGGCCGCGTCGCAGCACTCGATCGCGGCGGCGTACGCCCGCTCCGCCTCGCCCCACCGCTGCCAGTCGGTGAACAGGAGGCCGAGGTTGTTCAGCACGAGGCTGGAGTAGTCGTGGAGCCCGAGGCGACGGTACCCCCCGAGGCTGACCTCGAAGTGCCGCCGCGCGCCACCGAAGTCGCCGCGGATCGACGCCAGGATCCCGAGGTTCTGCTCGATCATCGCGCAGAGCTTGTGCTCGGCGGCCGCGCGCGCGTGCCGCAATGCCCCGCGGTAGAGCCGCTCGGCCTCGTCAGGCACGCCGCTCTGCAGGTACGCGCCGGCCATGGCGTTCACCGCGTGCGCGGCGCCGGACGCGTCGCCGTTCGCCTCGGAGACGGCGAGCGCCGCCGTGAGGCAGTCGATCGCCGCGTCCGTGTTCGCGTCGTCGATGTACGTGCGCCCGATCCACCGCATGACTGCGGCGGCCAGGGAGGCGTCGGCCGGCCGGCGCAGGCGCGAGAGGAGCGCCTCGTAGCGGGCGCGGGCCGTCTCGCGCGCGGCGCCCTGCTCGGCCGCCTTCGCCTCCCGCAGTAGTGCGGCGAGGTCCGGCGGGAGGCACTCCCCGGGGGACGCCGGGTCGCTCACGAATCGCCGTCCGCGGCGCGGCCGACTGCGGCGGCCGCGCCAGCGTGCGGCGCGCGCCGCGCCAGCCGTCCCCGCTCTCCTTGCCGCTTCTGCTCTTCCTGGAGCTTGCGGGCGAGCGTGGGGCGGGAGATGCCGAGGAGGCGCGCCGCCTCGCTCCGGTTGCCGCCGGCGAGCTGCAGGGTGATGCGCACCGCCTCCTGCTCGATCTGGTGCAGCGTCTTGCCGCCGGGCGGCACGTGGATCACGCCCCCCGCCGGCGACGGGTCGGCGACGGGTGCGCCGGACGCCGGCGTGGCCGCGCGCGCCGTGCGCTGCTGGATCATGAGGTGCTCGACGCGGATCAGCCGGCCGGCGCCGGCGAGGATGCTGGCCCGCTCGATGACGTTCTTCAGCTCGCGCACGTTGCCCGGCCAGGCGTGCGCCTGCAGCGCCCGCGCCGCCTCCGGGTCGAGCGACTTCGCGGCGTGGTCGTGCTCCCGCGCGTGCTCGGCGAGAAAGTGCCGGGCGAGCAGGACGACGTCGTCGGGCCGCTCGCGCAGCGGCGGCAGCGTGATGCGGAAGACGTTGAGCCGGTAGAACAAGTCCTCGCGGAACTCGCCGCGGGCGACCGCGCCTTCGAGCGACACGTTCGTGCCGGCGATGATGCGGCAGGCGATGGGGACCTCGTCGAGCGCGCCGAGCCGGCGCAGCCGGCGGCTCTCCAGCACGCGGAGCAGCTTCGGCTGGAGGCTGTGCGGCATGTGGTGGATCTCGTCGAGGAAGAGCGTGCCCGCGCCGGCGAGCTCCATCAGCCCGCGCTTCTGCACGCGGGCGTCGGTGAACGCCCCGCGCTCGTGCCCGAACAGCTCACTCTCCAGTAGCGTTTCCGGGATGGCCGCGCAGTTGACGGCCACGAACGGCTCCGCCGCCGCGGCGCCCGCGTAGTGAACGCCGCGCGCGAACAACTCCTTGCCCGTGCCCGTTTCGCCGGCCAGCAGCACCGTCGTCGTCCGGCTCGCCGCCACCTTGCGCGACAGGTCGATCGCCGCGCGCAGGGCCGCGCTCCGGCCGACGATGCTCGACAGGCCGAGCTCCGACGGCACCGGGACGGCATCGAGAGGTTCGAGGATGGAGTGGGTCACGGAGTGGCGAGTACTGCGTTAGGTGGCGCGGCGCGGGGTGCCGCGCGTCGGGCGCACGCCGCCCTACTGCGGACGACCGTCACGGCCGGTCGGTCACGCCGCGCGAGGGTGACGCCGGCTGCGCCGCCCGGGTGTGGGCGGCGCAGCCGGCGTCGGACACATTGTGCTCCGAATGGATCGTTCCGACCGGTCGTTAGGCCCGAAGCTCGGCGACGCGGCCGCGGAGGGCCCGGGCGTTCGGCTTCGCGCCGACCCGCTCGAACACGGTTGCCGCCTCCTCCCATGCGGCGCAGGCCTCGCGCGCGTCGCCGCGGAGGCACCACGTTTCGCCGAGCTCGGAGAGCAGCTCGGCCGAGAGCAGCACGTCCCCACATTCCGTCGCTAACCCGCGGGCCTCCGCCAGCGCGTCGGCGGCGCGGTCGTACTGTCGCCGGTTGCGCTCGATGACGCCGAGGAACTTGAGCGCCTCGGCGCGCCGCGCGCGGTCCCGCCGCCGCTCCGCGGCGTCGAGGGCACGCGAGCAGTGTTCGTCGGCCTCCGCCCAGCGCGCCACGGCGATCAACAGCTCGACCCGGTTCAGCCCCACCGCGCGAGCCACGTGGACGTCCCCCCGCCGGTTCGCGATGGCGATCGCGCGCTCGTACGCCAACTCTGCCTCGATGAACTCCCCGCAGTCGGTGTGGAGCATGCCCAGGTTGTTCCAGGTGAGCGCCGCGGTCTGGTCGTCGCCTGCGGCCTCGTACGCCCGCAAGCTCATGCGGTACCGGCGCAGCGCCTCGTCCAGGTCACCCCGGATGTTGGCAAGGATGCCGAGGTTCTGCTGGATCATGCCGAGCAGGCGTTGGTCGCCGGCCTCGGCACCGACGAGCGCCGCCAGTCTGTACAGCCGTTCGGCTTCCGCCATGTCGCCGCGCCGCTGGGCGACGGCGGCGAGGCAGTTGAGCGCGTGGGCCTTCCCGGCGCGGTAGCCGAGCGTGTCGGCGATGGCGGCGCTGCGCGCGTAGAGCACACGCGCCTCCTCCGTCTCGCCTCGCTCGCGGTGCACCGTGCCCTTCCAGCGCAGCGCGTCGGCGAGCAGCTCCGCGGGCTCGAGCCCTTCGAGCAGCTTCAGGGCCTCGTCGTAGCGCGCCAGCGCGTCGTCGGGTGCATCGCGCCGCTCGGCGGCGCGCGCGGCGTCGATCGACAGTCGCGCCCGATCGAGTGGGTTCTGTGAGAGTGGCGCTACCATGCGTCAACCTCCGCGCGAGCCGGCGTAGACGGCCCGCCGCAGTTGTGCCAACAGGTGTAGCAGCTCGAGTGCGTCATTGGTCGCACTCCTACTGCCGGCCGGTGGCGATCAGGTAGCCCGAGAAGTGAGATACGTCGAAGCGAACCTTCGAGCCGGCGACGTCCAGCTGCGCGGGAAGCTTCTCGTTGATGGTCCCCACCACCTCGTCGACGAGGAGGTCGTCCTGCTCGGGGAAGTAGCCGACGATGACGGATTCGTCGGCCGGGAGCAGCACTTCCTTGATCTCCTGCTCGACGCGGAGCGGAGTGCGGAACGTGGTGCCGTGCGGGCCGAACTCGTAGGCGAGCATGGCGCCTGGGAACGCCTTGACGGTGAATGTGATGTCCGAGGCGACGGCGTTCCTCGGCACGGTCACTCGCAGGCCCGCCTCGGGCAGCTCGAGCGTGCCCCCGGCCGGTCCGATGACCGCGCTGGCGGACAGCTCCTGCTCGAGCGGCACCAGGCGCGTGGCCACGGTCACCGTGTCGGGCAGCGATTGCATCTTCATCTTCTTCAGTGCCACCGAGACCGGCTGGACGCCGGTCGCGCGGTCGCCGCCGCATGCAGCGGCGGTGACGCTCAGGATCAGCGCGGCACCAGTCACTCGAACCCACTGCGCTCTCATCTGGCTCTCCGTGAAGGGGGACGTGTTGCGGGCCCCCTCCAAGGCAATGGCTGTGCCTGCTTCGGAATGCCTTGTACGACAGCAGTTTGCGAGAGAATCATGCATTTCGCGGCCGGGCAGAGTGTCGCATCAAAATTTTCCAGGGTGGCACGTAGCGTTACAGCCCGCTGGGTTTTCGGGCGGGCCGTCACGACACTGTACGGGGTACCCGCGCGCGGGCGCGGCGGAGACACTCTTACCGGGCGGGCGCCTGGCCGCGGGCGACCAGGTACCACGCCCATGATTGCGCCGTCGGCCATGGGGATCGACGGGCTTGCCGTGAGTCCGACCTTGGGCGGGAGGTAGACGCTCGACCCCGCCAACACGAGCCCCAGGACGATGCCGAGGACGATCGCGCCCGGCGTCAGGTCGGTGAGCTCGCGGTCGAGCTCGGGATCGAGCCGCGGCTGGGTGAGCGGAGGCTGGGTAGAGGCCCTGCGACGGGTACTCGAGCCGGACGCCGTGTGCGGTGGGACAGCGTCGATAGCACTCACCCGTCGCAGGGCTAGGGTCAGGGTGAGGGTCAGGAACGGCGTCTCAGCACTACCTTCAGCGCTCCGCGCCCCTCCCGCGTACATCCTTTGTTTCCCCGTCGCCCCACCACCCGCAGGACTCCCATGCGACAGCGTTACACCATACCAGTTCTCGCAGCCCTCGCCGCCCCCCACGCGGCCTCCGCCCAGCTCTCCACTCCGTTCGACTCCGCGACGCTCGCCAGCGTGCGCTGGCGGAACATCGGGCCGGCCAACATGAGCGGGCGCGTCACCGACATCGAGGCCGTGCCCGGCAACCCCAGGATCTTCTACGTCGCCACCGCCGCCGGCGGCATCTGGAAGACCATCAACGCCGGCACGACGTTCCACCCGCTGTTCGACCGGGAGAAGGTCGTCTCGATGGGCGACATGGCGATCGCGCCGTCGAACCCCGACGTCCTCTACGCCGGCACCGGCGAGGAGGACTCCCGCAACTCGATCTCGCCTGGCGGCGGCGTCTACAAGTCCACCGACGCCGGGAAGACGTGGACGCTCGTCGGGCTCGAGGACACGCAGCAGATCGGCCGCATCGTCGTCCACCCCACGAACCCGGACATCGCCTACGTCGCCGCGCTCGGCCACGCGTGGGGGCCGAACAAGGCGCGCGGGCTGTACAAGACCGCCGACGGCGGAAAGACGTGGCGGCTCGTCAAGTTCGTGAGCGACCGCGCCGGCTTCGTCGACGTCGCCATGGACCCGTCGAACCCGGACGTGCTCTACGCGGCGAGCTGGGAGCGCGTGCGCGGCCCGTACCTTCTCAAGAGCGGCGGGCCGGGCAGCGCGCTGTGGAAGACCACCGACGGCGGGGCGACGTGGACCGAGATCCGCGGCGGCGGCCTGCCGACGACCACCAAGGGGCGGATCGGCCTGGCGATCGCGCCGAGCAACCCGCAGGTGATCTACGCAATGGTCGAGGCGGACTCGCTGCCCAACCCGAAGAAGGGCCCGCTCGCGCAGCTCAAGCCGGGCGAGGAGACCTACGGCCTCGGGTCACCGTCGTACGCGCGCAGCAAGACGCAGAGCGGCATCTACCGCTCCACCGACGGCGGCCGGACGTGGGAGCGGACGTGGCGCTACACGGGCGACCAGCGCCCGTTCTACTACTCGCAGATCCGCGTCGACCCGAAGAACCCGGACCGCATCTACTGGGCGAGCTCCGTGTTCCGCTTCTCCGACGACGGCGGGAAGACGGAGCGCATCGGCGCCCTCGGCGTGCACGTCGACTGGCACGCGATGTGGATCGACCCGAACGACCCCGACCACTGGATCGCCGGCAACGACGGCGGCGTCGCCATCACGTACGACAAAGGCGGGACGCTCATCCACCCGAACACGATGGCGATCGGCCAGTTCTACCAGGTGAGCTACGACATGCAGCCGCTCTACCGCGTGTGCGGCGGGCTGCAGGACAACGGCTCGTGGTGCGGGCCGAGCCGCTCGCGCAACCGCGGGGGGATCACCAACGCCGACTGGATCAACGTCGGCGGCGGCGACGGATTCTTCACCGCCAACGACCCCACCGACCCGAACATCGTCTACAGCGAGTCGCAGGGCGGCCGGATCAACCGCGTCGACCTGGCGAGCGGCACGATCACGCCGATCCGCCGCAGCCCGCGCGGCTTCACCGCGTTCGAGGACTCGCTGATCGTGGCGCGCGGGGACACGGCGCAGCCCGAGACGCCCGAGATCGGGCGCCGCCTGCAGGAGATCCGCGCCCGCGCCCGCGCCGACTCGGCCCTGGCGCTGCGCTTCAACTGGAACACGCCCTTCTTCCTCTCGCCGCACAGCCCGAGCACCGTCTACGCCGGCGGCAACCGCGTGCTGAAGAGCGTCAATCGCGGTGACGTGTTCGTGCCGATCTCACCCGACCTGTCCACCAAGGACTCGGCGAAGATCAAGACGAGCCTCCGCACCACGGGCGGCATCACGCCCGACGTGACCGGCGCCGAGGCGCACGGCACGGTCACCGCGCTCGCCGAGTCGCCGCTCCGCCCGGGGATCCTCTGGGCCGGCACCGACGACGGCAACCTGTGGCTGACGCGGAACGACGGGGCGACGTGGGAAAACCTCACCGGCCGCTTCCCGGGACTCCCCGCGAGGACGTGGACGAGCCGCATCGAGGCGTCGGCGTTCGACTCGGCCCGGGTGTACGTGGCCTTCGACAACCACCGGGTGAACGACTTCGCCCCCTACCTCTACATGTCGGAGGACTTCGGGCGCACGTTCCGGTCGATCGCCGGCGGGCTCCCCAAGGAGGGACCGGCGTTCGTGCACGTGGTGCGCGAGGACCCGGTGAACCGCAACCTGCTCTACGTCGGCACCGACGTGGCCGCGTACGTGTCCCCCGACCGCGGGCGCACGTGGCAGCGCTTCCCGGGGCTGCCCACGGTGCCGGTGCACGACCTCAAGGTCCACCCGCGCGAGCGCGAGCTGATCGCCGGCACGCACGGCCGGTCGATCTACGTCGGCGACGTCGCGCCGCTCCAGGAGCTCGCCGACAGCATCCTGCGGAAAGAGCTGCACGTCTTCGCCGTGAGGCCGGCGTACCAGTACACGCAGGTGTCCGGCATGAACGAGAACGGCCACATGGTGTTCAAGGCGAACAACCCGCCGTACGGCGCGGCGCTCGCCTACCGCGTCGGCGGCACGGCGAGACCGCAGGCCGTCGCGGCCGGCGACGGCGCGGCCGCGCCCTCAGGCGCGGGCTCGGCGCGGAACGTCCCGAGCGTCCCGAGCGTCCAGAACGCGCAGGATCCGCGGGACACCACGAGCGCGCCGAACGACGGCGCCGCGGCGGCCGCGGCCGCGACGGACACCGCGAAGGGGCCGAAGGCGCGGATCGTGATCACTGACGTGAAGGGCGACACGATCCGCGTGCTCACGGGGCCGGCCGGCCCGGGGCTGCACCGCGTGTACTGGGACCTGCGCTACGCGGCCAAGCCACTCGGCCCCGCGGCGCTCCGCGACAGCGTCGCCCGCGCGCGGATCGAGAAGCAGCGGCAGGACTCGATCAAGGCGGCGACGGGGAAGGACCTGGTGGCGGAAGCCGAGCGGGCGATGCGTCCGGAGGCCATGGAGCGCAACCCGCGTCCGGCAGAGCTGCCCCTTGGTGCGGGGAGCGATGCCCGGCAGCTCATGCGCCGCGGCGGCCGCAACGGCCTGCACGTCGAGCCCGGCGAGTACGTCGCCCATCTCACCGTGAACGGTCGCACGACGCGGCAGGTCATCAAGGTCGTGCGCCTCGGCGACGTGCGGGACGAGAGCGGGCTCTTCGGGGAGCGGTAGAACTACAGGGAGTAGGGAGTAGACCTGCAAACCCTACTCCCTACTCCCTACTCCCTACTCCCTGTTCTACAACTTCAACCGATACGCTTCTACCAGCTCCGCGCCGTCGGGCTGGAAGTCGTACTCGGGGGCGCGAGCGAAGCCCATGCGCGTGTACATCTGCATTGCGGCCTGCATGCTCCGCGACGTGTGCAGCCCGAGCTCGGCCGCGCCGGCCCGGCGCGCGCGACGGATGCACTCGTCCATGAGCAGCCGGCCCACACCCTGCCCCCGCGCCTCGGGGGCGACGGCGAGGAGCCGCACCTCGGGCCAGCTCGCGCGCGACGCCGCTCCGCCGTAGGCGTCGGTCGCGGCAGGGTAGAGGAAGACGCCGCCGACGAGCGTGCCGCCGCGCTCCGCCACGATGCGCTCCACGCGCTCCTCCGAGGCCAGGGCCGCGCGCACCGCCTGCTCGAGTGCCGCCCACGCCGTCGGCGCCATCACCGTCGCGTACTCCCCGTACGCTCGCAGCGTCAGCTCCCGGATCGCGGGGCGCTCGTCCTCCCGCGCGTCCCGGACGTTCACGTCGCTCGTGGCGCTCATGCTCAGAAGCTCGCCCGCGCTTCGGTGACGACGCGCATCACCGCCTGCTGCGCGAAGCGCCGCTTGTACTCGTCGATGACTGCCTGCACGCGGTCCTCCGCCTCCGGACCCACGAGGTGCACGAGCTCGACGACAAACGTGCGCTCGCGGACGATGGTGCCGTCCGGCGCCCGCCACTGGCCCGCGGCGTCCCAGACCGTCAGCCCGTCGGGGAAGCGCACCGTCAGCACCTCCCGCACGAATGCGCCCCAGGCAGAGTCGCTCACCATCGCCGTGTCGGCCATGTTTCGCCCGAAGTAGAGCCGCTCCACGTGCGCGGGGCGCCCGCCGTCTACGGCCGCCGTGGCCGGCGCCGTCTCGGGCCGTGCGGCGGGCGCGCACCCCGGAGCCACCGGGAGCGAGAGGAGCGCGGCGATGAATACTGCCACCGTGCGTGAGCGCTGTCTGATCATCCCCCCGAACCTACAGTCCCTCGCGTGATCCGGCGAACGGTGGCCCCGTGCGTCCTCGGCACTGCCCCAGGGTGACGTTCGGGCGTGGTGCGCCACGCCCCGGTGAGCTCGGCCGCGCTGTTCACGAAGCTGAACCGGTCGTGCGTGGCGTGCCACCCCGGCGCCTCGTCAGCGCCCAGCCGACGCTCGCGACGACCAGCACGGCGGCGCTCGCGATCGTCGCCCAGACTACCGGCGGTGCGCCGCGCCGGGCGTCGGGGAGCGCATCTGCCAGCAACGCGACGTTCGCCGCCGGGGCGATCCAGTGCAGCCACCGTGCGGCGGTGGTTCCGACGCGTGGGCCGTCGAGTGCCGCCAGGTTGGCGACGGCCACGACGACGAGAGGCAGGATCTCCGTGGTGGCGAACCGCAGGCCCGCTCTCGTAAGGCCGGGATACTCGCCGGCGCCGGCGCCAACGACCACTGCCGCGATCAGCAGGCAGAGCACCGCGCCCACTCGCACGAGCACGCGAAAGAGCAACATCGCAGGTAGCGGAGCGTTCTTGCCGGAGCCCAGGGCGTGCGCTGGCCTACCGCGACGGGACAGTGGACGCGTGATAGGCGACGACTCGCCACCGCCCGCCTTGCCGCACGTAGAGCTTGGTGAAGCGCCAATGGTCGTCAGCGGTGCGGCCATTGAAGTTTCTGCTGCGATGCAGCCGCCCTTCGACTACGGCCGCGTCGGCGTAGACCTGGAGGCGAGTCGGGGAGGTCTCGTACCGCGCGATGGTCGCCCGGCCGGAGCGCCACACCCCCAGCACCTCGGTCTTGGTCATCACGGGCATCTCGGGGACCGTGACGGTGAGCTCCTCCGCCCAGAGGCTGTCGAGCGCCGCGACGTCGCCCCGCACGTGCGCCTCGTTCCACACGCGCTCGAGGCGGGCGATCTCCGCCGAGTCGGCCGTCCGTGTCGCAGTGGGCGCGGGAGCCTGCAGCAGAGCGCTGGCCGCCAGACAGAGTGTGAGGGTGCAGGCGGGCAGCATGGCGGCCTCGTGGCTGGTCCGATGGCGTGGCTCGGTGCCGGGGGGTGCCACAAGTTGCGCGCGCGGCAGGCCTTCGCAATGCACCTGGCTCGGCCCGCGGGCAGCCGGGCGTTCATGGGTAGTCTCAGTAGTCTCCCATGCCGGACACCGCGACCAGAAGGACCGCGACCACCACGGCGCCGGCCGCGGTCGCCACGACCGCGGGATAGGACCCGACCCGTCCGCCGCCGTACACCGCGGCGACCGTGCGGTGGTCGTTCGTGCGAAGTACGTCGCCGCGGACGGTGACCGCCGCCAGCTCCTTCCAGCCCAGGGTGACGTCGCCGGTGAGGCCTAACGCCGGCGCGACCGAGCGGGGGTATGGAACCATGGCCTCGGCGCGCAGTGCGCCGGCGGAGAGGTCGAGCGCGGCGCCCGAGCTGCCGAGCCATCGGCGATAGCGCCCCTTGAAGCCCACCCGCACGCCGTCGTTCGGTCCGGCGCCGAGCAGCAGCGTGGCCCCAACCGCGCGGTCCGTCCCCCGGTTGGCCATTCCGCCGACTTCCCAGGTGACGTGCGTTCCCAGGTGATGGCGGGCCGACGGCTCAGGGGTGATGCGGGACGTGAAGCCGGTCCCCGCGACCCGGGCGTAGACGCCCACCTCGGTGAGCCAGAAGGAGCGGCACCGCGGGGCTGGACGCCCTCGGAAGCAGTCGAACCTGTCGAACTCGGAGTCATCCGCTGTCTGGCCGATGGCGACCGTCGGGAGCGCGCCGCCAACCGCGGCCAGCAGCGGCAGCATCCCCAACAGCGTGCGCCGAGGGTGGGCGCGTTGCGTGGTCTCGCAGAGGGAGCGTCGCATGCGCCGTGCTCCGCTGAAGGGGGCCTCCTGGCTCGACGCCAGAGCCAGTCAATATTCAGAGTGGCGCGACGGGCGCGGGGGTGAAATACGTCTCCTGACGTAGTCGCTTGTCGCGCGCCCAACATCTCCAGCGGAGATCTGACCTACAGCTCTCGGCGCTCTGAACGGCGGCGCTTGGCGCTCGGAGGACTACAGTTCTCGGCTCTCGGCTCTCGGCTACTGCGGGAGGAGCAGGCGGACGTCCCCCACGCCGAGCCGTTCCTGCTCACCGCTGCAGCCGAGAGCCGAGAGCCGAGAGCCGCAGTGCTCAGCGCTGCAGCGAGACGCAGACGACCTTGCCCTCATCCTGCGCGGCGGCCCAGGGCGCCGCCGCGGCGGGTGGCGTTCCCACCCGGATGCGGCAGGTGACGTCGCGCAACGTCGTGTGGCGCGCCGTGGCCGCCCACCCGGAGCTGTCCCCGCCGAGCACGACGACGGTCACGTCCGGGGACGCGCGATAGGTGGGGGCGAGCGCGTCGTGACCGGCCGCGTACGTGGTGTGCTCCGCGAAGTACGCCTCCTGCGCCGTGGCCAGATTCCGGAGGTCCGACTGCATCGGCCGAAGCGCGGCCTGCTCGGGGGCGTCCGCCGGATAGGTGACGGGGCGTGCCACCAGCGGCGACCGAGCGCAGCCCAGCGAGAGGAGCACCGCCGCCGCGGTGCCGGCATGGCCGAGGCGAGGCCGCGTCACGTCAGACGGCGGGGTCGCGCCACTGTCGTGCGCCCTGGCGGTCGGGGCGGGCGGGCGTGACGGGCTCCGCACCCGGCGGGTTCAACGCGCGACCGCTTGTCGGTGTGCCTTTCGCGAGGGGACTTGGCGCGGCGGTGCCTGGGGCACGCTCCGGACGGGCGCCACGCCACGGGCGGCTCAGGAGCCACACGAGCCAGAGGAGCAGCGGTGGGCCGGCGATCCAGAGCGCGAGCGTGCCGAGAGGAGCGGAGCCCGTCCACAGAGTGGCGTTCTCGCCGATCACCGTGAACCGGAGTAAGCCGTCCTCGAGATCCGCCGAGACGCTCCCGTGCTCCCCGGGGCGCGTGAGGCGCCAGATCGCCTGCAGGGCCGGGCCGAGCGCGAGGAGCACGAGTGCCACCCAGTAGGCGCCCCAGGTGAGCAGCAAGTGCCGCGGGCGCCAGCGGCTGAGTGCGAATGCCATATGCCTCCCATTACCGTTGACGGGCAGCCCGGTGTCTGCACCCCGCACGCCGACGCCCGCCACTTGGAGACTAGCCCTCAGTGTGGCCGGTACGCCAGACACGGCGCTAGCGGCCCTCCGTCGCCTGGCGCACGGCGGCGATCAGCGCGTGGCCGGCGTGGAACACCGGCGCGAGCGGGTGGCGGTGTTCGCCGAGGGCTCTCTCTTCCGCCTCCGCGCCCAGCGTGCCGCCGAAGGTCCGCACGTAGAAGCGCACGCGCCCGAGCTCCGGCATGGGCGTCGCGTCCGCCGGTGTGAACCCGGCGAGGTGGTCCTCGGCGGCCGAGAGGAGCGCGTCGGCGGCCGCGCGCACCGGAGCGTGCTCGCCGGCCCCGATCACGCCGCCGCCGTTGCTGAAGTATAGGCTCGTCGTGCCGTCGGCGAAGGTCACGAGGGTCACGACGGCCTCGGGATACCGCGTCTCCATGAGCACGCCCCAGACGTGCGCCCGGGCCGGCGACGCTACGAGACCGAGAGCGGCAGCGTCGACGCCGAGTGCCTGCTCGCGCAGAGCGCGCACGGCGTCGGCGGGATCGGGCTTCGGCTTACGGCGGAACCACACTCGTCCTCCGAGCGGCAGCTAGTCCGGCTCGCGCCCACGCTCTCCCCGGGGGCGTCTCCAACAGCTTGCGTATCGAACCTGCGCTCCGCAACGCCTCGAGGGTGGCGTGCGTGGTCGGTCGCCGTCAGTCGAAGGAGTACCCGGCGAAGAAGAGCTCCGACGGCCGGCCGCCCTCGTAGAGGGTGACGCAGACGGCCTCCCCGCGACCGATGTCGTCCCAGAACGCGTCCGCGCGCGCGACGTGCTCGCGACCCGGCCGCTCGGTGCCGAAGTACCGAAGCGTCTGCGCGGGTGTGAGAACGGTCACCCCGGTGGGCTCGGGTCGCTCGGTCACATGATCGATGTCGAGGATGGAGCCGGTGCCGTCGGCGTCCATGTTCTCGATTGCCTCCTCGATGCTGGCGGGCCCCTCCTCGCTGCCGCGGAACTCGCCCGCGGCGAACACGGCCTGCCGCAGCGCGTCGAGCGCCGCCCCGACGTCTGCCTGGTACGGGACAGTGTATTGCCACGGCTCAGCCCCCATCTTCGCCTCGCTTGAATACGGTTCTCGGCGCTCTGAACTACGGCTCTCGGCCCTCGGCTCTCGGCTACGGCGTGAACGGCAGGAGGACGTCCCCCACGCCGAGCCATTCCCAAGCACCGCCGTCGCCGAGAGCCGAGAGCCGAGCGCCGAGAGCCGAAAGCCGAAAGCCGCTGTTCTACTACGCGACCTCGAGCACGTCGTAGGATCGCGGGATGATGAGCTGAGTGCCGCCGCCTGCGGCCATGTAGCCGGTCGAGTTCGCGCGTGGCGCGACGGTCAACTGCTGCTCGCGGGCGGGCACGGTCCAGACGTCGATCGCTCCAGTCGTGTAGGACTCGAGCGCCGGCGCGGCCGTTCGCACGCGAAATCGGACGATGCTGCGGCCGGCCGGGTTGATGCCGGAGCTGTGTGGCGACGCACCTGACCGGGTATAGAACAGCTTGAACGGACTCTCGTTGCCTACCCGGAATGCAATCACGCCGTCGGCGGGGGTCAGGGTCAGCGACTTCACGGGCCGGCTCAGATCCATGGCCCGCAGAAAGTTCAACGCCATCTGCGGCGGGAGCGTCGGCATGTGCCGGCTGAAGAACTGCAGCGCGGCTCGCACGTTGGCTCGCGGGATCGGCGCGTCGGTGGCATCGAGTTGCTCGAACCACTTCGCGATGCCCTGGTCGGACAGGTGGTCGTTCAGGCTGAGTGCCATGACGTGGTTCCCTGATCGGGGTCGAGATATGATGGATCTACGATCGATCCACGAGGTCTGCGGGTCGGCGCCGCGGCGCCGACGAGTTGACCGATCCGCAGCCGGGAGTCACGGCAGCAGCCCGGTGGCCGGAGCCCGCGCCGGTGGGGCGGCCGTGAACGTGTAGTGTTGCGTCGTGCCGCCGAGCGCAAGCGGCCCGAGCCGCCGGGGAGCGTGCATCGCAATTCGGACCGTGTCGCCGGCGGACGCCAGGCTGGCGAACGCCTGACGAGCGAGCGCCTCGGCCAGCACCCGGCGCGCCGCCGGCCGGCGCGGCGCACCCAGAGTGAGGTGGACCGCGTGCGGCCCGTGGCGCGTGAGGCGGGCGAAGCGGTCGACGCCGTCCTGCACTCGCTGCTCGAAGGCGCGCTCGGCGGGACTGAGCGCCGGCGGCGCCTTGAGTGGGCGGTCGGCGGGCGCGCACGCGACGACCGCCGCGGCGGCGACCGAGAGCGCCGCCGTGATCAGGGAGCGTCGCGGCGCGCCGCGGGGCGCCGGCAGTGGACGGAAAGTCATCGGCGTCTCCTCGGCGTCTATCTACCGCTCGGCGTGCTCGCCCGGGCGACCCAACCGGGGACCGAGTCGACCGTCTGCCGGAGAATGAGGTTCAACTGCGCCGCATGGTGCTGGACGTGACGCATGTTGTACAGGACCAGCTCCGCGACGTCGCCCTCGATCGAGGCGAACCGGCGGTACTCACGCGCCTCCTCGTCGGACAGCGCCTCGATCGTTGCTCGACACTTCGCGCGACCGTGCTCGAGGTAGCCTTGAAGCTCGGCCTTCGTGTACGGCCGCTCCGGGAGCAGCCCCGCCGGGTCCAGCTCGTCGATCGTGAATGGCGCGGGTGGTGCGAACCCGTCGCGCGAGTCGGACAGGTAGCGGTCGAGCCAGAAGAGCGTGTGATAGACGAGGTACCAGAACTCCGGCCGCCGCGAGCGGTCGTCCCACAGGTCGTTGGGGCAGGCGCGCAGCGCGTTCTCCAGCATGTCGATGGCCGCCCCGAACTGCTGCCAGAGCGCGGCTTTCCACGCAGTATCCACGTCACCACTCCCGGCCAACGTCGCGCCCACACGACCCAGCCCGGACACCAGGGACGATCGGTCGCCTAACGGCTGAGCGGCTCGCGCAGGGCGGCGTCGCACCTCGCGACCGCCCGCTCGGCCGCTCCCAGGCGCCCCGTATCCGCCGGAACGACGGCGCCTCGCGCCGTCAGGTCCGACCAGATGCTGAGGCTCCGCTGGTGCAGGCCTCGGGCGGCACGCCAGTAGTCGCGCCGGTCGGCCGGCGGCGTCGCGCGGCTCGCCGCGAGTGTCTCGTAGACCTCCCCGAGATCGGAGTAGGCGCCGGCGATGTAGCCGCGGTCACCCGCGTCCGTGGGCTCGATCACCGTCTTGTCTATGAGCGACGCCGTCTCCGCGCAGGCGGCGCGGGCGCTCGGCCGGCCGACGCTCGCCAGCGTCTTGCACAGCCTCGCGTGCGACTCGATCAGCGCCAGCCGCTTGAGCAGGTTCGTCGGATCAGCCCTGAGCTCCGGCTTTCGGATGTCCAACGAGCGCCTGTACTCGCCGAGCGCTTGCTCGTGATCGCCGAGCCGGACGAGCATGTCGCCGATGCGCGTGAGGTCGAACGCCATGGCGCTGCGGTACTGCGCGTTCTTGGGGTCGGCCGCAGCCGACGCCGATGCCTCCGCGAAGAGCTGCCGGTAGCGCGCCAACGCCTCGCGCGTGCGCCCCATCTCGGCCAGGATCTCCGCCTCGTAATAGAGGCTCGCCCCCACGAGGCGGTAGTAATCGGCGTTGTCCGGGAACTCGGCCAGGAGCGCCCTGCGGAGGGCGAGGGCCCGGCGGTGGCTCTCCAGCGCCGCGGGCAGATCGCCCAATTGCACCTCGACGTCCCCGAGATGGTGGTGCGCAATCGAGACGGACCGCCGCAGCCGCGGGGTCTGCCGCTCGCTGTCGGGCGCCGACTCCAGCAACCGCAGGTGCTTGCGGTGGAACTCTAGCGCCGCCTGCGCCTTGCCCGCGTCGAGCGAGAGGCCGCCGAGCAGGTCGTAGGCTGCGCTCAGACCGTAGCGAAGCTCGGGATCGGCGAGTGACGCCGCCGCGAGCCGCTCCAGCAGTGTGCGCGCCCGCTCGGCGTGTTGGAGGCCGCCGGTGAGGTCACCGGTCTCCCATAGCAGACCGCCCAGAGCGGTCGCCACGGAGGCGACGGCGCGGCGGGTCTCGACGTCCGCCGGGTCGGAGCGCAGCAGCGCCTCCAGGATCCCCAAGGCCTTTCGGTAGCTCGCGATCGCGCCCTCGGTGTCGCCGAGGGTAGCGCCCGCGGTGCCGCCCTGCACGTCGCCGACCCGGCGGTAGGCGCTCGCCAGCTCGCGCTGCAGCGACGGATCGCCCTGGGCCTCGCGCGCCAGCGTGTCGAGGTACTGCAGTGCGTCGCGCACCAGGCGCTCCCGCACTGGCGTCGCGCCCTCCAGGTCCTTGATCGCGTCGTGGTAGTCGAACAGCACCTTGTTCGCGAGGGTGCGCACGTCGTTGAACCGGCGCTCCGCGCGTGCCTGCGCCGCCTGGGCGAGCCGCGCCTGCGCCCGGGCCTCGCGGGCCTGCCACGCCGTGGCCACCGTGCCGCCGACGAGCGCCAGGGCCACCAGCGCGCCGGCTGTGACGGCCACGCGGTTGCGCCGGACGAACTTGCTGCCGCGGTACCAGGCGGTATCCGCGCGGGCCTGTACCGGCCGCCCCTCCAGGTGGCGCCGGATATCGCCGGCGAACTGCTCGACCGACGCGTAGCGCCGCGCCGGCTCCTTCCGGAGTGCCGTCAGCACGAGGGTGTCGATGTCGCCGCGGAGGCGGCGCTGCAGCTTCCCCGTGCTGCTCATCCGCGTGACCTCGGCGCGGTCGAGCGCGACGCCGGCGCCGCGACCCGACTCCGCGCCGTCACCCACCCGGGTGACGGCGGTGCTCGGCCGCTCCGGCTCCGTCGTCCGCACCGACTCGGCGACGTCCAGCGGCGTGCGGCTCCGCGGGCGGTACGGCGACCGCCCGGTGAGGAGCTCGTACAACACCACGCCGAGGGAGTAGACGTCGCTCGCCGTGGTCGCCGGGCGCCCGTCCACCTGCTCGGGGCTCGCGTACTCGGGCGTCAGCAGGCGGAACCCGGTGACCGTGGCCGGCTCGTCGCTCGCGTCGGTGAGCAGCACCTTGGCGATGCCGAAGTCGAGCAGCTTGGGCACCCCCCCGGGTGTGACGAGAATGTTGAGCGGCTTGATGTCGCGGTGGACGACGAGGTGCTGGTGCGCGTAGGCCACCGCGTCGCAGACCTGCAGAAAGAGCTGGAGGCGCTCGGCGACCGTTAGGCGGCGCTCGTCGGCATACCTGTCGATTGGCTGGCCGTCGATGTACTCCATCACGAAGTACGGCAGCCCGTCGTCGGTCGTGCCGCCGTCGAGGAGGCGCGCGATGTTGGGGTGCTCGAGCGAGGCGAGGATCTGCCGCTCGGCGCGGAAGCGCCGGAGCACGAGCTCCGTGTCCATGCCACGCTTGATCAGCTTGACCGCGACCCGCTGGTCGAACTGCCCGTCGGCCCGCTCCGCCAGGAACACGGCGCCCATGCCGCCGCGGCCGATTTCGCGCACCACGCGATAGGCGCCGAAGCGTCGGCCCGCCGCCGCTAGGTCGCCGTCGCCGTCCGTCCACGCGGCCACGCTCGCCAGGGCGGGCGCCTCGATGAACCCGCCCGCATGGCCGTGGGCGGCGATGAGCCGCTCGACCTCGCCGCGCAGCGCGGGATCGTCCGCGCACGCCGCGGCCAGGAACGCGTCGCGCTCCTCGGCGCTGAGCGCGATCGCCGAGTGGAAGACCTCGTTCAGCCGCTGCCAGCGGTCGGCAATCATCGACGGTCGCCGACTCCCTCGATGGCGTCGTAGAGCCAGGCCCGGGCGAAGCTCCACTCCCGCTCGACCGTCGCCCCCGACACCTGCAGCACCTCGGCGATCTCCTCGGTAGTGAGGCCGCCGAAGAACTTGAGCTCCACCACCTGCGCCTTGCGCGGGTCGAGCGCCGCCAGCCGGTGGAGCGCGTCTTCGAGTGCGATCAGGTCGACGTCCGACCCGCCCGAGGGCGTGTCGACGAGGCTGAGCGAGACGCGCTCCGCGTCGCCCCCCCGCTTGGCGGCGCGCCGGTCCCGGGCGTGGTTGACGAGGATGCGCCGCATCATGCTGGCGGCGATCCAGAGGAACT
>Ga0307416_100000536_pt1 | contig 19390 bp, 35 predicted proteins | sample DK1Cmetagenome_2_FD_203821 | JGI IMG/M metagenome (GOLD analysis project Ga0307416, IMG submission 203821) | Maize rhizosphere microbial communities from greenhouse at UC Davis, California, United States - DK15-C-3 | ecosystem: Host-associated > Plants > Roots > Rhizosphere > Soil | place...
CAGGGCAAGCTCGGCCAGGTGCTGCAGAACATCCAACTGCAAGCGACATCGGCCGGCGATCAGGCCACGCGCCAGGCGCCGCAGTACACGAACACCGGCAGCCAGCTCCAGCAAACGAACCCATACGCTCAGCAGGGGCAGGCGCCGGGGAATATCCCGCTGACAATCGCGCCAGGGCAACAGTCCCAAATAGGGGCAGATCCGATTGGAAACCCCATGGAAGTGCGGCGTGATAGTCGCGGCAATATCCTGGGTGCCACGCCGCTTGCCGGTATGCCGACCTTTAGCCCCGGCGAGCGGCAGTCACTCGAACAGCAGGCGGAATCCAACTTTCGCAATGTTGATTCGAACCGGGCGGCCGCCTCGCTCGCGCCTCAGCAGCTGGATCAAATTAACAAGGCGATCAACATTAGCTCGGGCGTCAGCACGGGCGGTGGCGACTTCGCCCGCACGCGCGCCAAACTGGAATCGGCCGTCGCCTCGTTTCTTCCTGGCTTCGATACGGCGACCGACGACGCCACGAAGTTACAGTTGCTGGATAAATATCTCGAACGCATCGCTGCGGACTCTGCACGCGTGCTCGGCGCCAATGCGGCCACCGACGCAGCCCGTGAATCAATCGCGCGGCAGAACGCGTCCACAGGCTACACACGCGATGCTGTGCAGGCAGTCCTCGAATATGCCAAGGCGCAGACGATGGCGATGTCGGCAAAGGGCGATGCGCAGGAGAAGTGGCTGAAGCAGGAGGGGAACAAGATCACCAATCAACACGAATTCGAGACCGCCTGGCGCCAGAACTATGACCCGCTGCTCTTCCAGCTCGAAGCGATGCCCGAGGAGAAGCAGCGCAAGGCCGTCAGCAAGCTATCGGCTGATCAACGCGCCGCGCTCAAGAAGAAGCTCAAGAGCCTTCGCGACATGGGGGCGATGAAGTAAATGGCTACGCTCGATGAACTGCTCGCCGAGGATGAGAATGCGCCCAGGGGCAGCGACCTGGATACGCTGCTCTCATCCGATGCGCCAACGTCGGTTGCATCTCCGGCCACGGCTCCGACGGAGTCAGTTCAACGAACGTCGCTGCCATGGTATCGCCGCGCGTCCACCGGATTTATGGATCCGGCAGTCGGCGCTGGGCAACTCGCGCAGCACGTCACTCCTGAGGCCGGCGCCAATTGGCTACGGTCACCAAAGCAGCAGGCGATCGCCGGGCTGCTGCCTGTCACGAGCGCCGCTAACATGCTGCTTAATGCCGCGAGCGGTGGCCAGCAGAATGTTTCTACCGCGGATGTTGATGCGCGAGTTGCAAAGCGCGAAGGGGCGTACCAAGGAGAGCGAAAGTCAGCAGGGCAGGACGGGCTCGATTGGTGGCGCATCGGTGGCAATGTTGCCAATCCCGTTTCTTGGTTCGGCGGCAGTCCAGCATCGACTTCAGTGATGGCTGGCCTGAAGGCGGGCGCTGCCTCGGGCGCATTTCAAGCCATGATGCAGCCGGTAGCCACCGAGGGAAACTTCCTTTGGGACAAGGCAACACAGGCGGTGGTCGGCGGCGCTCTCGGCGGCACCTTGAGCGGCGCATTGCAACTGATGCGACCGGCTTTCTCGTTGGCGACGCGAGCGGTCCGTGATGCGCTCGGAGCTTCGGATGACAAGATTGCGGCGGCCTCGGCGGAGAGAATCACGGCTCAAACGCTTAAAGAAGCGGGCGTCGATCCGGCGAAAGTAGATCCGAGCTTATATTCGTCGATGCGGCAGGAGGTCGTCGACGCGCTGAAGGCGGGCGTTGATCCAAACCCGTCGGTCATGGCGAATCGAGCCGATGCGGGTGCGCTGCCTGTGCCGATCCACATGACACGCGGGCAGGCGAGCGGCGATGCGATGCAGTTTGCATTTGAGCAGCGCGCCGCGGGACTGGAGGGCGTCGGCGAGCCTATCAGCGACCTGATGGCCGCTCAGAACCGCGCTCTCATAGAGAATCTCAACGTTCTTGGCGCGAGCCGAGGCGTGCAGCCATTCGATGCATCCCAGCGAATTATTCAACACATCGAGGGCGTCGACGCGGCGTTGCGCACGCAGATCAAAGAGGCCTACAGCGCAGTCAAGAATTCTGCTGGCCAGTCGGCGCGTGTTTCCACCGAGGGATTTCTTAACGCCGCAAAGAGCAGACTCACCGAGGGTCGCCCGGAGCTTGCCGGCCTCACGGGCCTGGCGGACTACCTGCCCGAGGCAGTCAGGAAACAATATAACGATATTGCGATAGGGAAGCTCCCGCTGACGGTCGACACGATTCAATTCCTGGACAGAGCGTGGGGCGGCGTACAGCGTGGCGCCACCGACGACACCATCCGTGCATCCGTCGGCGCGCTTCGATCGGCGTTGAATGACTCCCCGGTGGATGATGTTCTCGGGCAGGAATCGATGGTTGCCTATAACGCCGCAAAAAGGATGGCAAAGCAAAGATTCGATCTGATCGCCGCAAATCCAGCCTACAAGGCGATTGAGGATGGCGCGCGCCGCGCTCAGCCGGATACGTTCTTTCAGAATTATGTTTCTGGCGCGACCGTGCAAGAACTCAAGGCGCTCAAGGCGCTGATCGGCGATGACAACGTATCGATGCTCCAAGACACGTTAATCGGCAACCTGAAGCGAGTGGCGTTGAATCGCGCGAGCGATGAGCGCGGCGTGTTCTCGCAGGCTGCTTATAACAAAGTGCTTCAGGATCCGGTGCAGGCGCCTCGCCTCCGCGAGCTGTTTGCTAACAATTCGAAGACGCTGGATCAGCTCTATCGAGTGGGGCGCGTCTCTGAAAATCTTATCAAGATCCCGGCAGGCAGCAAGGTAAACACATCCAACTCTGCCGCGCAGGGTGCAAACATCGTGCGCGATGTAGTGAAAAGCGAAGCGGGGCAGGCGATCAGCTCGATTCTGCCTAACTGGATGACGGGGATCGGCCGCGTTGTGGGTGATGCGGGAAAGAAGGTCGAGCAGTCGCGTCTGGTGCAGGAGGCAGTCGCACCGGGCGTAACCCAGGCGCCGCTACCACCGCCGAAGCCGGTACCTGGGATGGGCCGCCTGTCGGATCTGGCGGCGCGCACGGGCTCGATCTCGGCAACGAGACAGGACGAAGAAAAGTAGCGGGCAGAGCACGTCTCGGATGATTGAGACGATGATGAGTGTTGCAAACAGCCGATTGGCTGGGGAGTCTTTCAAGTGGCGAACCTGTTAGCGCCAGTCGCTAAAGCCAAGTTTTTTGACAATGCGGGGCGCCCGGCTGACGGTTACAAGCTGTTCACGTATGCAGCGGGAACCAACACGAAGCTGGATTCATATCAGAATGCCGCCGGCGGCGCTAACACAAATCCGATCATCCTGGACTTCCGAGGTGAGGCGGATATCTGGCTGCCGCCGAATGTAGCTTACAAATTGGTATTCTCTCCGGCGAGTGACACCGACCCGCCGACAGCGCCCATTTGGACCATCGATGACATTGTCAACTCAGAGCTCGTGACGCTGTGGGGCGGCGTCGATACAGGCTTCGCGAATGCCTATGTCCTGAACTTCACCGCCAATTTCACGAGCTATACAGACGGCATCGTCATCTATTGGATCCCGTCGAACACGAACACGGGCGCATCGACCATCAACGTGAACGGCCTCGGGCCGGTGCCGATCACGAATCAGAACGGCACACCGCTGTATCTCGGCCAGCTGCAGGCAAACGAGGTCGCGCTGATTGTTTATAGAAGCACGGGGTTCACGCTGGTGGCTGTCGGTGTCAATCCGACGATCAACACGCAAAACGGTGCCTATACCTTCCAGCTCAACGATGCGAACAACATCGTGCAGGCTAATGCTGCCGGGGTCGGAGATTGGACGATTCCCACTAATGCGAGTGTCCCATTCCCACTTGGAACATCCATAGACCTAGCTGTTAGCGGCGTAGCCATAAAAACATTGGTTCCGGCGCCGGGCGTGACGTTTACGGCCTTCACCGGGATTCCAACTCCGCTCTCTTGGGGGAATGCAGCCACCAGGATCGTCAAGATCGGAACCGATGAGTGGCAACAATTCACACCAACGCAGATTGGGTGGACTGACGAAGCGGCGAATCCTTATAACATCGGCGGGCTCGTCGCCGGGCCGACTAGCATCTCCATTCTCTCCAGAGTGCTGGATGGCGTGGTGACGCTGATTGCCACCTCGTCGCGCATCAACACATCCAACTCTGCTGCGCTCACGCTGTCGACGCTGCCGGCCAATCTTCGGCCGAGCGCAGACGTGTTCGCCACTTGTTACGGCGTTCAGGACAACGGCGTAACCCTCCCGGCGATTGCCACAGTTACTTCTGCGGGAACGATCTCTTTTCAGATCGCAACCGTCCCCCCATCTAACTTTACCGCCGCTGGGAACAAGGGAATCCTCGCTGGGTGGTCTTTGGTGTATCCACTGCGATGAATCTTTCACCACTGCCGATACAGAAGTTTTTCGACAACAGCGGCCGTCCGCTGGATGGCGGGAAACTGTTCACCTATACCGCCGGGACATCCACGAAGGTTGCAACGTATACGGATGACACCGGAGGCACACCCAACACGAACCCGATCATCCTGGATTTTCGTGGCGAGTGCCGCGTGTGGATCGATCCGACGTTAGCATACAAATTCATTCTGTCGCCGTCGGATGACTCCGACCCGCCGACGAGTCCAATTTGGACTGTCGACCAGATCACCGCCGCGCCGCTGACCTCAGACAATTTCGCCGTCGATACCGGTCCAGCAAATAACATCGAGTTGTCGATCCCACGGCTGTCGACACTGGCGGCCTTCACGCGCGTGGTGTTTAAGGCGGCCAACGCGAATACCGCGGCGGTCACTCTGCAGATCAATGGCGGCCTCGCGAAAGCAATCACGTGGCAGAACCTGGCGGCGCTCTCGGGCGGCGAAATCCAGGCCAATGGCATCTATCAGGTTATCTACGATGGCGCGCAGTGGCAGCTCCAAGGCCCCGCGCTGGGACCGCTTCAGATCAGGACAAGTGACGAAGTTTCCGGCGCCATCACGCCATCGAATTACTCACCGATCCCACAAAACCCGGTGCCGGTGCGATACGGCGCGATCGGCAATGGCGGCGCCGACGATACGGCCGCGATTGCCGCAGCGTCTGCGGCGAATCAGGACGGCCTGGTGATGATCGATGGTGGAGGGCGTACGTATCTGGTCAGCAGTGTGCTGCCCGCGTCACCGCTGCCGGTGGGCTTCAATTACTTTAATGGTCGAATCACATGCTCACAAACGGTGAGCGACTCGCTAGATGGATATAGCGTCACGCTGTTCGGGTATGGCGCGGGGATCGCAAATACATTCATCCCTGAGCAGCACGCCGCCGGCGGTGGGATTTTTTATGCCTCGGGCAATCATATCGTTGCCATCGGTCGAGATGCGCTGAGCGGCAACACCACAGGCCGTCGTATGACGGCGGTTGGCTCGAAGGCCCTGGGCGCCAACACCACGGGACCCTACAACACGGGCATCGGCTCGCATGCGCTTCAGGATAACACCGTGGGCGAAGAGCTCACCGCCGTCGGTGTCCAGTGCTACCAGAAGAATACGACAGGTGACTTCAACGTCGGTGTCGGCGTATCGGCCGGACTGCTGAATCAGACCGGAAATCTCAACACGTGCATCGGACACTCTGCCGGGCGCGACAGCGTCAGCGGAGATCACAATGTATGCATCGGAGCTCAAGCTGGACTGTCGGCGAATGGAGCGAGCGATAACGTTCTGATTGGCTATCAAGCCGGCTCTGCCGTTCTGGTCAACAGCTTCAACGTCGGCATCGGGTCCGCCGCGCTCGGATCGGCCACCGATGCAACTAACAATGTTGCTGTCGGGCGTCGTGCTCTCGCCGCATCTACGACGGCTGACGACAACACCGCTGTAGGATCAGATGCCGCCGTCGCAGTCACGACCGCTACGCGCATTGTCGCTGTCGGGCGATTAGCGCTTGCGGCCGACCAGACGGGCGACAACTGCACGGCCGTAGGCCACGCCGCGCTCACGGCCTGCACTGGCGCCAGCAACACCGCCGTCGGGCGTGCGGCAGGGACCGCCATTACGAGCGGCACAGGCAACACATACGTCGGGCACCAGGCGGGTGCCACCGAGACCGCTGGCATCAACAACACCGCCGTCGGCAATTTGGCCGACTCGGGGACCAGTGGCTTCTCCAATTCTGGCGCCTTCGGCAACGGCGCGGCATCGACCGGCAGCAATCAGATCACACTCGGCAACGCCTCGATCGGCACGCTGCGATGTGCGGTGACGGTCATCACTGCGATCTCGGATGAGAGATACAAGAAACAGATCAGGCCGCTGGAGCTTCCGGATGAGTTCATCGAGGAAGTCCAGATTGTGATGTTTGAATGGAATATGGCGGCCTTCGCAGCGAGAGCCAAGCCGGACGCGATTGTCGATGAGATGCCGGGCGGGACGATCGTTGGCGTTATGGCTCAGCAGCTGGATCGGCTGCAGAAAAAGCACGATGTTGAGTGGCTAGGACTTGTCGACAAGAGTAATCCGGATCGCTGGGAAGCAACGCCAGGGAAGCTTTTACTCCCGTTGTTGGTAGCTCATCAGCGTCTGGTCAAACGTGTGACCGCGTTGGAGCGAAAAAAGTGAATATGACCAGACCCCCCGCCCTATCCCCTGAGGACGTGGAGAAGATAGTCAACGCCATGACGAGGCGAGGGGCATCGATTTCCATGACGGATGCCCGCTTCACCGCGGTCCAGACCTGGCTTCTCACGGCCATCGGGATATCGATCATTGGTCTAGGAACCTGGCTGATCAACACGGTTAATGATCTGAACATCACTATGACTCGGGTGGTCACCCAGAACGAAGCGCGCGACGCTGAGGCGGTGAGAATCCGCGACCATCTGCAGTCGGTAGACAGGCGTGTGGTGGAGCTCGAATCAAACAAAGGGAGACGGTAATGGATGACCCAGGCTCGATGTATTGGGCTTCGCCTTATGTGGGACAGCATGGTGCCAGCGTCGTGCAGGTCGAATCGGCGAAGCTGGTGCCGCTGCTGCTGGTGCTGTCTATTTTGTGCGGCCTGGCTATCGCGGTGTCACTGTTCACTATGTGGCAGGCGCAGAAGTCAGAGCGAGAGACGCGAATGCTGGAATATTACGTGCTCGAACTCGACGGCAAGATGATGGCGCAAGGCGTGATTGAGTCGGGGCAGAGCTGGTCAGCGCAGAAGCAGAAAAGAGGAGAAAGCAAATGAGCGGCGGAGGCGGCGGGATCATCATTATCAAACGTCTTGCGGAGGACGACCAAATCAGTCCCCGCGATCGGGTGAGGTTATATGCGATTGCAGACCAAGCAGTCCTGAGATGCACTCGATGGCAGGCGATTAGCGTGCTGCGGATCCTGTGGAAGTACCTGCGATCATGACCCCAACGCAGCGCATTGCCGAGCGCCTGGTCGAGGATGAAGGGGAGGTGCTGCATGCCTATCAAGACAGCACGCCGGAAAGGTATCTGACGATAGGCGTTGGCCGGTTGATCGATCCCCGCAGGGGTGGAGGCATCACGCGCGAAGAGTCGCGTTATCTCCTCACCAACGATATTCGTAAGTGGTATGCGATCGCCGGCCAGTGGCCATGGTTCGATAAGCTGAGCTGGCAGCGTCAAGGGGTGATCGTTTGCATGCTGCATCAGTTGGGGGCGCGCGGCGTTTCCGGGTTCAGACGGATGTTGGACGCCCTTGGTAGGTCGAGCTACGAGGCCGCGGCAGACGAGATGCTCGACAGTGCCTGGCACAGGCAGACTCCGGGGAGATGTGAGCGTATGGCGCAGATCATGCGCACTGGAGAATGGGCATGAGTCTCTCGATCCCCCTGATTGATGGAATCTTCAAGATCATCGACAAGGTCATCCCAGACCCTGCCGCAAGGGCTGAGGCTCAGTATCGAGCTCTGCAGCTAAACCAGGCAGGCGAGTTCAAAGAGATAGACGCGGCCCTGCAGCTCGCGTTGGGTCAAATAGAGATCAACAAGATTGAGGCGACAGCTCCAGATCTTTTTCGTGGTGGGTGGCGCCCGGCTGTAGGATGGGTCTGCGTGATTGGACTCCTGTACACCTACCTGCTGCAGCCGTTGCTCTCGTGGGCGTCTGGTATCGCCGCGATCCCCGCGCCGCCGTCGCTCGACTTGCAAGAGTTGCTCATTCTGCTCGGTGGGCTGCTTGGATTCGGTGGCATGCGGATGTACGAACGGGTGCGCGGAAAGGGGTGACTGGCTCCAGCACCACAAAAGAACGGCGACCAAGAAGGCCGCCGTCAGAAACGCCCATGCTTTCCAGGGCGAGTTGGGCAACTCAATCAAGCTTGTCAACCTTCACGGTGACGCTGCCGTTTGGGTTCGAGCAGTAACTGTCCATATCCCAGGTGACGTGATACTCGGAGTAGCCTTGCTTCAGGCAGGCCGCTTCTGTCTTGACAATCACCGGGACGCGAACAATTAGAAAATATATCACCATGACGATCAGCGCCGACGCTATGACCCAGGTGACCACGTCGAGTGTGTTGACGATTGCAAGCGCTAATCTGTTATTCATTTTCGTTGCATCCAAGATGATAGATGAGCGCCGCTGCCTTAATTCTTGCTAATGACCGTCGATCGGACCATTCGTTCTGGGCCTCCGCGCCAGCTTCGCGCGAAGGCATCATGGCCAGGTGCGAAGAAAGCAGCTCACGCAGCGCCAGTAGAAGCTCCGGCGCTGCCGCGATTAGTTTAGCGTTCGCGTGCATGTCTCCTGTTCTTGGCGCAATGAGAGACGCAAGGATCCCACCATTGCTGTCCTCAACGAGCCATGGAAGATCTAGTCGCGCGACCCAGGGGCCAGGCGTGTGATTGTTCATATTTATTCGCTCTATGCGGCCGGGTGTTTCTTCGCGAGCTCGGCGAGCAGGGCGTCTGCATCTGCCACCGCCATGCGAGCCATCGCCTTGCTCGTGCTCTCGCAGTCGGCCAGCGCACTGGAGCCGGCGCACAGTCCCTGCATCGCCATCGCCGCAAAAAGCTCACGCTTGTTTAGGCCGTACGTGACTTCATCGCCGGCGATGAAGTTAGCGGCCAATGGGAAGGCACTGTCGTTTGCGTTGCTCATGTTCGCTCTCTCTCGGGCTGTGGGGCGGCGCCTGTTGGGACCTGTTCGATGATCGCTTGCAGGTGAGCGGCTGCAGCTCCGATCCAGTGCGGCCACGTTCTCGTGGTTATAATTTGTATTGTGCCGTCGGCACCGGGCGTGGACTCTGCAAGCAACCGCTTGATGTCCTGCACACACCAGACACTCAGCTCGATGGTTATTTTCATGACTTCTCTCGTTGTGTGAGCGTTACTTCGCGAGCTCGGCCAGCAGGGCATCAGCGCGACGTACTGCGCGCTCGGCAGCGGCGCCGATGTGGCGGCCGTCAACGTCACCCATGCCCGCCATGATCTGAATGGCGGCATACTCGCGCTTGCTCAGGCCCCACTGCGCGGCGAGCAGGACGCTTTCAATATCCTTCTCCTTGTATTGCGTTGGCCGTGGGAAGGCTGCTTCGAGGGCATAGCTTGTAATTTTCGTCATGTTCGTTCGCTCTCTGAGGGTGCGATGAGTCAGATGGGCGCGCGGGTCGTGCCCATGTGGCCCGTGCCGACCGGTGTGTAGAAGACAATCTGCTCTGTGCGCTCATCGACGCTGACGCCAAGACGGCGGGAAAGGCCAAAAACGATCCGCTCCAGCTTCTCAATACGCAGCTGCTCGGGAGACTTTTGCGGCGTGCCGGCTTTCGTTTGCTCGATAACGCCGGTCGCCTCGTCCATCACGCTCATGCCGAGCTCAAATCGCTTGGCCATGCGTGCGATCTGCGCCGGCGTAGCCGCAATGCCTTCCTCGCTGAGGCAGGCTTCAAACCCAAGTGCGATGTATTCGGTGCTCATGTGCCGCTCTAGGAGAAGGTCACTTCTGGTGGGTGCCTTCGACGCCGCGTGCCATGCGCTCGCGTGTGCGAGTCAACAGAGCCTCCTGGGCCGCACGCAGCGAGTCGAGCGCGGTCTGGTTGTAAGCATTGGCGAATGGACCGTTCTGGAAGCACTCCAGGCGATCGATCAGAATCGCGATCAGCGCTTCATGGGTCACGCCGTTAACGCCGGCCTCCGCAATCGGACCGTTCTGGAAGATGACGGGCAGTCGGCTGAAGCAGGCGCGGTACCCATCTCCAAAGTCATTGGCTTCATTGCCGGTCGTATCGAATCCCGTGATGCTGTAGTGATGATGGGCACCACCAGATCCCGGACGGTCGCGCACGGTGATGTCGAGCACATCATTGGCGGGATTGACTTTGTGACCTTCGATCTTTCGCATTGTTGTCTCCAGATAGAACAGAAAATGATTTGTGCGGTGACTAGCAGTCTTCGTTCGTGCCGACCCAGCGACGTTCGCCGTTCGGTAACTCGACGAGGTACTCAACCGACGTTGTCACGCGATGCTTGAGGACGGTGCACATGACCGGAGCAATCGCCAAATAATGATCTGCCTCGGTGGCGATCAAATCAGTTCCATCAGCAATACGGCGGTACTCGACGGCTTCTTTCTTTATTTCAACGGTGCCCATGGTTCACTCCCGATCTGTTACCGAAGCTCAGTTTCGACCGACATCTGATCGGCCCTGAGGGGGTACCTGCATTCGCGATCAAACTGATTAAACGCGGCCTCGGCCGTGTCTGCATCGATCGTGGCAACCGGAGGTGTTCCAGGCGCCTGATGTTTCCAGTAGATGTAGAAACGCATGTCCGTCTCCCGTTTCGATGGGGAGACTTTAAGCAACTGTTCACCTCATGTCAACACCCCATTCTAGACGCGCGTCACAATCTGTATTGCTTCTTCCGGGGAACGAGCAAACCCGGCCAGGCCGCCGAGGCTTTCGACCATGCCAATAAACCGGCGCTGCTGCTCGCTGGTCTTGGACCGGCTCGGGCGCTTCACCTCGACTGCTGTAAAGATCGCTACTCGGCGCCCCACCATCTCGGGAGTGATAACAACGGACTGAATCCCGATGAGGTCTGAGCTTCCCTCGATGAGCCCGAAACGTATGTTTCTGTAGTGCCGCAGTGTCAGTATCTGCGGGGTCTGCGCGACGATCTCCCCCTGCCAGGCGTTCCCGCAGTTGTTACGCCACGCGCGGCTGCTCACGCTAGAGAGCGCGAGCATAATCTTTTTTTGGATGTCTCCCTCACTGCTCATGAGTGCTCTCCTGCGGGAATCGGTACTTGAGCCATAAGGCCCATGCCGCTCGTTCGTAGCCCATTCCCATTAGATACCCGAGAACGAAGCTCCCGCTGCCGACCAGGCCGAAAGAGATGATGATGAGATAAAAGACCTTGTATGTAATGGTGATCATGCTGCTTGTTCCTTTTTACGTCTCGCGTCCATCACGTGTTGCGCCCATTTTTCGGGCTTTTTCATACCTCGCTGGCGCCCGAGCTGGATGAGCGCCTCCATATCTCTCGCCATTCCCTGTTCCCGTCGCGTCTGCCGCTGTTGCACCTGTTCTGCCGTCGGCTCGACCTTGGCGAGGTCGCCGGAAACTTGATCCACCTCCCGCGATTCGACGGGGTAGGGCTCCTGGCAGATGCGGCACTTCTTCGACCACGCAGGGCTTGCACCGAAGCAGTAACCACAAACCCTGGGCGGCGGCGCCTTCGGCTTCTTCTCCACGCGGCCCGTCGTGAGTTCCCAGCTGTTTTCGGCATCCGGCAGTCCATGGAGGAAGGTGTTCCCGACGCAGTCCAATAGGAAGCTATAGGGCTTCCCTTCGAATGCTGTCAGCGGCCGAAACATCTGCTGGATGTGCAGCGGCCTACTCATCGTCGGGCGAAGATAGATTCCGGCCTCCAGCCCTGGCAGGTCGACACCTTCGCCGAAGAGGTCCACATTCGTGATAACCCGAAGCTTCCCCAGGAGCAGTTCCTGAAGCGCTAGATCGCGCAACTCATCGCTGGTGTCGCCGTCAACGTGCATGGCTGGAATGCCGCGATCGCGGAACTCCTGTGCGGTCTGCTGGGAAGCCTTCACAGACACGCAAAATGCAACCGCCTTGGCGCCGTCACAGTGTTTCTTATAGTGATCGATCGCATTGCCGACGATGGCGCGTTTGCTAATTAGCTCCGCTGAGTCGCTGGCAACGAATTCCCCCATCCTCGTGCGAAGGCTGCCAGGATCGAATCCATTGTCAGGCCGATAGCACTCATATTTGCTGATATACCCCTGCTCCATCATCCACGCGGGAGATGGTCCGCACACCATCGCTTCGAAGTATTCGCCCAGGCCGATGTCTGCTCGCTCGGGCGTTGCAGATAATCCGATGTGATACGCGTCCTGATAGTGCCTGAAGAGCTCGTCCCAGCTTCGCGCGCCTATGTGGTGGCATTCGTCCCACACCACCAGGTCGGGCTTCGGAAGGCGCTTATAGCGGCGCGCAAGCGTCGGAATGCTGCAGATTTGCACCGGCGCATCGAGGTTGACGCGATCCTTAGATGTCATCAGGCCGTACCGGATCCCTTCCTTATCGAGCGCGCGCCTTACCTGCAGCACGAGCTCGCGGCGATGGACGTTGAATTGGGTTCGCCGACCTCGTTCAATCGCATTGTTCAGCATCCGTCCCGCGATCGCGGTCTTGCCACCTCGGCACGTGAGCTGAAGTAACACTCGCTTGCGCCCGGAGCGAAAGTGCTGCCGGGCGCCGACGATCATCTCGTCTTGGTAGGGTCTGAGTTGTAGCGACATTAAACGTTAGCCAGCTCTCGCTTTACCCGCTCGCGCGCCTCCAGCTCTCGCTGTCGGATCCCATGACTGCGCTCAGCTCTGGCCTGCGCGTTGTCGCGCCACAGCTTATTCATGAACTCAGTGTCGGCATTTCGACTTGGCGACTGTTTCTTTTTTTTCTTCATATGATATCCCCCTCCATGGGACCGGGGTCTGCGGAATCCCTCGGCGGTTCATCAGTCGGCCTCGGCTCCTTGTCGACGATTGCCTGCAGCGCGGCTGGTCGTGTTTCGTTGCCAGTCGGCACGGGTTGCTTCGGCTCTTCGGCGGGTGCCGCGGGCTGCTTGTCGTCGTCGTCAACGAACTCATCGTCAATCTTGTTGAGTTCTTTTGACGCAGTCTCGTCGATGACGGCGATACGCTTTCGCAGCCGATGCAGCGCTGACTTCTGCTCCATCCGTTCAGGCCAGTCGCGCCATGGTCCTGTGGGGGTACCATCCTCCTCCTTGGATTTGCTGGCCGCTCGCGCGCGGTCGAGCGCATCCATATCCATCACCTGAATGACGACTCGCCCACTGGTGAGCTTGCCTACGGCATAGGCGCCGATCCTATCGCCTCGCGGCGTACCGAGCTTCGCCGGCCGGTGTACGATGTGCTGCCCGTCCGTGTCATTCCAGAAATCAAACTGATCATTCTGATAGACGCTCTCGGCATAGGCATCAATCCCAGCTTTAGTAAACTGCTTGAGAACGCCGCCGACCATGCGCTGATACTGGACCTTCTTGATCCATTTGTTAGTTTCCCGATCCTTGGTGTTGTAGATGTTGAGAACGGCATCCTGCCCGTCCGGCAGCAGCCCCTCCTGAGCGGCCTTTACGACCGCGTTGTAGAAGCTCTGACGATCGGCGTTCAGTAGCTTCGGGGAATGGTTGATCGCCGCAATGGTGACTGCGGTAAAGCGCTCCAGCGACACGGACGGCGGCAGGCTTGCCTGAATCTGCGCCTGGAACCGCGGATCCTTGATGGACGCGACCAAGCTTCGCTGCTCGGCCTGATAGGGAGCCACTGCGTTATTGCTCATCGCCGGCCTCCAGGCTCGAACCTTCCTTCTCAGACGGCGGATCGCCACCACCGGGCAGCGGCAGGGCGTCTTGCTTCTCTTCGGCTTTGATCTTTTTGGCGTCGTAGGTTTCGAGCTTGACCCCACGGCCCAACAGGTCGGCCACGTCTTCGGGCGACGCAGGCTTCACCGCCATGAACTTAAACGAGCGGTGTTGCCTCACCTGGCCGCGCGATGAGGCCCTGACCAAATATTCCTTCTGTACCCCGTCCCCATGCAGAACAACTGACTTATAGATCCTGGTTGCCATCAAAAACTCCAATGACTTTAGTTACTGACTCTTCTTCGTGACTCGGAAGTTTCGATATCCCTTGCGGGTATATGCCTTGACCTCAGCCGGCGCGAGCATCCCGCACGTGATCACCGCGTCACGACCGATCACGCGCTCGGCATTGCCGATTAGCTGCAATATATTACCCTGAGCCGTTTGCTTATTGTCAACGGCTGTTTTTTCCGCCTCCAGATTCCGAATATATTTATCGATCCAGTGGTTGATGTCGTCGTTTTCTTGAGCGTCAAGAATGTAGCCCGGCTCTGCATAGCCATAGATCTGCCGCAACACGTCGATATCTTCCGGCAAGGAAACAGGCGGATACTCACCGAGCGAGAGCTTGTGCCAGAATCGCCCGATGGCGTGGCGGATCGCGGCGCCGACGGCCTGGTCACGCAGCCGGAGGATGATTTCGATGTGGTTACCGCCGACGAACGCGACGATGACAGCCCAAGCCAATTCACTCACTTCGAGCTGGTGCTGGACCTGAATCTCGATATGAGCCGGCGCTTCGGGCTGCTCGCCCACGCACCACTCATTCTTAAACACCATGCGGTCGACGTTCTTGACCTCCAGCAGCCCAGGCCCCATCGAGCCGAAGGCCTGGCGAAGGCGGTTGTCTTCGATCACGTTCCCCTCGATGCCGCAGATTTCGTAATCGAACGATGAACCCATGCGCGCCGAGTGGATGCGCATGTATTCATTCTTGTGTCGGATCGTGACACCGAACAGCCGTGCAGCACGCAGCGCGATGGCGTTCTCGATCTCCTTGCCGATCTCGGTGCGCTCGTTGGGCTTGAACCTGCTCTCTGTCTTGCCGTCTTTGCGGCAGGCGAGCTCAAATGCAGTCTCGCGACCATACCCGTAGAGAGATGCGGATTCGGTGGATGTGATGTCGATGGCTTTGGCCTTGAGCCAGGTTTCCTCATCGACCCACGAGATGATTTCGCGTTGTTCGTTCATTCCAAGTGCTCCTTAATCAGTCTCATGCCTTCAAGATATTCATCAGTGCTTCCGCCAGCGGGAATCGAGTCGCGCCACTCGAACGCATTACGCCACGCAACAGCTCTAGCAACCGCTACACTGTAGATACTCGTCTGGGTTTCGATCGCGTTGATCGCCCGGCGTAAGTCATCGAGCGTGGTCATGGTCGCCCCAGCTTGCTGAGTTCTTCCATCAGTCGGTGAGCGGCCTCCGGGCTGAGGTTCGATACATCAAAAACCACCGGCGGTCTGGACCTGAGAGATTCAAGATTCACCAACATATCGATGATCGGTTTGGCGCGATCTTGGTATTCACGCTGAAGCGCCTGGAGCTGTCTCTTGAGTTCGGCTTCGATCTCGTAAGTTGGGTCGCGAGGGCGTTTGGTGTCACACGACGGGCAGAGATGCCCTCGGTCGATATCGATCCTGCACGGAGTCTCCGCGCCGCATTCAGAGCAGTGGTCACTCATTTACACTCCGTGGCCACGCCCGACGGGCAAGGATGAAACGGGCCGCCTTTGCCTGTCTGCTCGGACGCCACGACAGCGCCCTTGTCTTGCTGGTGAGCGATGAGCAGCCCGGTGGCGACGACGGAAACACCAATTGCGGTCCATCGCTTCTGCGTCGGTGTCATCGAGCAGCCGGCAAGCGAAAAGGCGATTGTGATAATCAGTAGAGAGCGCTTCATGACTCAGGGACCTCCATCTCGATCGACGCGTAGGCGACCCATTCACGAATATCAGTACTGAAACTGCCGGGTTCGCCTTCGGCATATGCGACTGCCACTAGACGCCCGGAATCCTCCAGCAAGCGCACCTCGACCTTGATCTTGCGCATCTTCGGCGGGGCGTTCACAAGGTCGGTTTCGCATTCCTGATTGGTCACCAGGAAGTTCCCTTCGTGTGACCAGGTGTGTGGAATCTCGGTGCCATCGAGATACCCGATCAGCCCAACGACTGGCTGTTCTGTTTTCTTCCTATCGGTGCATAGGATTCGAACCGGCCTCCCGTCGCGCGTCTGAACTGGCTTGCTGAAATCGACCATGTCTTCTTGCCTCTTGTTGCGGTGGGGCGTACACTAAATCTACTGTGTACCTGATGTCAACACCCATGCCCAAGAAAAAGCTCACCCCTGCTGATTTGGTCATCGCTCGATTCGGTGGCGTGCGACCACTAGCCCGAAATATCGGGAAAAATCCATCTACAATCAGCTTATGGCGCACTCGTCATAGCGGGAAAATCCCAAATCGGTCTGAGAAGGGAGACCCGAAGGGGACGCACATCCGGTTGCTGGAACTGGCAAAGAAGAACAAGATTCAGTTGACCGCAGATGAGCTGATCAACGGCGGTTATATTTAACAGACACCGTACACATCTACGACTAGTGTGAATGTCGCCATGGCCGCTACTTAAGACGCGGATCTTTCTTGCCGGCCTGCTTGAAAACATCCGCGCGAAACTGATCGCACAGTGCGCTGAGCGTCGTCGCATCGACGGATGACAGTTCGAATGCCGCTTCGGCATCCGGATCGCCACACGCAGCCGCCTTCCTGTCCCGTATCACGAAGTGAGGGATTGAGAATGGCTGTATTGTTACTTCAATGTTTGCTTTCATGATCAATCGTACTCACTCCCCGCGCTCTACCTTCGATGATTCGACATAGATGTCTGTCGCTTCGCCATCGGCTTCATCGATGATCCAGGCCTCATCACGCCCCACCCCAGAGTGCAGGCCCCCAATGGCCACATACCGCCCTTTCGCTTCGGCGATGGCTTCCTCCCCGGTCTCCGCTTCGATTTCGGTGTACGCGCTGACTGTCACCCGACAGCCCAATTTAAATTTAGCCATGATCAGGCCTCCGGTTCTTAGCCGCTCTTGCCGTCCATGCGTCGGCCGGTGTTCGGCTCGACCTGCACAGCACGGTCATCCCACAACTCGACCATTCCGTAATCTTTGGTGCAGACCACCGGCAGGCGGACGCCGAAATGTTTCTCGGTCCAGTCCTGGATGTGTACGCGGATCTCGTCAGCGCTCTTGCGGGCCTTGTTGCCGACGATCACGTAACCGTCGAAGACGCGAGCGGTGAAGATCCGCACATCCTTGCCATCGGCCAGCCATTTGCGGACCCGGATCGCCATCGCGGGCACAGGCTCACCGATGTGTTCCTCGCCGCGCCAGCCGTCGTACTCGGCCAACGTTCCGTCAAGATCAACTGCAATCCATCCACTCACAGACTTTCTCCCCCGGTTCAGAGTTGGATCTCTTGGATACCGCTCACGCACTTGTACTCTCGATACAAGTAAACGCCGCCTTTCTCTTTGCAGCGCTGTGCGTCGCGCACTGTGCAAGAGACAATTCCGATGAGTGCAGCAACAACCAGCGCAATTGCTATCCAGTCCTTCATAGCCACCTCCGTCACTCCACCTCATCAGGTGGCTCGCACAGTTCGCAACTGGTCTAGGGAGCAGGGCTCTTCGTTGGAGCAGTACAGGGATTCTTCGGGTAGTGCATCCCACCGAGAGAATCGCGCAGCTCGACCGCCTCCGGCCCGAGGAAATAACTGCCGCACACACACTGCTGCTCTTTGATATTCGCTGGGACCTTGGGATGTGGCGTCCAATGGGTGTGATAGCCCGGCCAGTCGCTGTCGCCGGGTTGGCCGATCCATGATGGCTCGCGCACCGGTGGCGCCCACCAAACGACAGGGCCTTGGGCCTCGCTCCACTCGCTCAGCAGCCTCGCGCGCTCAGGGACTGGCGGTTGCGAGAGTCGCAGATTCCTGCTTCGCCAGTCGCTGAGGGCCTTGCTCTGCTTCCAAAAGCGCTCCAAACGCAAATCGAAGTCGAGGTTTACGCCATCCTCGGCGAGCGATTCCCTCAGCAACGCTTCGCAGGCATTGAGAGCGCTCTCCTGGTCAACGAGGCTCTGCATCAGATAGTCGACGTCTGACTGGTCAGCCGGCGGTTCGTCGGCTGAGCAGGCTTTCGCAAGCAACTCGATCTCATCTAGTTCGGATTCCAGCAGCGTCAGGCCATGCTCGTCGTGCATATGGCGCCAGAGCGCAGAACGCGGGCTGCTCAGCGTCGTCAATTGTTGAGCCGGTTCGCCAGCTGGTCCATTCACCGCGGCAGAAAGTTGCGTGTCTGCCATGTGTTCTAGTTCTCGATGCAGGCGATCGATCTCGCCCTCTTGCCACGCGATCATGTCCTCGCTCCAGTCAGCTTTGGCAAGCATGGTGGCGATGTGTGGTTCGTAGCCGCGCTTCGACCAGTCCGCCTCATACACCGAGAGCTTCGGCGGATCGTCACGCTCATTCGATGATGCCTGCTCCGGATTGCCGCCCCAGTACGTCATTGGGCGCCCCTGTTCGTCACGCTGATTTGTCACGCGCTGAGTCATGCAGCCTCCCGATCGTTCGGCGATTCATAGTCCCGCCAGTGAACCTTTCGCGCCGGATCGCCTACCATGAAGCCCCAGCTATTTCGGCGAGCGCCCTTCAGGATGAACAGCGTCCAGACACCCTGTGGCGGCACGGCGACGATGCGATGGAACGTTTCGGCTGTGGCCGCTCTCGTGCTCCCTTCCAGCCGATTCGTGACGACGCCGAACACATCTTCCTCGGAGTACCAACCATCCAAGATGATCGAGCGCCAGTCATATGGATGATCGTGCAGGTATGGGTCGAGATCCTCACGCTTGATGTGATGCAAGCGGATCGCGAAGGGCAGGCGCCACGACTCAGGGACAAGCCACCATCGATACATGTACTCGCCGATGTGTATGTATGGTCGCTTTTGAGCCTGCCGGATGATCCATGCGCGGATATGCGGTCGAGTCGCCAGCCATGCGATCAGGTTCCAGACTCGGGAGTCTTTGGGTAGATGCTCGCTCATAGCTCGCTTACCTCTTTCACGTCGAACCACTCGCCTGGTGCTGCTGAGCCTACTTTGGGGTAGTACACGCGTTCCCACCATTGCTGGAGAGTTTTTACGATGCGTGTTTGGCCGGTGTTGATGTAATGATCTTGATCGATTCTTGTGTACCAGCGAAGCACCGCAGTCGGCTTGAAGTCGCGCTCTTCCGAGGGGACTTGCTCGTTCATAGATGCACCATGATTCGTTTGGCTCCAGCTCCGCACTTTGGGCAGCAAATGTTCTTCATCATCTTGGCTGCTACGCTAATTGGCTGTGGCAGGTAAAAGCCGA
>Ga0307416_100000538_pt1 | contig 19333 bp, 17 predicted proteins | sample DK1Cmetagenome_2_FD_203821 | JGI IMG/M metagenome (GOLD analysis project Ga0307416, IMG submission 203821) | Maize rhizosphere microbial communities from greenhouse at UC Davis, California, United States - DK15-C-3 | ecosystem: Host-associated > Plants > Roots > Rhizosphere > Soil | place...
CCGCCTGATCGGCGTTGTAGAAGACGGCGGAAAGCACGCGCCGGCTCCCTTGCCGGCAGTCATACTCTTTCTGGACCAGGGCCTGGGCATCGCTGTTCCCACTCTGCCGCCTGAGGTACACGTATTTCGACCAGGCCCGGTAGACATGAGGGCTGACCTGTTCGACTCGGTCGAGATCGGTGTACATGCTGTCGCCTTTGGTAGTGGTCGTTAACTGCCACCTCTGCGCATGCGCTGAGGTTGCGACCATCACCGTGAGCACGAGCCCGACTACGAGAGCATGCATCATGTTGCTCCTGGTCTGTCGACCGCGGCAGCTCGGACTCTTCAAGCACGCTCGAGAATGAGTGTGATCTGAGTGGGTATGGCCGGTGCTTTCGCAAGACTCGTGCGGCATCCAGCAGCCAGCCACCCTGCGGAGCCTTTCGGGCTGCTTTCGGCGATCTCCGCTCTTCAGCCGAGTTCCTTGGCAGGATCGCTCAGCCATGCAGCCACACGGTGGCTCAATCGGCGAGCGCGCCGCCCAGTGCGCAGCACCCGGGCGCCCCAGGGGTGGTCCAATTCCCATAGCCCGCGGAGAACGGCCTGTCGTACCGAGTCATCATCGATGCTCGTCTGCAACAGGTACTCGCGGATCCAGTGCAAGAATTTGCGCCGTCCCGCGACCGCATCCTCCGGCGACGCCGTCGCGCAGAGCGACACAGAATGACGGCGATATCGGTCCCAGCACTGGCTGGCGACGTACACCGGTGCCCGGAGAAAGACCTTGGTGTAGAAGACCTGGTCCTCGAACAAGCCGGTGAATGTTTCTTCGAACCCGCCACTCTCGTCGAGCAGCGAGCGGCGCACCAGAAGGCTACAGGTGCACGGGACAGTGGCGGCACCGCTGACCATTCTGGCTAAAACCTTTGGCGGCAGGCTGACCGAATTTAGGGGAACGCCCAATGAGGGCATGAAATCGAGCGAGTGGTCTTCCGGCCGGGCGCTCCAGCTGAACCAGTACAGCGTGTTCCCATACACACTGCCGATCTCGGGGAAGCATCTCATGATCGCGAGCTGCTCCCCGAGCTTGCGGGGGAGCCAGAGGTCGTCGGCATCGAGGAGGGCGATGTACTCACCTCTCGCCTCACGAATCGCAAGATTGCGCGAGGCACTGTGCCCGTGGTTTCGAGCGCCATCGTGCTCCAGGTAACGGATTCGGTCGGGGTATCGCCGGGCGTATTCACGGGCGAGTGCAACCGCATCCTCCCGCGACCCGTCGTTCACCAGCCAGAGCTCCCAGTCAGGGTAGCTCTGCCCCAGCACACTCTCGATGGCCTCGCGCATGAACGTCACGGGTGGGTCGAGAAACGGCATGATCACGGATACCAGACCCTTGTTCCCACCGTTCACCGGGCCCCTCCTCGGCGAGCCGCCGGGAACCAGGCGCGGGGGAATCCGACTGGCACAGTCCACAGCATCACGACGTGGGGAAACACCTGCCGGAGGTTGTCCACCAGGTTGAGCTGCAGCCGGCGGTCTAGTGTCCAGAGGACTCCTCCGGTTACCAACCCACCAGCTCCCACTGCCGCTGCCAACCCCGCCAGACCAGCATCCATCTGACCCAGGCCCCAAGCCGCTGCTGCTCCCATGGTGGAGGCCGTGATCACGGCGGTAAGCGATGGAGCAAGACCGACCCAGGCTTGAGGGAGCAGCTGTCGCAGAAAGGACATGCCCAGCACTTGCGAGGCAGCGACAGCCACCAGCCAGGTGACCCCGGCGCCTACTAGACCGAACCGACCGGCGAGCTCCCAGGCGAGCACGATGAGCAGCCCGTACTGCACCAGTTCCAGCAGAGTCACTCGACTGGGGCGGCCAAGCCCCTTCAGGACCGGAACAATTGCGTCGCCGAGCAGCCCGATGACGTTGACCCATACCAGCACCCGAACCAGCGTGACGGTCCCCTGCCAACGGGCGCCCAATACGTGCTCCACCAGCGCCGGGGCGAGCACGAACAAGAGCAGCGCCGCCGGCAGCAACACGGCGACCATACCGATCAGGATCAGCTGGAAGGTCCGGGTCGCCTGCCGCGGGTTGTGCTGGAGTCCGGCGTAGAGCGGGAACGCGACCGCACCCACCACCCCGCCGGCCACTTCGGCCGGCAGAAAGGCCAGTTTACACGCGAGGAAGTACAGCCCGAGCTCGGCCACCCCGAGCTGGCGGGAGATGGCAAGCTGTAACAGCGATGTGGCCAGGGGAGCGACGAGAGCACTGGCGAAGATCCAGCGGCCGTATCGGAGGAGCGGAAGCATCGCCTCCGTATCCAGTGATATCCGGGGTCGGTACGGGGCAACGGCATACGAGATGATCAGGGAAGCCAGCGCGCCGGCGAGGGGACCGGCCACGAGGGCCCACACCCCGATCGGCCAGACCAGCGCAATCGACAGCGAAGTACTGACGGCAGCCTCAGTGACCTGGATCCAGGCGAGCGGGCGGAAGCGAAGCTGCCGGGTGAGCTCCGCGACCCGAATGCTGGCGCCGGCCTCGAGCAGCGGTCGCAGTGCGAGCACCCGGACCAGATCCGTTGCCCGGGGTTCCTTGAACAGCTCGGCGATCAGCGGTGCGGCGACAAAGACCAGGAGGCCAACCACGCCGGCGCGCAGCAAGCCAATGGTCCAGGCCGCATCATAGTGCCGTGGCTCTGCGTCCTGGCGCTGCACCAGCGCCGGCACCATGCCGAAGTTGGTGATCTTGAGGAGGAAGTCGAGCGCGACCAGGGAGACGGCAAAGAGGCCGAACTCGCCCGGTCCCAGCAGCCGGCCGATGACGAACACCCGGACGAGGAAGATCAGCTTGACCCCGACCAGCTGCCCGATCCTCCAAGTGAGTGCGTTGCCCGCGCGGCTTGCCAGCGGCTGGCTCATCGCGATTCGCTGCGCCACCCCGCGCGCAGGCCGGGGACTAGACCTCTCATATAACCCAGGCCGTTGAGCATTGCCTCCTGGTCACCAGTGATCATTCCCCGCACGCATCGTCGCAGGGAGCGCAGCGTGTGGATGACCAGCCGAAGCCCGATGAATGCGTCGCCCCGCCTCAGGTACTTGCCGAGGAAGCCGGCAAGGCTCCGCCCGTACAGCTGGTATTGAGCGGCGCGGTGCGTCCGGTCGCGCCATCCGACATGCCGGACCATGACTTCGGGCGCGTACGTGATCGGTATGCCCGCACGCAGAGCACGATAGGAGTACTCGCAGTCCTCGGCCGCGGCCAGAGCGGGGTCTTCGTCGAGCAGCCCGATGCGCTGGACCACGGCGCGCGCCGCACCCATGTTGCCGCCGGACATCGAATCGTGCTTGAGGCGAGGCCGAGTATAGGTGACCGGCGTCCGGGATGTCATGAGCGCGACGACCTCGGACTCGCCTTCCGCCTCCACCCGGCCGGTGATGATGGCCTCCGGCGTGGCGCGCAGCCGCGCCGCCATCGCACTCAACCAGTCGGGCTCCGCCAAGCAATCGTCATCCGTCACTGCAAAGAAGCGGGTGCGCACCTGCTCGATTCCCCGGTTGACGCCCTTGGCCCGTCCGCGCTCCGATGGGCGCAGGTGAAGCACGTCCAGCCCAGCGCGTTGCAGTTGCCGGACCCAGTCAGCCACTTCCGTGCTCGAACCCTGGTCGACCAGCACGATGCGCGCAGGCCAGGAGTCGCCCACGGCGATCGCCTGCAGCGACTCCTCTAAAATCGGCCGTCCCAGAGTTGGAATGACCAGCGTGAGGTCGTCCAGCGCTGGACGGGCCGCGAGCGGTGTGCTCCGAAGCGGAGGGCGATATCGCGTCATGGTGCCTTGGGGCTGGAGGGTAAGCGCCAATGAGATGGCAGGCATAACCGGATCAAAGCGCAATCCAGCCGCCACACCCCTGCCGCAGGCGAGCCACAGCGGGCCCGACTTGTGTGGAGTGCGCGCAGTGCAAAAGCGTGCGCAGCCAAGAGCCCAACGGCAGAGTCCACCGGGTTGACCTTGCTCTCGTGTTGTGGGTGCGTTGAAACCGTGGCCGGGGGAGCATGGGCACGAAACTCGCACGTGCGATCAGCAAGACGTCTGCCACCACCATCAAAAGGATTTCTCCCTGAATCACCTCGCTGAGCACCCGTCGCTGGAGGTGCTGCCGGTCGGCGTGCAGGCCGACGAAGGCACCATGGGTGCCGTGCCTCTATCGGCTCGGGTCGGTTTGAGTCCGCTGACTCGAATCGCCCAACGATACCTGGTCCCCCGATTGGTCAAATCGGTCTATTTCTACCTGCGGTATCGTTGTCTGGTCAGCCCACAGGCCAGCGTTCAGCTCAGCAATCGCATCACTCTCGGGCGGGGAACGGTGGTCAAGCCGTATGCGGTGATCATCAATCACAGCGGCAGGATTGCTATCGGCGCCCACTGTGCAATCAGCAGCTTCAATCACATTTCGACCGGCGACGAGGACCTGGTGATCGGGGATCATGTCCGCATCGCACCGAATGTCACCATTCTCGGAGCCGACCGAAACGTCAAACGGCGCGACGCCCTGATCGTGGACCAGGGCCGGTCTCACAAATCCACCAACATCGGTCACGACGTTTTGATCGGGGCGGGGGCGGTGATCCTCCCCGGGTGCAGCATCGGCACGGGCGCCGTGATCGGAGCCGGCAGTGTGGTTACTCGGGATGTGGCCCCCTACGCCATCGTCGCCGGGTCACCTGCCCGCGTCATTGGGCACCGGGAATAGGGAACCTATGCGTATCGGAATCATGTTGCGGTCGATGCTGGAGCAGGGCGGCGTCGGCGTCTACAGCCGCTATATCACGCGGGAACTGCTCGAGCGGGATCAGCGCAACCACTACGTGCTGTTCTACCGGAGCGCCGCTCAGCTCGGCAGCTTTGCATCGTATCCCAACGTAACCGAGCGGGTCGTGCAGGCTCCCAACAAGGTCCTCTGGGATCAGGTGGCGATCCCGTACGCCTGCTGGCGAGAGCAGGTTGATGTCGTCTTTCATCCGAAGTTCACGGTGCCGCTGCTGGCGCCCTGCAAGTCGGTGATGGTCCTGCACGGAGCTGGGTGGTTCATGCCGGACACGAGCAGATTCTGGGGTGCCCTCGATCTGAAGTACGTCAGGATGATGATGCCGGTCTACTGTCGGCGGGCGTCGGCCGTGCTGTCGGTTTCCCAGATAACCACCGACACATTCAACCAGGTGCTGCAGATACGTCCGGGGAAGATCAGGACCGTCTATTTCGGACCGGGCAAGCAGTTCCGCCGCGTGACCGAGATGGCGGAGCTCGAGCGAGTGAAGCGCAAGTACAGCCTGCCGGACCGGTTCATCCTGACCCTGTCGGGCCACGACCGCGGCACCCGCAAGAATATCGACGGAATCCTGAAGGCCTACCAGATCCATCATGGCAAATCGGCGCACAAGCTCGTGGTCGGGGGCAAGGGCTGCGACCGATTCCGGGCCGAATACGCGATCCCCGAACACGGGTACGGCGGGGACATTCACTTTCCCGGCTGGATCGATCAGCAGGATCTGCCGGCGATCTATTCGCTGGCCGATCTCTTCCTGTATCCATCCTTCTCGGAAGCCTTTCCCATTCCGATCACCGAAGCTCTCGCCTGCGGTACCCCCATCATCACGTCCACCCTCAATGGTCTCCGGGAGATCGCGGGGGAGGCCGCGCTTTCGGTGGATGCAACCGTGCCGGAGGCGATCGCCGAGGCAATCGGGCAGGTCCTGTTGCATCCAGACGTACAGACCGCGCTTGCCGCCCGCAGTCTGGCCCGATCCGAGCTGTTCAGCTGGGATAAGTGCGCCCGGCAGACCCTGCAGATACTCGAGAATGTTGCCGCAACGACCTGAGTACCGGTACGCCGATCCGGCCCAGCTCTTTCCGGGCACGATTATGGTTATCGCGCCGCATATGGACGACGAGGTGCTGGCCTGCGGCGGCACCATTGCCCGGCTCCCCAGTCAGGCGCGAGTTCATCTGGTCTATGCGACCGACGGCGCCGGTTCATACTCGCCAGTGGTCCCCTGGCTCGATGCGACCTCGCCCGAGCTGCCAGCAGTTCGTCGGGCTGAAGCGACGGTGGCCCTCCAGACTCTGGGGGTGTCGTCGGCCAATCTCCATTTCCTGGACTTGCCGGACGGCCAGCTGGAGCACCACGAGCAAGCGCTCGAGCGAGCGCTCATGACGCTGATTCAAAAGCTTCGGCCGGACCATGTGCTCATTCCATTCCGCTACGACCGTCACCCCGACCATCTGGCGGCCAACCGCGCGGCACATGCCGCGATGCAGCAGGTCGAGAGCCGGGCCCAGCTGTTCGAGTATTTCGTGTACTATCGCTGGCGCATGCTTCCGGGCCGCGACGTCCGACCCTACGTCAGAGGCGATGCTGTGTACGCGGTGGACATTCAGCCCGTCGGGAAGCGGAAACGCGCCGCCCTCGACTGCTTCAAGAGCCAAACCAGCCAGTACTACTCCTGGCAGGACCGACCCATCCTGTCCCAGGCCAGCTTGGATGAGGTCTGCCGCCACGCCGAGATCTTTCTCCGTTATGACCCTGCGCTGGCCGGTATCGCCGTCTTCCGGGCGGCGAGGGGCTGGATTCGGTTCGTCCACGCGTTCGAGCCGGGGGCAAAACGGCGGAAAGATCAGGTAATGGCGCTCCTTCGGAGGGGGACGAGCTGGTATGCATCAATCACAGGCTGACCTGGGCCGACCGATCCGGGTCTTGCTGTTCTGCGGCGGGCCGACCCTGGATCCGGCGGTGGTGAGGTTTGTCACTCAGCTCGAATTGCAGCCGGAGATCGAGTTCGTGGGCGGCTTCTGCCAGACGAACGGCCAGACCTTGACCGCAGTGATTGGTGACCGCCTCAGACGCCGAGGCTCGCTGGGCGTCGCCGTGTTGTTGGTCGATGTACTTCGTGCCGGAGCACGGCTGCTGACCAATCCGCGGGCCGAAATAGCGTTGCGGAAGGCCAGGGCCAGGGTCGCCTCTCGGATCCATGCTGTCCCCGATATTCACGCGGAGTCAGTGCTCGAGCGGGTGCGGTCACTGGATCCCGACTTGGGGCTGATTTACGGGAGTCCGCTGCTCAAGGCTCAGCTGTTTGGGATACCGCGGTTCGGCACGGCGGGCATTCACCACGGCAAGATGCCGCAATACCGCGGCAAGAAGACAACATTTTGGTCGATGTACAACGGCGAGGCGGCTGCCGGGGTAACCATCCAGCGAGTCAATACCGGGATCGATACCGGACAGATCCTGCGGCGCGGAGAGGTGGCGATAGGGCGAAAGTCCATGGGCCAGGTGAAGCGTGAGCTGGAAGAGCTCGGATTGACCTTGTATGTGCAGGCTATCCTCGACCTCAAGCGAGGGGTCGCGCAGTTCCTTTCGGAGTCTGGCCCGAAGGGCAAGCTCTACCGGGATCCCACGCCGGCGGACTTCGTGAGATTCTGGTGGCGACAGCTGAATCGGCGGCGGCATGTTGCTGCAAGCTGACCTGGAGGCGCTCGCGACCCGCGAGGTGACCACACACAAACCGGGCATTTGCCTGCTCACCGAGACCTACTACCCGGTCGTCGGAGGGGGCGAGACCCAGGCCCGGGTCCTGGCAGAAGATCTGGTAGCTCGCGGCTTCAAGGTTACCGTGGTCACCCGCCGTTCCAGCAAGGCGCTGAGCAAGCTCGAGCAGATTGGTGGGGTGACGGTGTGCCGAACGTCGCCGGTCGGAGGCGGGCACCTGAAGCGCTGGGCCATGGTCTTTACTTGTCTGCCGGTTCTCCTGATCCGGAGCCGGCAATACGACCTGATCTACGTCTCCGGCTTCAAGGCACTGGGATTGACCGCGGTTATGGTGAGCCGGCTGCTCCGTAAGCCCTGTGTGCTCAAGGCCGACAGCAATGGCGAGATGTCCGGCGCCTTCTTCGATCGAGGTCGGCAAGTTCTTGGCCTGGCCTCCGATTCCGCGCTGTTTCGACTGTTTCTCGGGTTGCGGAACGGCGTCCTGCGGCGAGCGGACCACTTCCTGGCCATATCGACGGATATTGCCGAGGAGCTGCATCGGTACGGGATCCAGCCTGAAGCAATCGAGCGGGTGACCAACAGCGTAGATACCAACCGGTTCTGCCCGGTTACTGCCAGCGCGAAGGCCGGGCTCCGCCGGACACTGCTGCTGCCCGCAGATCGGACGATCGTCACGTTCACCGGCAGGCTGGTGTCCTATAAAGGTCTGCCACTCCTCCTGCGAGTCTGGGAGCAGGTACAACGAGTACACAGTCGGACGATGCTCCTTTTGGTGGGGTCAGGTGGGCTGGATATCCACAACTGCGAGGCGGAGCTCAAGCGGCTGGTTGAAGCCAAAGGTCTCCAGCGCAGCGTTCGGTTTACCGGTGATGTCCATAACGTGCACGAGTATCTGCAGGCGTCCGACATCTTCGTTTTTCCCACCGAGAAGGAGGCCTTCGGCATCTCGCTGCTCGAGGCGATGGCGTGCAGCCTACCGGTCATAACGACGCCTACCGGCGGCATCAAAGATTTTCTGATTGACGGGCAGAATGGCCTGTTGGTTGAGGCCGGCAGCTTTCAGCAACTGTGGCAGGCAATCGACCGGCTGCTGACGGATGCTTCGTTGGCGGGCTCGCTGGGGAGAGCGGCGCTGTCGACGGCGCGGGAACGGTATACGCGCGATGTAGTTCTGGAGCAGCACATCGAGTTGTTCGACCGCTTGGCTGGTCCCCGGATGAATGTCCGGCAGACGGTGAAGGTACCGAGATAACACAACGGCACACAGGCATGCGCTTTGCGTGTGCGATGAAGCACGAGAAGGATGTGCATCCAGTTGAGCTCCTTATTCAAACCTCTTGCCCCCGGACGCCGCCGCCGGTCCACACAGGTGAGCCAGTGACTATGACACAGTCAACACTCAGCACCGCCGTTCGGGACTACTGGGATTCACATACTCTCGGGAAGCAGTACGTCCGTGATCGCACCCTCAAACCCGGAACCCCCGAGTTCTTTGCCCACATCCGGCCGTGGATGAATCCGTACAAGTTCCCCTGGATCATGGAGCGGATCAACCGGGAGGCCGCCTTGCTCAAAGGCAAGCATTTGCTTGAGATCGGATGCGGGATGGGCTTCGACAGTCTCGAGTTTCTCAAACGGGACGTCCGGGTAACCGCGACCGACCTCACGCCCAATGCAGTCGCGCTGGCCCGCATGCACTTCGACTTCGAGGAGGTGCAGGCCGAGGAGGTGCGGGTGGAGACCGTTCTCGCCCTGACCTTCCCCGACGAGACGTTCGATGCAGTGTGGGCCAATGGTGTTCTGCATGCCACCGGGGACACCGCGCTCGCCATTCGCGAGTGTCGGCGGGTGCTCAAGACCGGCGGGCGCGCTATCATCTCCCATTTCTACCGCAAGCCATCCTGGATGTACTGGCTCAACCGCTACGGCCGCGAGAACATCGAGTACAAGGAACAGGATCCCCCGGTGAACGAGTTCTATACCGAGCGGGAAATCCTCGCCATGTTCGACGGATTCGTGATCGAAGAGGTCGCCAGGGAGCACCATCGTGCGCTGCCGGTGCATCGTTTCGGCCTGAAGGCCGCTCTCTACCATTACGGCTTTCGGCCTCTCTACAACCTGGTGCCCGCGCCACTGGCGAAGCTGTTCGCGTACAAGCTCTCTGTGACCGCAGTCAAGATCTGAGCTGTGCCCACCAGGATCCGAATGCGGCTCTCGCTGCTGTGGGTCCTCCGCATTACCGCCGGCCTGGTGGGCCTGCTTCACGCGGCCATTGCCATCCAGGACCAGTCGATGAACGAGGATGGTATCTCATACCTCGATCTCGGCGACGCCTACCTCGCGGGCCATTGGCACCCCATCAACAGCGTGTGGAGCCCGCTGTATCCGCTGATCCTCGGCACCGTGATCCGGCTGGTGCGGCCGTCCCTGCAATGGGAGTTTACGGTCGTCCACCTGGTCAACTTCGGAATCTATGTAGTGGCACTGATCTGCTTCGAGTTCTTCTGGCGAGAGACCCGCCGGGCGCTCGAGACCGCGGTCAAGGCGGACCCGGGAAAGATCATTCTGCCGGAGTGGGCTTGGTGGATAACCGGCTATGGCCTGTTCGTCTGGTCATCCATCGTGCTGATCCGGCTCCGCACGGTCACGCCCGACATGGTGCTAGCCGCAATCGTGTACCTCGCTGCAGGCCTCCTGGTCCGCATCGGGTCGGCGCGGTCACGCTCTGCTACGCATGCGTCGTTCGGCGGCTTGCTTGGTCTGGGCTACCTCACCAAAGCCGTCATGTTGCCGATCGGGTTCGTCTTTCTGGGGGCAGCGGCAGTGCTGGAGTGGAAGCGGGAGCGCAATGTCCGCCAGTGGCTTTTCGGGGTCCTGATCTTTGCGGTGATTACCGGACCCTTGGTGCTTGCCCTCTCGCTGGACAAACGGCGCCTGACCTTCGGGGAAGTTGGCCGACTGACCTACCTTCGGTACGTCAATGGAATGCCGTATCCCCATTGGCCGGCTGCGGCTCCCCCCGGCCTGGGGCTCCCCCTGCATCCAGCACGGCGGATCCACGACGATCCCCCGGTCTACGAGTTCCGCGGCCCCGTGCGCGGGACGTATCCTCTGTCTTACGATCCTTCCTACTGGTATGACGGGGTCTCGAGCCGGTTCGAACCACCAGGCCAGGTCAGAAGGTTAGTGGCCAGTGCCAAGGTCTACTTCAATCTGTTTGCGCGGGGCCAGGGGGCGATGCTCGGTGTGGTCGGGCTTCTTCTCGCGATGAGCGGGAGAACGCGGCGTCGAGGCGGCTGGCTCAGTTGGCCCGTAGCGCTGGTGGCAACCGGCACCGCTGCGCTTGCAGTCTACCTACCGGTTTACGTCGAAGGCCGTTATCTGGCTCCTTTCGTGGTCATGCTCTGGGGTGGCCTCCTGTCGCTGGTCAGATTGGAGGACGTCGCCCTGGCGCGTACCAGCCTGCGAGCGACAGGCATCATCTTGCCGCTCCTGCTGGTGCTCCAGATCGGAGCGTTCGACTGGCAGTACGTCTCCCGCATCGCGCCGACCGGGGCGGTAAGTACCACGACGCAAGCGACGCCGCGGCAGCTCGCCGAAGTCGTCCTGAAGGCCGGAGTGCGGCCCGGGGATGAGATCGGCTTCATCGGCTACGCGTTCGGCGCCAGCTTTGCGCGGCTTGCCAGGATCCGCATCACCTCCGAGTTGCCCTCGGGCGAAGCTCAAGGCTATTGGACTGCACCTCCCGAGACGCAGGAGGCGATTCTGGCCCGGTTTGCTCAGGCCGGAGCGGTGGCGGTCGTGACCGACGAGCTACCCCCCGGGCCGGTTCCGGAGGGTTGGACCAGCGTCAAGGGACGTCGGGGCTTTGGCTACTTGCTGCTGGGGAGAACCGGGGAGACTAGCGTCGGGGCGAAGTGATTGTCCGGTCCTGACCGGTCGGGCCCAGGGCAATCAGGCTGATCATGAAGCTCGCGAGCACGGTCTGGAAACCGAGCGCCGTAAGGGTGACACCGGGGATTGCCCAGCGCATCGAGGTCGCGTAGTTCAGGTTACCCAACCCGCTGGCCCACCACTGCTGCACCACCACACCGATGAGCGCGAGTCCGAGGGTTGTTCCGACCAACCCCAGAGCCAGGCCCCGCTCCAGGGTGGCGTGCTTCAGGAACCGGTGAAGGTAGGCCCCGGCGGGCAGGAACCCCTCGACCGCGGCGAACGTACCGGCGAAGGCTCCGAAGAGCATCGATTGATAGCCCAGCAGCACTGCGAGACTTCCCACCAACAACGTATTTACATCGAAACTGACCCCTGCGATGCGGCCACCCGGCAGGGCAACCCCGTACGCGACGAGTCCGAGACCGACCAGGAATAAGCCCGGCACATTGTAGAGCCATCGGGGACTGCACATGAGCAGCAGTCGGAGCGTCCGCCAGCCGTCCCGGACCATGCGCAGGTGCGGTGCATGCGCACGCCTGCCGTCGGGATGGAGCGTGATCGGCACCTCCGCGATCCGTGCTCCCTTGGTACAGGCCTTTACAATCATCTCCACCGCGAACTCCATCCCCGTTGCTCGCTGCTCGAGACGCTCGTGAAGCGCACGGCTGAAGCCTCTCATGCCGCAGTTCACGTCATGGATGGGAGCCGAGAACATGACCCGTGCCAACACCGAAAACACGGGATTGCCAATCCAGCGATGGAGCAGCGGCATTGCGCCGGGCAGCACGGTTCCCCCACCAGCCGGCAGGCGACACCCCTGAACGAAATCGTAGCCGGCACGGAGCCGTTCGAGAAATGCTGGGATCTGCCCGAAATCATAGCTGTCATCCGCATCCCCCATGATCACGTAGCGGCCTCGGGCGGCTGCGATTCCTCCCATGAGTGCCGCACCATAGCCGCGAGTGGGCACGTCGATCACTCGTGCGCCCATCTGGGCTGCGATCTCGCGGGACCCGTCGTTGCTGCCGTTGTCCGCCACGATGATTTCGCCCGTAATCTGCTGCACCTGAAGCACACGTTGAGCTTTGAGTAGACAGGATGCCAGTGTGTCCGCCTCGTTCAGGCAGGGCAACACGATGGACAACTCGACGGGGTGGGGTGTCTGAGGATCGCCCTCAATCGTGTCCGGATGATCGCGTAACGGAGCGGGGTCGCGCGTGTCAGGGGGAAGGACAAATTTGAGACCAGCTGCCAAGCCCCGGTGCGTTGTTTCCATACGAGATCTCCTCACTGCAGGTGTACCGGAGCAGCCGAGATTTTCAGGCTGCTACGCCGGGACGTTTGGTACGTGTTTTCGTCGAGGGTACTGCGGGCTAGGAATACGGCAGAAGCAGGGTTCGTACCTTCTGGTTCGGGCCTGCAATTGGATCAGCTAAGTTGCCTTTCTGTCGAGCTTTCAGCTCCGCTTTATGGATAGGACAGGCGATGGTTCCGCAGCACGGTGTGGCACTGGCACCCAACAAGCAGCCGCACATCCATCAGCTGGTCCCGCGGGGCCGACGAACTCTGAAGCGCTCACCAGGGATGTGCACAACGTTGCAGCGCTGGCAAGACGCCGGCCCAACTCGTTCCGGTTCTCATGGCCGAATGGTCCAGGTCGGCCGGCCCGATGCATCCACTCCCCGGATCGGCAGCCGCAGCACGTCCCATCCGATAACAGAACTGAAGTAGCTGGGTCTGCAACTGCCATTGATTCGCAGCCTTTTGCGTCGTCTCCGGCTGAATCTTCCCAAATTCTTCCCACAGCTTTCATCTGCGTTCGGTGTCGCGAGCCACGTCGCATGCCAGGGACGAGGACGCGATGACGCCGCGTCGCGGGTACCGAGGCGTGCGTGCAACGCGCGGGTGCGCGTCCCCCCAAGACGGATGAAGTCGCCGACGGCGAACGGCTTGTGAAGGATCATCATGCCGGGGTCGCCTTGATCGAGGCAAGGACCCGACCGTCCCGTCGTGCTGACCGGGAAGGGCGTTCCGGGTTTCAGCTCCCGCCGAGGTACCGCCATGCTCATGCGCTCCGTCGGTCTCGCTCCACTACTCTCGTCGCTGCTCGCCGGTGCCTGCGGCCAGGCGGCCGATCCCGAGCCGCCCGTCGACGGGCCCGACAACGTCTGCACCGTCCCGACGCTCACCGACGCACCGGCACCCGCCTCAGCCCTGACCGCGTTCGCCTACGACCGCGCGGCGGCCTACGATCCGGAGATCCAGCTGCTCGGCACCGAGGGGACGGTGGCGATCCATGAGCTGAGCTTCCTCAGCCCGCGCGGCACCGGCCGCGCCACGGGTCGGCTCTTCGTGCCCGAGGGCGCAGGTCCGTTCGCGGGGATCCTGCTGATGCACGGACTGCCGGGCAACGCCGAGCAGATGACGACCTACGGGGCGCTGCTGGCGCGCCACGGGGCGGTGGTAGTGGCGCTCGATGCCCCGTTCGCGCGGCGCGGCGGCGAGCCGCTGCGCTTCACCGATGCCGACAGCGCGGAGCAGGTGCAGCTCATGACCGACCTGCAGCGCGCCGTGGACCTGCTCGTGGCACGCCCGGACGTGGACGCGAGTCGGCTCGGCTACCTGGGCATCAGCTACGGCGGGGCGATGGGCGCGCTCTTCGTCGGCATCGAGCGGCGGCTCAAGACGGGCGTCCTCGCCGTGGCCGACGGCGGGCTCGTCTCGCACTTCACCGGCCCGGAGGACGGCGGCAGCCCCTTGGCCGGGCTCACCTGCGCGGAGTGGCGGCGCTGGCTCGAGTCGATGATCCCGATCGAGCCGATAAAATACGTCGGCTTCGCGTCGCCGACGCCCCTCCTGCTGCAGTCTGGGCGGCAGGACGCCCTCGTGCCGCCGCGCGACGCCGAGCGGCTGCACGCCGCGGCGCCCGATCCGAAGACGGTCCAGTGGTACGAGGCGGGGCACAGCCTCGGCGTCACGGCCGTGCGCGCCCGCAGTTTCTGGCTGCACGAGCACCTCGGGATGCTCGCCCCGGACTTCTGAGAGAGTGTTTATGAAACCCGCAATAGCGCTGGTCGCTCTGCTCATTTCCGCATGCGCCGGGTCCCCGGACGAGCCGGACACCACACCGACCGGGCCGACCCCGGTCGACCCAGGCGAATGGGGGCGCCGGACCGGATTGATCGAAGCCAACTCGGAGTTGGCGCTCGCCGAATTGAACCGCAAGCTCTACCTCCTCGGCGGCTATCCGGCGAGTCGGCAGACGGTCCGCACGGTCCAGATCTACGACATCGCGATCGACCGCTGGGAGCTCGGACCGCCGCTCCCGCAGCCCAACAATCACGGGATGGCGGCCAGCGTCAACGGAAAAATCTACCTGATCGGCGGCCAAACCACGGCTGATGACCCGAGCTTCGCGGACACAGTCTACGAACTGGATCCCGCGAGCGGTGCATGGGTTGAGAAGGCGCGGATGCCCACGGCACGCAGCGCAGGGGTAGCCGTTGTGCACGACGGCAAAATCTACGTCGCCGGTAGACGCCCGCCGCGCGGACACGACTTCGCCGTCTACGACCCGACAACTGATAGCTGGGAGGTGCTGCCGAACCTGCCCACCCAGCGCAACCACATTACCGGCGCGGCTATCAACGGTCGCATCCACATCGTCGGAGGGCGTCAAGGCCCCGGATTGTCGCCCCTCATGACGACAGCGCACGAAGTCTTCGACCCACAAACGCTGACTTGGACGACCGCAGCCCCCATGCTGCGCTCCCGCAGCGGCATGAATGGGGTCATGGCCCGTGGCTGCTTCCACGTCTGGGGCGGCGAGGGGCCGGGCGGCATGTTCCCCGACCATGACTACTATGATCCTCGGACCGACCAATGGTCACGCCTCGACGACATGCCTCTCCCCATTCACGGCGTTTACGGGTCAGCCTTTGTAGACGATCTGATCTGGGTCGCCGGTGGCGGCACCGACATCGGCGGCAACCACGGCAGCCTTCACAACCAGGTCTACCGGCCGGCAGTGAGCTGCGAGTGACGCCGTCTCGTCCTAGACGCACACGTAAAGGGCGACCTCACCCACCCAGGGAGGCCCGGACCGGCATCGCTGCTTCATGGAGCCACAACTACCACCGGCCGGACCAGTAGCATTCTCTCAGTGCAGCTGACCTGGGGCCACGACACTGGCTTCAGAAGCCCGGTCGTGGACACCGCGCGTCAGATGGGGATGTCCTCGTGCAAGCGCGGCGGGTCGATTTCGAATGAGTTGGAAAGCGGGCACAACTACTAGGTTGGAACCGAATGGTTGGCGTGAGCATGAGTATTCCGCGGTGACTCGAACACGGAGTAATTCCCGCGTAGCTCAGTGGATAGAGCAGCTGCACGAGCAAGTCGGCGCCGATCCGCCGCCGGCTGATATGTCCTGGGAACCGGGAATAGCGCTGATCCGCAGGACAACGCTGGCTCCTTGCTTGCCAGCAATGGCGAAGGTGATCTCCGAGGGGCTAACCCTGCTGAAAGGGCCGTTCTCCTGGAGGCCCCAAGTACTTGTGGCTTACAGAGGCGCCGGTCGGAATCGAACCGACGAATGGAGGTTTTGCAGACCTCTGCCTTACCACTTGGCTACGGCGCCGGAAGGACAGGTAAGCTATTCCCCTGCTTAGATCTCCTCAAGAGCACATCGGTCGGAGCAATCTGCGGTCTTGCGGACTCGGCAATTTGGGCGACCATTAAGGCCATCGCCGTGTCCGATGGCTGGGCAACGACTCAGGTCGAGAAGGAGGTTTGATGCAGGGAACCATCCGCGAGGCCCGGCTCCGGCCCGAGTTCGCGTCACTCTATCCCGGGGTCGAGCCCGGTGTCTGGCTTCCAGCCACCACAGTCGGTCAAAAACTGTTGCTCTGGCACCTGGCGACCGCAGCCACTCCCCAGGGGGAGCGGCTGATGGCCGAAGAGCACTTCGAGTTTCGCGGCGGACGCGGAGTGGAGAGCCGCAACGGTGCCCGCACCCGCGCGAGCGACCAGTATAGTGTCGAGGATCAGTCGTGACCGGCCTCAGTGCACCGCGGGGCCACCCAGCTGGACGCGAGTATTGAGCGCCGGCTCCGTGGTTGCATGCAGATACGCATTGGGGTCGTGGTACAGGGCGCCTTCCGGCAGGAAGCGGTACGCCGAGCCCAGCTCGTTCCGGATGCGATCGGCATAAAACGCGGGTAGCCGATCCGTCTCCCCCTCCATGTAGCTCCGCACCGAGCGGTCGGTGTCGAGCAGCCGCCGGATCGTTCGATGGTAGCGAATCCGGCCGAACCCTTCCGATGAGACCGCGCGCACCACGTTCATCCACTTCGGAATCATCGTGGCCGTGGCCGGGATCCGGCGCGCGATAGCCTTCCAGGAGAAGGAGTATTGGGTAACGTCCACCAGATGATTGTAGAACTCCGGCCAGGAGTAATGCTTGGGCCGGACATTCATCGCGTGGTTGTTATTCAGGAAATGGAAGGGGAACGGGAGGACCCGGCCGGCTCGCTGGTAATCGAGATTCATTGGCGCGGCCCGCCCAAACGCCGAGAGCAGGGAGTAGGCCGGAAAAGCGCCCGGTGAGAGGTCGATGAACTTCTTGGTCAGCTCGAACGGCTCCGGACCCATATCGCCGTCGAGACCCATGACGAAATTGGTCTGGATGTACGGGATGTAGCGCAGGATCATGTTCACATGCTCGGACACCTGCTTGACCTTGTCCATCCCGGTCCGGCGGGTCTTCGATTTATTCCCCAGGTCGTACCAGGATTCGATGCCGGGCAGAATGGCCTTGAATCCGTTCTTCTGCAGCCGCTGCAGGTGCTTCTCATTCAGCAGTGACAGACTGCTCTCCGCGATGTGCCGGATCCGTCCTTCCGGCACCGACGCCTCCACCGCCTCCATGTAGTCGTCGAACCGGACCCCGAAATTCGGGTCGTGCCAGCCGACGATGGGGTTCTTCATTTTGGTCAGCAGGAACTTGAGGTCGTCCCGCAACTGGGTGAAGCTGAGCGGCTGATAGTCCACCGTGGAGTCGATGCAGAAGCTGCACGTGTAGGGGCAACCTAGACTCCCGATCATCGGGACGATCTTGATGGTAGGCGCCTTCTCCAGCGTCGGCTTCACGAACTTCCAGCGCTCCTCCAGGGTCGGCAGCTCCATTGGTTGCCGGGCAGCCGCGACATGGCGCCCCTGGGGTCGGTGAGGACTGCATTCCCGGCAGACTTCAGCGATGGTGTTACGATCGGTAAAGCCCAGCACATAGTCGTAATACTTGCACGCGTCTTCCGGATAGCAGCGGGCGTGGGGACCACCCAATACCGTGATCGCCCCCCGCTTTCGGAAGAAGTTACTCAGCGCGTAGGCGAGCTGGGCCGACTGGGTGAAGGCACCCACGAACACGAGGTCGAGATCAGCCGGCAGCTCTTCCAGCAAATCCTCCATCCCCGTGTAACACACGACCTGGACCTGATGGCCTTCCTGCTCGCACCAGACGCCGACGACCTGAGGCATGATGCTGGCGAGGTTGGCGTTCATCATCCGTCCGTACAGCGACGGATTGGGGCTCTTCGTAACGAGATCTAGAATGCCGATTTTAAGCCGGCGCATGGGCAGTCCTCGTGCGGGACGGCCTTTTCCCTGGGTAGCCTAACTACAGACGCACCCGAACCAAGCGGAAGGACCGCAATAAAGGAACAGCTGGAGGAACCAAGTGGGCAAAACTGACTACAGGGTGTGGCGGCTAGAAGATGGTCGAGCCGTCTGTGGATAGCAAGCCGAAGTTTCCGGAGGAACATGCACGCTCAGCGCCGCCGGCCTGATCCGATATTCCAGCGGTGAGCGCATCGGCACCACTTCTCCGTCCAGCGCCACCGAGAGCCAGGGCCGTCTGGTTTCGATGGTCGCCTCATCCACCGTCAAGAGATCCAGCTCCTTGACCTCGTCCACACCCTTTCGGAGGACTTGCCAGCCCAGCTGCAGCAACCCGATCCGGCGCTCTGCATGCAGGACATAGACGGCCAGGTGCTTTCCCACCAGTGACTCACGGGAAGCCGCCTGAAGCCCCGCCATGCGATACTCGTTATTGCCGATGAAGACGAACGGTGTCCGCCGCACCGTCGCCCTATCGTCAACCGTGATCCGGACCGCCATGAATGGATTTCGCCGCAGGACCACGAGGCTGGCCCACAGGGCGGCAACCCACTTCCCCAGTCCGGTGGCCTGGTAGCGTTCCCGGAGCCGAACGACGGCGGGGTACACTCCGATGCTGGAGTTGTTGAGAAACATCCGACCGTTCACCTCGCCCACGTCCACCCGGCACGCTGCCCCGTCGAGCGCTACCTTGGCGGCTTGGTCCAGCTCGAGTGGAATGCCCAGATCCTTGGCAAAGTGGTTGAGGGTGCCCAGGGGCAGCACCCCGAGTGGGATATCGTGGTCCACGCTTATCGAGGCCGCCGTGTTGATGGTCCCGTCACCACCCCCGGCTACGAGCAGATCGCAGCCATCGCGAACGGCCTGCTCCATGGCGCCGCGGAGCTGTTGTCCACCCCGTGCCACCGTGATTCGCGCTTGCCGTCCGGCTTCAGCAAAGATCTCCTCCAGCTGCTTGGCTTTGGGGGCGCAGTCCCCGGTGCCGGAAGAGTCATTGAGGACCACGGCGACCCAACCCATCAAGTCGACCGTCGCCGGCGCCGCCGGTGACCGGCGAGCCGATCACCCACCGCCACAGCGGCGACCCATACCACCGCGACAGCGTAACCGGCGAACACGTCACTCGGGTAATGCACACCGAGATACACCCGGGAGAACCCGATCAACAGAATGAGGCTCAGGGCCACGACCCATAG
>Ga0307416_100000539_pt1 | contig 19259 bp, 19 predicted proteins | sample DK1Cmetagenome_2_FD_203821 | JGI IMG/M metagenome (GOLD analysis project Ga0307416, IMG submission 203821) | Maize rhizosphere microbial communities from greenhouse at UC Davis, California, United States - DK15-C-3 | ecosystem: Host-associated > Plants > Roots > Rhizosphere > Soil | place...
CCGGCTCTTGCCTATTTCGTTCGCGGCCTCGCCAACGAAGGCATGGGCAATGTCCGTGGCGCTTATAGCGACCTCAACACGGCTCAATCGCTGGATCCTCGGTGGTCGGAGCCAGCGGCGCAACTGGTCCGCTACAAGGTCATCCGCCGGTAACAGCGCCCGGCGGATGGCGCCGCCGCCTTGTTGGTCTACTGATCAAGCGAATTCGCTGCCGTATGCAGTGGAATTACGCCTGCGAAACGGTAAAGGCGTCCGTGAGCGCTGAACGGTGGAGCGAGAGCTCCGTAGCAGCGTTGATCAGTCGAACCTTCAAGGAGACGACCGCCATGGCTTTCCAGCTGCCCGAACTTCCCTACGCCAAGGACGCGCTTGCGCCGCATATCTCTGCGGAAACGCTCGAGTTTCACTGGGGCAAGCACCACCGGACCTACGTCACAAAGACCAATGACATGCTCGCCGACAAGGCGAACCTGTCCGGCGCCTCGCTGGTCGATGTGATCCGTTCCGCGCGCGACAGTGACGACAAGAAGCTGTTCAACAACAGCGCGCAATTGTGGAATCACAGCTTCTTCTGGCAGTGCCTTTCGCCGGAGCAGCAGCAGCCGACTGGCCGCCTGGCGCAGCTGATCAACGATGATTTCGGCGGCGTTGACCCGATGCTCCAGAAGCTTGGCGACGAAGCCGTGAACCATTTCTCCAACGGTTGGGCCTGGCTCGTGCTTGACCGCGACCAGCTGAAGATCACCTCGCTCCATGACGCGGACACGCCGCTGGTGCACGAGGGCATGGTCCCGCTGTTCACGCTCGATGTGTGGGAACACGCCTACTACATCGACTATCGGAACGAGCGTCCGCGTTTCGTGACCTCCGTGCTCTCGAACATCGTCAACTGGGACTTTGTAGCCCAGAACCTGGACGGTCAGGGTGCAACCCGCGCCGATCAGGAAAGGGCCGACGCTCCGGCCGAAGCTACGACTTGAGCCTGTAGCCGGTCCGGAACACCCACCAGATCACGGCGAGACAGACGAGCAGGAAGGCGAACGTTGCCGCGAGGGCTGCCCCGAACGGCACGTCCGCCGTCCCGAAGAACGTCCACCGGAACCCGTTGATCAGGTAGACCACCGGATTGAACAATGTGATCGAGCGCCACGTCGGCGGGAGCATGTCGATCGAATAGAAAGCGCCGCCGAGGAAGGTGAGGGGCGTCACGATCAGCAGCGGGATGACCTGCAGCTGCTCGAATCCCTTCGCCCATACGCCGACGATGAACCCGAAACAGCAGAACGTCGCCGCGACCAGCAACAGGTAGAGCAGCATCAGCAGCGGATGCTTCACCTGTATGTCGACGAAGAAGTGCGCCGTAACGAAGATGACGAGCGCGACGATCATCGCCTTGCTAGCGGCCGCTCCCACATAGCCGAGCACGGTCTCAAAGGCAGACAATGGCGCGGAGAGGATCTCGTAGATCGTTCCCGTGAACCGCGGCATGTGGATGCCGAAGCTGGCGTTGAAAATGCTTTCGGTAAACAGCGACAGCATCATCAAGCCCGGCACGATGAATGCGCCGTAGGGGATACCGTTGATTTCGCTCATTCGGCTTCCGATCGCCGAGCCGAATACCACAAAGTAGAGCGATGTCGTGATGACCGGCACGGCGAGCCCAGTCCACAGGGTGCGCCGGAATCGGTGCATCTCGAACTTGTAGATAGCCCAGACGCCGTGAAGGTTCATGCGGCAGCCTTCTCATGATGGATCAGGCCGACGAAAATGTCCTCGAGGCTCGACTGGTGAGTGTCGAGATCCTTGAATGCGACCCCGGCATCACGCATCGCAGCGAGAAGCGAGGGAACGCCGGTCCGGTCCGCCTTTGCGTCGAACTCGTAGGTCAGCTGCCCGCCGTCGTCACTTAGCTCAAGCTTCCAGTCGGAGAGGGCCGGCGGGATTTCCGTCAGCGGCTCTGCGAGCTGCAAATGCAGCACCTTCCGGCCGAGCTTCTTCATCAGCTCGGTCTTCTCCTCGACCAGGATCAGTTCGCCCTTGTTGATGACGCCCACGCGGTCGGCCATTTCCTCGGCCTCCTCGATGTAATGAGTCGTCAGGATGATCGTCGTGCCGTTCTCGCGCAGGCGACGGACCATGTTCCACATGTCACGGCGAAGCTCGACGTCCACGCCCGCGGTGGGCTCGTCGAGGAACAGGATGTCGGGATCGTGGGCCAGTGCCTTGGCTATCATCACGCGGCGCTTCATTCCGCCCGATAGGTCCTTGAGGATCGAGTTGCGCTTGTCCCACAGCGACAACTCGCGAAGGATCTCCTCGATTCGCGCGCGATTGGGCGGTTTTCCAAACAGTTCGCGGCTGAAGCTCACAGTCGAGAGCAAAGGCTCGAACACGTCCATCGTCAGTTCCTGCGGAACCAGCCCGATGGCCTTGCGCGCCTCACGATAGTTCCTCTGCCAGTCCTTGCCGTCGATCAGCACCTGGCCGCCGCTCGGTTTCACAATGCCGCAGATGATGCTGATCATCGTCGTCTTGCCGGCGCCGTTCGGGCCAAGCAGCGCGAAAATCTCGCCGCGCCTTATGTCGAGATCGATCGGCTTCAGAGCTTCGACCCCGCCCGCATAGACCTTGTGGAGGCCACGAATGGATAGGATCGGATCGCTCATTCGACAGGTCCTGGTTCTGTTGGCTTGGCGGTCTCACGGTTCAGCCCATGCTTTAGAAGCATCGGCACATTGGCGATGGCGAACAGGAAGGTGAGGGGGATAGCGCCCCAAAGCTTGAAGCTGACCCAGAAATCGGTGGTCGAGTTGCGCCATACGGCCTCGTTCACGATTGCCATGACCAGGAAAAACAGAGCCCAATTGCGCGTGAGCTTGCGCCACCCGTCTTCGTCCAGGCCCGGATAGGAGCTTCCGAGCACCATCTTCAGGAGTGGCCTTCCGGTGTAGAGGCCGAAGCCGAGGAGAGCTGCGACAAAGGCGTAATAGATCGTCGGCTTCATCTTGATGAAGCTCTCGTCGTGCAGCCAGATGGTGATGCCGCCCATCACCACGACCATGATCCCGCTGAACCATAGCAAGGGCGAGATCTTGCCGAAGCGGATCTGCGAGAGCGCCATCGCGGCGATCATCGCGATCATGAAGGCGCCGGTGGCGAAGAAGATCTTCGTCGGGCCGGGCACGGGCGCGAAGAAATTGGCCGCGAAGAAGACGATCAACGGCCCGAGGTCGATTAGCAGCCTTGTGCCGCCGCCGCTCTCTGCCTTTTCGGCCTGAGTTTCGCTCATTCAGGTGGCAACCCGGCAATCGCGCGAGCGACCGCGCGCGGGTCGAACGGGCGAAGGTCGTCCGCCTGCTCGCCGACACCGATTGCGTGGATCGGAAGGCCGAACCGCTCGGCCGCCGCAACGAGAATGCCGCCGCGGGCCGTACCGTCGAGCTTGGTCATGATGAGGCCGGTCACTCCTGCCGTTTCACGGAACACTTCAACCTGCGCAAGCGCGTTCTGGCCGGTGGTCGCGTCGAGTACGAGCAGGACATCGTGCGGCGCCTCGGGGTTGAGGCGGCCGAGGACCCTGCGGATCTTGGACAACTCCTCCATGAGGTGCGTTTTGTTCTGAAGGCGTCCTGCAGTGTCGACGACGAGAACGTCGATGCCCTGCGCAGTCGCCTGCTTGACGCCGTCGAACACGATGCCTGCCGCATCGCCGCCTTCCTTGCCGGAAATGACAGGCGCGCCGATGCGCTCACCCCAGATATTGAGTTGCTCGATCGCCGCGGCGCGGAAGGTGTCGCCGGCAGCGAGCAGGACGCCATAATCCTGTTCCTTAAGCCAATGGCCGAGCTTGCCGATCGTCGTCGTCTTTCCCGAGCCGTTGACGCCGATCACCAGAAGGACATGTGGGCGCGGAAAGCCCCACACTTCCAGAGGCTTGGCGACGGGTGCTAAGATCTTCTCGATTTCTTCGGCGAGGATCGAGCGAAGCCCGCGCTCGTCCAGCCTTTCGAACTTCTGGCTCGCAATCGCCTCACGAATACGACGCGACGCTTCCGGTCCGAGGTCAGACGCGATCAGCGCTTCCTCGATGTCGTCGAGGGTGGCGGTGTCGAGCGCCTGCTGCGTGACGAGGCCGGTGAGATTGTCCGCAACGCGTTCGGCCGTCTTGGAAAAGCCGCCACGCAGGCGGTCGAGCCAACTCATGCCCAGACTCCGAGCAAGGTGTCGCCTTCGATGCCAGTCACCATCACGTCGCCGGTTTCGCCGCGGGACGATGCCCCGATAGCAATGGGAGCGAACGCGTCCGTGTGGCCGGTGCCTTCACTCTCAATGAGCACTGTCTGGCGGCTACCGATGAGGCTCTTCAGCCAGGCCGACCGCCGCTCGGACGCTTTTTCGCGAAGGCGCCAGGCACGGGCCTTCACCACCTCGTGCGCAAGCCGCGGCATCCGTGCAGCAGGCGTGTTCGGGCGTGGCGAGAAGGGGAAGACGTGCGCCGCAACGATATCGCAATCTTCAAGCAGTTTCAGACTGTTCAGGGCCATCTCCTCAGTTTCTGTGGGAAATCCGGCGATGAGGTCGGCGCCGATCGTTGCATCGCTTCGGGCCGCCTTGATACGCTCAACAGCGCGAACCGATTGAGCACGGCTGTGGCGGCGCTTCATGCGCTTCAGGATCATGTCGTCGCCCGCCTGCAGTGACAGATGGAAATGCGGCATCAGGCGCGGCTCACTGGCGATGAGCTCGAACAATGGTTCGTCGAGCTCGACGCTATCCAGCGATGACAGCCGTAGGCGATTTAACCGCGGCTCGGCGGCAAGCAGGCGCTGGCAAAGGTTTCCCAGACCGCCGTCGTAGTCCGTTATGTCGACGCCAGTGAGGACGACTTCCTTGGCGCCGCGATCGATCTCGCGCCCTACGGCATCGCGGATCGCTTCGAAGGGCAGGGACACGCTCGGCCCGCGTGCCTGCCAGATTGAGCAGAAGGTGCAGCGATGGTCGCAACCGGTCTGGACCGCGACGAACGACTTGACCTTGTGGAGCAGTCCAGACGGTACTGGCGGCATGACGTCATTTGCAGCCAAGCTGCTGAGCTTGGACGAGTTTCCGACGACGCGACTGACTTCGGGCATCGCCTCGAATGAGCCGGCGTCTAGCTCTGCGGCGCATCCCGTCACAAGGATCCGCGCGTCCGGACGACGGCGATGGGTACGGCGGATTGCTTGCCGCGTCTGCCGCACGGCCTCATTGGTAACGGCACAGCTGTTGACGATCACCCAGTCCTCGCCGGGGCGCGCGAGCTCTGCGATCGTCTCACTCTCCGCAAAGTTCAGCCGGCACCCCAAGGTGATCGTTTCGACGCTCACGCAAGCGCCTCCAGGTCGATTTCGCCTTTGAACACGTAAGTCGCGCCGCCGATCATCCGGATATGCTCGCCCGGCGCCCAGGCGATGGTCAGGCGTCCGCCCGGCATTGAGACCTTCACCGGCGATTGCACGCGCTTGGTCAGGATCGCCGCGACCGCCGTGGCGCAGGCGCCGGTTCCGCAAGCTCGCGTAAGGCCCGATCCGCGTTCCCACGTCCGCATCTGGATGCTGCCGTCCGGCTGGATCTGCGCGACATTGACGTTGATCCGGTCCGGAAACACGGGGTCATGCTCGATCCGCGGGCCCAACTCGTCCAGCTCGACCGCCGCGATATCGTCGACGAAGAACACAACGTGCGGATTGCCGACGCTAAGGGCGATGGGATGCTGCAATTCGCCCCACGCCATCGGCATCGGGTTGGTCGGCATCGCATAAGTGATCGGGACATCGCTCCAGTCGAACTGCGGCTCGCCCATCGACACTTCGATGGCGCTGTCATGCTCTGCGCCGGTGACGATTCCGCCGCCCGTCTCGATCGTCTTGGCATGAGTGAGCGCGATCACGCAACGCGAAGCATTGCCGCAACTCTCCACCTCGCCGCCGTCGTGGTTCCAGATGCGCATCTTCAAGTCGGCGATCGTCGACGGCTGGAGCAGGATCAGCTGGTCGCAGCCAATGCCTGTCCGGCGGTCGGCGATTGCACGCGCCATCACCTCGTCGATGGCGAGCGTTTCTTCCCGCGCATCGAAGATCACGAAGTCGTTTCCGAGACCGTGCATCTTGTGGAACGTGCGTGTCATGGCTTGCGGCGGCACTTAGGGACGGGCAGAGGCCAAGTCTACGTGTCGAAGAATCGAAAGAGCTATGCAGCGCGCCGCAAATGAAGTGATGCAGTCCGTGATCTTCTCGGCAGTGCTCGATGCGGTTGCCGCGTTGAAGTCTGCGTCGGGTGGCTTGCCGAACCAATTGCTGCGCGACGTGCAGGCGATCCACCCGAACGTGACCTTCGCCGACCTGCCTAAGCCGCTTCAGGACGCAATCGCCGAAAGCACGCGTGCCGCTTTCGCCCAGCTTCTGAAGGACGGTTATGCGGTCGGTCCGCGCCAGCAGATGCAGCCGACGCGCCCGCTGGACCGCGTGCCGGAACGAGATCGTCGAACGCCGGCGGATCGCCGTTTGGTGCGCCACGGTCAGGGCCGCCGCGGTCCGCCGCGGCCAGAGGGTGACGGCCCCCCCAAGGGTCCGCGCGGTCCCGGCGGACCAAGCGGCGGTCCCTCGCGCCCGCGCAAGCCGACCAAGGGGAAACCCAGACTCGGCTGAGACGCCTCGGTTGATTTAGGCGCGCACGTCCGCTACGGCCCGCCCGTCTTTTAGACAAACATCGATGGGCGTCCTGCGGGACACGCCGGCCGACGAGGTTTCGTCCGCCGGCGTATTTTGCGTTTCGTCCCCATATTGGCCTCTCATCGAAGTGGAGAAGTGAATGTTCGACAGTCTGAGCGATCGGCTCGGCAGCGTTTTCGACCGGCTTCGTGGGCGCGGCGCGCTTACGGAGGCCGACGTGCGCGCAGCGATGCGCGAAGTGCGCGTTGCGCTGCTGGAGGCGGACGTTGCCCTGCCTGTGGCGCGCGACTTCGTCGACAAGGTCACCGAGCGCGCGGTCGGACAGGAAGTCATTCGCTCCGTCACGCCGGGCCAGATGGTCGTTAAAATCGTTAACGACGCGCTCGTCGAAATGCTCGGGTCTGAGACCGCCGAGCTGAACCTCGATGTCAATCCGCCGGCCGTAATCATGATGGTCGGCCTTCAGGGCTCCGGTAAGACGACGACGACCGCCAAGCTCGCCAAGCGCCTGACGGAGCGCGAGCGCAAGCGGGTGCTGATGGCCTCGCTCGACGTCGCTCGCCCTGCTGCACAAGAGCAGCTCGCGGTTCTCGGCCGCCAGACCAACGTCGACACGCTTCCCATCGTGTCAGGCCAGCCGCCGGTCGAGATTGCCGCTCGTGCGCTGCAGGCGGCGAAACTGCAGGCGTATGACGTCGTCCTGCTCGACACAGCCGGCCGTCTCCACGTCGATGACGCGCTGATGGGCGAGATGAAGGCCGTGGCGCAGGCGTCGCGGCCGACGGAGACGTTGCTCGTCGTCGACAGCCTGACCGGCCAGGACGCGGTCAACGTCGCTAAGGGCTTTGCAGCTGAAGTCGATCTCTCCGGCGTGGTCCTTACCCGCATGGACGGCGATGCTCGCGGGGGGGCGGCGCTGTCGATGCGTGCCGTCACCGGCAAACCGATCAAGTTCGCCGGTGTTGGTGAGGCGCTCGACAAGCTCGAGGCCTTCCACCCTGATCGGGTCGCCGGTCGCATCCTCGGCATGGGCGACGTCGTCAGCCTGGTCGAGCGTGCGGCCGAAACCATTGAGATGGAGGATGCGGAAAAGCTCGCGGCCAAGATGGCCAAGGGCAAGTTCGACCTCGACGATCTCTGGTCTCAGCTGAAGCAAATGCAGCGCATGGGCGGGCTGGGCGCGCTTGCCGGAATGATGCCGGGGATGAAGGGCATGAAGGGCGCCATGGACAAAGCGCAGGATTCCAAGGCGCTGGTCCACATGGAAGCGATGCTTTCGTCGATGACGGCGAAGGAGCGGGCCAGGCCTGACGTCATCAATGCCAAGCGCAAGATCCGCATCGCCAAGGGTAGCGGGACGACCGTTCAGGAAGTGAACAAGCTGATGAAGATGCATCAGGAAATGTCCACGGTGATGAAGCGGCTGAAAAAGATGGGCGGGCTCGGGAAGCTCGCTGCGATGTTCGGCGCGAAAGGCGGAATTGAAGGCGCGCTCGGCGGGCTTGCCCCGGGCGCGATGCCGCCCGGGGGACTCGGCGGCGGGGCGGGGCTGCCTGGCCTAGGCAATCAGCCGTTCAATCTTCCGCCCGGTTTCGACAAGTTTAGTAAGAAATAACAGAGAATTAGAAGAAGGATATAAGACATGGCAGTATCAATTCGTCTGGCCCGTGGTGGCTCCAAGAAGCGCCCCTATTATCGTCTGGTCGTGGCCGACAGCCGCAATGCTCGCGACGGTCGCTTCATCGAGAAGGTCGGGACCTACAACCCGCTCCTGGCGAAGGATTCGCCGGATCGCGTGAAGCTTGACGCCGACCGCATCTCGCATTGGCTCTCGGTCGGCGCCCAGCCGTCGGACCGCGTCGCCCGCTTCCTCGACGCAGCCGGCATCAAGGAGCGTCCGGCCCGCAACAACCCGAAGAAGGCCGAGCCGGGCGACAAGGCCAAGGAGCGTGCCGAGGAGCGTGCGACCAAGCAGGCCGAAGCGGCCGAGGCTGCCGCAGCCGCGGCTGCTGCGCCGGTTGAGGAAGTCGTTGAGGAGCAGGCTCCGGCCGACACCGCCGATCTTCCGACTGACGCTCCTGTGGCTGAAGACGCTGCTGCTGAAGCGTCAGCGGGCGAAGAGGCTCCAGCTGAGGAAGCTCCGGTCGAAGCCGCGGAAGCTGCCGTCGAAGCCAGCGCTGGCGAAGAGCCTGCCGAGGGCGCCGTCGCGGACGCTCCGGCCGAAGGCGCGGAAACTGCCGAGCAGCCCGCCGCCGAAGCTTCGGGCGAGTCGAGCGAAGAGCCTGCCGAGGGTTCGAGCCAGGATGCTCCGGCCGAAGGCGCCGAGAAGGCTGAGCAGGCTTAAGCTGCTCAATGGCTGACAAGCGCGTCGCACTCGCCGCAGTGGCCGGCGCGCATGGCGTGAAGGGCGAGGTCCGGCTGAAGCTGTTTACCGACAGCGCAGCGGGCCTCGCCTCTCACCGCCGGGTGTTTATCGGTGATGCCGAACATCGGCTCACCGACGTGCGCGAGGGCGGCAAAACTGCCGTCGCCCGCATCCAGGGTGTTTCCGACCGTTCAGCGGCCGAGGCCCTTCGCGGAAAATTGGTCGAAGTCGACCGCTTCGATTTGCCGCCCTTGGAAGAGGGCGAATATTATCACGCTGATCTCCTTGGGCTGCCCTGCGTCGACGGGGACGGCGAGCCGGTCGGCACTGTCGCGGGTATCGAGAACTTCGGAGCCGGCGATCTGCTTGAAGTCGAGCTGCCCGATGGCAAACGCTCTCTGATCCCATTCCGTGACGGCGTCGCCGACCTCGAGGACGGCCGCATCATCCTCGATCGCGATTTCCTCGCTTAGCTGATCGTCCACACCCGCAACGTGCCGTCGTCGTCCGCGGCGGCCAGATAACGTCCGTCCGGGCTGTAGCTGATAGACGAAACGTCGGTCGTGTCGGGCAGGGCAGCTACCAGTTTCCCGTCGGTCACACGCCAAAGACGAACTGGCGTTGCCGCGGTGCCGCCACCCGTGAGCTGGTACCAAAACGTGCCGATGGCCCCACGTGCGCGACCGCCGGTAGCAAGCCACCGCCCATCGGGGCTGAAATCTAGTTTGTAGACGTGATTGCCGGCTTGGGTGACCCGTGCGGTCGCTCCGCGAGAATCCCACAAGCGGATCGTGGAATCGTCGCCGCCGGTCGCCAGCCATTGGCCTTGAGGGATGAAGTCCAGCCCGACGATTGCTTCGCGGTGTCCGAGCAGAGGCTCGGAGCTCAACGTCTTGAGGTTCCACAACCGCCCGGTGGCGTCGAAGCTGCCGCTCGCGAGCCGCTTTCCGTCGGGACTGAAGCGCACTTCCCAGACATTCCGCTCGTGCCCGCGCAGGACGCGGACATGCGGGCGTGCCTCGCCGAGCGGCACGAGTCGGATCATCGTGTCCTCGCCTGCAAGCGCGAGCCGCCGCCCGTCGGGTGAGATGTCGATCGTCCAGAAGGGCCGGTTTGACAGCCTGGCGCTCCATCTTTCCGCGCCGGATCGCAGGTCCCATGCCCGCACCCAGCCGTCGTAGCCGGTCGTGAACAGCAGGCTGTTATCGGCGTTGAACACGAGCGCTGTGGCGCCACCGGGGTGCTTCAAACGCCGTCCGATCTTCCATTCGCCGGATAGCCGGATGCTGACGTCGCCAGTCGCCGTGCTGGTGGCGAGATATTTGCCATTCCGGCTGAACCTGACCTCGCGACTAGGTGAATTGCCGAGCTTCCAGCTCCCGACTAGTTTGACCGTCGGCTTTGGGCCGGACTGGGTGACGGCGGGATTGCCGCTGCATGCGGCTAGAGCAAAAGTGGCCGCGACTCCTGAAAACCTGAAATGCACGCTGAATCCTCCCGCCTTGAGCGGTTGAGATTAGCGCGGTGTATTACTAGTGCAATACACTATCGCAGAAGCGAGACCACTTTCGCGAGATCGTTGCGGATCGTGGTCGCGGCGACGCCGCCTTCACCCATGGCGTGACTGATCTGATCCAGTCCGACCACAACGTCCCCCGCGGCGTACAGGCCTTCGACGCTGGTACGCTGGCGGGCGTCCACGCCGATGCAGCCATCATCGTTCAGGCGTGCGCCGACCTGACCGGCGAGTTGGCAGTGAACGTCCGACCCAAGCGCCGGATAGACGCTGTCAAAGGTGAAATGGCCCTCGGCCGTATCGACAACGATGCAATCGCCCGTGATGGCGACGGCTTGCGCGGGCCCGTCGACGGTTTCGATATTCGCGAGCGCCAGTTTTTCCTGATCCTCGGCCGATACGTTCAGAGCCTTGTCCGGAGCGATAAGGGTGACGTCGGAGGTATAGCTACGAAGGAAAAGCGCCTCCGCAACCCCGTGGCTTCCGCTGCCGATGACGCCCACCCGCTTGTCGGTGACTTCATAGCCATCGCAGATCGGACAGTAGCGGATGAGACCGCGTTGCAGAGCCTCATCGTGGAGATCCTGATCCATCGGCGGCCGCCGGTTCGTCACGCCCGTGGCAAGCAGCACGGTGCGCGCTTCGACGGAGCCCGATCCCCAGGTTGCGCAGAAGCCCGTTTCCGTCTTGTCGAGGCGGGTCACATAGTCGCGCTCGATCCGCGCACCATAACGTTGCGCCTGCTCCCGCATCAGCCGCACCAGTTCCTTGCCGCTGATCCCGTCCGGATAGCCGGGGTGGTTGTGCGTGCATGGAATGCTCTCCGCGCGTCCCTTGCCATCATCGACCAGTCGGATGTCGAGATGGAAGCGCGCGAGGTAGATCGCGGCGGTCAGTCCGGCGGGCCCGCCGCCGACGATGAGGCAATCGATTGGGTCGGCCATCGTGGCCCAATGGATTGTGAAGGAGGCGGTTCCAGATTAGCGCCGCCACGTGACGTTCCGTGCTTCAGTATTGACGCTTTACCCGGAGATGTTTCCCGGACCGCTGGGCGTCAGTCTGGCTGGACGCGCGCTGGGCGAGGGGACCTGGTCCCTCGACGCCGTCCAGATCCGCGACTTTGCGACGGACAAGCATCGCAGCGTCGACGACACACCCGCAGGCGGCGGTGCAGGAATGGTGTTGAAGCCGGACGTTTTGGCCTCCGCAATTGACAGCGTTGCTGACGGCCGCCCGATGTTTGCGCTCAGCCCTCGGGGCGCACCTCTGACCCAGGCACGCGTCCGTGATGTTGCAGCCGGCGAAGGGGTCATTCTCCTCTGCGGCCGCTTCGAGGGTTTCGACGAGCGCATTTTCGAGGCGCGGACCATCGAACCTGTGTCCGTCGGCGACTATATACTATCCGGCGGGGAGCTTGGCGCGATGGTCATCCTCGACGCTTGCGTAAGACTGCTGCCCGGGGTAATGGGCGCGGCCTCCAGCGGAGAGGAGGAGAGCTTTGAAGAAGGCCTCCTGGAATATCCGCACTATACCCGACCAGTAACATGGGAAGGACGCACGATCCCCGAAGTGCTGCGATCGGGGGATCATGCGAAGATCGCCGCGTGGAGACACGCAAGAGCGGTCGAAGATACACGGTCAAGGCGGCCGGACCTGATGGAGCGCCACGGGGGCGCATCCCAGGCACCGCCCTCTGGCGCGCGGCGTGACAAAGACGAGAAGACAAAGACATGAACCTGATTGAGACGCTCGAGCGCGAGGCGATCGACGCCCTGACCAAGGACAAGCCCGTTCCAGAATTCCGCCCCGGCGACACGCTGCGCGTCGGTGTGAAGGTGATCGAAGGCGAGCGCACCCGCGTTCAGGCTTTCGAAGGCGTGTGTATTGCCCGCTCCAACAAGGGTGTCGGCTCCAGCTTCACCGTTCGCAAGATCAGCTTTGGCGAAGGCGTCGAGCGCGTTTTCCCGCTCTATTCGCCGTCGATTGATTCGATCGAGGTCGTGCGCCGCGGCGCCGTGCGTCGCGCGAAGCTGTACTATTTGCGTGGCCGCACCGGTAAGTCGGCCCGTATCGCCGAGCGCCGCGATCCGCGCCGCGAGGCCGCGAAGACCGACGCCAAAAAAACCGAAGGCTAAGGATCAGTCGCAGCGCCGGGCTATGGCGCTGCGATCGACCATCTTCGTGTACAGGTGCCACGTCGCGTAGCCGAGCCACGGCAGCACGACGGCAAGCCCCAGGAACAAAGGTATCGAGCCGAGCACCAGGAGTGCGGCCACGGTCACGCCCCAGCGGAACATCACACCGGGGTTGGCCTTCGCTGCGCGCCATGAGGTGGCCACGGCTTCCGAAGCGCTGACGTCACAGTCGACCAGCATGGGCAGGGAGACGACGCTCGTCGCCAGCACCAGAGCGGCAAACGCCAGCCCGATGAGGTTGCCGGCGATGATCAAAGTCCAGCCCTCGGCGGTCGTGAACAGCCGGGTGACGAAGTCGCCGATTGAATGCGGATCGTACCAGACGAAGCTCGAGAGCCAAGGGGGCGCCCAGAAACCCCACAGAGCGACGTAGAGCGCGCTGGCCGCGAAGAGCCAAAGCGCGAAGATCGCGAACAGGAGCCCTGCCACCGCAGCGATGTCGTCCGCTGCCGGGCGCTTTCTCACGTCGAGGAAGTGCGACCAGTTCGAATGCAGGCCTTCCTCGCGCCGCCGAGCCATTTCGTAGAAGCCGACTGCCGCTAACGGGCCAAGCAATCCGATTCCTGCCACAAGTGGGAATAGCATTGGCAGCAGGGGACTTCCGACGACCACCATGGCCGCAGCGATGCCGAGCAGCGGATAGAGCAGCCCGATGAAGATCAGGTCGCCCCGCATCTCCATGAAATCGGCCCAGCCCTCTCGCAGCGCCGCATTGGCGTCAGCGGCGGTGATCTTCCGCACGGGGATATCGGCTTTGGTAAAATCCCGCCCGCCGGGTGCGACTGTTGCAGGCACAAGCACCTCCTTCACGCGAAGGCGCGGCTCGCGACCGGCGCGGGCGCGCCGAAGAAGCCTGGAGTCTTAGCAGAAATCGCGCCGGAATCCGATCAGGCAGTTGCAGGGCGATTGTCTTTGGAGCGAAGGTCACTAACGTCCGCCGCCATGCGTAAATTGATGTTGTGCGTTCTCCTCGCCGCCGCCACTCCCGTCCCAGCCTTCGCTTCCGATCTGCCGCTAGAGAGGGTCTTCAAAAGCCCTTCGCTAAGCGGGCCGACGCCGCGCCTGCTGAAGCTGTCGCCGGACGGCAAACTGGTCACGCTTCTGCGCAACCGTGCGGAGGACAAGGACCGCTACGATTTGTGGGCGATCGACACGGTGACCGGCCAGTCGCGAATGTTGGTGGATTCGATGAAGATCGGCACCGGCGGCCAGATTTCCGAAGAAGAGAAGATGCGTCGTGAACGCGCGCGCATTGCCGGCACCAAGGGCATCACCGAATATCAGTGGGCGCCAGATTCGCGCTCGATCCTCGTTCCACTGGACGGCGACCTGTATATCGCGAGCCTCGACGGCAACGTTCGCCGCCTGACGACGACCCCCTCGACAGAGATCGATGCCAAGGTGTCGGAGACGGGCCGTTACTACAGCTTCATTCGCGACCAGAACCTGTATCTCGTCGACGCGGCATCCGGGCAGGAGCGGGCGCTAACGACCGATGGCAAGGGTGCGCTCAGTTGGGGCGTGGCTGAGTTCGTAGCTCAGGAAGAGATGGACCGCTCGACCGGCTATTGGTGGTCACCCGACGACCGCTACGTCGCCGTCGCTCGTGTCGACGAGAGCCCCGTCGCCGTCGTACGGCGCGCGGCGATCGGCGCCGAGGGCACCAACATCGTCGAGCAGCGATATCCGGCTGCAGGAACCGCTAACGCGATCGTCGATCTGTATCTGATGACGCCCGACGGGCAGCGGGTGAAGGCCGACCTTGGCGAAAACAAGGACGTCTACCTAACCCGCGTGGACTGGACGAAGGACGGCAAGTCGGTCCTCGTCCAGCGAATGAGCCGCGACCAGAAGCGGCTCGACATGCTCAGCGTCGATCCAGCGACGGGCCGCTCGCGCGTGCTGTTCAGCGAGACGGCGCCCACCTGGGTCAACCTCCACGATAATCTCAAGCCGCTGAAGGACGGGAGCCTGATCTGGTCGTCGGAGCGCTCAGGTTTCTCGCACCTTTACCGCTGGCGTTCGGGTAAGTGGACGCAGCTGACCCGCGGCAGTTGGCCGGTCGAGAAGTTGGTGGGCGTCGATGAAGTCGCGCGCCGCGTTTACTTCACGGGTCACGTTGAGTCGCCGCTGGAGCAGCAGCTCTATTGGGTGAATTACGACCGTCCCGGCGCACCGGTGCGCGTGACCGAGCGCGGCTGGTTCAACGACGCCGACATGGACAAGGGCGCCACGCGCGCGGTCGTGAACCGCTCGAGCCCGAACCAGCCGAAGCAGGTCTACCTTGCCGACGCGACAGGGAAGCGCATCGCGTGGGTGGAGGAGAATGCGCTTAACGCATCGCACCCCTACGCGCCGTACCTCGATAGCCACGTCCAGCCGACCTTCGGCACGATCAAGGGGCCGGACGGCACCGAACTTCAGTATCGCATGATGAGCCCGAAGCGGGAGCGCGGGCGGCGCTATCCGGTGTTCGTTTACGTCTACGGCGGTCCGCACGTGCAAGTTGTCAGCGACGCTTGGTACGGCGACCTGCCGCTTCACCAGGCGCTGGTCGACCAGGGCTGGATCGTCTTCTCGATCGATAATCGCGGCAGCGCGTCGCGCGGTATGAAGTTCGAGAGCGCCATCTATCGCGCGATGGGTGATGCCGAGGTCCAGGATCAGCTCGCGGGTGTGGATTGGCTGAAGCGCCAGGACTTCGTCGATCCGAAGAAGATCGCGGTCTACGGCTGGTCCTATGGCGGCTTCATGACTCTGAAGCTGCTGGAGAAGGCGCCCGGCACGTTCGCCGCAGGGGTTGCCGGTGCACCGGTCACGAAGTGGCAGTTGTACGACACGTTCTACACCGAACGTTATCTCGGCAATCCGACCACCGATCCGAAGGCTTACGAAGAGTCGAACGCGTTGGCGGACGCAGGCAAGATCAGCGATCCCTTGCTTATCCTGCACGGTCTGTCGGACGATAATGTCGTATTCGAGAACAGCACTGCTCTAATCTCGAGCCTGCAGCAGCAGAAGCGGCCGTTCGAGCTCATGGTCTACCCGGGCGCCGCGCATTCGGTTCCGGGAGAGGCGAACCGAACGCACGTCTGGCTGACCATCACCCGCTTTCTCGATCGGACAGTGAAAAACCGCCCGTAGCGCTTTCACTGGACAAGCGGCTCCGCGCGCCCATATCGGCGGCTTCAAGCTGGAGAAACGGAATGGGTTATCGGATCGCCGTCGTCGGTGCGACGGGCAATGTCGGGCGCGAGATGCTGAACATCCTCGCCGAGCGGCAATTCCCGCTGGACGAGGTCGCTGCCGTCGCCTCCGCCCGCTCAACCGGTGACATCATCGATTTCGGTGATAGCGGCGAAGAGCTCAAGGTGAAGAACCTCGAGCATTTCGACTTTACCGGCTGGGACATGGCCTTGTTCGCCGCAGGCGGTGAGATCAGCAAGGCCCACGCGCCGCGCGCTGCCCAGTCTGGCTGCACCGTGATCGACAATAGCTCGTACTTCCGGATGGATCCGGACGTGCCGCTGATCGTGCCCGAGGTTAACTCCGAGGCGATCGCGGGCTATCGCGCTAAGAACATCATCGCCAACCCCAATTGCTCGACCGCGCAACTCGTCGTTGCTCTGAAGCCGCTTCACGACGCTGCGAAGATCAAGCGCGTTGTCGTCGCGACCTACCAGTCGGTGTCGGGTGCGGGGAAAGCCGGCATGGACGAGTTGTTCGAGCAGAGCCGCAACATCTTCGTCGGCGATAGCGTGGAGCCGGTGAAGTTCACCAAGCAGATCGCTTTCAACGTCATTCCGCACATCGACAGCTTCCTCGACGACGGATCGACCAAGGAAGAATGGAAGATGGTTGTCGAGACCAAGAAGATCCTCGACCCCAAGATCAAGGTGACCGCCACCTGCGTCCGCGTACCTGTCTTCGTTGGGCACAGCGAGGCGGTGAACATCGAGTTCGAGCGCGAGATCAGCGCCGACGAAGCCCGCGACATCCTGCGCGAGGCTCCGGGCATCATGGTCGTCGATAAGCGCGAAGCCGGCGGGTACGTGACCCCAGTCGAGGCGGTCGGAGAATATGCGACCTACGTCAGCCGCATTCGCGAGGATTCGACTGTCGAGAACGGCCTGTCGTTGTGGTGCGTCTCCGACAACCTTCGTAAGGGCGCCGCGCTCAATGCCGTACAGATCGCCGAACTGCTCGGCCGCAAGCATCTGCAGAAGGCCGCATAGGCCTCAGTCTGATCCTTTGAGGTAAGAAAGAAACCCTGCCCGCGGGGTAAGGCGAAGGGCGGGGCAGGGTTTCCTCGTTCCGGCAGTCGCTCAAGCTCGCAAAATATGAGTGGCTGCTGAAGACCATTTAACGCTTTGGCCGTTAGCGGTGGATGAGCGGACATGGTTCACGACAAATGAACCGTCTTGCGGTCTGTGCTATGCGCTCGCTCTTGGCTCTCGGGGGCTTGAGCGATGTTCGAACATTGGGGCGAATTCTACCTGATGGCGGGATCCGCGGCTGCGGTGCTGATCGGCCTGATCTTCGTTGTCGTCAGCCTGCTCCAGGACCGGTCGCGGTCGAGTGTCCTCACCGGATCACAGCTCTACATGGGGCCGATCGTGCTGATGGTCAGCTTCGATCTGGTACTTAGCGCCGCGGCGCTTGCACCGACTATGGATGCGAAACATCTGGCCCTTATCGGAGGCGTGATCGGAGTGTGGGGGATCGTCCGGGCGGTTATGTCGCTGATTGGCATCGGTCGCCTTGAAGGCGAGCACAAGGCGCATTGGACGGACGCCTGGTTCTACGCCGTCATCCCGCTTGCGTTGTACCTTTGCCTCGGACTGGTCGCAGGCGGCCTCTGGCATGGCTCGGACTGGGCAACGCTCGGGTACGCCGGGACGATAGTGGCGATGTTGCTTCTCGCCATCCGCAACGAGTGGGACCTGATCACCTGGATCGCGCCTCGTCCCGCCGAAGGAGACCCCGACCTAAGGCTCTGATCCTTCGGCATTTACAGAATGTCGCGATAGTCTACGTCCACTGCTCAAAAACCATCGGCTCGACCTCCGATTGCAATAATTCGGGAGCGTAACGGCCGTTTCGTAGTTTCACTGCGAAACCTCTCTGCGAATTACGGAGATAGAGTTGGCGGAAACCGGTACGAAAGCCGCGTTAGGTGTACGAGGGCTGGATGACATCACCGTGGGCGGTCTCGCGCGCGGACGTCTGTTCCTGCTCGAAGGTAGCCCCGGCACAGGCAAGACAACTATTGCCATGCAGTTCCTCCAGGAGGGGGCAGCGCACGGCGAACGGTCGCTCTACATCACCTTGTCGGAGACAGAGGGCGAGCTTCGCGCGAGTGCTCAGTCGCATGGCTGGTCGCTCGAAGGCATCGACATATTCGAGTTGGTCCCTCCCGAAAGCCTCCTCGATGAAGACCAGCAGCAGAGCCTGCTTTATTCGTCCGACCTGGAACTCGGCGAGACCACGAGGCGAATCTTCGAATCATTTGAGAAGGTGAAGCCAGAACGCGTCGTTCTCGACAGCCTTTCGGAGATACGGCTGCTGGCGCAGTCTTCGCTTCGCTATCGCCGGCAGATCCTCGCGCTGAAGCACTATTTCGCGCGCAGCGGCGCGACCGTTTTGATGCTTGACGACCTTTCCGCCGAGGCAAACGACCGCACGATGCACAGCGTCGCTCACGGCGTCATTCGCCTCGAGGAACTGTCGCCGGAATATGGCGCCGAGCGGCGGCGTTTGCGGGTCATCAAGTACCGCGGCCAGCGCTATCGCGGCGGCAACCACGATTTCGTCATCGACACGGGAGGAGTCCGCGTCTTTCCGCGCCTGGTCTCGGCGGAACACCGCGCGCGCTTCAAGCGTGACATCCTGGCCAGTGATTCACCCGAACTCAACGCCCTGCTTGGCGGCGGTGTCGAGCGAGGCTCGAGCGTGCTCATCCTCGGTCCGGCGGGCACCGGCAAATCGCTTCTCGCACTGAGCTTTATCGTCGGGGCAATCGATCGCGGAGAAACCGCGGCAATGTTCGTATTCGATGAAGAACTGGGCCTGCTGTTTCACCGCGCCAAGGGGCTCGGAATCGATCTCGAGGCCTTGGTTGAGACCGGCAACCTCCTGATAGAACAGGTCGACGCGGCGGAGCTCACACCTGGTGAACTGTCCGAGCGGGTCAGGCACTGCGTCGAGGAAAACGGCGCCAAGACCGTCGTGATCGACAGTCTGAACGGCTATCAGGCCGCAATGCCGGAGGAGCAGGCGCTTGTCCTCCACATGCACGAACTGCTGCAATATCTGAACCGAAAGGGCGTTTCGACCTTCCTGACTGTGGCGCAGCACGGGCTGGTTGGCGACATGAAGGCGCCGGTCGACGTCACTTATCTCGCCGACACGGTCATCCTTCTCCGCTACTTCGAAGCACGGGGCCGTGTGCGCAGGGCCATGTCGGTGATCAA
>Ga0307416_100000540_pt1 | contig 19247 bp, 20 predicted proteins | sample DK1Cmetagenome_2_FD_203821 | JGI IMG/M metagenome (GOLD analysis project Ga0307416, IMG submission 203821) | Maize rhizosphere microbial communities from greenhouse at UC Davis, California, United States - DK15-C-3 | ecosystem: Host-associated > Plants > Roots > Rhizosphere > Soil | place...
CATGCTCCTTGAAGCTGCGCTCCAGATCGGCCACCCAGCGGAACTGGATCGCGGTGGGCGACGGAAATGCCGACGTCACCTCGAGCGGCAGCTTCGCCGCCCGCACCGCCTTGCCGATGTCGCTCGGGTCACGTCCGATGGCAGCCGCCAGCTTGACGTTCGACGGGAACAGGCCCTCCTCGATCGCCCGCAAGTACATCCGTCCCTGCTCCCAGGCCGACAGGTTAAGCTGGCTGGATGATGGGCGAGGGGGTGGGACCGTCCCACCCCCCAAAGATCCCAGTCCCATGGCGGGGGATTTCGGCCGACCCAGGCGACGCAAGAGCGGGAAGGTCGTCGTCTACTACACCTACGACCGCCGGCCGGAAGGGCTGCCGGATGTGGCGCTCGGCAGCGACTACGACGAGGCGCTGAAGAAGTGGCACGAGCTGCACGAGCGCGCGCCGCGCATCGCCGGCACGCTGCTGGAGGCCTTCGAGGCTTGGGAGCGCGATGCGCTGCCCGCCTACGACAGCGCGGTGACGCGCCGGAACTATGCCCAGAACCTGAAGCAGCTGAAGGCCGCGCTCGGCGGCGCCACATGGCAGCAAGTGGATTTCCCGGGCCTCAAGGGCTATCTGCGCAAGCGCAGCGCCAAGACCCAGGCCAACCGCGAGCTGTCGCTGCTGCAGGTCATCTGGAACTGGGCGCGCGGCGAGCGCTACACCCTGCTTCCGTGGCCCGCCGCCGGCATGGAGCGCAGCCGCTGGAAGAACGTCGAGCACGCCCGCGAGTTCGAGGTCACGGACGAGCTGTTCGCGGCCGTCTACGCCGAGGGCGACCAGGTGCTGCGCGACTGCATGGACCTGGCCAGCGCCACCGGCATGCGCCTGACGGACTGCCGCACCATCGTGCTGCCGCGTGGCGACCTGTTGCGGCTGAAGGCCAGCAAGACGGGCAAGAAAGCCGACTTCGACCTGGCGCTATCCGCCGTGCTGCCGGATCTCGTGGCGCGGCGGCGCGCGCAATCCGCGGACCACCTGATGCTGCTGTCGACGCCGGGTGGCAAGGCAGTGACCGCCACCATGCTGCGCGACCGATACGAGCTGGCGCGCGAGCGAGCGGCGGTGAAGGCCTACCTGGCCAACGACGACGACTTCGGCCGCGCCATCCGGGCCATGTACCTGCGCGACATGCGCAAGCGGGCGGCCGACCTGGCGGACTCAGACGCGGCGGCCCAGGAACTGCTGCAGCACAGCAGCGCCGGGCTCACGCGCAAGCACTATCGGACCAAGGCGCCGAAGCTCAAGCCGGCGCGCTGAAAAGCGTTCCGCTTCGACCCGCTGCTCATAGGTACGAGCCAGCAGGTAGGATGCGGAACGTTTCTCACGTCCTGCCCTCGTAGAAGCCTCGAAATCTGGCCGGATTCAAAATCCGCCGCCGCAAGGCGTGCCAGTTCGAGTCTGGCCGAGGGCACCACATAGGTAGAACGGCGCGTTGTGCGGCGCAGCAGGAACCGAGGCGTTCCGCATCTGTGCCGCACGCGTGTTCCGCATTTCACACCGCCCTGACGTGCCCCGCCGCCTCCAGCAGCTTGTCCACCATCGGATCAACACCCCACGGCATCGGCAGCCCGTAGTAGCCCCAGCCGCTGGGCCCGTGCGTCAGCTCCAGGCCGCGCGCCCGGTACACGCCGATCCAGGCGCGATAGTCCGCCACCTTGATCACCGGCGCGGTGCCAGCGCAGATCATGTGCAGCCCGATCGAGGACGTGCCGAACACCAGCCGGCCCATGCCGACCGCGACTGCGCAGACGTAGCCGTTGTCCTGCCACGGCACGCCGGGTCCCTCGCCGCTGCCCTGCTGGTTGGTATCCAGCGGCCACGGATGCCCGAGGTTCGCGTTCGACCAGGTGGCGAGGAACGTCGTGCCGTGCGGGTAGATCGTGCCGTCGCTCACCGCCAGCTTGCAGAACTTGCTGTTGCCGTCGAAATAGCTCGGCACCAGCTCGATGGCGCCCGAGGTCAGGTTCACGCGCTTGACCTGCTCCATGGCCTTGGAGCCAACGTAGAGCCAGCCGTCGAGCAGATACAGCCCTTCGGGCGCCACGATGGGCTCAGCGCGGATCGTGGTGAGCGTTGCACTGCGCAGCACCTCGCGCGACGGCGCCGGCTTCACGGTGGCCAGCGGCCGGCCTTCGATCACCACCCGCAGCAGCGCCTTGCTGTCGATGTCATAGGCCGCGACGCGGTGCGACAGCCGCTCGCTCACGTACAGCACGCCGTCGGCCGCAACGCAGTCCCAGGGGTCGGCCAGGCCGGTCAGGTACTCCTCGACCACCGGCGGCACGGTGTGGCTGGTGGCGCTGAAGGTGACCTTGACGATGCGGTTGCTCTGCGCGTCCGCCACGTACATGACCGGCCCGACGTCGTGCGGCGGCTCTGGCTCGTTCGGCAGGTTCGGGACCGGCGCCCCTGTTCCCCGCTGCGTCGTGCGCTCGTCCCAGGCAAAACCCCAGATCTCGTGGAAGCCCCGCCGTGCCTCGAAAATGCGGCTCCAGTCGCCGACCAGCTCCAGACCGGCACCGTGGGTGCCAGGAACGCCAGTGTGCCGATAGCCGACGAGCGTGATCACCTCGCCGTCGCGCATCACCTTGCCGACCCGGCCTGACTCGGCGAAGTAGACGTCGCCCATGCGGCCAATGTGCAGATGCGTCGGCATCGTCACCGTGCCGCGGCCCCGCGGCCCGTCGAGCGTCGCCAGCCCGATCGGCTTGTACGTGAGCGACGAGAAGAAGTACGCCTGCGCCTGGAAGGTGTGCATGCGCCCATCGGTCACGCGCGGCATCTGGATGTCGAACGGCCGCCACGGCACAAGGTCGTGTTGCACCAGCTCGCGCCGTAGCGCGCGGTGCGGCACCGGCGGGGTCGGTGGCATCGCGAATGGCTGCGTGACCGGATCGAACTTCGCCGGCACCCAGCGCAGGCGCGCGGTGATCGGCTGGCCGGCGTGGATCAGCTGGTAGCTGCGCTGCACGGCCGGCATGAAGGGCTGCGGCGCGGAGCCCTTGAACACCGGCCACGGGATCGCGGTCTCGCCGGCGCTGGCCTGGATGTCGAGTGTGTGCCAGCCGTCCGTGATATCGGCCGTCGGCAGCATCACCGTCGCAGCGATCTGCCCAGCCGGCACGTCGATGGCGGCGCGCTCGATGCCGTCCACCAGCACCGCGTAGCGTCCGCCCAGCAGGCCCTTCGCGGCCGGCCCACCCGGCATGCTCTGGATGTAGTGCGCGCCGCGGAACTTGATGGGCGCGATGTCGCCCGCCAGCACCTGCGGCCGGGTCGGGTAATCGCGGTGATAGGCCCACGCCATCTGATACCCGTCGAACGCAATGCTCGCGGCGGCGTTGAGTGGGCGGTCGATGTCCACCAGGTGGGCGGGCTTCTCGGGCGCCGGAGGTGGAGGCGGCGCAGGGGGTGGCGGCGCCGGATCCGGGTCGGCCGCCAGCGCCAGCGCCAGCGCGGCCTCCTGATCGGCCAGGGCTGCGCGCGTGGCCACGACGGATGCGCGCAGGTGCAGCTTGATGCTCATGGTGGGCTCCTTCAGGGTGCACTGGCAGCGCGTGCGGCGCGCGGCGGCGCAGCCTGCGTGCGAACCGTCACCGTGCAGTCCGCGCCGATCGACACCTCGCCGGCCGGGATCGTGGCGCGGTCCAGCTGCACGAGCGTGGTCCTGAACGGGCCCCACGGCGTGTTCGTCGTGCTGCAGCTGGCCAGCGCGCTGCGGTCCGCGGCCAGGGCGCGCAGTTGCTCGGCACTGAGTTTGCTGGGGTCGGCTGGGGCGGTGGCGCAGCCGGCGAGCGCCAGCGCGGCGCAGAGTGTGGCGATGGTCTTCAGCATGATGTGAACTCTCCTGCGCGGAGCCAGCCGTGCCAGCACCCGATGTGGTTGATGGAAGGGTGCAGCGTCGGCGACGCTTCGTTGCCGTCAAAGTCCCAGGACTGGTCACTGCCGTCGACGACGGGACGCAAGGCGAGAACACCCGGCGCCTTGCATGGGCCTGGGCACACGAACCAGAAGCGGCGCTGCCCGCTCTTGGGATCCGCGGTCACCTCGAACTGGCCCGGGAGCGGCTCCGGCCGGCCGTCGGCGAACAGGCCATTGGCCAGGCCTGGGGTGTGGACGGCCTTCACGGCAGCGCCTGCAACGCGTCTTCGGTGATCGATCGACGCTCGTCGGAATGGAGCATCGCAGGGCCATTGATGCGGCGCGTTATGACGTCCCATTGCGCGCTGTCGGCTAGAGCGTTGCACCCAGCTTTGGCGAAGAACCACGCGGCAGTGAGGCTGGCATCCGGCGGCAACGCGACCAGCTCAGGGTGCGCGATGTAGGGGCGGCCAAGAGCGGCCTCGGCCTCGGCGTAGTTCGCGCGGCCGGTGAGCTGAATGGCACCACGCCCGCGGTAGGCCCAGCCGTCGCCGCTCGCCTCATCACCATTGCCGTTGACCCCGGCATAGGCCGCGTTCGCCAGGCCGCGCGGGTTGCGCGCAAGCTTGGCCAGGTCGTTGAGCGAATGCGTCTCGCGCAGCCGGCGGAACACGAGTGCGATGCGATCGGCGCTGCGGTAGTAGAGGCCTTCCTCGGTGGCGGTCAGGTTCGCGGACTCGACGAGGATCTGGCCGAGGAAGCCGGCGATGCGATGGTGCGTGTTGATCTCGAACCGGTCGCACGCCGCGGTGATGGGTCCGGCGAACGTGCGCGCCTGCGTGGGGCCGACGCCGCATGCGACCAGGGTTGCGATGGTGATCATGTCGAGGCCTCATCAGGTGCCGCCGACGCCCCGCCAGGCGGCGGGTCGTCGAAGTCGGGATCGAAGCCACCCGGCGCAGCGATCACCGGCAGCGGCGAGCCGAGCGGCGTCTCGGGCGGCGTGAAAAACGCCTGCATCGACCGGTGCGCAGCGCTCTGCCGCTTGAATCCCTGGATGACAAGCGAGAGCGCGCTGATCTGCAGGTCGAGAGCGTCCGCGATCTCTTTGTGCATCTGCGCGGTGATGGGTGGCGTCATGGCCGCTCCCCTCGCGTGACATCCAGGTCGACGAAGTCGCTGGCCCGACGCTCCGGCGTGTGCCCGCGCCGACTGGGCCTGCTGCGCAGCAGGAAGCTCAGCACCACCAGCACCATTCCGGTGTTGATCAGCAACTGCGCACGTGTCAGCGCGATGGCGTCGAAGCTGTTCACCCCGTCGTGCGTGATCCAGGCGTGCGCGCCGAACCCGAACGTGAGCAGGATGAACCCACACTTCATCCAGAAGCCGTCGTGCACGCGCCGCGACATGCAGGCCCAGGCTGTCGCGAGTGCCGACAGCGCGCAGAAGATCGTGTTGATGTGAGTCCAGACGGCGTCCATCACGGGGGTCCTTTCCTGTTCCACCAGGCAGCGGCGAGTTGCCACAGCCCGCCCGCCTTGATCCAGCGGGAGACTTCAGACGCGACCGACAGCCCGAACATGCCGACAGCGAATGCCGTGAATGCCTGGATGCCGGCCGGCTCGATGTGCAGCCATTCGGTCAGCGCGGGCGAGAGGTAGCCCGCGCACAGGCCGCCGCACAACACGTTGAATGCCCGCTCGAGCCAGGTCGCGCCGGGCGTTGAGTGCAGGCCCACGAGCGCGCCCAGGCCGCCGGCTATCCAGGGGCTGCGGAGCACCTTGTCTGGGTCGATGTCCATCGCTCTTTTCTCCCTGTGTTCATGGCACAACCAGCCGCAACTCGCCTTGCCCCCACACTGCATTGGCGCCGACGTTGCTGGTCGCGATGTAGACATCGAACGGAATGCGGTGCGTCCCACTCGCCGCGTCCGAAAGCACGTAGTCGCGGTCGCTGGTCAGCGCGATCCACGTGTTGGCAGTGCCGCTGTCCAGCGCGTGATACGCGGGGTCCGGCACGAACATCAAGTAGTACGTGATCGGCTGCGTGCCGATGAAGCCTGACCAGCCGGTGTAGTCGCTCCACGCCCCGCCGGACGTGCGCTTGATCTGCACCTTCCCATTCGTCGCGAACCGCAGCGCGATGTACGTTGTATCCGTCGACACAGCCCGGAACACGACATCCGGTATCGGGCCGCTGCGGTCGCCGCCCTTGATCTTGTAGACCACCAGGGTTTCCTGGTGCTGGACTTCGCCAGGCTTGGTGAACGTGACCGTGACCAGCCCGGTGTCCGCGCCGTTGGACATCGCCGTGAACGTGGCCGTGTTGCCGCTGCCGCTCGATGGCGTCAGGTTCGTGGCCGTCCAGCTCCAGGTCCAATTCGCGGTGTCGTCAACGCCGTCCTTTTGTGCTGAGAACGTGAACGATGCGTTGGTGTAGTCGGTGACGACACCGTCGAGCGTCGCTGGCAGGCCGATCGTCGCGGGTCGCGCACTGAAGGCGTAGGCAGGTTTCAGCGCATTGCCCTTGCGCACCGGCAATGTGGCCTCGATGTCGAGCGCGCCAAGCTTCGTCGCGGTGACGATCACCGCTCCCTCGGTGTCGCTTGTGGCCGACAGCGGGTAGCGGTACAGGTCAGGAGTGCCAGACGGATCGCCAGACCCCGGCATGAACGTGATGGGCTGATTCAATCCTCGGTCGATGACCGACTTATGAGCAAAGACCGTCCCTGTGCAAAGCTTCCACGTCGCACCGTCGGTGGTGTACATCGACGCGATGGCGCTGCCCGAGCTGTTGCACATGTACAGCACGTTGCTGATCACCATGAACGAGCCGGCGGTGATAGAGGCCGGCAGCGCGACAGTCACCCATGAGCCGCCAGGGTCGCGATAACGCGCGGTGGTTGCGGCCCCTTCGAAGCTGACCACCAAGCGGCCCTTGTACGCGGCCGCATCACTCGGCTTGATAGCCCAGTGCGTGTTGTCGTCTGTCCAACTGGCACCGTTGTTTGTGGAGATGTAGACCGTCGATCCCGTGATCGTTCGCCTTCCGAGGCCTACGACACTGCTGAGCGCGAAGACCTTGAAGTTTTCGATCTGGGTTTCCGACGTCCAGCTTGCGCCGCCATTCGTGCTGAAGCACGCAACGTTGGCTGGAGTGCCGGAGCAGCCGATCATCATTCGGCCATTGCCGCCATAGGCACTGCCCACTGTCGTGGGATTGACCGGGATCGTGACTCCAGTCCACGTCAAGCCGTCGTCAGTGCTGCGGCGCACCGACGTGTTGGGGGAGGCCACGCCTTGAACCAGGACCCATGCCCCCTGGTCGTACATCGCCAGCGACCAGTTGCCTGCCACCCCAACATCGATCATCGTCCACGTGACGAAATCGGTGCTGCGGAAGATGTAGGGCGACGGCGACCCGCCGCTGCTGTTCCCAAGCGCGAGCCATACGCCGTTGGCGTAGTGCACGTTGTTCAGGTTCGCCCAACCAGCCGCAAGTCTGTCGATCGTGACCGAGCTGGCAGCGCTGAGCTGCCCCAAGCTCAGCAGCGCAGTCACCTCGACCAGCGCACCGGTCAGCGTAGAAGTGACGTTGACATCCTCCTTCGACAGATCCCAGTTCGCGGTGTCGTCGAGCGTCCCGCCCTTGATGATCTTCAGCTCCGACCACGCGTCCTCATAGCTCGTCACCTCGCCGGCCGCATTCACTGGCAGCAGGATCTCGGTGCGCGGCGTGAAATAGAACTGGTAGCCGCTGCCGGATGCCTCGTTCTTGTCGACCAGGAAATCAGCCGTGAGGTCAGCCTCGCCGCTCTGGCTCGCGGTGATTTGCACGATGCCGGTGTCAGGAACCATCGCCGAGACAGCGACGGTCACGGTGGCCGGATTCGACACAGGGCCGGCGACGTCATTGATCGTTGCCGTGACGCCTGCATCGGGCGCGATGGCGAAGTCCCAGTCGTCGGTCGTGTCGGTGATGCCCTCGAACACGATGGCGTCGGTGAAGGCGTCCGAGTAGTCCCCGAACTCGCCGCTCTCGTCCGTCGGCACCTGGTGCTTAGGATTGCTTAGGAATAGGAAAGGTGTCGTGTCAGTCGGGTCCTGCCGGTAGATGTCGACGAAGTCGTCGGCCCCGCCGAGAGTGGCAGTCACGCGCACTCGACGCACCGAGCCACTGGTGCCGGGCGCGACGAACTGTGCCGCGCTCATCGTGCGAGCGTTGCCCGCGCCGCCGAGCGTCACTGCGCCGAGGCTCGACCCCGCAATGCGCGCGTCGAATGCCTCTGCCGTGAATGCCGCGGTGCCGAAGAGCCCGAACAGGTTCGCCGTCAGCGTGATCGGCGTGTCGTACGGCGCCAGCGCGGTGTGCGTGGTGCCGGTCGAGAAGAAGAAGACCGGGAAGCGGTCGGTGGTCAGCGTCAGCGTGCCGCCGCCACCGGTGTCGATCGAGTCGTCGACGATGACCGTGATGAAGGCGTAGTTCTCGCTGTAGTTGCCGGTGTTGTCGCGGTGCTTGGCCAGGACGTAGTAGGTGCCGTTCGGCGGGCGCGCGTGCTTGTACTCGTTGCCCTTGCCGCTGACCAGGAAGGTGGCCGTATCCCAGTCCTCGGGGTCGGTCGGCTCGGTCATCATGAACCGGAGCTCGGTCTCGGCGTAGTCGAGCGCGATGCACGGGTCGCAGGTGATCACCACCTGGTACGGTTTGATCTCCCAGTCGAGGCTCGTGACGTCCTCGGGGGGCGTGAAGTCGCTCTGGGCGACCCAGCTGACATAGGTCCAGTCGCTGGCGCGGCCGACGGCATTAACCTGACGCACGCGGGCGATGTAGGCGAGCTCGCCGATCAGCGGGCCGACGGTGGCGTTCGTCGAGTCGCCCGGCACCGAGAACTTGAAGATCTCGTCGAGCCGATCGGCGCGGGCCCACTGAACGTCGATCTTGCCGCTGCCGCTACGAACGAAGGCATCCTCGGACTCATCCCATTCGAGCAGCGCCTGCAGGATGATGGTGCCGTCGCTGGCCAGGTCGGCCTGGCTCGTGGCAGTGAGGTTCTCCAGCGGCACCGGTGGCGTGTACGGGTTCGGCAGGTCGGTGTTCGGCGCGAGGTCGCCGATCGTGGCCTCGCCGAAGTTCCATTCCCAGATGCCGGCCGCTGTCTCGCGCAGGATGTACTGCAGCGACCCGCTCATCGTCAGCGTGCGGTCGATGACCTCGAACACCTTCGCTGTCCAGCCGTACTGCGCCAGGGTCAGCATGACCGTGTCGGTAGGCGCGAGGTCGTATGCCCTGAGGTTGCACGTGAGCTGCGCCGTCAGGGCTTGCCGCGCCCGCTCCAACTCGATCTTGGCCAGCCGCTGCGCCCGGTAGGTGTCGGCGAGCGTTGGGATGTCGATCTGGCGCGCGATCTGCACGCCGCCGTCTTCGTCCTCGTACTGCGGGTTCTCGACCAGAGGCGCCTGCACTTCCGCGTAGGCTTCGTCCGGGTTGCGGTGCTTCGCGCGAACGGCGTTGAACAGCTCGCTGCGCGACGCGCGCGGCACGATGGTGACCGTGCCGTCGGCGAGTGTGTCGGCGTTGATCGTCAGCGTTGGCGTGCGGTAGGCGCCCGCACGCACCAGCCATCGGCCTTGCGTCCAAACTGCGCGGCCAGCCATGCACTGCGCCAGCTCGGCCGTGACGTCGCGGGGGCTGACGTCCGTCGTGAAGCTCAGGTCGCTGATATAGCGCTTCTGCAGCAAGCTGGGGGAGTCGCCCTCGGCGAGGTCGATCTCCTCGTCGCAGATGTTGGCCGCAGTGATCACCTCGGTATCAGGGACCTCCGCATCGCTGGCTCGCATGCCCTCGTAGCTCTTGAGGTAATCGGCGAGGCACAGCGCCGAGTTGTTACTCCATGCTGTCGTGTCGTCCCGAGGGTCGAAGACCTTCTTGCCGCGCACGACGGCGCTGATGTTGGGCACGCCGACGGAGCCGAAAACGTCCTGGTCGAACTCCAGGCGCACGTACAGGTAGCAGATGCCGGTGCCGATGTGGCTGGCGGTCCAAAGGCCGCCGCTCTCGCTGATCAGGTCCGCATCGGCCACCTGACCGGCCGCGCCGAGGTGCTTGCGGACGCGCGCGCGTGGCGTGCCGGCGATCGTGTAGTTGTAGATGACGCGGACCTGCGTTTCGGGAGGCAGGCCGGTGATGACGTTGCTGCCTGGTGTGTGGCTCCAGCCGTCGACCTGCGTTTGCTCGTACGCGTCGCCGATGCCCGCCTCGGTGAACACGGACTGGATGCCGGTCGAGGTGTATGTGAGCGTGAGCGATCCGCCGATGTCGGACATGCCAAGATCGCCGTGCACGCCCGATACGGGGTTGCTGACGAACGCCGTCGTCGTGACCCACCCGCTGCCGTCGATCGTGAGCGGCGTCTCGTTGAAGTAGACCGTTTCGATGGCGTCGCACTCATGCTCGGCCAGCACGACGACGATGTGCAGGAACTCCTGCTTCGCGCCGCTGGATTGCATGTAGACGATCGGCCCGCTGATCTTGTCGCGGCCGTAGACGATGCGGCGCGGCGCGACGGCGCTGCGGATCATCAACTCGCGGTCTTTGGCCGAGGCGTTGGCGGCGTCGCGGGCGCGCGACTTCGCCTTGCGCTGGGCATAGTCGCCGTACGCCGCGGTTGCTGCGATGACGATCGCCCACGCGGTCACAGTGGCCGCAGTCGCGCTCCAGCCGGCCGCCACGAGCGCCGCCGCAATGGCCTCAGCCATGACCCACCTTCCAGCCGCATGCGGCGTTAGACATTGGCCCGTACACGAGCCCCGCTGCGCCGGGAGCTACCCAGACGTGGCCGAGTGACACCGCCAGGAACGAGCGCCGCAGTTCAGGCTCGATCAGCACGACATCACCTCGCTGCGCCAGCGTGGCGCGCGCGAGCTCTGGCAGGCCGGCCGACTCGACCGCAGCAGCGAGCCCGCCGATCGCGCGCAGTTCACGCAACGCGGTTCGCGCATCGGTCCACGTGGGCATGTCGGGGCGCCAGCACGTGACAGCCTCGACGGCGCCTGCGGCAAACGTGATGCAGTCGTGCTCCCCCCATCGGAACGGCAGCGACGCGCGCGCAGCCACATACCCGGCCAGGCGCTCAGGCCAGCCGGTCACTCGACGCGCGGCGGTCATTGCTTGAAGAAGTCCTTGCCAGGCCAGACGATCGTGGCCTCGGCCATCTGCGCGGCGAACTCGAAGAACTTGTCGCCGGGGTGGCGCTTTTGCTGCTCGGGATCGGAGAACAGCGTGCCGCTGGGCTGCTGCCACGCGATCATCTGGTGCTCGGCCGTCACGCGGATGACCGGCTCGTGGCCATCGTCTTCGACCGTCATCACGTCGAGGACGCCTGACCAGACGTTCGGGTCGACCCGCAACGTCGTTCCGTCGACGACGGCGAGCCTGATCAGCACGCCGCGGCCCTGCACGTGCTCGGTCAGCGCGCTGGCGATGGCCGCAGTGTTGACGGCGGCGAGCGTGAAGGTGATGCCCTTGGCCTCGGTGTCGGTCTCGGTCGTAGGCTGGATCGTGCCGATGCCCTGCGCGGCCAGGTAGGTTTGGCCGTTCCATTCGACGTCGAACGCGAGGTCGCAGAGGTAGATCGTGCCGCCCTCGAGGGCGAGCTCGAGCAGCGCGAAGAGCTGGACGTTCGCCGCCGACAGCGCAGCGAGGGTCTCAGCATCGAGCGCTGTGCGGCTCATGCGAACACCTCAATGAGGTCGAAGCCGAATTCGGGCTGCACCGGCCCGGGCTGCCGCGGGAACTCGATGATCGGCTCGGTGAGGATGTAGAGCGCCGTCGGCTTGTCGAGCGTCATCGCGGCGCCGGATGTGAGCGCGGCGCGCAGAGAGTGCTGAAAGGTGACAGTCATTGCGCCGGCGCCGTCGGCTGTTGCGTCCGCGGTGATGCGGCACAGCTGCCCGGACGAGAAGCCGATCCAGTCGCCGCGCAACAGCGTCTTGCCAGCGCCGCAGCCTGCCAGCGTGGCCGTCGTCGCGAACTGCGCAGCATCGGCGCCCAACGTGACGCCCGTCAGGTTGCACGTGCCGCGTGGGCGGCGCCGCTTCCAGTCGAAGACCCGGAGGCGGTGCTCGCGTCCGTTCAGGCCGATGAGGTAGCCCTCGAAGTCCTCGCGCGCTTCGTTGGGCTGCGCGCGCATCGTGATGGACAGCCCCCAGCGGCCGCCGGGGCGCGTCACAGTCTGGGTGACACCACTCTCGGCGCTGTCGTTGGCGCGGCCGTTCGTGATGACGCGCTGGTGCGCCAGCTTCGGGATGTGCACGGCGGGCCAGGTGTGGATCGCCATGGTCAGCTCCCGCCAGCCTGTGAGCGGCCGCGCCGCTGCATCTCGAGGATCTCAGCCACGGCGGCGTTCTTCGCAGCCAGCGAGGCCTGCATCACCTCGTTTCGGCTGGCGCCGGCCTGCGCGATGATGGTCTGGTTGATGACCAGGCCGTTCCCGCTGCGGTAGCCCTGTGGCGCCATCTGCATGCCCTTGTTCATCGGCACGACGTTGGCCGGGCCGCGGATGAGTTCTGGACCCCGCTCGCCGGCGATGCCCCATTTGCCGGCGCCGAGGTAGCCGCCGTCAGCAAATAGGCCGCCGAACCAGCTGAGCACGGACGCCCAATTGAATCCGCCTCCACCGCCACCAGCCCCGCCACCGCCACCACCCAAACCCTTGAACAAGTTGCCCAGCCAGTTCTGCAGCGGCTTCGTGACGGCTTCCTGGATGGCCATGCGCGCGATCTCCTTCCAGAGGCTCTGCACGACGTCCTTGGCGTCCTTGCCTTCGATGATGAAGTCCTCGAAGGCGCGGCCGAGCGAAGAGCCCAGCTGCTCGCCGACCTCACGAAGCTTCTGCAGCATTGGATCCACCTCGGCGGTGGCGCGTTTGAACGCGACGCCAAGGCGCTCGGCGAAAGCGATGGCTTCCGGCGCTCCCAGCGCCAGCGCCAGCTCGTTGGCGCGCTCGACCAAGGCGTCGAGATCGGCCAGGGAACCGCGGCGAGCTGCGGCGACTTGCCCCATGACCTCCATCTCGCTCGCGCCACTGTCGCGCGCCGCGATGCCGATCAGCTCCTCCTGCATGCGCGCTTGCTCAAGCAGGCGGTTGTAGTCGTCCTGGACCTTCTTCAGCGCCTCGGTGTCGGTGGCCAGGCGCTTGAACGTGTCGGCCTCGGCAGGGTCGCGACCGGGCTGCGCGAGCAGCTTGCGGAAGGCCTCGGTCTGCTTGTCGATGCCGATCGCCGCCGCGCCGCCGCGGTCGCCCTGCAGGGTCAGCAGCGTGGCCCGGAAGTCGTCGTAGCGGTCCTGCAGCTGCTTCAGCGCGCGGGCCTCGTCCTGGTTGGCCAGGATGCCTTCCTGAGCCGCCTTGCGCGCCACGTCAGCGCGCTTGGCCATCGCATCGGCGATCTTGTTCTCGGCGTCGATGCGCTGCTCAGGCTTCGCGGCCTTCTGCCCGTATGCCTGGAGCGCGGAGATTTCCTTGTCGATGGCCTCCAGCTGCGCGCTCAGTCCGGCGGCGCGAATCGCCTTCTGGCTCTCGAAGAACGCGGCCAGCGACTGCAGGCCATCATCATAGGCGCCGCGCGCATACTGGTTGGCGAACGCGTACGCGTCGGCCTGCTGCTGGGCGAAGTCGCGCACCAGGCGCAGTTGGCCGTCGAGGATGCGGCGCTGCTCCTGCGCAGCCTGGTTGGCGGCCGCAGTGTCGGGCGGTCCCTCGAAGGTGATCTTCGGGCGCTCGGTGGCCTGGAACGTTGTGCTGCGCGGATCGGTCGAGGCATTGAGCCGCTGCGCGCGCGGGTCCGTGGCCGCCCGGATGGCGTTGCTCATGCGCGCGCCGTCGTACTTCCACAGGTCGACGTAGCGCTGGTTCGCCTCCTCGGCGGTCTTGTTGCGACGCTCGAGCGCGTCGGCGAGGGCCTTGCGGTTCTCCTCGTACAGCAGGCGGCCCGGGTTCGCGAGGTTCTTGGTGACCTCGACCAGGTAGTCAGAGTCCGCGGCAACGGCCTGGAAGCTGCCGCCGACGGCGCGCGCTGCCTTCACGAGGGCGAGCAGCGATTCGAGGAGCGTCGCGACGGCAATGGCGGCGTCGCGCGCGAACTCCGCGATGGCGTTATTCGTCGCGAGCGCGCCGGTCGCTTTGTCGACGCCGAGCAGGCTCTTGACCAGCTCGGTGCCGGCGTCGGTGAGCGCGGTGAGCGCCGGCAGCGCGGAGGACGCTGCGGCCTGGGCGTAGATGCGCAGTTCGGCCGACGCCTTCGCCTGGCGATCGGCGTACGCGTCCGCCAGTTCGATCTGCGCCTGCGTGAGGATGGTCTGGCGCCCGCCGGCCTCTTCCAGCGCCTTGAACACCTTGAGCTGCTCGGTGCCCTGCTTGCCGAAGAGGGCCTGCGCGATGGCCACCCTGCCAGCGCCGTCGGCGTAGCCGCTCAAGGCCTTGCCGACGGCCTCGTACTGGGCTGCCGGATCGAGTGACTTGAAATCCTTGACGTTGATGCCGATGGCCTTGAGCGCGGCGCCGACGGCCTTCGATTCGTCGTCGACGCCGACCAGACCTTTCGTCAGCTTGTTCATCGAGCCGGCGACGCTGCTGATCTCCACGCCGGCCGTAGCCGCCGCGACTGCGAGGCTCGCGATGGACTCAGCGGAGGCGCCTGTCGTCTCCTCGAGGTCCTTGAAGTCCGCGGCCCCGGTGGTCAGCACCTGGAAGGCTTGGCCGGCGATCCGGACCGCCTGGACGAGCGCCTCCATGGCGATCTGCGCCTTGAGCACGCCGGCGGTGATTGAGCGCTCGAGCCTCTGCGCGAAACGCTGGGCCTGCACCTCGGACTTGCTCATGCCGCTCGTGAATTCGGACGCGTCGAGGCCCAGCCGAACGAGCAGCGAGCCGAGAGAATTTGCCATCCGTCACCCCTTCTTCACCGGCGCGAAGCCGAAGAAGTCAATTGCCTGGTCAAGGTCGTCTCCATCGCCGTCGTCGGCTTCGTCATCGCCGATGCTGTCGAACATGAAGTCCTGCAGCGACGCGTCCTTCACGCCGCCGGTGCCGGCGATCCAGTACGCGATCTGCGCGAGGTAGAGCTCGATGCGCCGCAGCGGGAGCATCCGCGTGCCGGCGTATCGCTGCCAGTCGCCGAACTCCCGAACCGTGAGCGAGCGCGACAGCTGGCCGGCCGTCATGCCCAAGTGCAGAGCCAGGTCGTGCACGAACTCGCGGTGCGGGTCTAGGCGTTTCCCTCGGCGCCGCCCTCGGCGAGGGTGTTCGCTACCTCCAGCACCTTGCTCAGGCGCCGGAAGCCCTGCTTCGACAGCAGCGCGATGTCGTCCTTGCTGTTGACGTCGAAGAGGAGCGTCCCCTGCTCATCGCAGATCATCGACGCTGCACTCATCGCGAGCGCGGCGACGGCCGACGCGCCCTCGGCCTTCTTCGCGCTGTTGAGCAGGTCCATGTCCCCCAGGGTCAGCTCGCGCACATGGAACGAGCCCCAGCCGGGCACCGTGACCGGCCGGATCTCCAGCGGCGTCGAGTTGAACGCCGCAATCAGGGTCGCGCGGTCCATCAGGCAGCCTCGAAGTCGTAGCGGCGGCCGCTGTTGCGCATCGTCGTCGAGCCGGTCCAGATGCCGTTCACCGCCGCTTGCTCGCTGGTCTGCTGCACCGTGCCCAGCTGCACCATCCGGCCGCCCTGCTTCGGCAGATCGATCCGCGTGGCGAAGCGATCACCCGACAAGTCGAACGTCTGGATCGCGATCTGGATGGCGGTGCGCGGCGCGAACTTGTAGTCGAACTGCGTGGTGCCGAAGTCCGGCAGGCCCAGCTCGTTCTCGGCGGCTTCCGAGCACAGCGACGTGGCGTCGATCTCCGGCTTCGACCCGCCCTGCCGGTTGTAGCCGGTGAGCTCGCAGAAGTTGGAGAACTGGCCAACCGCGATCGTGCCGCCGCTCGTGTAGGTGCCGTAGTCGGTGCTGTTGACGCCGAGCAGTTCGAACGTGCTGCTGGTGAGCACGTTGACGATGAACTCCTCATCGTTGAGCTCGGTCATGCCGACGATGTTGTCGAGCTGCACCACGTCGCCGTCCACCAGGCCGTGGCCCGTGCTGGTCACGACGGCGGGGTTCGCCTTCGTGATTGCTGTGATCGCCTGGGCTGGCGAGTCGTTGTCGAAGCCAGTCAGCACGGCGATGGTGCTGCCTTGGAATTTGAAGCTCTTGCCGCCAGCCATTTTTAGCTCCTCAATGAAAAGTGGCCGCTCATGTGGCCGGTTACGGAAACGAAAAAGGCCGCCTCGATGAGCGGCCTTGTCAGGTCAGAAAAAGAGCCCCGCCGAAGCGGGGCCGGCTCCTGCGAAGGAAACCTATGCGTCGTCGGTGGACGGGTAGAACACCCAGTCCTCGGTCATGCGGTGCACCTTGGCCTCCGCATCCCATGTCTCGAAGCCGCCGGGCTGGCGAACGCAAGGCGGGTCCAGTGCTTCCATCAGCAGGCGGACTTGCGAGCGCAGCGCGAACGCGGCGTCGTAGTCCTCGGCGCAGATGTCGAGCTGGACTTGCACGCTGTCGTCGGCCTCGTCTCCGGATCCGCACAGACTCGCGTCGTTGTTGCGCGTCACCACCGTGCCGCGGATGGCTGGCCACGTCGGGCGCGTCGTCTCCTGCGGGAATTTGTTCGGGTAGTACCTGCTGCCGACGAGGGATGCGATTGCGGCGCGCACGATGGCGTGCGCGTTCATCGCTTGCCCGCCTTGTCGATGCGCTGCTTCAGGCGCGCGGCCAATGCATTTGTGGCGGCCTGCACATTCTCTTCGAGGCCTGGCCGCAGCGACGGCTCAGCTGGCATAAAAACAGTCCCGAACTCCACCAGGTGCGCATGCGGCGCGCGCGCGATCTTCTGACCCTTCTTGTTCGTCGGCTTGCCGCGACCGCGGAAGGTCACGATGTGCTCGCTGGTGAGGTCGGTCTGCGCCGGCGGCACGCGCTTGACGATGACGGCCTCCAGCAGCGACCCGCTGTCGATCGATGGGTTCGACCGGATCTTCGCCTTCGTGCCCTTCTTCACCACCTGGGCCGCCGCGTTCGTGGCTGCGCGCGCGACCTTTCCCTGCATGTCTGCCGTCAGCCCGCGCATAGCCTCGCCCAGGGCGCGCAGGCCTTCCACCCTGGTGCTCGTCTTCGTGACCATGTCAGCACTCGCAGGCGTCGGCCTGGTCGGTCAGCCGCAGCAGCACCGTCGCTTCCAGCCTCGGGTTCAGCGACGTGACGAAGCGCGCGCGGATGGTGCACATGAGCTCGGTCTTGCCTTCCGGCAGCGTGCCGTCCTCGATGCGGACCTGGATGACCTTGCCGGCGGCGACGGTGCGGTTCTCTTCTTCGTACTCCACCTCGTCGGTGTTGACAGAAGGCGTGCCGAAGGTGAAGCCGCCCTGATCGGCGGTGACGGCCGTGACGCTCGTGATGACCTCGTCGGCGTCCAGCAGCGACGAGCAGTCGATGTCGAAGGTCGCGCGGTCGAAGGTTCGCTTCTCAAGGATCATGCTTCACTCACCTGCGAGCCAGGACGCGCGCCACGCGCGGCCTGCGTGCTGCGAGCCAGACATTTCGATTGCCTGGGGCGAAATCTCCTGTGACAGCGGCAACCGGCGCCAGCCCATTCAACGCGAGCGCGCCGCACCCTGGTTGCGCGAGCGCTTCCGCGGTCATCACCACTGCCGGCGCGGCGCCGGAGAACGCCAGAGCGCCAGAGCCAGGCTGCACGCCCGACGTGATCAAGAGCAGCGGAGCAGCGCCAGCCAGCGCCAATGCTCCAGCTGCCGGCTGCGACGCGATCGACACCAGCGCCGCGGGAGCCTGTCCAGCGAACGACGCGGCGCCGGCGCCGGGCAGCGCCGAACGGTTCTCGGTTTGGGCGACGGCCGGCTGCAGGCCGGCGAGCACTGCGCCGCCGGCTGCAGGCTGCACCGTACGGCTGTTGCCGTTCTGCGCCGCCGGTGCGTCGGATCCCAGCGTGAGCGCGCCGGCAGCCGGCGACACCACGACGTTCGCAGTGAGCGCCGTCGTCGGCGCCAAGCCGGCGATCACTGCCGCCCCGGCGGCCGGGCTGCCGATCATGTTCTCCGTCAGCACCGCCGCCGGCGAGAGCCCCGACACCAGCGCGCTGCCGACGCCAGGCGCCGCGATCACGTGCGCGGTGAGCGAGGCGGCCGGCACCAGGCCGGCCAGCGTCAGCGCGCCGGCGCCAGGCTGCGGCGCCGTCTCGCCGAAGTTCAGCGTGAAGGTCGTGCTGCCGACCTCGGCGCCGTTCTTGTACAGCGTCCACGGCACCACATAGCTGCCGTCGTTCGCCGATGCCTCGAAGCTGGAGTCCTCGTACGCGAACAACGTCAACCCGCTCGGGACGCTGTCGATGTAGCCCTGGAACTCGTCGTCGTTCTCAGTGGGCAGGTCGAGACTGCCGAACACGTAGCCAGGGCCGTTGGTCCCGGTCGACGGAATCAGCGAACCAGCAACGCCGGACTTCGGCGTGCCGCAGATGCGGCCAGCCGGCCAGGTGCGGTTCAGGTTGCGCAGCATCACGCCACCGTCCCGGCCTCGTAGTACACGGCGTCATCGGTCGCGGATGTGTTGGGCACCGCAACCAGCAGCAGCCCTGGGCCCGCGGTGAGCCCCAGCACGATGAGCGTTCCATCCGCTTCGGTGGTGCCCGTGCCGTCCACGGGCGTGATGCCGGAGATCGCCCCGATGCGACCCGCAGGCCACCACGTCCAGACCACAGCCTCATTCGCCAAGACCGTGCCCGTGTTGTTGATGAGCACGTCCGTGGTGAAGGACGCCGGAACGAGAACCGTTGGCGCAAGGCCGGATAGCGAAACTGCGCGCACCGCCGGCGCTGCAGTGACGTGCGCTGACAGCACAACCGTCGGCGCCTGGCCGGTCACTGTCGCGGCGCCAGGTCCTGGAGATGAAGCTCCGGACTGCGTGACCGTGACCGTCGGCGTGAGGCCGGCGATAACGACCGCGCCGGCATTTGGGGCCACCGCCGTGTCCGTCGCGCCGGACGACGGCACATAGATCCGCCGCCGCAGCGGTGAGTACAGCTGCCACGGGTTGTCGACCAGGCTCCAAGCCCGTTCGTCTCCGAAGTCCATTCGGAGCCATTCCAGAATCTGCACAGTCCCGTCGAGCGGGTTGTTGGCTACGGACCCGTCGTACCGACCGAAGGAAAGCTTGTCCAGCGTCCCGAGCGCACCCACGTTGGTCGTGGTCTGCGCCGACTTGCGCCCGGCGGTGCCGGCAGCATAGATGCGCACAT
>Ga0307416_100000541_pt1 | contig 19240 bp, 20 predicted proteins | sample DK1Cmetagenome_2_FD_203821 | JGI IMG/M metagenome (GOLD analysis project Ga0307416, IMG submission 203821) | Maize rhizosphere microbial communities from greenhouse at UC Davis, California, United States - DK15-C-3 | ecosystem: Host-associated > Plants > Roots > Rhizosphere > Soil | place...
CGGGAGGGCGATCTGGTCAAGCGCGGGCAGTTCCTGCTGCAGATCGATCCCGCTCAGTATCAGGCCGCCGTCGCCCGGGCCCAGGGAGTGGTATCGTCAACCGAGGCTACCTTGCTGCAGACCAAGGCCACGCGAGACCAGGCGCAGCGGGCCTGGAACCGGGCGAAACAGCTGACCGAGCTGGGTGACAATTTGATTGCCCCGGAGACCGCCGAACAGTCACGCACCGCACTCGATGTCGCCGAGGCGAACTATCAGGCGACCAGAGCCCAGCTGGAGCAGGCCAGGGCGAGCCTGCAGGAAAGCAAGGACAACTTGGCAAAGACTCGGCTGACCTCTCCCATTTCCGGTCGGGTCGTCCGGCTGGCGGTCGAGGAGGGTGAGGTGGCGGTGCCAGGGACGTTCTCCCGGGAGACTGGTCTGCTCATGACGATCGCCGACCTGTCCGTCATTCTGGCGAAAGTGCAGGTGGACGAGACGGATGTCGTCCGGCTGAAGCAGAACGATTCGGTGGAGGTAACCATCGATGCTTACCGGGATACCACCTTCTGGGGCCGGGTAACCGAGGTGAGCCACAGCGCCAAGCTCACCGGCACCGAGACGGCATCGGGCTCCACTGATCGGGCGGTCGACTTCGACGTGGAGATCACGTTGCGGAACCCTCCCCCCGATATCCGCCCCGACCTCAGCTGTACCGCGCGGATCATCACCGACACCCGGGACAATGCGCTGAGTATTCCGATCATCGCCTTGACCGTGCGGGAGCATGAAAGGATCCCCAGCGAATCGGAAGGCGCACCTCAGGTCGACACCCTTCGGGCGCGATTCAAGAAGAAGGAGGCGGAAGGGGTGTTCGTCGTGCGGGACGGAGTGGCGACCTTTCGACCGGTGGAAACGGGCGTTGCCGGAGATGAGTACTTCGAGGTGACCGACGGCCTGCGTGAGGGGGAAACCATTGTAGGCGGAACGTACCAGGCCATCCGCGATCTGAAAGACGGCGGGAAGGTGCGTCAGGCCGACACCACCAAAGCGCGGGAAGCGAAGGCCTCCTAGTGCGCCTGGTGGAGGCGCTCCGCATGGCCCTGGGCACCATCCGGGCCCAGAAGCTCAAGAGCTTCTTCTCGCTCGTGGGTGTCCTTATCGGCGTCACGTTCCTGATCGCGGTGGTGTCGATCGTGCAGGGCATGAACAGCTACATGGAAGACCGCTTCGCCAACACGCTGATCGGGGCCAATACCTTCGAGCTCCGGCAGCGTCCCCTGATCACCTCCGGGAACATTCCTGACGACGTGTGGCTGGCCTGGCGCCGGCGGCCCCGGATTACCTACGCCGATGCCGACTTCGTGCGGGAGCGGGTGAGGACTCCCGCGAAGTTCGCCAAGTTTTGTGAGGACCGGGTCGCGGTGCACTACGGCGGCAGGGTCGCCAAGGACATTTTCCTGAGGGGCACTGAAGAGAGCTACTTCGACATCCGGAACTACCGGATTGCGGCCGGACGGACCTTTACCAGCCAGGAAGTCCGCACCGGGCTGCCTGTGGTAGTAATCGGAACGGAGATCGCCGACAAACTCCTCAAGGGAGTCGATCCGATCGATAAACAGCTGGTGATCGGCGGGCTTCCCTACCGCGTCATCGGGGTGGTCGAGAAACAGGGTACCCTGTTCGGGCTCTCGCTCGACAAGTTTGCGGTCATGCCCTTCAGCGCGCCGGGTCGGCGCCTCATTTGTCCGATCAACATCCTCGATGCACTGATCGTGCAGACCGCGGACCCCAGATCCATGCAGCAGGCTCTGGATGAGACCGAGGCCCTGATGCGCGGCCGCCGCCAGCTCAAGCCGGAACAGGAGAGCAACTTCGCCTTCCAGACCGCCGAGGGCGCGCTGGGCAGCTGGGAGAAGATCTCCAACGTGCTGATTGTGGCGCTGCCGGGCCTGGTGGCAATCTCGCTGGTGGTCGGGGGCATCGTGATCATGAACATCATGCTGATGGCCGTGAGCGAACGCACCCGGGAAATCGGGATCCGGAAGGCACTCGGCGCGCGTCGACGGGACATCCTCGCCCAGTTCGTGGTGGAGTCAGCCACGCTCTCGGGAGTCGGTGCCATCCTGGGCATCGGGCTCGGCATCGCACTCGCCTTTGTGGTGAAGGCTGCGACACCACTCCCGGCCGCGGTGGCTCCCTGGTCAATCGTAGTGGGCGTGGTCCTCGGCGTAACGGTCGGTATTGCCGCCGGAGTCTATCCCGCGAGCCGGGCGTCCCGGCTCGATCCCATCACTGCGCTGAGGGCGGAGTGAGCCGGTACCGCCAGGGAAGTTTGCTCTCCCGGATGCTGGAGGGTTCGGCCATCGCCCTGGACTCCATTGGGGCGAACAAGGTGCGCGCCGCGTTGACCATTCTGGGCGTTGCCATCGGGGTCACCGTGGTGATCGCCATGGCGTCCGCGATCACCGGCATCAATCAGAGTATCACCAATATCCTCGAGTCGGCCGGCCCGAAGACGTTCTTCGTGTACCGGTACTTCTCGGGTGGCCTGGACGTGTCGGACGGATCGGACGAGCTGTCGCCCTGGCGCCGGATGCCCTGGATCACGGTCCAGGAAGCGGAGGTGATTCGAGGTCTGCCGACGGTACAGGACGTCAACATCGGGGAATACAGCAATGGTCCAGTCAGCTTCGAGGGAGTGGAGCTCAAGAGTGTCGCGATTGCGGGCTTCAGTCCGAGCTGGAACCAGGTGAACGGCGGTGACATTCTGGCTGGGCGCAACTTTACTCCGATGGAGTATGCTGCCGGCGCCCGGGTGGTGATCATCAACGACAAGCTCGCGGCGTCATTATTTCCCCATCGGGAGGCCATCGGCAAGCGGATCAAGATCTTCGGCCAACCGTTCGAGGTCATCGCGTTGCACGCCGAGGCCGCATCGCTGTTCAGCAACGCGGACGAGCCGCGCCTGGCCATCCCCCATACCACCTTTACCAAGGTCGCGGACTACGAAAAAGGCTGGATGGAAATCGCCGTGCTTCCAACTGAGAGCGCCACTGTCCTGGAGGCCCAGGATCAGGTGACGGCTGCACTGCGGGTCAAACGGGGACTGCGCCCGGGACAGCCGGACAACTTTGCCGTGGTGACCCAGGATCGGGTCCTCGACACCTTCAACAAGATCACCGCGGCATTCTTCGTGGTGATGATTGCGCTATCGAGTGTGGGCCTGATGGTCGGCGGGGTGGGTGTCGTCGCCATCATGATGATCTCGGTGACCGAACGCACCCGCGAGATCGGGGTGCGAAAGGCGCTGGGGGCCACCCGCCGTGAGATCATGTTCCAGTTCCTGGTGGAAGCGGCCACTCTGACGCTGGTGGGATGCATAGCCGGGATGGCGATCGGCGCCCTGATCGCCTGGGCCATACGGTCCTTTACGCCGATCCCGGCCACGGTGCCGCTCCTGTCCGTCGTCGCGGCGGTGCTCGCTTCGATTCTCACCGGGGTGCTGTTCGGACTTTACCCCGCCAGCAAGGCATCCCGAATGGACCCAGTGGAGGCATTGCGGTACGAATAGGGTGGGGGCGCCAATCCCTGCATGTGCAAGCCTGCCCCTGATTCGCATCTCCTGTGCTCCCTAAGGAGGAACTATGCGAGCACAGCTGATGATGCTGGGATCATTGCCGTTGGCGTTGCTGATGGCATGTGGAGACTCATCCGATAGCCCGAAACTGACCCGTGACCTCGACACGTCCGCGGCACAGGGCAAGGCTGCCAACCCGGTCGCCCTGGGGGCAGTGGGGCAAGCTATGTCCCAGGCCGAAGCCGCCCCGGCTTCCGCCGCCCGGGACCAAGCCACGGCGCGCAACTGGTCAACTCTCGATCCTGCATCACGGCTCATCATCCGTACTGGCCAGGCCAGCATCGAGGTGGACTCACTCGAATCGTCGATGGCCGAGCTGCGCCGCGTGGTGCAGAAGGTGGGAGGGTTCGTGGCCGATGCCTCGGTGCAGAGCGGCCGGAACCAGGTCCGCTCTGCGACGTTAGAACTGAAGGTTCCGGCACCCCGATTCGACGAGCTGACTGAGGCGCTCGGACCACTTGGGCGGCTTCAGTTCGTGACTGTGGGCGCGGAGGACGTGAGCGAGGAGTTCGTGGATCTGACGGCTCGAGTGGCGAATGGTCACCGGCTGGAGGACCGGTTAGTGGAGCTCCTGAGAACCCGTACCGGCAAGCTTCAGGACGTGCTCTCGGTAGAACGCGAGCTGGCGCGGGTGCGGGAGGAGATCGAACGGATGGAGGGCCGGCTCCGCTTCCTCAAGAGCAGCGCCCAGCTGAGTACGCTTGCGGTCAGCCTGTACGAGCCGGCGCCCCTCGTCGCTTCTCACCCCGGCCGCAGCGTGATCGGTGAAGCATTCAAGACCGCCTGGCGCAACTTCGTGGGCGTGGTGGCTGGCGTGATCGCTTCACTGGGCTTCGTGGTACCGGTTGTCATATTCGGCTGGGGAGGGTTCGTCGTGGCCAGGAAGTATCGGCGCAGAGTAGCGTAGGCAGGACACCGTGAACGGTGCTTTATTACCACGATGCCCGTCGACATTCTGGCCCTCGCCGCCCACCGAGACGACGTCGAGCTCACCTGCGCGGGTACCCTGCTGAAGGCGGTAGACGCCGGTTACCGGGTGGCCATCCTGGATCTTACGGCGGGAGAAACCGGCACCCGCGGCAGCGCTTCACGAAGGGGGGAGGAGGCGGAGCGAGCGGCGAGAATGCTGGGCGTGACCGAGCGTCGCAATGCGGGGTTGCCCGACGCGCATCTGCAGAATTCCGAGGAGACTCGCCGGGTCGTGATCGAGCACCTCCGCCATTTTGCTCCCCGGGTGGTCATCCTTCCCTTCCCCGTCGGCCGTCACCCCGATCATCGGATTGCCTCGGAGCTGGGACGCGATGCCAGCTACCTTGCCGGACTGGAAAAGTATGAGGCTGGCGGCGCAGCCCACCGGCCCCACAAGCTGCTCTATGCACTGTCCTATCGGGAGGACCCGGTCAAGCCGACATTCGTCGTCGACATCAGTACGCAGTTTGAGCGGAAGCTCGCTGCCATCAAGTGTTACGCCAGCCAGTTCGATGGAGCAAAAGCGGCCGGCGAGATCTTTCCCACCGGCCAGGACCTCTACTCCCTGGTCGAGACTCAGAATGCGCATTACGGCTCCCTGATTCGGAAGCGGTACGGGGAGCCGTTCTTCACCCACGAGACGATGGAAGTCGAAGACGTAGTGCAATTGGGCGTCCGGAGTATCTGAAGCCTGCCCCAGGCCGATGTGCCGTACCCAGGAGCGGACCCATACTCCTGGCGCTATCTTCCGATTCATGAAGCCGCCGGTCTATCTCGACCATGCCGCCACTACCCCGGTTCGCCCCGAGGTTCTGGAAGCCATGATGCCGTACCTCACCGATCGTTCGTTCGGGAATCCATCCAGCGCCCACCGCTTCGGCCGCGCGGCCCGGGCCGGGATCGAGCAGGCGCGGCGGCAGATTGCCGAGGCGCTTGGGGCCGAGCCCAGCCAGGTGATCTTCACGTCAGGCGGAACCGAGGCGGACAACCTGAGCATCGTGGGAGCCGCGCTCGCAGCACGCGACCGCGGAGCCGTCATGTGCGCCGCGGTCTCTGCCCTGGAGCACAAGGCGGTACTCGCCGCCGCCCACGCGGTCTGTCATCTGGGTGGCCGGGAGATCCTGCTACCAGTGGACGCCAGCGGTCTGCTCGACTTTGATGCGCTGGACGAGGCGCTGGCCGGCTCGCCTTCGGTCGTGTCGGTCATGTGGGTCAATAATGAGGTAGGCGTCGTCCAGCCTGTGGCCGAAATCGCCAACCGCTGCCGCGCCGCTGGAGTGATCTTCCATACCGACGCGGTCCAGGCCATCGGCAAGGTGCCGGTATCGGTCCAGAGCCTTTGCTGTACCCTGCTGACCATTTCGGGCCACAAGATCGGGGCGCCGAAGGGAATCGGTGCGCTCATCGTCCGCGACCGCAAGGCGGTCGAAGCCATCCTCCACGGCGGTGGGCAACAATACGGTATCCGTCCGGGTACTGAGAACGTCGCCGGAGCCGTGGGGTTGGGACGGGCAGTGCAGCTCGCTGCCGCCGAGCAGGCAGCGCTCGCTCTCCGGCTCACCCAGCTACGGGACGAGCTTGCCACCCGGCTGCAGGCAGAAGTGCCGGCCCTGGTGGTGAACGCAGCGGAGAGCCCGCGCGCGCCCCATCTGCTCAGTGTTGCCGTTCAGGGGGCCGACAGTGAAGCACTATTGATGCATCTGGATCTCGCCGGCGTTGCAGCATCCAGCGGGTCGGCGTGTTCGACCGGTGCGGTCGAGCCGTCCCACGTCCTGATGGCCATGGGTGTCCCGCGTGAGCTCGCGCTGGGAACGATCCGGTTCAGCCTCGGCCGGGAGAGTACGCTGCAAGACGTCGAGCGGGCTGCTGAGGTGGTGCCGGTCGTAGTGACCAAGGTCCGGAAACTGGCGGGAGTGCTGGGGAGGGCATCATGACCGCCCGCGTTCTCGTCGCCATGTCGGGCGGGGTCGATAGCTCGGTAGCTGCCGCGCGACTGGTCGAGGAGGGTTTCGAGGTAGTCGGCGCCACCATGAAGCTCTTCTGCTACGGTGACGAGGTGCCCGACCGTCCCTGCTGCTCACTGGATTCCATCAATGATGCGCGGGATGTGGCAGCCGCTCTCGGCATACCCCACTACGTCCTCAACCTCGAGGACCGGTTCAACCTGCACGTCATCCAGAACTTCGTGAGCGAGTACAGCAGGGGCCGGACGCCCATCCCCTGCGTGCGTTGTAATTCCTTCACTAAGTTCCGCGATCTGCTGGCCCACGCCGACGCCCTCGATTGCCAGTACATCGCCACCGGACACTATGCCATTGCGCGGGAGGGTGCGTTGTACCGGGGAAACGACAGCCGGAAAGATCAGAGTTACTTCCTGTGGGGCATCGATCGCGCTGTAGTCGCCCGCATGTTGACCCCGGTCGGTGCAATGAGCAAGAACGAGACGCGGGCCTACGCCCGGCAATTGGGACTCACGACCGCGGACAAGGAAGAGTCGGTCGAAATCTGCTTCGTGCCCAACGACGATTACGCATCAGTGCTGGAGCGACACCTCCCGGCCGGCACGCCCGCGCTTAGTCCAGGTCCGCTGGTGACAACCGGCGGAGAGATAATCGGCGAACATCAGGGGTATGCCCGATATACCATCGGGCAACGGAAAGGCTTACCCGGCGGCTCCGGCGCTCCGCGATTTGTCGTGGCCATTCATCCCGAGAGGCGGGAGGTCGTGGTCGGGGATGTAGAAGACCTCGCCGGTCACAGCGTCACTCTGGAGGAGCTGAACTGGCTGACCGAGCCACTGGACGTTGGGGATGGGTGCCAGGTACAGATCAGATACCGGGCTCAGCCAGCCCCTGCTACGGTGGTAGCTCGGAGCTCGGATCAGCTGACGCTTGCGTTGGAGACACCGGTCCGCGCCATCACACCCGGCCAATCCGGCGTGCTGTACTGCGGAGATCGGATCCTCGGCGGCGGCGTGATCGCCTGACCGGCGTGCAGTCCCTCCTGCTGCACTGGATTCTGAATGCGGCGGCCCTCTGGGTTGCCGCCGCGGTGATCCCGGGTCTCGACTTCTCCGGCGGGCCCGGCCGGCTGCTCCTGGTGGCCGCTGTGTTCGGGATCGTCAACAGCACCCTACGACCGGTGCTCACGGTGCTCACCTGCCCACTGATCGTGGTCACCCTGGGTTTGTTTACCCTCGTGATCAATGGCATCATGCTACTGGTGACCGGCTGGCTTTCGGAGAGCTGGAACCTGGGTTTTACCGTCAGCGGTTTCTGGGCGGCGTTCTTTGGGGGGTTGGTGGTCGGTATGGTCAGTATGGTGCTGTCACTGGGGCTGGCGCCAAAAGAGTCGCGAGTCACGAGTCATGGGTCTCACGCTGATCGAATGGATCGCTAGGGAACCGTTACGCTGATCGTTCGCGAGTTCCGACTCGTGACTAGTACTTCAATCCAGCCGAGTCGGCGAACTTCTTCAGCAGCTCCTGCTGCTCAGGACTGAGGTCGTCCGGAACCGTCACCTGGACGCCCACCAGCTGGTCACCTCGCCGGCCATTCTTCTCCAGGCCCTGACCCTTGATCCGGAACCGGCGGCCGGGCTGGGTTCCCGGCGGTATCCGAAGCAAGACTTTTTTCCCGTCCAGAGTTCGCACCCGAAGGCGGGTACCCAAGGTGGCCTGCGCCAGGTTGATGGGCACGTCAGCCACGATGTCCAGGCCTTCCCGGCGGAAGAAGCGATCGGGTTGAACCTGAAAGGTTATGACAAGGTCTCCGGCAGGACTGCCTTGACCATTCCCCTGGCCCTGGCCTCGTAGCATCACCCGGTCACCAGTCTCGGTGGCTGGCGGGACCGTGATCGTGACTTTCCGTTCCGCCCGAATCTCGCCGGCGCCACGACAGGTGGGGCACCGTTCCGACGGGATTCGGCCCCGCCCCCGACACTGAGGGCAGGGTCGGTTCACCGCAAAATTCCCCTGTCCGAACGAGATCGTTCCCCTTCCCTGACATTCAGGACAGGTGGACCAGGTTGCTCCCGGCGCGCCACCACTTCCACTGCAGGTGCGGCAGGGCTCGGTAACTGGCAGGGTGACCGGAACCTTTCCCCCCAGCATGGCAACCCTGAACGGCACCTCCACCACGGCCTCCAGGGTGTCTCCCCGGGTGGCTTCCTCACGGCGGCCCCGACCGAAGATGGAGGAAAAAATGTCCCCCAGCCCGCCCATATCGCCGAAATCGAATCCCTGTGCCCCCAGATCTCCGGGATCAACCGGGCCCCCGCGAGTGGCACCGGCGCCCTGGGGCCGGCGTGGCATCCCATCGAAGGCCCCATAACGGCGCATCTGGTCGTACTGCTTGCGCTTTTCGGAGTCGGACAGAGTGCTATGCGCCTCGGAGACTTCCTTGAAGCGCTCGGCCGCCTTTGGGTTGTTGGGATTGGCGTCCGGATGGTACTGCTTAGCCAACCGCCGATAGGCCTTCTTGATATCGTCCTGGCTGGCCGAATCGGGAACGCCCAGGACCTGGTAAAAGTCCTTGGCTGCCACGTCAGTGCTGCGCCTGTTCGGAGTAGACCTGAACCCGAGCAGGCCGGATGAGGGTCCCCTTAAACCGGTAGCCGGGCTGGAAGGTGGCGCTCACCACCTGATCATTGGAGCGGTTGGGAGCAGGCGTGGTGCTCACCGCCTCGTGGAGCGCCGGATCGAACGGGGTACCGACAGGGTCAATCCGCTCCACACCGGCATCCTGGAGCTGCTTCCAAAGCTTACGATCGACCGCGCTCAGTCCTTCGCGGAGCGTGGGAAGCGGGGTTCCCGGATCGCTCGCGACCAGCCGATCCAGGTCGTCCAGGACATCCAACAGCTTGGCCACAAAATTTGCCTGAGCCCGGTCCGCCAGCTCGGCCCTTTCCCGGCTGCTGCGCTTGCGATAGTTATCGTACTCGGCCGCAAGGCGAAGGTGCCGGTCCTTCATTTCTGCGAGCTCTTCCTCCAGCCGACTATCCGTACCACCCAGGAAACGGGGCTGGGTATCCTCGGTCCGGGAGGATGGCTCCGAGCTCATATCGGTCGAGGCGATGTCCCCGCCATCGGCACTGGGGCCGGATTGAGTCTCCGGTTCCGCCATACCGGCCGGTGTATCGATGGGAGGCTGGTCCCTGTCGATATCGTTTTTAAAGCCAGTCTGTTTTGCCAATTTCCACACTCACTCTCGAGACCCGGGAAAGATAATATCTCCCCCTGGACGCCCGTCCGTGACGATCAGCCAGCCGGGTGGGCCCGACCCTCGCTAAGACACTGGTAGAGCAGGTGGAGCGCTGCTTGGGCCGCCCGGGCACGAATCTCGTGGCGAGAGCCCGGGAACAGGGAGCGTCTGGCCCGCACCGCTCCCCCGACACTGCACGCAATCCAGACCGTACCCACCGGCTTCTGCTCACTGCCACCGCCAGGGCCGGCAATCCCGGTAACCGATACTGCGGCCTCCACAGCGAAGCGCTCCGCCGCCCCCAGAGCCATTGCCTGAGCCACTGGCTCGCTTACAGCCCCGTGCTCGCTAAGCAAGTCCGGGGGCACCCCGAGGGCCTCCACCTTCACCGCATTGTCATAGGCAATTACCCCGCCGACAAAGACGTCTGAGCTCCCCGGTATCTCCGTCAGCCGCCCTCCGAGCAGTCCTCCGGTGCACGACTCGGCAACAGCCACCCGTACCCCTTGGGCCCGCGCTGTATCCAGGACCAGCGCGGCCAAGTCGACATCGCCTTCCCCGTAGAAAGGATCCCCGGCTCGCCGGCGGATCAGGTCGGCTGCCGCGGCCAGCCGCCGGTCGGCCTCATCCGGCTGGAGCTCCCAGGCAGTGAGGCGGAGATCCACACCTTCGTATCCCGGCAGATAGGCCAGCGTCAACGGGGCAATCTCCGTCTCCACCTCTCCCAGACGTTCGGCCAGCGCGGACTCGGGTATGCCGCTGGTTCGGAGGAGACGGGACTGAATGATGGATCCGGACGCGCGGGCCGCCAGTCGAGGAATCACTTCAAGCTGGAGCAGCTTCCGCATCTCCTGCGGAACCCCGGGCAGCATGATCACCAGACCGGGGCGCCCCTCCAACCATAGACCGGGTGCGGTGCCCCAGCGATTTCTCAGAACGACGGCGCCGCGGGGCACCTCGGCTTGGGTGCGGTTGCTGGCAGGCGGATGGCGCTGGAGACGGGCAAAGCGCTCGAGCAGGTTGTCCCATACTGTCTGATCGAACTCCAGCGGTGCATCGTACAATTCCGCGACTACCTTCTTGGTCATGTCGTCGCGCGTCGGGCCCAATCCTCCGGTGGTGAGGACTGCACCGGTCCGCTCGAGCGCTTCGGCAACCGCGTTCCGGATCTCCTCGGGGCGGTCGGCCACCGAGACCCTGCGAGTGACCTGCACCCCCTGCTCGGCCAGCGTGCGAGCGATCTCGGCCCCGTTGGTATCGACGGTGAATCCCAGCAACAGCTCGGTTCCAATGGTGACAAGCTCGATGTTCATCGGGGCTGCGCGCCAGGAGGGGTGAGCGCTGTCATCCTCCTGCTCCTCACGACGCTGCTGGGGAGGACACCCTACTGAGCTCTGTCGGAGAAGAGTCGCCGGTTGCGGTAGAGATAAACTGCGAAGGAGTACACGGTCAGCGCCGCGGCGACCGCGAGGGTGATGGCCACAAACCCGCCGTGGAATTCGTTCCAGTACTGGGCGTACTGGTTGTGCTCCCACCCCATCGGCTTCCGCGCATCACGAAACGCAAACCACAGGATAACGGCACCCACGAAGATGTTTTGAATGGTGGTCTTGAGTTTGCCTGCGCCGCCGGCAGGAATGACCACGCCGCGTCGGCTGGCCCACCAGCGAAAGGCCGTCATGGCCAGCTCCCGTCCGATCAACAGGAGACAAACCCAAAGGGGAATGCTACCCCAGATCGGAATGTCGTAGAGATCGTGTCGCTGGCGGGATATCCAGTAGATCGGAATCAGAGTGGCGAACAGCAGCAGCTTGTCGGCGATGGGGTCCAGGAGCTTACCCAGATCGGTGACTTCGTTGCGACTCCGGGCAAGGTGCCCGTCGAAGATGTCACTGACAGCGGCCACGAGGAAGATGATGAACGCAATTAGCTTCGGCCAGTAGCCTTCAATGAACGGCAAGAGCGCAATAATCGGAGTAAAGCAGATCCGGACCAGCGTGATGATGTTGGGCAGGGTCCACATGGCCGCTACCTACCCCAAAGTCTTGACGACATTCTTGCTGATGGCCTTGAGGGTGTCGAATACGCCCTCGCCAGTCAACGCCACGGCCTCGAAGTAGGGCGCGCGCTCGATCCACTGACCATCCTCCTGCCGGACCAGAAACTCCGACTCGTGATGCGGATCCGGCATTGCGCGCTGCTTGCTGGGCTCGGTGACTGGCCAGCCAGGGTTGAGCGCGGCCTGCAACTCGGGGATGGGTGCTGCGTTGGGAAGATCGCGCTTGTTGTACTGGATGGCGAACGGAATCTTGGTGACATCGTAACCGTGCTGGGTCATATTCTCATACAGATTCTGCATGGCCTCGATGTTCGCATCCATCCGCTCGATCTGGCTATCGGCCACGAATACGACCCCATCCACACCTTTGAGGATCAACTTGCGCGACGCGTTGTAATACACCTGCCCCGGCACAGTGTAGAGATGGAACTTGACCTTGAACCCGCGGATTGTTCCGAGATCCACCGGCAGGAAATCGAAAAAGAGCGTGCGCTCGGTCTCGGTGGCGAGTGAAATCATCTTGCCCCGAGAGGCCGGCGCTACCTTGTTGTAGACGTGCTCGAGATTGGTGGTCTTGCCACCCAGACCAGGGCCGTAGTAGACCAGTTTGCAGTTGATCTCGCGGGAGGCGTAGTTGATCATCGACATGGGGGCGTTTCCTCAGGACCCGAAGAGTTTGTCGATTTCGTCTTCCGCCTCGCCCAGAAACTCGGACTCCACTCCGGGTGCGCTGGTGCCATCCCGGTTGAACATGTCGGTGAACACCTGATTCAGCTGCACTACGGCGGTCTTGACCCGCAGCTTGACCAGTCCCAGCGTCGTCCGGTTATCGAACAGGACGACCAGGATGACCCGCCGGGCAATATCCGCCAGGTACATCGATTCCCGCTCGCCCTGATGAAACAGGGCGCCGAACTCCGACTCACCCAGCATCCGGGCAAGCTGATCGTTGGCGCTGAAATCGGCGGCGGTGAGCGATGCAAAGGCGGTTGCGTCGAAGGTTGGGGCCTCTCCGGCGGTCGAGACCATCTGACCGGTGCGGTCGACGATCAGCGCGGTGCGCGCGTTCGACTCACTGAGAAAGGTGCTGAGGATCGCCTGGATGCGCCGGGCGTCGTCCTCCCGAAAGGACCAGCTCGAAGCGCCACTCACCGGGATTGCGTCATGCGAGAGTCGCCTCCATGCGCCGGACGATGGCCTCTGCCCGGCGGCGCAGCATCGGCTGCCGCTCCCATGCCAGATAGTCGCGGAGGAGCCGAACCGTCTCGACCTCGTTCTGCCCCGCCAGAAATCCCAGCGCTGCAAGCCGGCGGAGTGGACGGGGGCTGAACAGGTCGCGGCGGTGGTAGGTCAGCCGCTGCTGCGCCAGCAGCCAGCCGCCGGTCAAGCCCAGCACGACGCCACCGGTGAACACCCAGGCGCGCGAGCGCATCAGCCCACATCCTGCCGGGCGACCAGGGCATGCGCCAACGTCACCCCGTCGATGTACTCGAGATCTCCGCCCATGGGCAGCCCCCGCGCCAGGCGGGTAACTCTCACGCCGAGTCCGGCCAACAGCTGCTGAATGTACGTGGCGGTGACCTCGCCCTCCATGGATGGGTTGGTTGCCAGGATCACCTCGCGAACGCCCCCTTCCCGTACCCGCTCGACCAGTCGGTCCAGCCGGAGAGACTCGGGGCCGATCCCGTCGAGCGGTGACAGGTGACCACCCAGCACGTGGTAGTGACCTCGGAAATCGGTTGAGCGATCGACCACCCCCACGGTCGAGGGCTCCTCGACCACGCAAACCACACCAGGGTCCCGCCGGGGATCGCGGCAGATACCGCAGGGCTGATCCTCCGTGAGGTTACCGCACTCGCTGCAAGGCCGGACCCGCTCGGTTACTGATGCCAGGACCGCGGCGAGACGGCCGATCTGTTCCGGAGGTTGCTGGAGAAGATGGAAGGTGAGCCGCTGCGCGGTTTTCCGGCCGATCCCCGGAAGCCTGGCCAGCTCGGTGATCAGTTCCTCGATTGCGCTCACCGGTCAGAAAGGAGAGGCAAATGGCAGCGACGGTACCTTACGCATTTCGCTCTGCAGCATCTCGGCAGCCCGGCGCTGAGCCTCCGCTACCGCAGTCAGCACGAGATCACTGAGGAACTCGGCATCGTGATCCTGGAATACCCCGGGATCGATCCACACTGCGCGGACTGTGCCACGTCCATCCGCCGTCACCTTGACCATGCCGCCGCCGGAAGAGGTTTCAATGGTTCGGCTGGCCAGTTCGGTCTGGAGCTGCTGCAACCGGCCCTGCATTTGCTGGCCGAGCTGAAAGAGCTGCTGAAGATCTGCCATGCTATCAGGTAATCCTGCCATAGTCGTCAGAGTCTGGGGTCCAGAGTTTAAAATCTAGGGTCGGCGTCAGTCCAGACCGGTCTTTGTAATTAGACCCTAGACCGTTGACCCTAGACTCTCAAACCGCGTCAATCCACGATTTCTAAATCTAACGCATCGGCTGCCGTGTCGAGGGCAGGGTCTTTGGCCCTGAATTCTCGCAACCGGTCGGCTTTGATACTGGAGTCCGACAATCGGCGCGGACGGGTTTGGGAACCCCCTTCGAGAGCAGGAGCGGAGACCAGCCGAAGACGGATGGGCTGGCCCAGGCTGCGGGTCAGGATCTCTTCCACCTTCGGCGCTTCCTGCTCGAGACGTTCGGCAAACAGCTGGTTCGGCTCCCGCAGGGCCACGTTGAGGTAGGGCAGCGCCAGCTCGGCCGGGTCGACCGCCGCCAGGAGCTCACCCAGGAACCGGCTCTGCACCCGGGCAGCCACGACGATGGCGGGCCAGCCCGCCTGAATCGCCTCGATGGATGGGGCCAGCTTGGCCGTCGGTGAGGCTTGAGGCGGGCTGGGGGGTAGCGGGACAGCGGCTGCCGCTGGAACAGGGGGGGTCTCCGCCCGAGCTCTGGGGTCCGCCGACGGCGGTGGCGTTGCAGGTCCGCCCTGCCCTCTCCGGTCTTTGCCCGGCCCTCCTCCTGCTCCCGTAGAACCCTGCAGCACCGCCTCCAGATCGACCAGCCGATCCAGCAACGACCAGCGGAGAAGCAGAGTCTCAATTGCAAGCCGCGGATTGGCGCTTCGCCTGATGTTGGTTTCGTCCTCGGCCAGGAGCCGCAGCATTCGCAGAACGTCGCCCGCCTGAAGCCGGCTGCGGTATACCTCGAGAGTGGCGCGGAGGGCCTCGGTGATGTCCTCGGGTTCGGCGCCAACCTGGAGCATCAGCAGTGCACGGAGCACCTCGGCTGCCCCCGACATGAACTCGGAGAGATCGACCCCGGCTTCGCAGAGGCGATCGACCAGCGGAAACACGAGCTCGGGCTTCTGCTCAGCTACCAGCCGCAGCAACTCCTCGAAGAGCTGGTCTCCCGCCAGTCCCAGGACTTCGCGCACCCGCTCCGCCGTGACGCCTCCCTCCCCAAAGCTCAAGCACTGATCCAGCACGGAAAGGGCGTCTCGCATTCCTCCGTCCGCGTGCCGCGCGATCAACGTCAGCGCGTCATCCTCCGCCTCGAAGCCCTCGGCCGACAGCACCTCTCTCAAGCGCTCCCGAATGGCGGTCGGACCGATACGCCGGAAGTCAAAGCGCTGGAGCCGGGACATCACCGGTGCCGCCGTCGCCGCGATCTTCTGGGGCTCGGTCGTGGCGAACACGAAGATCACACCTGGAGGTGGCTCTTCCAGGATTTTCAGTAGCGCATTCCACGCTTCCCGCGTGAGCATGTGGGCTTCGTCGATGATGTAGACCTTCGAGTGGCCCTCCCGCGAAGCCGCATACATGGCTCGCTCTCGCAGGTCCCGGGCATCTTCGACCCCGCGATTGCTGGCTGCGTCGATCTCCACCACATCCAGATTGGCCGAGCCGTTCCAGATCCGGAGGCAGTTCTCGCACTCGCCGCACGGATCACCTCCCGGGTCCCGTTGGGCACAGTTCAGAGCCATGGCCAGGATACGAGCCGCAGTGGTCTTGCCGACGCCCCTCGGGCCGGTCAGTAGATATCCATGTCCGACGCGGCCGCGAGAAACGGCGCCGCGCAGCACGGCTGCCACGTGGTCCTGGACCACGAGGTCGGAAAACCGCTTGGGACGGTAGCGACGGGCGAGGGAGATGGTCATGAAGCCGTGAGCGGGAAAAAAGAAGTGCCTCAGGCACCCCGAAGCGACACCGGACATCGCTTAGCGCTGCTACCGGCGAGGTCCTGACGCGGTTCGCGCGCCGGCGCCCTTCGGACCTGAGGCACCAGTAATATAACCCACCCTGCACCGAGGTGGAAACCGGAGGAAATCAGTGCTGAGGAGCGAGGTTCGAGCTGTACATGTCAACCAGATACTTCCAGCTGCCATCCGGCTGTTTCTTCAGGATCTCGAGAAACTTCCCCTCGTCCGCCACGCCAGGATCGGATTTGGCCTTGGGGACCGCGGTAAAGCGGTAATGGCCCATGTTGTAGGCCAGATCTCCCCGCCCTTCCAGGGCATCCGAGCCCAGTTCGAAGCGCACGGTGTAGGCGCTGAGAAATCCGCCCCAGAACGACTTGATGGCCGCCCTGCCCTTCTGGGGCGGAAGGTTGGGCGGAAGCAGTGCGGCATTGTTGGCGTACACCGCGATCACTCCATCCACATTGCCAGCGCTCGCCGCGGCGGCAAAGGCCGAGTCGACGGCCCGAATAGCCGCGATGTCGCTCTCTGCCAGCTCAGCCGGAGGATCACCGCCCGCCGATTTTGCCTGATCTGAAGTCCGGCACCCAGAGCTCGCTACCAGGGCCGCCGCGATGACCAGGACTGCACGCTGCGTACGTTCCAGCACAGATCGTCCTCCAAATTGCGGGGTGAGTCGCTAGCCCAGGATAGCCCGTTGCCGGTCGAGCATCTTCTTGAGCTCCCAGGTCTCCGCCACGACCGCCCCCAGGAGAAAGACGATCGCGGTGTAGTAGACCCAGAGGATGAAGAGCACGATCGCGCCCAGATTGGCGTCGCCCCCAAGTCCCTCGAACGAGGCAAAGTTCGTGAGGTAGAGGGCATACAGGCGCTTGGCCAGCTCAAAGAGCAGCGCGGTGAAGGTGGCGGCGAGGAGCGCCGTTTTCCAGGGGAGCCGCCGCACCGAGGCATAACTATACGTCACGTAGAAGAGCGAGACTGAAAAGCTGAAGGCGAGGAACTCGGTCAGGTAGCGGCCTACCGTGGACACGAAAAAGCCGAGCTGGGGAACCGTGGCAGCGACCGTCGCCGTCCCACGCGCCTCCAGGATCGTCAAACCGGTCGTCAGGAGCGTGTTGGCGAGAAACAGGATGACGGTGCCGACCACCATCGCGGCATCCCGCAGCTTTGCCAGGAGGAACAGGGTGACGATCCCGCGGTGGGGAAGCGGCCGCAGGGAGACGTCGTAGATATCGTTGAGCGCCGTTCGGATGCCCGCGAACAGCCGGGTGCTGAACCAAAGGAAGGTAGGAACCGCATAGAGTGAGAGCTCGCCCCGTTTTTCCGTGATGCCGCTCAAAAGCCGCTCGATGATGGCAAACGGATCGCGATCAGGCAGGGTGGAATGGGGCGGCAAGAACCGGTGGAACAGGTCGATCGTGTCCACTTCGGGGCCGTGAGTAACGGCTTCCGCGAAATGTGTGAGTCCAATCAGCAACAACAGGATGAAGGGAACCGAGGCCAGCAGCGCGTCGAATGTCAGAGCACTGGCAAGAAACGGGACGTTGTCTTCATCAGCGGCTTGGAGGGTCCGGCGCAGGAAGCCGGCGGGAGAACGATGCCACCCGCCGGACCTGGAGCCGCTCAGGCGAGCGGCTCCTCGAGGTCAGCCGGTGACCGGCGGCGCGCCCTGGCGTCAGCCAGCCGGCGCTCCAGTTCTTCCCGAGGCGACGGCTTGGCTCCGCGGCCGTATCGGCCCGGGCCGTCCTCCTCCTCGAGATCCTCGTCTTCGTCCTCCAGCATGCCCTGGAACGAGTCCTTGGCTCCACCGAACTGCTGGGTGATTTCGTCGAGTTTTTCCTCGGTCATGGCGCGGAACTTCCAGAGCTTCCGCTGCAGGTTCCGGCGGGTCTCTTCGCCACTGCTCGGCGCATAGAGCAGGGCAACCCCCGCACCCAACAGCGCTCCCCAGAAAAGCCACTTGGCGGAAGAGTCGCCTGCCCGTTCCACGTACACGACTTCGCGCTGCTGCTTGCGACGCATTCGAGCCTCCTATTCCCCGGCGTCGGGGTCGTCGGCCGCCGCAACCAGCACCGGCCGGAGCGCGGCATGGTGCTGGATGGGAGCCTGGATGAACCGGTTGACCTGGTCCTCGGTGCCGTTGACCTTCAACTGCTCGAACAGGAATGCAAAAGTCTTCTCGAGGTCGGCGGCAATGGCGCCGCGCACGTCCTCGGGGAGCGACCAGAGATCCCGCTTGAAGGGCCCGATCGCCTTCTTCCGCGCCTTGTAATAGAACTGCTCGTTGGTGTCGCCGCTCTTGCGCTCGCCGGCCGCATTTTCGTCCACCCAGGAGCGCAGCCGGTCCCTGAGGTCAGGGGGCAGCCGGGGATGGTCAAACACGATGTTCTGGAAATTCGTAGCGAGGTGAATCTCGGCCGTTTCAATCCGGGGAAAGTTGCCGAAGGCGTTCGAGGGCAGCGTGCTCGCGCCATGCTGGACGGCCCCGGCCAGCCCATACTCCTCTCGGGCCACACGGGACAGGGCCGCCAGGGCCTGAAGGTCCAACTTGACGTCGGCCATGGTGCCGTCCGGCAGCACCACTCCGCCATGAGAGGTGCCGGTCTGGACCGAGATCTTGCTGATTCCGCTGTAGCTGCCCAGGCCTGCCAGGCTGCGATTGTACCCCTGCATGAAGGCGTGCAACTCCTCGACCGTGCTGTTCTTCATGCCGACTTCACCGATTTCCGCGCCAACCGAAACCGTGATCCTCTGGGGCTCGTGCTGTCGAATGAAGGCCGTGATCTCCGCGGCTCTCTCGTAGTTGAGCCGCTGCTGCTCGCTCAGTGAGGGCTTCGAGAGATCGACCAGGGTGGAGGTATCCACGTCGATGTTATAAAAGCCCGCTCCCACTTCTTCGGCGATGAGCTTCTTGACTTCGCCGACCTCACCCTCTGGATCAGCCTGGTATTTCTTGTGATTGACCTGGCAGTGATCGCCCTGAATGAAGACCGGGAGCGCGTATCCTTCCCGCAAGGCCGCCGCTATGAGGACCGCGACGTACTCCGCAGGACGTTGCTCGGTGTAGGCGATCTCGGACCGGGCGATTTCCAGGATGATGGCGCCGGCCTTTGCACTGCGCGCCGCCCGGAAAACTGCCCGGGCAGTGTCGTAGGCCAACATGCGCACATTGATGGCCGGCACAGTAAACCCGCCACATTCT
>Ga0307416_100000542_pt1 | contig 19219 bp, 20 predicted proteins | sample DK1Cmetagenome_2_FD_203821 | JGI IMG/M metagenome (GOLD analysis project Ga0307416, IMG submission 203821) | Maize rhizosphere microbial communities from greenhouse at UC Davis, California, United States - DK15-C-3 | ecosystem: Host-associated > Plants > Roots > Rhizosphere > Soil | place...
CGCCGGACATCCCCGCGACGATCTCGTCGATGATTGCCTGCGGGTCTTCACTCCGGGGGTTGTCGGAGGTGACGATCGCCGCATCGGCGAGGCGGGCGACGACGTCGCCCATGAGCGGCCTCTTGCTCCTGTCGCGGTCGCCGCCGCATCCGAAGACGCAGACGAGGCGGCCGGCCGTGATCTCGCGCGCCTCCGTGAGAACGTTCTCGAGCGCCTCCGGCGTGTGGGCGTAGTCGACGAGGACCGTGAACGGCTGACCCTCGTCCACCGCCTCGAAGCGGCCCGGCACCCCGGTCACGTGCGCGACGCCGGTGGCAATGGCCTGCGACTCGATCCCGAGGACGCGTGCGGCCTTCACGGCCCCGAGGACGTTCTCGACGTTGAAGCGGCCGCGGAGCCTCGTCTCGAGCGGAATACCGGCGACCGTGAAGCGGGCCCCGCCAGCGGTCAGCTCCAGCTCCTGCGCGTCCGCAAGCTCGAAGGTCACCGGTTCCTCCCCGATTTCGCGGAGCTCCTGAGCGAGCCGCCGGCCATGCGCGTCCCCGACGTTGACGACCGCCGGAGCCCTACGACCGTCCAGGTCGGGCTCGGTGAAGAGCCGGCGCTTCGCGTCGTAGTAGTCCTCGAGCGTCCCGTGAAAGTCGAGATGGTCCTGGCTCAGGTTCGTGAAGACGAGGACGGCGAAGCGGATGCCGAGCAGGCGCTTCAACGCGGATCCGTGAGAGGTGGCCTCCATTGCGACGCTTGTATCGCCCGCGTCGAGCATCTCGCGCAGAAGGCGCTGGACATCGATCGCCTCTGAGGTCGTGCGGACCGCTGCGCGCCGCTCGCCGCCGACCCGATTCTCGATGGTGCCGAGGAGACCCGGCCGCCGGCCGGCCGCGGCGAGGATGGCAAAAAGAATGAAGGCGGTCGTCGTCTTCCCGTTCGTGCCGGTGACCCCGGCGACCTCGAGCCCGCGCGTCGGGTGGCCGAAGAAGGCGTCGGCCGCGAGGGCCATCGCCTCACGCGCGTCCGCGACGAGGAGCTGCGGCACCGGCAGGTCGACCTCGCGCTCGACGATCAGTGCTGCGGCGCCGTCGGCGACGGCCTGCGGCGCGAAGTCGTGCCCGTCGGCCTTCATCCCGGGGACGCAGACGAAGAGAGCCCCCGGAGTCACGCGACGTGCGTCGTAGGCCAGGTCGGTGACGTCCACGGGGGCCGGGTTCGCGGTGCGCGTGGCGTCCACGGCGTGGGCCAGGAGCTCGAGGTCGATGGGCCGGATTCTAGCAACGGGGCCTCTCGGTCTGGATGGGTCACGCGTCTGAAAAACCCTTCTTTTGCACGTATATTTGACGCTTCGCGCGCCACACACGCACTTCTCAGCGATAGGATTGAAGTGGAGGGAGGCCCGCGGTGGCCCCGGCTAGTCGGGCGGAATCTCGAGGTATTGCAGGGCGAACTTGGCGATCTCGGCGAATGCCGGCGCCGCCACCACCCCGCCCCAGATGGCTCCGCGCGGCTCGTCCACGGTCACCAGGATGACCAGGCTCGGGTGCTTGGCCGGCACGAACCCGACAAACGAGGCCACGTAGGCCGACGTCGAATACCCGCCCGCACCGTCGGGCTTCGCCGCGGTGCCGGTCTTGCCAGCGATCCGGTAGCCGGGGACCTGCGCGGCGGTGCCCGAGCCCTCCTCGACGACCTCGCGCAGCATGTGGCGCACCTGGTCCGCGGTCTGCGTGGAAACGACCCGTCGCCGTGCGGGCTGCACCCGCTCGCCGTCCCCGACCCGATCGACGAGATGTGGCTCGATGAGAACGCCCCTGTTCGCGAGCGCGCCGTAGGCGGCGATCATCTGCACCGGCGTCACTGCAATGCCCTGACCGATGGGGACGTTGCCGATCGTCGAGCCCGACCACTCTTCGGGCGCGAGGACGATCCCCTTGCTCTCGCCGGGAAAGTCGATCCCGGTCGGCCGGCCGAAGCCGAAGCGGTGGATCCAGTCGTTGACGCGGGTCTGGCCAAGCGCCTCGGCGATCGTGACGACGCCGACATTGGACGAGCGCGAGAGGATCTCGTCGGTGGTCATCGTCTGCGTCCCACGCGGCTCGGCGTCGTGGATCTTCCGGTCGGCGACCTGGATCTCGTAGGGCAGGGTGAACTTCGTCGTCGGCGTCACGATGCCGGTCTCGAGCGCACCCGAGATCGTCACGATCTTGAAGGTCGAGCCCGGCTCGTACGTGTCCGTCACAGCGCGGTTTCGCTGCCGATCCTGTGACACGTCGGGGAATTTGTTCGCGTCGTAGCCCGGGTCGTTCGCGATGGCGAGGATCCCGCCGGTGCGGGGGTCCATGACGATCCCGCTCGCGGACTTGGCGGCCCACCGCGTCCGCGTCTCTTCGAGCACGCGCTCGACCTGGCCCTGGATCGATTGGTCGAGCGTGAGGTAGACGTTCTTCCCGTCGCTCCCTGGCTTCGAGTCGACGACCTGAAGGGTGCGCCCGAAGGGATCCTTGACGATGGTCTTCTCGCCGCGCGTGCCGGTGAGAGTCTTGTCGAGCTCGAGCTCGAGGCCGGCGAGACCCTTGTTGTCGACGCCCGCGTAGCCGAGGACCGAGGCGCCGATCCTCTTCTGGGGATAGTCGCGCCGCTCCTCGTCGTAGAACCCGAATCCCTGGATGTGCTTGTCCTGGAGCGACTGCGCGAGGCCCGGGTCGGCCTGGCGCTCGACGTAGACGAATCCGCGCGAACGGTCCGCGAGCAGCGGATACACCTTGTCCGCGTCCACGCCGAGGCTCTGCTCTACCGCGATCGCCGCCGCGCGTGGATCGCGGATCTGACCCGGGTTGGCGTAGATGGTCGTTGCACGCGAGCCGATCGCGAGTTCGACGCCGCGGCGGTCGTACACCGTTCCGCGGTGAGGAGGCACCTCGATCGTCTCGCGGTGCTGGTTCGTCGCCAGGTTGCCGAGCGCCTGCGCGCGCACGGCCTGCAGCCAGCCCGCGCGAAGGAGCGCGACGGCGAAGACGGCCGCGAAGAGAGCGATGAGAAGGCGAATGCGCCGGTTCGCGACCCGCGCGGTCATTGTCTAGGGCCCGTGGTGCCCGAGCTCGAGATACGTGGTCGAGGCCGGCGCACCCAGATGGAGCGTCTTCGTGGCGATTTCCTCGATCCGCCCGGCGGCGGCGGTCGACGACAGCTGCGACTGGATGTTCTCACGCTTTGAGACGAGCTCATCGCGCTGGTTGTCGAGCTGCTCGACCTGCATGTTCAGGCGGAGGACGGCGACGTTCAGCGCGACGATGCCAGCGAGAAGCACCGCGACGATCACGATCCAGAGAACGCCTCCGGCGACTCGCGGCCGGGCCTCGGGACGAGCGGCGCGCCGGGGCCGTGGCTGCGTGCGAGGCGGAGCGGCCGGCTTCCGGCGTGGCTCCGCCGGCGCGTACGCTCGCGCGGTGGCGGGCGCGAAGCTCGCCATCAGTCGTTCCCCACCTTGACTGCCGCCCGCAGCTTCGCCGACGCCGAGCGCGGGTTCTCGGCGGTCTCCTGCGGCGACGGGCGAGCAGCCTTGCGCGTCAGGAGACGCATCGTCGGCTCGTTCCCGCAGACGCAGACGGGAAGCTCGGGCGGGCACGTGCACCCGCGTGCCTGGGCGGCGAAAAAGCGCTTGACCATGCGGTCTTCGAGGGAGTGGAAGCTGATGACTGCGAGCCGTCCGCCGGGCCGCAGCATGGCAAGCGCGGCCGGGAGCGCGCGCTCGAGCGAGTCGAGCTCCTCGTTGACGGCGATCCTGAGCGCCTGGAACACGCGCTTCGCAGGATGGCCGTCTCCGAAGCGGCGCGGTGCCGGGATGGACGACTTGACGACGTCGACGAGCTCGCCCGTGCGCTCGAACTCCTTCTCCTGGCGGCGGCGGACGATCGCCTGGGCGATCTGGCGTGCGAAGCGCTCCTCCCCGTAACGGCGAAAGATCGTCGCCAGCTCGCGCTCGTCCCATTCGTTGACGATCTCCCTGGCGCTCAACTCGCTGGAGGGGTCCATGCGCATGTCGAGCGGCGCGTCGACCGCGTACGAGAAGCCGCGCTCGGGCCGGTCGATCTGCATGCTCGAGACGCCGAGGTCGATGAGAATCGCGTCTGCCTCGACGCGGTTCGCGCCGAGCTGGGTGAGGACGACGGAGAGCTCGCCGCGGAGAAAGCGCGCCTGCACGCCCGCCTCGCGCTCGAAGCGCTCGAAGAACGGGCGCACGGTCGAGTCGCGGTCGATCGCGATGAAGCGGCCCTTCCCCTTCAGGTCGGCGGCGAGGACGCGCGCGTGGCCGCCCGCGCCGAAGGTTGCGTCGACGACGGTCTCTCCTGGCGTGACGGCGAGGAGTCCCCGCACCTCGTCCGCGAGGACGGGGACGTGGTCAGTCCTGCTTCGCTGCAAGGCGCTCGGCAACAAGCTCGACACTCCCTTCGACCTCTTCGATTTGCGTTTTCCATGAGGCGCGATCCCAGATCTCGACGTGGTCGCGGACGCCTGCGACGACGACCTCGCGGCCGAGGCCTGCGTGCTCGAGGAGCGCGGGCGGAACCATCATCCGGCCCTGCTTGTCCAGCTCGGTCTCGGCGGCGCCCGCGAACATGTAGCGGCTCATCTGGCGCGCCTCCTTGCTGAACGGGTTGAGGCCCTCGAGCTGGGCGGCCACGAAGGAATCCCAGTTGTCGCGGGTGAACACAAAGAGACAACCGTCGAGCCCGCGCGACACGACGACTTCGCCCTCGAAGGCCTGGCGAAACTTGGCCGGGAGGGTGAGCCGGTTTTTGTCGTCGAGGGTGTGCTCGTATTCGCCGAATAGCATCCAACCGCCTGAGGCTTGATCCCCACTTCGACCCACTGTAAACCACAAGTCCCCACTTGGCAACCCCCGATCACCACAAGGAGCCACCATGGATGTGACGCGAGAAGAGCTGCGACCTGTTGAAGGAAGCCGAGAGCGCCCACGGCGAGTACGAACGTGGCCTCGGGCAGCGCGACGAGGAGTGGCCGACCTGGTACGCCGGCTACATCCTCGACCGGCTCAGCGAACGATCGGCCTAGGCGCCGTGGGCGCCGCGTCTCGACAACGCGGCCGCTCCTGAGCGTGCCCCGAACGCGACAGCCTCGTCCATCGGCAGCCCTTCGGCGAGCCCATACGTGAGCCCGGCGGCAAAGCTGTCCCCCGCGCCGTAGGCATCCTGGACTGGCCCCGGCGCGGGCGCCGGCGGGAAGTGGGTTGGCGCACCACCCGCGGAGGTGAACGTCCCACCCTGAGACCCGGCCGTCGCGATGTCGGTCCGCGGTGGAGGCTCGAGGTCGCCGGGGCGATACGTCTCGCCCTCGTCGTTTCGGCTCCGGACGAGCGCGTCCAGCTCGACACGGCCTTCGGCCAGCGTCGCGAGCGAGCGGGCGGTCGCGACCAGCACTCTCGACTCGCGAGCGGCTTTGAGGGAAGCTGCGTCCCCGCTCACGAAGTAGACGCCGTCTGCTCCGGCGAGCTCGTCCCACGGGAGGTCGTCGGAGCGCCGCGGGCCAAGGCGCTCTCCGATGACGGTGATCGTCCTCTCCCCCGCCGAGTCGATGTACGTAAAGCCGCGGCGCTGCGGCTCCTGCCGCACGGCAGCATGCACGGTGACTCCGTGGCGCTCGAGCTCCGGGACGACTTTCCCACCGAGCTCGTCGTCGCCGATCGCGGTGAAGAGGGTGCTCGACCCGGCGAGACGCGTCAGCTGCACCGCGGCGACCGCGCCTCCTCCGGCCGCCTCGCACCACGTCTCGCCCGCGTGGAGGATCTCGCCCGCCTTCGGGACGTGGTCGACCCGGACGAACTCGATCCACTCGACGTGGCCCACGACCGCGATGTTCACGGCGGCAGTCTCACATCTCAGCGGGCCGGCGCGTTACAGCAGATGATGAACGCCGTGGCGATACCGCCCTTCGAACGCTTCTACGAGGAGTACCGCGACGAGATCTACGGGTATCTCCGCAAGCTCGCCGGCCGGGACGCGGCCGACGATGCCTTCCAGGAGACGTTCCTCCGTGCCCTCCGCGGGTACCCGAGCCTCCAGCACGGACGCCACCTGCGCGCGTGGGCCTACCGGATCGCAACCCGGGTCGCAATCGACGAACACCGAAAGAGGAGACCCACAGCGGAGATCCCCGAGCTGCCGGCCGACGACAGCCGCCCGGTGTACGCCGAGCTCGACCATCTCACAGGCGACCTTCCGGCGACCGAGCGGGCGGCGGTCGTCCTTCGCTACGGCTACGACCTGGACTATGCAGACATCGCGACAGCGCTCGGCTCCAGCGAGGACGCGGCCCGTCAGGCCGCCTCGTCCGGAGTCCGGCGGCTGCGCAGGAGGATGACATGACCGTTCCCGCCAAGACCGACCTCGCCTTCCGCGAGCGGGCGGCCGCCGAGGCCCTCCTCGACGTCGCCTACGACCTGACCGACTCCCCGATCGGCCCGCTCCTCGTCGCCACGACCGAGCGCGGCCTCTGCGAGATCGCATTCGATCCCGATCCCGAGGCTGAGGTCGAGCGCCTTGCCCGCCTGCACGGCGTGCGCGTGCTCCGGGCGGCCCGGCCCGTGGACGAAGCCCGCCGCGAGCTCGACGAGTACTTCGAGGGCCGGCGCCACGAGTTCGACCTCCCGGTCGACCTGAGCGCCCTGCCCGCCTTCCAGCAGAGCGTCCTCGCCGAGCTCCAGCGCGTCCCCTACGGGCGCGTGGACACGTACGGCGGCCTCGCGACGCGCATCGGAAAGCCGAAGGCGGCTCGGGCGGTGGGCGGTGCGCTCAACCGCAACCCCGTGCCCATCGTCGTTCCGTGCCACCGCATCGTTGGCTCGACCGGCAGCCTCGTCGGGTACGCCGGCGGCCTCGAGCGCAAACAGCTCCTCCTCAGCCTCGAAGGAGGGACCCTCGTCTAGGGCGCTCCTGGCGGTGGCACTCGCCGTCCTCGCCGGCTGCGGCGGCGGGGACGGCTCGAAGCCTGGAGCGCAGGCCATCCTCTCACACGGGGGCGAGCAGACGACGATCTCGATCGAGGTCGCCGACACGCCGGCGGAGCGGGAGCAAGGCCTCATGGGCCGAACCACGCTGCCCGCCGACGCGGGGATGGCGTTCGTCTACACGGAGGACCACGCCGGCCCCTTCTGGATGAAGAACACTCTCATTCCGCTCTCGGTCGCCTTCTACGCCGGGGACGGGCGGATCCTGAAGATCCTCGACATGGAGCCATGCGACGCGGACCCGTGTCCGCTCTACGACCCGGGAGTCGCCTACCGAGGTGCGCTCGAGGTCAACCAGGGCGCGTTCGCGGGCTGGGGCATCTCGGCGGGTGACCGGCTGCGAATAACCTCTCCGTAGCGGAGTCAGAGGACAAGGGAGGACGCATGGGCGAGGCGGGCTACCAGGTGACCCACATCGACGAGATTCCGGAGCCGCCGGTCGAGAAGGAAGAAGGCGAGCGGGAGTGGCATGCGGTCCGCATCCATTTCGGGATCCAGTCGTTCGGGGTCAACGCCTACACGACTACTCAGCAAGGTGAGCTCGTCGGCGAGCACGACGAGGCCGACACGAAGCACGAGGAGCTCTTCTTCGTCACCAAGGGGAGCGCGACGGTCACGGTCGACGGCGAGAACGTGGAGGCTCCCGCAGGCACCTTCGTCTACGTGCCCGATCCGGCGTCGATCCGCTCGGCCGTCGCGCATGAGCCGGGGACGACCGTCCTCTGCCTCGGGGGAGCTCCCGGCGAGACCTTCGCAGTCTCGGACTGGGAGCAGAAGTACGACCCGGCATCGGCTTCGTGACCTGGAGCGCGACCCTGCCCCTCCGGGGCGCCGGCGGCGAGCGCGTCGACCTCTGGCGGACGATCATGTCGCACGGGGTCGCCGACCTACCGCCGAACCGGATTGACGAGGAGAGGCGTGTGCTCGAGACCACCGTGGCGCTTCCGCGCGGCCGCCCTCAGACGCTCGTCATCCGCGAACGGGGCTCGGGCAAGGCGTCGGTCACCGGGAAGTCGGGGAAGCGCTCCGAGGCCGCGCTCGACGGCGTGCGGCACATCCTTCGAATCGACGAGGACCTGTCCGAGTTCTATGCGCTCGCAGCAGAGGATCCCGACCTCGACTGGGTGACCCAGGGCGCAGGCCGGCTGATGCGGAGCCAGACGGTCTACGAGGACGTGGTGAAGACGATCTGCACCACGAACACCGCGTGGTCGGGAACCGTGCGCATGGTGAACGCGATCGTCCAGCACCTCGGCGAGCCCGCCGCGGGAGCGGCGCCGGACAGCCCGTTCGGCCACGCTTTCCCCTCCCCCGCCGCCATGGCCGCGGCGCCGGAGCCCTTCTACCGCGACGTCGCGAGGAGCGGATACCGCGGCGCCTACTTGCGTTCCCTCGCCCAGTCCGTCGCCTCCGGCGAGATCGGCCTCGAGGAGCTCGCGACCGCCGACCCTGACGACCTTCCCGACGACGAGGTGGCGGCGCGCCTGCTCTCCCTCCCCGGAGTCGGCCCCTACGCGGCGGCGCACATCATGATGCTCATCGGCCGCTACTCGAGACTCGTGCTCGACTCCTGGACCCGCCCGAAGTATGCGAGCCTGAACGGCCGGAAGGCAAAGGACACCGCGATCGAGCGCCGCTTCCGACGCTACGGCCGCTACTCCGGGCTCGCGTTCTGGCTCTTCCTCACCCGTGACTGGGTCGCCGAGCCCGTATAGGGCCGGCGCACGCCGGGCGGCGACGATCGCCCCGGCAGTCCTCGTCTTCGGCGTCTCGTTCGGCCTTCTCGCCCAGTCGGCCGGCATGGGCGCGGTCGCGTCGGTCGTGATGTCGGCGACGACCTTCGCCGGCTCGGCGCAGTTCGCGGCCGCCTCGGTACTGAGCGCGGCGGGAAGCGTCGGCGCCGCGGCGACCGCGGCGATCCTCCTGAACGCCCGTTACGTCCCCATCGGAATCTCAGTCGCGTCGGTCCTGCGCGGCGGTCCGTTGCGGAGACTCCTCGAAGGCCAACTCGTGGTAGACGAATCGTGGGCGTTCTCGCGCCGTCGCGACGGCACCTTCGACCGTGGCGTCCTCATCGGCGCGGGCCTCGTCCTCTACACGTGCTGGGTGACGGGAACTGCCGCCGGCGCACTCGGCGGCGAGGCGCTCGGAGATCCGGACTCCCTCGGGCTCGACGCGGCGTTCGCCGCCCTCTTTCTCGCGCTGCTCGTCCTGCAGATCCACTCCCGCCGCGCGGTCGTTGCGGCGCTCATAGGCGGGACGATCGCGTTCGCCCTCGTCCCGTTCACCGCTCCCGGTGTCCCGATCATCGCCGCCACGGCGGGGTGTCTCGTCGGTTGGAGGAAGCGTTGAGCTCGACCTGGCTCGCCGTCTCGATCGTGGGCGCCGGTACGATCGTCTGCAAGGCGATCGGGCCGGTGCTCCTCGGCGGCCGCACACTTCCGCCCCAGCTGGCCGGAATCGTGGACATGCTCGCGCCGGCCCTCCTCGCGGCTCTCGTCGTCACGCAGGCGGTCGGCGCCGACCGCGAGCTCGTTTTCGACGAGCGGCTCCTCGGGATCGCGGCTGCGATCGTGGCGATCCGCCTGCGCGCGCCACTCCTCGTCATCGTCGTTGCGGCCGCGGGCGTGACCGCGCTCGCGCGCGTCCTCTGAGTGTGGCGACTCCGCTCTTCGGGTAGCCCTGGAAGAAAGAGCGGGAGGTCACATGGACGCTTGGATCTGGATACTCATCGTCGTCGCAGTCGTCCTCGTGTTGGCGCTCATCTGGCTCAGTGCCCGACGCTCGCGTCGTCTGGACGAGCAGCGTGACGAGGCGCGAGAGCTCCGCCAGCAGGCGGCTACCCGCGCGCAGGAAGCGGACGAGCGCCGCGCGGCCGCCGAGCAGATGGCGCAGCGGGCGGAGGCGGACCGGCGCGAGGCTGAGATGACCACGCAGCGCGCGAACGAGCTCGACCCCGACGTCGACGTCGAGGATGAGGAGCAGGCCCGGACATGATCAGCCGAGGGCGGTGAGGCGGTAGCCCACGCCCCAGACGTTCAGGACATACCCCGCGTCTCCGTCGCGGTTCAGCTTGCGGCGGAGGCGCGACGCGTGGGAGTCCAATGTGCGCGTCCGGCCCAGCGAGCGGAAGCCCCAAACGTCTCGTAGGAGATCTTCCTTCTTGAAGACGCGCTCCGGGTCCTCGGCGAGGGCGACGAGCAGCTCGTACTCCTTCGCCGAGAGCTGCACGGGCTCTCCGGAGACGGTGACGATGCGCGCCGCGAGGTCGATCTCGAGGTCGCGGACCGAGAGACGGGTATGGCGCGGCCCGGACGAGCGGCGGAGAACTGCGCGCATGCGGGCGACGAGCTCGTCGTAGACGAATGGACGTACGACATAGTCGTCGCAGCCGCGGGCGAAGCCGCGCACGCGGTCGACCGGATCGCCGCGGGCGCTGACCATGATCACCGGCACGTCGCGGTCCCACGCCCGGCCCGGCTCGCCTTCGCGGAGACGGCTGCAGACCTCGAACCCGGAGGCATCCGGCAGGATCGCGTCGAGAAGGACGAGGCTCGGCCTTGCCTGCTCGACCAGCTCGAGCGCCGCCGTGGCCCTGTCCGTGGCGAGGACTTCGAACCCGTCGTCTGCGAGCTGCTGCTCCAGGTAGGCGCGCACGGGAGTCTCGTGCTCGACCACCAGGACCGTCCCCCCAACCATGGCCGCCGACGGTACTGAAGGCGGGACGGCACCGCTAGATGTCCTTTGCAGCAGAACCGCAACAAGCAGTCCATAGGGCTGTGGGACCACACGGAAGGCGGGCACAGCTGGCCTTTCGCACGGGTGCAAGCCCACAAAAGAGAGCCACGATTCTCCTGTGGACGCAGCGGGAGCACGCGCGCTCGCCGACCGGATCGCAGCCGGGAAGCCGGTGGAAGAAGGGCCGGTCTCCGAGTCGCCGCGATACCGGGTCGTCGTCGAGGCGCAGCCGAGCCCGGTCGTTCCGGCCAGCACCGTTCAGACCGTCCGCGTGAAAACCGAGCGGGCGGCTAGGCGCGAAGTCAGAATCTTCGTCCGGGGGCCGAACGGCGAGCTCGAACGTCGTTCGTAGCCGGGGACGCCGGGACAACCGCGCCGACGCGATCGAGCACGGCTGACGAGCGCCCGCGGCGGCGCAGCCACAGGACGCATGCCGCTCCTGCGACGAGGAAAGCGCCGACTGCTGAGAGCACGACGAGCCGCCATCCGCTCCCCGACGACGTCTCCGCCGTGTGCGGGGCGACCGTCTTGGCCGCGACTGGCTCGAAGTCGCTCGTGTCGATCACCGTCAGCTTCTCGGCGCCGTCGAGCACCGCGAGCCCGGCGTCACCCGGGCCGAGCCCGAGGCGGAGGTCGTAGAGGTCCTGCCGCCCGGCGAGCATCTCGAGGTCGATGCAGTGCGCCACTCCGTTCACCGTGTCGAGCGCGTGGACGAACGGCTCCTTGCCCGCCCCGTCGTAGAGCGTGTAGGCCCAGCGGCCGTCAGCGGTTGTCTGGCGGGTGATCGGGAGCCCGGCCATGCGCTCGTCTGGCTCGCTCTTGTCGACGATGGGAGTCGGCAGGAGCTTCCCGCTCGGGACGTCGAGGGCACGGACCTCGTACCGCGTCGGATCCCTGCGCGACAGATAGTGGATGAGGAACAGGCGCGTCCCGTCCGGCGAGAGCGCGTCAAAGCTGAAGTCGCCCTGGAGCACGAGGTGGCTCCGCACGCGCAGGCTCTTCGCGTTCAGGACGACGAAGCTGGTCCGGGCGCGCGGGAAGGTCCGGCGCGGGTTGATGAACACCAGCGTCGAGCCGTCGGTCGAGAGCCCGGACGCCGTGTGGTCGAGTGCGACGACGGGGACGGTGTAGCGACCATCGAGGAGCCGCGACGCATACACCGAGGACCCGATTCGGGCAACGACGGTGCCGCGCTCGGTGGGCAGGGCGACCAGGCGGCCGCCCACGTCGCCGCCACCCACGATTGCGGGCGCCGAGGCGTCTGCGATGGGCAGGCCGTCGGCGCGGGCGAGAGGCGCGAGGGCGAGGACGAGGAGAGCTGCGATGAGAAATCGGGTGCGCATGCCGCTACTACGCCGGCCGAGAGCAAAAGGGTCCCTCGAGGCTAGAGGCGGCCAGAGCGCAGGACGCTCCAGACGAGCCAGATACTGAGGATCCCCGACAGGGCAAGCCCGACGACCGAGAGGATCCCGAAAAACGATCCGACCCCGTTCGAGACCAGGGCAAGCAACGCGGAAGTGAGTGCGCCCCCGACCGCCACCATCGCGATCCCAACACGGTTGAAGACGATGTCCATGCGCTTGATCAGGTCCTCGAGGCCCTCGTGGCGGAAGCCGACCTCGATCTGCCCGTCGCGCACCTGCTCGAGCGTGTCGTGCACCTGGTACGGAAGCTCGTGGAGCATCGAAGCCATATTGCGCAGCTCGTGTCCGGTCCGCCGTGCGATCCGCTGCGGGGTGAACCGCTCGATCATGAGCTCGCGCGCGTACGGCTTCGCGACGTCGAAGACATTGAAGTCCGGGTAGAGCTCCATGCCGACCGATCCGAGCGTGGCGATCGCGCGGTCGAGGAGAACAAAGCGCGTCGGCAGCTGCAGGTGCATGCGGTAGATGAGCGCGAACGCTTCCCGGATGAGCTGGATCGGGTCGATCTCCGAGAGGCTCGAGCCGTAATAGCGGTAGTAGACATCGCGCAGCTCGGCGACGAACTCCTCCTCGAGATCCTTGGGGTAGCGCACGCCCAAGGCCGCGAGCCGCTTCGGTAGCGCCTCGATCCGCTCGCTGACGGCGTCGATGAAGAGACCCGTGAGGCGCGACATGTCCTCGTCGGTCAGCTTCCCGACCATGCCGAAATCGACGAGGCCGATCTGCTCCGTCGCCTCGAGCACCATGATGTTCGACGGGTGCGGGTCGGCGTGGAAGAAGCCGTGGCGGAAGATCATGTGCATCCACGCCTCGGCGATCAGGTACGAGAGCCGCTGCCGCTCCTCGATGGAGTATGTGTCCGTGTCGAGGTCCCGAAGCTGCACGCCCTCGAGGAGCTCGAGCGTGAGGACCCGCGAGCGCGAGTAGCTCCAGAAAACCCGCGGGACTCGCACGTGTGGGTGCCCCGCGAAATTCCGGTGGAACTGCTCCGCGTTCCGCGCCTCCATCCGGTAGTCGAGCTCTTGGCGGATTGTGCGGGCGAACTCGTCGACGAGCGAGACGGTGTCGATGAACTCGAGCGCCTTCACGCGGTCGCGAACGAGGCGCGCGGCCTGATACATGAGCTCGAGGTCGGCTTCGATCTGGCGCGGCGCGTCGGGCCGCTGCACCTTCACCGCGACTCGGCGCCCGTTCGGCAGCGTCGCCCGGTGCACCTGGCCAATGGAGGCGGCGGCGACGGGCTTCTCCTCGAAGTCGAGGAAGAGCTGCTCGATGGTGAGCTCGAGCTCCTCCTGGATCACACGCTCGATCTCGGCGTAGGCGACGGGCGTGACGTCGTCCTGCAGCGCCTTCAGCTCGAAGACGATGTCCGGCGGGACGATGTCCGGGCGCGTGGAAAGGAGCTGGCCGAACTTGACGAAGGTCGGCCCGAGCTCGTCCAGCATCTGCCGGACCCGGAGGCCGCGGTTCGAGCCGTTGGCCGAGATGTCGACTTCCCGGGCGCGGCGCGAGCGAGGCCCGTGCGGCCGGTGCGCGTCGAAGAAGTAGCCGAAGCCGTGCTTGGCCGCGACCTGGGAGATCTCGGAGAGGCGGCCGAGCTGACGGACAGCCGGCCGGGAGCTCACAGGTCCTTCTTCTCGACGAGGCGCAGCCGGTGCTCGACCTGCGCCAGGCGGAGCTCGAGCTCCTCGTATTCGCGCCGGGTGATGAGGCCTACCTCCCGGAAGAGCGTGCCGAGCGTCGAGCCGGCGCGCTCACTCATGCGCACAGCGTCTCCGCGCCACCGGCCCATGACCTCGTCTACGAGCTCGCGGGCGTCCTCGCCGGTCATCTTCCCGCGGCCGGCCAGCTCCTGAACGAGCTCGTCGGCGCGGTCCTTGGTCAGCGCGACCGCTCCGATGCCGGCGAGGAGCGCCTCCTCGGCGAGTCCGCGAAGCGACTTCGCGTCGTGGTTTTCGCTACCGGGCTCGTCCATGGGGCCTTGTCCGCCTCCGCTTGCGGCGCGCCTCTCGCCTCGCTGCCGCGCTCGTGGATGCGCCGTCGCCCGGCTCGGGCGGGCCGTCTGCGGGAACCGCCGCGGCGACGGGCGCCTCCTCGACCGGGACGGTCTCGGGCTCGGCCTCGGCGTCGGCCTCCTCCGGAAGGTCGACGTCCTCGACCTTCTCGCGGAGCCCTGCGCTCTTGCGCTTGGCGAACTCGGGCTCGCGCTCCTTGAGGACGACCAGGAACGGCGTCGCGATGAAGATCGTCGAGTACGCGCCCGAGAGGATTCCGACCATGAGCGCGAACGCGAAGTCCTTGAGCGTGTCGCCGCCGAATAGGAAGAGCGACGTGACCGGGAGGAGCGTGATGAACGTCGTCGCCAGCGACCGGCGGATCGTCTCCCAGAGCGACTGGTTCGCGATCGCCGCAAAGCTCGACCGCCGCATGAGCGGGATGTTCTCGCGCACACGGTCGAAGATGATGATCGTGTCGTAGATCGAGTAGCCGAGGATCGTCAGGATCGCCGCGACGGTGGCGCTCGTCACCTCCCTCTGCGTCAGGGAGTAGATGCCGAGCGTGATGAAGATGTCGTGCACGAGGGCGATGAGCACCGGCACGGCGAACTTGAACTCGAACCGAAGCGTCACGTAGATGACGATCAGCGCCAGGGAGACGATGATCGCGAGGAACGCGCCCTTCAGGATCTGCTGGCTGAAGCTCGCCGAGACGTTCTTGACGCCGACGGAGGTCGCGTCGAAGTTCGAGGTCAGCGCGGCGGAGAGATCGGACTGCTCCTGCTGCCCGAGCGACGGCGTCCGCACCTGGAACTCCTTGTAGGCGCCGTTTTCGGCCGTGCCGCGGCCCTGGATGACCGCGTCGCCGATCCCCAGCTTGGTCGTCTCGTTTCGGATGTCCTGGATCTGGTGCGTCTCAGGTGTCTTGAACGAGAACTGGCTGCCGCCCTGGAAGTCGATGCCGAGGTTCAGCCCCTGGGCCGCCAGCGACACGATCCCGATCAGGAGCACGGCGCCTGAGACGGCGAACCAGTACTTCGTCCGCCCGATGAAGTCGACGCGCTGCCAGGCGGGGATCTTCTGGGCGCTCGCGCCCATGAACGCCGGGTTGTTGAACCAGCGGAAGCCGGCGAGGACGCCGAGCAGGGCGCGGGTCACGGCAACGGCCGTCACCATCGAGATCAGCGTTCCGATGATGAGCATGAGGGCGAAGCCCTTCACGCCGCCGGTCGCGACCGCGAAGAGGACGAACGCGGTGATGATCGTGACCACGTTCGCGTCGACGATCGTGTTGAAGCCCTTGCGGTAGCCGCTCGAGATGGCGGCGCGCACCGATTTGCCCGCTCTCACCTCTTCCTTGATGCGTTCGAAGATGACGACGTTCGCGTCTGCCGCTACACCGATCGTGAGAACGAGGCCGGCAAAGCCGGGCAGCGTGAGCGTCACCCCGAAAAGGAGCATGGCGCCGTAGAGGAGCACCCCGTAGATCCCGAGGCCGATGATCGCGATGACGCCGAGGAAGCGATAGAAGAGGAGCAGGAAGAACGCGACCGCGAGGAGGCCGCCGATGCCGGCGATGAGCGCCTGGTGGAGCGAGTCCTCGCCGAGCGTGGCGGAAATGTCCTCCCTCTGCACCTGCACGAACTCGACGGGCAGCGCGCCGGTCTGGAGGACGAGCGCGAGGTCCTTCGCCTCCTGAATCGAGTCGAGGCCGGTGATCTGGGCGCGGCCGCCCGCGATCCCGTCACTCAGCGTGGAGTCGGCGATGTCGATCCGTGGGAACGAGCGGATTTCGCCGTCGAGGACGATCGCGAAGCTCTGGGAGAAGTCGGAGTTGCCGGGCTGCCCCGCGAGGTTCGCCAGGTTCTGCCCGCGCTCGTAGAGGTCGCGCGTGATCTGGTGGAACTTGTCGCCGCCGCTATCCGTGAAGTCGAGCTCGACAATGGGCTCGTTGCCCGAGCCGAACGTCCAATCCGTCCCGTCCGCGTTGAGATCCTTCCCCGTCAGCTCGGGCACCGGCTTGGTCGCGTTGTTCGGCTCGTACTTGTAGAGGTAGTAGTAGGTCGCCCCGGGAGCCGGCACGCCGACGCCGGGACACAGTGTCGCGGTGTCGGTGCACGTGAGCACGATCTTGCCCTCGGGGACCGCGTAGAACTTCGAGCCCTCCGGCTGCTCGCCGCCGAACTGCCTGAGGAGGTCCTCCTTCGTCTCGCTCGGGCCGGCGAGGCGCGCCTTGTCCTTCGAGTAGAGGTACCACTGCGTCGGGGTGCCCGACTTGGCCGCCTCCTGCTGTCCTGACAGGAGCGGGAGAAGCCGTGGCGAGGGGCTGATCACTCCGCCCGCGCCCGCCGTCGGCGGCAGCGCGTCGGCCTGGAGGTCGAAGAATTGGAGCTGCGCGGTTTGGCCGATGATCTCGGCCGCGCGTCCGGCGTCGTGGACGCCGGCGAGCTGAACCGAGATCTGATCGGTGCCCTGACGCGTTATGACGGGCTCGGAGACGCCGAGCTTGTCGATGCGCTGGCGCATGATCTCGATCGAGCGGTCGAGGTCCTCCTGCGTTATCTCCCTGCCCTGCGGCGCCTTCGCCTGGAGGATGACCTCGAGCCCGCCCTGGAGGTCGAGGCCGAGTGTCGGCGTGCGGAAGAACGCCAGCACGACGACCCCGGCGACGGCGGCCAGGATCGCGGTGAGGATGAGGAGGTAGCGGCGCACTCGTGAAAGACGTACCGGCTAGTTCCTGGCCGCGTCCCGCTCCTCGGCGGTCATGGGCTCGTCGGCCGTGAGCGGCTCGGCCGAGTCGGCCTCGACGGGCCCACCGGCCTCTTCGCTCGCTTCGAGACGCTCGAGCTCCTCGGGCGGGACGACGGACGCGATTGCGCGCCGGGCGACGGCGATGCGCACGTCCTCGTCGATCTCGAGCATCACGCGCTCGGCGTCCAGCTGGACGACCTCGCCGTAGATGCCACCCGCGGTGACGACTTCGTCACCGGGCTTGAGCGATGAGAGGAGCTCCGTGTGCTTTCTCTGCTGCTGGCGCTGCGGCCTGATCAGCAGGAAGTACATGAAGCCGAACATCGCAAGAAGAAGTACTAAGAAACCACCATTCACCGAGAGACCTCCTCGCCTGGCGCGAAGGCCGCCGAGTCGAGGCGCTCGAGAGCGGCCGCCTTGTAGGAGCCGAACTCGCCGCGCTCGATGGAAGCCCGCGCCTCGGCGGTCAAATCGAGCAGAAATCTGACGTTGTGCTCGGACAAAAGTATCAAGCCGAGCAGCTCCTGTTGGTTGATGAGATGGCGGAGATAGGCGCGCGTGAAGCGCCGGCAGGCCGAACACGAGCAGCTTTCGTCGAGCGGGCGCTCGTCGCGGGCGAAGCGGGCGTTCTTGAGATTGAGCCGTCCCTCCCACGTGACCGCCGAGCCTGTGCGGCCGAGCCGCGTCGGCAGCACGCAGTCGAACATGTCGATCCCGCGCTCGACGACCTCCAGGATCCCGGCCGGATCTCCGATCCCCATGAAATACCGCGGCCGTTCGGCTGGTAGGAGCGGAGCCGCCCACCCGACGGTCTCGAGCATGACGTCCCGGTCCTCCCCCACGCTCAGCCCCCCGAGCGCGTGGCCGTCGAAGCCGAGGGCGGCGATCTCCTCCGTGGAGCGGCGACGGAGCTCGAGGTCGGTGCCACCCTGGCTGATTCCGAAGACGAGCTGGCCGGGCGCTCTCGGCGCCGCAAGCTGGCGCGTTGCCCAGCGCGTCGTTAGTGCCGTGGCGGCCTCGAGCTCTTCACGCGGCACATCGGGCGGCGGACAGACGTCCAGGCACATAGCGATGTCGGAGCCGAGGCGCCGCTGGACGTCGGCGACAAGCTCGGGCGTGAACCGGTCCTCGCGGCCGTCGTAGACGGACCGGAACGTGACCCCTTCCTCGTCGACAGCCGTGATCGTGTCGCGTAAGGAGAAGACCTGGAAGCCCCCCGAGTCGGTGAGGATCGGGCCGTCCCAGGCCATGAAGCGGTGGAGCCCGCCCATCGTCTCGACTAGCTCCTCGCCCGGGCGGAAGTGAAGGTGGTACGTGTTCCCGAGGAGGATCGTCGTGCCGAGCTCGCGCAGGCGGTCGGGGTCGAGCCCCTTCACGGTGCCCTTCGTCCCGACGGGCATGAAGGCCGGAGTCGGCACGTCGCCGTGCGCCGTGTGCAGGACGCCCGCGCGCGCCTCGCCCTCGGTCGCGACGAGCTCGAAGCTCACGCGGCCGGCCTTTTTCGATCTTGTCGCTTTGCGCGCGCCACGCACGCATCTTGGCTGGCTACGCTCGAAGCGGGTGGAGGCACGGGGTGGCCCCTCACAAGATCAGCATCGCATCGCCGAACGAATAGAAGCGATACCGCTCCTCGATCGCGATCTCGTAGAGCCGCCGCGTCTCCTCCACGCCCGCGAACGCCATCACGAGTGCGAGGAGCGACGAGCGCGGCAGATGGAAGTTCGTCACGAGCGAGTCGACCCGCCGGAACTCGAACCCGGGGGTGACGAAGAGATCGGTGCGCCCCGCCAGGGGCGCACCACGGGCGACCGACTCCAGCACCCGAACGGTTGTAGTCCCGACCGCCGTCACGTGCGTCGCCGCCTCGATGCGCGCCCACGCCCCCTCGCCCACCTCATAACGCTCGCTGTGAAGCCGGTGCTCAGCCAGCGTCTCGGCCGTCACGGGCCTGAAGGTGTCGAGACCGACGTGGAGTGTCACCCGCTCGACGTCGAGCGAGGCGAGCAGCTCAGGCGTAAAGTGGAGCCCGGCCGTGGGCGCGGCCGCCGAGCCGCTCTCCTCCGCATAGACGGTCTGGTAGCGCTCCGCATCCTCGAGCGGCTCGGTGATGTAGGGCGGGAGCGGAGCTTCGCCGTCCGGCTCACCCGAGAGGCGAAGGCGCCAGCGGCCCTCGCCGAGCGACTCCAGGAACTCGACGGGGCCGAGCCGCATGCCCTCCCGAAGACGCCTGCTCGGCCGAGCAAGCGCCTCCCACACCTCTCCCTCGACCCGCTCGAGGAGGAGCACCTCGG
>Ga0307416_100000545_pt1 | contig 19167 bp, 39 predicted proteins | sample DK1Cmetagenome_2_FD_203821 | JGI IMG/M metagenome (GOLD analysis project Ga0307416, IMG submission 203821) | Maize rhizosphere microbial communities from greenhouse at UC Davis, California, United States - DK15-C-3 | ecosystem: Host-associated > Plants > Roots > Rhizosphere > Soil | place...
TCGGAGACCAGGCCGGTGAGTTCTTCGTTGCGCGCTTCCAGCGAGTCGACGAGCGCTCTTACCTGCTTGTGAGACAGCTCTTCGAGGTTCATGCCGTCGTAGTCCATAACCCCAGAATAATCCGGATCTTATTCCGGGGTTATTGGTACGACCTGCGAGTTCAGTTCTTGGTCAGGGGGACGTTGGAGGCTTCATCTCCGGGGGTTCCGTCGATGCTGACCGGCTCCTGCGGCGGGCACTTCTTCTCCGGCAGGCATTCCACGATGCCGGGTCCGTCGTTTCCGACGCCGAGCTTGGCGATGGACGTGACCACCGAGACCAGGACGGCGAAGACGGCGACGGAGCCCATGGTGGACCAGGGCAGTACGCCGAGACCGTTGTCGGTGAGGTCGGTGGCGGAGAAGACCACGAGCTGGGCCAGGATGGCCTGGGCTCCGGTGAAGACGGAGCGTTCTGCCGTGGCGACCCAGAATCGCCGGTCGGTGAGCAGGGACGTCTTGTGGGGCTGAGACATGGGGACACCTCGTTTTGCTAGCACCGTTCCGCTTGTGGCGGGCGGTGAGGCGCTCCACTCCTGAAGCGCCTGTACCAGGGTTCCATGATCAGTCACAAGAGTGAGTTATTTACACAATTTCGTGGCGTCGCTTGACTTCCGGACTTCGGCGTGCATCTAGAACGGCGAGATGCTCAGATCCTCATCCATGTAGTCGTCGAGGTCGCGGGCGAAGTCCTCAGCCGTCTCGGAATAGGTGTCGCCGATCTGCGGACCGCTCGCCACCGGCGCCGTCGCGTACGCCAGCGCGTCGGCGAAGTCGGGGGAGCGTCCGTGCTTGGAGCGCATCTCCTCCTTCGGCGCGATGTACAGCTTTCCGTTCCGGATCGAGTAGAAGATGATCGCCAGGTCGTCCTTGAGCTGCTCGTGCTCGTCGACCTTCACCGATCCGTTGCGCATCATCTGGCGGAGCTGGTCGAACCAGTACGCACGCGCGTTGCCGTAGCCGTGCACCGAGCCGCCCAGATCGGTCGGAGCCGACGCGGAGCCGTGCATCTCGTACACCGAGTACCAGGGCTCCGGAAGGAGCGCCAGGCGGGCGTTCAGCGTGTCGACGACACCGGCGCCCAGGCCGACGGCGTCGACCCGGATCTCCACCCACGACGACTTGGTCCGGTCCTTGATCTCCTCGGCCAGGTGCAGAACCTGGTGGGCCGACGACGTGGTGTCCGTACCGGACCATGTGGCTTCCACCCGCGCGGTCCGTCCGGCGTACGACACGACCACGTTGGAGTCGGAGCCGAAGCGGGCGACGTCGACACCGAGCCGGAGCACTCCGCCGCGCATCTGGGGAGTAACGTCCTCGAAAGCCTGGGAAACCAGCGACGGAGCGAAGAGCGAGGACTTCGATACGTCGGGAAACTCCGCCATAACCTTGGCGATATAGCGGGGGTCCTTGTTGCCCCAGGCCTGGAGTCGCTCCTCACACCACTTCTTCGAGACCAGTACGTCCTTCAGCAGATCGGGCACCGGCTCGCCGGTGAAGTTCGGAGTCGAGTGCGCGGGCACCGAGATCCTGTGCCACATGTGGGCCATCTCGGGCTTCAGGTAGACCTTGCCGAACTCGGTGTTGCGGTCGTCAGGGTTTCCGATGGCGAGGATGCGGCAGCCTTCGGTGGTGGTGATGGCCTCGACGCCCGTCCAGATTTCCTCCGGCACACCGCAGGCCTCGTCGATGACGACGAGCACGTAGCGGCGGTGGATACCGTGGAAGGCGTGCCGGTCACCGGTGGCGGGCTTGCGGCCGAAGGCGACGACCTGACCGGCGTCCGTCTTCCACTCGTCTCCCTGGGTGACGCGGCCGATCATTGGGAAGCCCCGCTGCTTCGCGGTGGCGTGGTGCTTGCGGATCTCCTCCCACAGGATCTTGTTGACCTGGGCGTACGTCGGCGCCGTGCTGACGACGATGGCGTCACCTGGCGGCCGGGTGTTGACCCACCAGCAGGCAAGCACCGAGGCGATCATCGAATTGTGCGTCGGGATACCCTCTTCGGTGCACAGGTAGAGGTGGTCGGGGGAGTTGACCTGGATGCACTGGACGTCGCCGTCCCCCAGCCGTTCGATCGAGAGGATCTCCCAGCCGTCCGGGCCCGGGTCGTACTCCTTCCACTGGCGGTCGATGGCTGCGTTCACGGCCAGGGCCCGCTCGTTCTGGTCCGGCAGGAACTCGATCGCGTCCATCGAGCACAGGGCGAGCGTCCAGGTGACCGAGGCGTTGTGCCTGCGACGGTGCAGCAGGGTGGAGATGTGCGCCTCGCGCAGGCTCTGGCGGACCTTCACCAGTTCGCCCGGCGGGTTGGGGCCGTGCGTCACCCACCGGATCGCGGGCCTGCCACCCTCGTCGCACACACCCCTCTTGTGGATGATGTCGGTGACCCAGTTCTCCACATGCCAGGGGACGGGGTCACTGCGCAGGACGGGCACGCGGCCGGGGATCACCAGGCGGTGATTCTGGTGGAGCAGCGTGTTCATGGTCCGCGTGTTCAGGTTGGACGCCAGGTGGTGCCATGCGCCGTAGTGCGGACCAGGCAGCATGATGCGCGTGGCGGGGACTTCGGCCCGTGCTCTTCCGCGCCCCGTCATCACCGGCCAGATGTGATCGCCCGACGCGATGATCTGTGTCTCGTGTCCGTTGGCGAGGAGAGTGATGCGGTACCGGTCGGCCCGGTGAACACCCGTGGTGGCGATGACGTCGACAACGGATCCATCCGATCCGTACACCTTCGAGCCGACCGTCAGGTCACCCATGCGCCTGTAGCCGTCCGGCGTGGGAATCAGCGTGTCGACGTCAAGAGCCTTGCCGGTGCCGTGGCAGGACGCCACGACAGTCCTCTTGTTTTCGGAGACCGATTCGGAGATCTCCTTCTGCTTGCTCCACAGGTGTACGCCGAGAACGTCGTTGGCCCACTTGACGGGATCCTGCGCCCATCCGGCCTGCTGCGCCTGGCTTCGCAGAGCCTCCGCTACGGAGGATGCGACCTCCTTGTCCGCCCTGCTCATGACTCGACCACCCCTTCGTCGCCCCAGCATTTCCTTGAGACCCATGATCGGGCAATGGAAACGGCAACGCGCTCGCCCTGGCCATGGAAACTTCTGACCTGCGGGTTTCCTGCGTTGCCGTGGAAATGGAAACGGCGCCCGGCGGGTGAGCAGAGGGATTTTCCTCGCGTTCGGCTGAGTTGCCGTGGCGCGTTGCCGGGCGCCGGGGTAGCTGTCCGGAAACGGTACACCAGTTTCCGCAGGTGTTTCCAGGTCAGCGGATGACGTCGAACCCGTGCTTCTTGGCCAGCCTGTTCAGGCTCTCCCAGCCGGGAATTCCGTCAGCCGCCCCGCCGGGCTGGCGCCCTCGGTATCCGCACTTCTCCTGCCACAGAGTCATGGCCAGCTTGGTGTCGGATCCGTAGTGGCCGTCGAGCCGCTTCTTGGCGAGCAGCCCTTCGTCGACCAGGGCGACCTCGACGATGCGCGTTCCGGTGTAGGTCACCGGAGTGCCGCTGAGGTTCGGGTCGGTCTTCGCTGCGGCGACCAGGCGCGACAGGTCGACGACCGGTCGCTTCGGGGGTGGCGGCGTGGTGGGCTTCTTCGTTCCGAGCAGCGAGGAGACGCGCGCCCGGAAGGTGTTCATGTCGGGCATCCCCGGACCCGAGGGGTCGGGCTTGCCGGGCTGCCACTCCTTGTGGGCGATGACGGAGCGGGCGCCCCACCCGTGTGCCCGGCACAGGGCGGCACCGATCTTCTCCATGGCTTCGATCTGCTCGTCGGGCCACGGGTCGTTGGCGTCGCCCATGTTGACGCACTCGAACCCGTAGAAGGACCGGTTGCCGTCGGCAGTGGCTTCGTTGTCGGTGGGCAGGACGCCCTCCGAGATGACGGCCTTCAGGACGTCGGGGTCTCCGAGGCCCGCATGGTTGCAGCGGCCGTACCCGACGAGGTAGACGGTGCCGTCCTTGTCGACGACGCCGTGGCAGAGCGGACCGGGCAGGGAGCTGTGCCCGTCCCGGCAGATCCGCACGGAGGTCTGGGTTCCCCGCGTGACGGTGTGATGCATCATCACGCCGTGCACCGGGCCCCAGGGCCCCTTGTGGTTGCGGTTGTGGGTGGGCCACTCGCCCACCTCTACGACCCGGAGGCCTTCCTGCCGCAGGGCGGCTATGAATGCGCTGGCGCTCAGTGGTGTGCTCATACAAACACCCTAACCAGGGTGCCTGGCGGCACAGTGGATTGCGTGTGCACGGTGAGGTCGACCGCCCTTCCTGGCATCATCTGCCCATGAAGAACAAGTACCCGCAGAACTGTTCGGTCTGTCAGGTTCCAGTCCCTTCCGGCGAAGGAGATATGGCGAAGATCCGGAACAAATGGCTGGTGACCCACGAGATCCCTTGCCCGCGTCATCCGGAATCACAGTCGCTCGCCCGGACCAAAGCCGTTCGCATCGCGCGAATTCTCGGAGATCCCGAGACCGACAAGAAGACGGTTCTGGAAGCGGTAGCCCTTCTCGGGCTTCTGGTGAAAACCGGATGGCTGGATCTGGAAAGGTGCAAGCAGAAATTGCTGGAGTGCGGATCCACTCGCCTGATGGACCGCCTCGACGTGGAGGAGATCATCGAGTGTCTTCTGCGGAACTCTTCCCTTCCTTCCTGAGCTGCCGCTGCCGCATGGCGTGACCCCACTCGGACCTCTTGATCTCGTCCAGGGTGATCGAACGCTTTTCGCTGCTCAGTCCCGCTACGTCGAGCATCTTCAAGATCGTGGTGTGGACGTAGCGACGCTCCTCCGCGTTCGACTTCTCGTACGAACGGCCCCGCTCCTCGAAGCGTGTGCGCAGGACGTAGGAGACGATCGCCAGAGACGCCGCATGACGGCAGGTGCGGCACTCTCCGCACGACTGGCCGCCGCAGTTCTCCTCACGCGGAAGCGCGAAAGACACGTTGGGTACGTTCAGATTCATGTAACTTTCCTTGTCTGTATGCTGACCGAAACCGGTGGGCGATCATCAGATCCCACCGGCTGATCCACATCACACGAGAGGCTGCGACATGGGTGATCTGCCCAGGAACTTCCGTCTCATCCGAGACGTGGACGTGTCGAACGTCTCCGGCACCGGCCATGTTGCCGACGGAGTGATCTTCAGTGACGGGGAAGCGGCCGTCCACTTCCTCGGCAAGTGGTCCACCACGACTCCCCACCCCGACGGCATCGAATCCGTCCAGGCTATCCATGGCCACGGCGGGGCGACCCGGATCGTCTACATCGACGAAGTCGACAAGGTGAACGAGCTGCAAGCCAGGCTGAAGGCCGCCGAGCTGAAGATCGAGGAGCAGCGCAGGGAGCTGGACTCCTGGCACGGCCTCGTCTACAACCTGGACCGCTGCGTACACGGCCGCCACCAGATCGACCCCTGTTTCACCTGTGGCGCACAGAACCAGGGCAATCCCCACCTGCATACCGGCAAGGTCATCGGCTACACGGTGCACGGAAACGAGATCGCCGTGCCGCCCGAAGAGGAGAGGATGAACCCCCGCGCATGGAAGAGAACATGACCGACCGGCGCCGCGTCTACGCCGAGACCCTGGCGGGTCAGGCGGGATCGAAGGCGTTCCTGTCGGATGACACGTCGATGGAGCACATCCGCAGCGTCTGGTTCGCCTACGCGGACGCGATCGTGAAGGCGGAGAACGGGCTGCTCTTCAGCGATGCGGTGATCTCCGCCGTACGCGAGGCGCTTACCGACAGGGCGCTGGATCTGCTGGGCCGCGATCTCGGAACCATCCATGTGGAGACCATCGCCCGTGCCGCCGTGCAGGCCCTGGTCGATGCGATCGATCCACAGGAGAGGTCGTTCACCGAGCTGGTCCGCGTCACGGAGGAGTCCGGACTCTACGAGGACACGCGTACGTACGACGAGAAGCTGAAGAACCCCATGTCCGAGCGTGCGGTCCGGCGTCTGCGTGAGGCGCTGGAGGATGGCACCGCACCCCGCCGGGCCGTCAAGCGAAGGGAGCAGTCGTGAAGGACTGCGTGTTCTGCCGGATCATCTCCGGCCATGCCCCGGTGGAGTGGGTCGTCAACCCCGACCACTGGCCCGACGCGGTGGCCTTCGTGCCGCTGGACCCGGTGGTGAAGGGTCACGTACTGGTGGTGCCGAAGGTGCACACACCCGACTTCGCCGCAGACCCCGAGGTCTACGCCGCGACGTCGCTTCGCGCGGCCCAGCTCATGCAGTGGTCGCAGCGTCCGATGAACGTCATCACCTCCCGTGGCGTGGAGGCCACCCAGTCGGTCTTCCACCTGCACGTTCACCTGGTCCCCCGGGCGAAGAACGACGGGCTGGCGCTGCCCTGGTACTCCGGCCGTGGTGGGAAGAACCCGCATCCGTAGCTTCGGACTTGCGCTCCTCCCTACCCATGGTGGATGATGGCCAAGCACTGAGAATTCGCGAAAAGGAGAAAGTGTCATGGAGCTTGTCACCGGAGCAGCCCTCGCCAGCGCCCTCCTCGGAGGAACCGTTGTCGTCGCCGTCCCCGCCATGCAGGACACCTGCAAGGTCACCATCGAGATGCGCCAGGACGGGCCCGTCCGTGTCGAGACCTGCGAGGACGGAACCCGTCAGGTCCGACCCACCCAGATCATCGCCAAGGCGGCCCCCGGCACCGGCGGCCTCGTCTTCCGCGACGAGAAGGGCAACGACCTCGGGTCCGGCATCGGCGAAGGCCAGCAGTTCCTGTTCGTCGACTGCGGCCCCAAGGGCTCGGGCCTCATCAACGTCTTCCAGCTCGACAAGGCCTCCGAGGGTGCGGCCGGTGGGTGGGGCGCCCTGTACGCGGGCTACGTCAAGAAGGCGTACACCGCCAACCCGTCCGCCTACCCCTGCAACTGAAGAGGTCGGACAGTGGCATCCATGCGTGACCTCTATCTCACGATGTCGTCCAAGGAACTGAAGGAGAGGCTCGCTACCTACACCGGCGCCCTGGCCACCGGAACACTCAAGGGTCAGACCTACGAGTCGATGCACGACTACATGAACGAGATCATCGACATCCTCAAGGAGCGGAACGAGCTGTGAACTTCCACCCCGGCATGACCGAGATCAAGGCGGCGTACCTGGCGAACGGCCAGGCGATCGGCTGGACCGGGAAGATCGGAGAGGGGTACACCTGGGTCGTTCCCAACGGTCTGATGTCGCTCGACCCCCACAACGGCGGCGGCAACTTCGAGAACCGCGAGATGGCGATCTTCATGCTGCAAGGCATGTACGCCCGACCGGAGCCGTACGGCTTCAAGCGAGAGGACTGGAACTGATGGCGCTCAGCAACGAGAAGCTCGACATCCGCCCCAAGACGGGATCCACCGACGACGACCCGGAGAACGTCACCGTATACGACGGTGAGCGCGGCGGCTGGTACCCCGTCAACGACAAGGAGAACCAGTGACCCAGGAACACCGGCCTCTGGCGGTCGGCGACGTACTGCACAACTTCTCGTGCGGCGTGTTCGGACGTGACCACTACGAGTGCGTCCAGATCGAGGAGACCGGCCCAGACTGGATCCGCGCCGTCGACCGCTACGGCATCAGCGTGAACGCCAGCGGCTACCGCCAGCTCACCCTCCTCATGCGGCATCGCGACGAGAACAAGTGCTATGGCGACGCCAACGACCCGATGCGCGAGGACGAGACCTGTCCGCTGAGCGGGCCGTCCGGCGGGATCCAGCTCACCGAGAACGGTCCCCGCTACCGTCCCGACGAGGACTGACGACGCGAGGCCGGGGGTCTACGGATCCCCGGCCGCCGAGAGGGAGACATGGCGCGGTACATCTACGACACGGACGACGACCTGTTCAGGCGGGCCGTGCACTTCGTGGTCAGGGCGCAGCACGGAGGGATCTCCACTCTTCAGCGCAATCTCGGGATTCCCTTCGGGGAGGCCGATGAGCTGATCCGCAGGATGCGGACCCGGGGGATCGTCGGCTACACGACCGGCTCCAAGGCGGCGCCGGTCCTGGTCAAGCAGTGCGAGCAGTGCGGCCGTATCGGCAGACAGAGCTTCACCAGGCTGGAGGCCACTGACCACACCAAGGAGATGTGGTTCTGCAAGGTGAAGACGGCCTGCCGCAAGCGGTGGCCCAAGCATCCCGAGGACGACGAATGAACGAACGGAACAAGAGCGGTACGGCGAGGTACGCCACGATCGAACCGCTGGAATCGGACTGCCCGAACTGCAACGAGGAAGCCACCACGCGGATGTTCTGCCCTCCCCACCGGGAAGGCAGGCCCTGCAACTGGTGTGCCGACCGGGGGTGGCGCGTGAAGGACGGCCGGTGGATCGCATGCGAGGGGACACCATGACACCTACAACGAGAGTGCGCGTGTACGGCGGCCGTGCGGTGCACAGAGTGCGCCCCACGGTTGACGGCATCGGCTACTTCACCACCTGCGCCCTGTTCCTGACGGTCGAGGCGAAGAACAACTGGATGCCGGACGACACGGAGATCACGTGCCGCCGGTGCATCCGGGACGGAGTACGGCATGGCACCAAGGCCTGACCTTCTGCTGAAGGCGGCACACCGCATCGAGTCGGCGCTCGGCCTGCTGGGCGAGACGGCGACGGACCAGCGGTCCTGGCACGTCGAGGACTGCGTGGAGAGCGAGTGCCCCTGCATCGTGGCGCAGGGGCGCATCTCCCAACACGACCAGCCGGTCCGGGTCCGCTACATCGCGGATGCCGAGACACCGGAGTACGGCGCCTTCATCGCGCTGATGGACCACCGGGTGGCCCGTGCCACCGCGAACTGGCTCCGCGTCGAGGCCTCCACCTGGAAGGGTGACGAAGTCCACTACTCCTGCAAGCCCGATACCTGCTCCTACGAGTCGGCCCTGGAGCTGGCGATGGTGATCCTCGGAGGATCCGATGACTGAGATGTTCGGCCTGGAGCAGATGCTGGTGATGTACGCGCAGCAGCACAATCTCCCCGAGGGTGTCGAGCCCTACCCTTCCCACCTCGGCGTGTTCTGCGACGAGTGCGAGATCGTCATCGAAGGCGACTTCATCGTCCACGACGGTATGAGCAAGGACGAGCGTCTCGGCGTCGTCCGGGCTCACGCGGTCAGCGAGTTCGGCTGGCTCTGCGAGGACGGCGACGACCTCTGCGCGAACTGCCGTGAGGACGCCGATCCGAAGATCCTGCACGCGCCGTGGACCGACGAAGAGGTTCAGCTCCTCAACGCCAGTCAGGCCAACGTGAAGATCCACCCCTTCACCTGCGGCCGGGAGCACACGACCCACCAGATCCTGAAGGCGAGCCCTGAGGGCTGGACCTGCCCGGCGCCCGGCTGCACGTACGAACAGCGTTGGGCCCTGCGGGCCATGGCCACCGTCATCGACCTGACCGAGGGAAACCGATGAGGATCCACGAGTTCCTGACGGAACGCATTCACGAGGACATCGTCTTCGCCATGGATGCGAGCAAGCGCAACGCGGAACTTCCGTCCATGCTTGGCGGGGTGCACTGGTTCTGGTCCACGTCTCAGGACGAAGACGCACTGGTCCACCCGGACGAGGAGTTCATCGGGGGCGACGAAAGCCCCACTGTCTCCCTGCGCAGCCGCGAGGAGTGGGCGACCGGGAACACCCACGGACACCAGACCCTTCCTCAGTTCGCCATCCCGGTGGCCGAGGAAGTGCCGTACGAGGTGGGCACGTTCGTCACCCGATTCGATCCGGCGCGGATCATCGCGGAGGCGACGGCCAAGCGGCGGATCGTCATCGAGCACGAGGAGCGCAACGGCCGATGCCGGGTCTGCGCCTCGCAGTACAAGGGAGAGTGGGCCCGCTTCGTTTCCCCCTGCTGGACCCTGATCGATCTGGCGGTCATCTACAGCGACCACCCCGACTACAAGAACGAGTGGAGGTCAGCGTGAGTGCAATCATCTGCTACGCCACCTGTTGGGCCTGCAAGTTCGGCCAGTGCTACGACCCGCCTCAGGAGCACACCTGGGTGGATTCCGAAGACATCGAAGCCGCTCGGGCTGCGGGTGAGGAGCCCCCGAACGGGCGCTGCGCCTGCCCCTGCGCACAGACGGGAGAGACCGATGGATCTGGGTGACCTGATCGACGCGCTGGACAAGCGCGATCCGAAGCTGGCGGTGAAGCACGGCTTCGGCAACCCGCACTCCTACCGGGGCGACTACTGGGACCTGGCCTTCGAAGAGATCTCGGATACCACGGTCGGCGAGATGCTCGAAGCCGCCCAGTCCGCTGTCGGCACCACCTACCAGGGATGGAAGGGCGGCGACTTCCACATGGACAGGCACACCTGGTGCTGGCTGTCGGAGGAGGGCCGTGCTTCGGGCGAGACCATTTCGGCCCGCCTGCTGGAGTACATCCTCGACGAGGCGGAGCGTGCCGCATGAGGATGGACGTTCCCCGGGCCCACGCGTACGCGGCCGTGGCCCATGCGCTCCAGAAGGACAAGCTGGGTGTGCCCTACATCGGCCACGTCCGTGCGGTCGCCCACGGTCTGGTCTCGTTCGGTGACGACTTCATCATCGCCGGTCTCTTCCACGACCTGCTGGAGGATACGGAGCTGACGGCACAGGATCTTCTTGACGCCGGTACCCCGGCCCGGGTGGTCTCCATCGTCGAGGCGGTCACCAACCAGCCGGGTGTCCCCTACGCGGACAAGCTGGCCTCGATCGCGAAGAACCCGGACGCCGTCCTGGTGAAGATCTCCGACAACGCGCACAACTCGCGGCCCGACCGACTGGCGCAGCTTCCGCCGGAGACCGCCGTCCGCCTGAAGGCCAAGTACCGCAAGGCTCGGGACATCCTGTGGACCTCGGCCCATCCGGAGCACATCCAGCGGATCATCGAGATCGTCAACCCCAGCCTGCTGGGCGAGCTGAACCAGAGATGGGCAACGCTGTGATGTATCTGGCGGGTGACGTTCTGCGGGTGACGAGCGGGCCCGACGAAGGCAAGGAGATGGTCGTCGTCTCGGTGCGGATGTTCGCCGCCGACAGCGGCTACTACCTCAAGGGCGGCCAGGGGCTGTACGGGCCGAGCGAGGTCGAGCTGGCCCGCAGGCGTGAGGGCGGTAACCCCTGCGGCGCCGAATGCAGTACCCGTTCCCATGACCTGATCGACACCTGTGATCACTGCCGAGGAGTGTGTTTCTGTGAGTACCGGCTTTCTCCGGGAAGCGGCGCGGACGCTGCGTGACGTAGCTCCGCAGATCAACGGCCCTCTCCAGGGTCTGGCCGATCCGGTCGCCGAATGGCTGGAGTATCACGCTGCCATGCGTGACGCTCTGGGCGACGTGGTCCAGAGCCTGCCCGTCGGGCTGGGTCATCCGGCCTACGTGGTGGCTTCGGCGGTCCTCGGAAGGAAGCCATGATCCTGGAATCGAGGACTGAGCCCGACTTCCATCCGTTCGCCATTCCGACTGCGGAGGACGATCACTGGATCCACCGGGTGGACCTTGGTGGTCACTTCCTGGTCGCCTTCCGGAAGCTGGGCATCCTGAGGATCGGCTTCGCCCCGGCGAACGGATGGACCGTCACGGAGGCCGCCCACTACCCGGTCGAGGAGATCTACAGGGCCATCCGTGACACCCGGCCTTCCTCCGCCATCCCGGCCGACACCTGCTTCGAGGCGATCCGCATGCTCCAGAAGGTCTGCGACAGGGAGATGAAGTGAACCAGCGCGAGTACAACGACAAGCGCACCCACACCGAACTGCGTGAACACGTCGCGGTTCTGGAGAACCAGATCCTGGGCCTTGCCGAGGTGGCTGCCGAGAACGAGCGGCTGCTGAAGGACAACGCGGCCATCCTGCGCATCGTCCTGGACTACGTCATCGAGTCCAACGACTGCGGCGGAATCGACTGCAACGACCTGATGCACCGGCTGGAGTCGGCCGGGTACCCGCTCCCCGACGAGGAGGACGAGTGAGCGCTCCGCCGCCCGAGGGCAAGTGCGAGCGCTGCAAGCAGACGCGGCCTTTGTTCGCCTACAAGCCGGAGCACGACTGCGTCGAGGACGCGGGCACGATGAACCTGATCGACGCCGCCTCGTACATTGCCGAGATCGAGGACAACGGCGACACCTGGTGCATGCGCCGGATCGAGCGCCGTCTGCACAAGCCGTATCTGTGTGTCCGCTGCCACGACACCGAGGCGGACCGTGAGCGGACGTTCATCCGGGACGTCCTGAACGACTGATGCGAGGCCCGCCCCGGGTCGAAGTCGGGGCGGGCCTCGTCCGTCCATCCTACGAGGAGCCCGTCATGGCGAACTGCACCTGCAAGTTCAACGCGGAGCTGGACCGCAACCACCGGCCGTGGTGCAAGATCTGGCCTCCGCATCAGAGGGAGAACAAGCTCATGGACGAGGTGAACAACCAGATCGACAAGAAGATGGGGGTCGCTCAGAAGTGGGCCGAGGCCCTCGTCGAGAAGCTGGAGCTGAAGACCAAGGTCGAGCTTCTGGAGAAGGAGCGCGACATGCTGGGCCGGGAGGCCGACCGTCTCCGGCGGGACTATGCCAATCTGATGGCGGCCACCCGGGACTGCACATGTAAGAAGAAGACCTGACGGGGTCATAGAATCGCCGTGGGTGCCAGAAGAGCCGGATTTCGTCATGGGGGTCCGGCTCTTCGCTTGGGGCAGGTTCGTGCTCGCCGAGGGTGAGGGGGTTGCCATCCACCAGGAGGCGGCAGGCCTTACAGCACACCACTACAACATCAACCTGTTCTGGGCCGAGCAGGGTGCCTGAGTCATCGGATGAGCGCCGAGCCGGAGAGTTTCCCCTCTCCGGCTTTTGTGTCTAGTAAAGGCGCCATTATTCGGCTACCGTAGGCGCCATGACCAACGTGACAGCCACCCGGCTGGAATCCGACTGGGTCCTGCGCATGCACCTCGACGGCAACCACACCGTTCGGGCCCGCACCTGGCGCCTGGCCCACGACGCCTGCATCCGCATGGCCGCCCAGCAGTTCGGCGTCACCGAGAAGGAGATCGTCCTCGACATCACCTTCTCCGACGTCCACCTCCACCGCGCCTACCTCGCCCTGCGTGAGGCACGTCGTGCCGCGCAGCACGCACAGATGGACCTGGACCGGGCACTGCGTGCCGCGAGCAACCTGTTCTCCGAGGCTTCCTCCACCCGTGACGCGGGTGCCATCCTCGGCTACTCCCACCAGTACATCGCCAAGGTGGGCAAGTGAGCACCCCCTGGGACATCCAGAGCCCCGCCCTCCTGAAGCGCCTGGAAGCAGTCCTCGGTGAAGACCGGGCCACAGTCGCCCTCAACGCCCTCGCCCCCGAACTCGCCGCCTGGGCCGAGTACGAGAACGCCATCAACTGGCACACCGAGTGCCTGTCCTGCGCCAACATGCTCTCCTCCTGCATCACCGAGACCGTGCGCGCCGAGACGGCCGAGACAGCCCTGGCCTCCGCTCGCGCCGACCTGGAACGCAGCGACGAGGTCCAGGGCGAGATGAACGAGAAGGCCATCGGCTACGTCCGCGAGGCCGCGCTCGCCAAGCTCCGCCGCCGGGCCGGAAAGGACGAGCGATGACCCAGCGCACCACTGTCGGGGAACTCCGCGTCATCGTCCGCGCCGCCCTCCGCGAGGAGCGCATCAGCCAGGCGGAAGCCTCTCGGCGGCTTGGTCTGTCGACCAAGCACATGAGCCAGATGCTCACCGGCCGGTCCCCGCTCAGCCTCGACTGGGCCGAACGGCTCCTCGGTCTCTGCGGCAAGCGGCTCGCCGTCCGGGCCATGGCCGACTCCACCGACGCGCTGTGCTGCGACCTCCAGGTCTGGCCGCTGGTCCGCGTCCTCGCCGAAGTCCGCTGCGGCTCTCAGGACTGGAGCTGGGAGGAGGAGTGGGCCAGCCTTGACCGCCGCCACGCGCAGACCAACTACCTGGCCACCCTGGAGCAGCAGATCCGCGAGAACGGGATCACCCTGCCCGTCCTCATCGGCAGCGACGGGCGCCTCTGGGACGGCCACCACCGGCTCCGGATCGCCGTCCGTCTCGGCATCGAGTACATCCCCGTCGAGGTGACGCCCACCATCGGCGAATGTCCGAAGGAACCCGCATGAGACCATCCCTCGCCTACTGGCTCGACAGCCACGACGGCGGCAGCGTCTTCACCACCGAGCGCGACCTGATCCGCGCCCACCCCGAAGACTGCCCCAGCATCGACCACGCCTGGCTCCCCAGGAAGGGCGGCGTGTCCTGCATCACCGACAGTTACCCGTGCGACGGTTGCAACGTCACCTTCTTCTGGGAAGGGCTCAACGTCGTCCACGAGGCCTGCCCCTACACCAACCACTGGGTGTGCACCTGCTGCATCCCCGTCTTCGTCTGCGGGTGCACCGAATGAACGACTGGTACCAGGCAGGGTGTCACCGCACCTGCTCCACTCTGCACACCTACCGGCACGGCATGTGCGCCCACTCCCACGAGACGCCCGAACCGCAGATCACTCTCCTGCGGCGCGGGCAGAACCCCGGCGACATCGTCAGCCTCACCTACAACACCCGCGAGCTGGCCGACGTCATCGCCCCTGCCCTGAGAGGCGTGCGCATCACCCTGGGCCCCAACTCCCTGGCAGCCCTGGAGCACGGCAACATCCTGACCCTGTCCGGCGGCGAGATCGACAGCCTCGCTCTCGAAGCCGCCCACGCCATCATCGAGGACATCAGATGAGCGCCCTCGCGCTTCTGTGCCCGCACTGCGCCCACTACCACCGGGATGCCTGCGGGTACCTTTCCCCCGGAACGACGATCCCCTGCCCCTGCGAAGGAAGTGCCGTGACCGTCCACCGCTTCACCGTCGAGATCCACGACCCCGGCGTCCCCGAAGCCAACCGGCCACCGATGTCCCGCGAAGAGGCCAAGGAGATCCTGCACGACACCCTCTACGAGCGCCACAAGCACTCGTACTTCGACGTCACCCTGGACGGAGAGCCCGCATCGTGAGCCCGAAGAAGGACAGTACCGAGAAGCGTGCCACCCGCCGGATCCAGAAGGAGACCGGCGCCCCCTACACCGAAGCCCTCGCGCAGGCCCGCTTCGAGGCCGACATCAAGCACTTCACCACGGTCGACGTCATCGCGGCCTTCCACGCCACCCTGCTGAACGCGGACCGCAAGCAGCAGCTCCACGACATCGCCGAACACGTCGCAGGCCGACGGATGAACACCTTCGAGTTCATCCACGCACTGCCGTCCATCCGCTCCAGCCTCGGGCGCCAGCACCCGTGGCTCCACGGCACCGAAGTTCCCGAAGGCCCCGCCTTCAACACCTTCACCCTCAACTCCTGGCTTGCCGACCTCCTCGGCAAGCACGGCGAACTCACCCCCGTCCGACCCATGGAGACCACCCCGTGACCGTCAAGACCTTCCCCACCATCGACGTCATCGCCGCACACAGCGGCGTCATGCTCACCGAAGGCCAGTTCGGCAAGATCTGCGCCGTCGCCGACCACGTCGCCGGTCAGCCCCTCATGACCCACCAGATGGCCAGCGAACACCAGACCATCGCCGATGCCCTCGCCCGGCAGCACCCCTGGCTCACCGACCTGAAGGTCCCCACCATGTCCACCGTGAAGACCTTCCAGCTCACCGAAGCGGAAGCCCGCGCGATGTACGCCGCCGCCGTCAACCGGTTCGCCGCCAAGGTTTTCGACGACCACGGCACCGAACTTCCCGTCACCACCGACCCCGGCTACCGCCAGCTCGAACCCCTCGACGGACTCAGCGACGAGACCCTGAAGAAGACCATCGTCCTCTGACCCCGCGAAGAAGCCCCCGCTCACCCCAAGAGAGCGGGGGCTTCACCATGCCCGGACCAAGACAAAGCACGGACAACGCGAGGATACTGAAACGCGAGGCGCAGCCGCTGCACAGGGAGACAACCATGACCATGCCCACCGAGCCCGTCGAGTGCTGCCCCGAGCTGGTCAGATGTCAGCCCGTCACGCGGATCCGGCCCACCTACCGGATCATCCACAGCGTGCCCGGCAGCAACGGCCAGACCATCCGGGTCGAAGCCGCCTGGCGCCTCAGCCTCACCCGCACCATCGGCGAGACCATGCTCGGGCCCGTCGTCAAGTCCGTGAACCTCCTGCCTGGGCAGACCGTACGGCTCACCATCCAGGACAAGGCGTCGAAGTTCTCCTACGACACCGAATCCTCCCGCGTCCACCGCGAAGCCCACTCCTCCGCCGCGTCCTACTACAGCGCGGGCATGGCTTCGGCCTTCTCCTCGCTGTCCTCCGTCTCCTCCGGCCGGTCCGCCTCCACCTTCCACGAATCCGCCATCTCCGGCGGCGGCGGGGCAGGCATCGACCTCGGCTTCTTCGAGATCGGCGGCTCCGTCAGCGGCTCCAGCCACGACGGCAGCTCCACCGCCACGTTCCTCAACTCCCTCTCCCAGACCTCCCGCGCCCAGTCCTCGCACTGGGAAGCAGGCACCCGGACCGCGTACGCGTCTTCCGTCGGCTACGTGTCCACCCGCACCCACGCCGAAGGCGAATCGGAGGAGCACTCCGAAGCGGCCACCCACGTGTATCGCAACGAGAACCGCTGCCACGCCGTCAACCACCGCTTCCACCAGCTCATGGAAGAACACACCGTCAGGCTCACCGTCGAAGGCGTCGACCTGCGCGTCATCGACCCCGGCGCCGCCACCGACGCCGTCCCCGTCGTCCCCCGCCCCCTGACGGGACTCGCCCCCAAGCCGGAAGCCGTCTCCGTGCTGTCGCCGCAGCTCGCCGAGAAGGAAGATGCCGCCCGCAAGGCGGCCGTCGCCCGTACCGCGTCCAACCGTCCCGACAACGTGTCCTCGCGGATCGTCTCCGTCATCAGCCCCGACGACGCCAAGCGGGCCCTGGCCGCCGTACGCGCCGACCTCATGCGTGCCGGGCTCATCGACCAGGACGACAGCGTCACCGAACAGGCCCAGGCCCGCTTCGGATGGCAGCAGATCCTGTGCCTGCCGGTCGACGGCCTGCACGTCATGAGCTGCCTGTCCGACTGCAACACCTGCGAGCCGCAACTGGAACGCCACATCGAACTCGAACTCGAATACCAGGAACTCCGCAACGAGCGCCTGCGCCGCGAGATCGAACTCATGGACCGCGACCAGGACCACCGCTCGGCCTGCTGCCCCGACGAGATCCCCGGAAGCTGAACTCGCCCGAGGCCCTCGTGAAAACGGGGGCCTCACCCTTGCACTACCGGAGTTCGTCCTTCGGCGCCTCGATCGCCCGGACCTCGACCGGACCCGCGCCGTCCCCCACCTGGATCACGCCCTCCGCGTTCCCCTCGATCGCCGACGCCGCGAACTCCGCGAACGCACCATGCCACATCGCGTCCAGCGCCTCACGGTGACCATCCCCCACCACCGAGACAACCTTGGTCAGCATCCCCACCCGGACCGCGTCCACCGCCGCCAGCACCATCTGCGTCTGCGCCTGCGTCAGACGCACCTGCTCATCGCGCAGCCGGTCCTTCTTCAAGTCCATCAGCTCCGTGATCTCCCGGATCACGTCGATCATGTTCTTCACGTTCCGGCCCTGCGTCATCAGGTCGCCCGACATCACCTGATCCCACAGCGCCCCGATGATCTGCTCCATGCGCCGGAGCTGAAGCATCCGCATCTGCACCACGGACATGCTCGTCGCCTGCGACTCCAGATACGACGTCATCCGCACATGGCATGCCGACTCCGACATCCCCACCCGCGCCGCCACCTGCGCCAGCGTCATGCCCTGCGCCGACATGTCCACCATCGCCTGCGCCAGGGAATCCTCCCTGTCCTCCATCACCCATCCCCTTCCGCCACACCTCGACGCCCGCATAGGCAATCGCCGTCGACCCCATCATCACACCCGCCACCCACGCCCAGTCCATCAGCACACCCACCTCGATCGATCCCGGCGCACACAGACTGCGAGCCGCCTCTACAGTCCCACCGCCGCCCACGCCGCCACCAATGACGCCTCCCCCTGTGCCGCCCGCACCGTCAGATCCCGCCACCGGGCGAACGAACAGTCCTTGGGGACAGCAGGCATGGCCGCCTCCCACACCCCCAGAGCCCGCCGGTCGCCCACATCGTCCGCATACAGCGCGAACGCCCGCGACGGCACCCCCGAGAACACGTGCACACCACCCCGGTCCTCCTTCACCCGCCGCACAGCGGAGAAATGCCCCACCTGCGGATCCCGCCCGATCCGGGGATCGTCGTACGCCGTGCCCGGCGCCAGCATGTCCCGCAGACACGACACCCCGTCCAGGAACAGATCCGACCCCAGCCTCCAATGGGGCTCGACAGGGGCGACACCATGCCCATCGACTCGCTGGAGGGCGACGCAGTCCCGGCGCACACAAGCAGCGAACACATCGGCCAGATGCTCACCGATCGCACCCGGCTGATCCATCCACATCAGATTCGTGACCCTCTCCACATGCCGGTGCGCCACCTCATGAACGAAGACATCCAAAGACTCCGTGAAGTCACCGAAGACCTTCCCGTCGCCCGTACCGAACACCAGGAACGGCGGGTTCGCGAACGCGTTGCACACACCGGTGCCATACCTGACCAGAGCATCCGGGAACACCTCCCACCCCAGCACCCGGCGCGTATGCCACGCCCATGTGCTGACCGCTGCCGCCTGCACCAGATCCTCAGGATTCACCGGATAACCCCTGAATTGGCGACCACCCTGAGCATCGAAAACACGAATCGGCCCCACCTCGAAGTCCATCGCACAAGCATGACAGACAGGAGGGAGGGGCCCACATAGGAAAGACCACAGCAAATTTTTGAGCAGACCGATTCCCAGGACAAGCCCCCTGACCTGGTTTTTCGCAGCCGACCCACACGGCCCACGCGTAGACGGATACACACCTGTAAGCCGGATCCAAATTCGGAGAAATTGATTTGAATATGGTTTAGGAATAGGAAGGAATATGGACGCCCGTGAATTCGCGGGCCGCTCGAATTCCCGCGCGGCGCGCGCCGTGCCCTCCTGCCCGCTCGCTCCGTGGCGCGCGCTGCGCTCTCCCCTGCCCTCTCCTGCCTGCTGTGCCGACGGGGGGTGTGCGTG
>Ga0307416_100000547_pt1 | contig 19149 bp, 16 predicted proteins | sample DK1Cmetagenome_2_FD_203821 | JGI IMG/M metagenome (GOLD analysis project Ga0307416, IMG submission 203821) | Maize rhizosphere microbial communities from greenhouse at UC Davis, California, United States - DK15-C-3 | ecosystem: Host-associated > Plants > Roots > Rhizosphere > Soil | place...
GTGCCGCTGCACGGCGCTCCCTCAGGATGACAACGCGGGGACTCGTTCCCTACTCCCTACTCCCTACTTCGCTCCCAACTTCCCACTCCCCGCACGATCGCCCCTGCATTACTGAACCCGCCGGCGAAGACGAGCCCGTCGCTGACGACCGCACGCACGCGGGCGGCGAGCGATCGGGCGGCCTCGTCGTCCCCGACGATCGCGTAGACGGCCGGCCCCCACGAGCTCTGGCCGACGCCGGCCGCGCCCCACTCGGCCATGCGGCGTACGAGCTCCGCGCTCGCGCCAGGTGCGAAGGGGCCGCCCTGAGCCGGCGCAAACCAGCGCCCGGTGATCTCCTGCACCGCCGTGAGCGCCGCGCCGAACGCGGGGAGCTCAGCGTCGGCGAGGGCGGGGAGGAGCTGCATCAGAACGAGGTGCGCCACGCGCTCCACCTCGCGCTCCGGCGGCGGCGGCAGGCGCGCGAACGCGGCCGCTTCGGCGTCGCCGCTCACCCCGGGCGCCGACCGCGGCACGGCGACGACGCACCGCCACGCCTCCGGGATCGGGAGCCGTGCGAGGAGCGGGGCGGGGGTGCTGCTCCCGTCGCGGCGGCCGCCCTCGAGCACGAACCCACCGCCGGCGAACACCCACGTGCCGATCGCCGAGCGTTGGGCGCGTCCGACGGAGCGGGCGAGCTGCGCGGCGTCGGTGGGCAGGCGGTGCAGTTCGGCCAGGGCGCGCGCCGTGGCGAGGGCGAGCTGCGTGCCCGACCCGAGGCCGGCGTGGGCAGGGAGGGCGCGCCGCACGCGGAGGTCCGCCCCGACGGTGAGGCCGTGGAAGGCCAGGTAGCGCCGCGCGAAGTCGAGCACGCGCTCCGCGTCCGGGCCGTCGGCGCAGAGGTCGCGCGCGGGGGACGCTTCGAGGAGGAGCGATGGCTCGGGGACCGCGGCGCCCATCCCGCCGAAGCGGCGACCGAGCGCGCCGCGCAGGTCGAGCACGCCGAAGTGGAGCCGCGCCGGCGCCTGCACGGTGACGTGCGGGCCGACGGACGCGCCGCCCGGGGTCATTCGCGAGCGGCCGGCCGCACCGGATCGGCTTGCGCCACGTGCGCCCGGCGCACGTAGTCGGTGAGCAGCGCCATCGCCTCGTGCTCGCGCGGGCCCGCCGTCTTGTCGACGATCACCTGCAGCCGGGCGAAGTCGTCGCGGATCTGCGCCGCGGGGAGCAGGTGGACGCGCGTGGCGAGGATCGCCGCCTCGAGCACCGCGTGGCGGGCGCGGTTGAAGCCGAGGAACTCCCGGCGGAAGCCGCGGTGCACCACGTCGGTCTCGATGCGCGAGCGGGGTGGCGTGGAGTCCACGGAGCGGACGCGCAGCTCGCGCCACGAGCAGGCCACGTCGAGCACGACGCCCGGGACGACGGCGGCCGGGAACACCTCCGCCGTCGGGTTGGAGATCGCGGCGCGGGCGAAGAGGAGCGCGTCGTCGGTGAGGTTGACCACCGCCGCGCCGACGGCGACGACATTCCGGTACGTGGTGGTCTCGAGGAACGGTTTGACGACGATCACGTCCTCGCCCCACTCCACCCCCATCGGCGCGACGTTCACAACGCCGTCGGGCGCGACGGTGGTGATGATCGTCTCGATGATCACGGTCGCATACGAAACAGCATGGCAGCCGCGGGTGAACGCGGAAGTAAGCGGATGAACGCGGATCTGTCCCTCGCACAGCCTGAGCTCCTCATCCGCGACTCCCATCCGCGTTCATCCCGGGAACGCATTCGTGGAACACGAGCTCGCCGTAGGCGGCCATGATGCGTTGGGTGACGGGGCCCGGCATGCCGTCGCCGATGAGGTGACCGGCGACGCGCACGAGAGGGACAACCTCGCGCACGGAGCTGGTGAGGAACGCCTCACTCGCGTCGTACAAGTCCTCGATCGTAGTGGCGCCCTCCTCGTGGGGGAGCAGGGTCGCGGCCACGATCTCCAGCACGGCGGCGCGGGTGATGCCGGGCAGGATGCCGCACGACGCCGGCGGGGTGACGAGGGTGCCGCGTCGCATCACGAAAACGTTGCTCGACGTCGCCTCGGAGACGTGGCCCTCGGTGTCGAGGAAGAGTGCGTCGTCGTATCCCGCCCGGCGCGCCTCGTCGAGCGCGGCGACCGCGTCGGCGTAGGCGAGTGTCTTGAGGCCGGCCGTCTGCGCGCGCTCGTTGCGCCGCCCGGTGGCCACGTGCGCCGAGAGCCCGTCGGCGTAGATGCCGGGGTCGAACCGCGGCAGGGGGTGCACCGCCGCGACTACGGTGGGCGCCGTCGCTGCCGCCGGCGCGACGCCGGGCGCGCCGACGCCGCGACTCACGGTGAGGCGCACGACGGCATCGCGGAGCCCCCCGCGCCGAGCGGCGTCGAGCGCGCCGTCGAGCGTCGCCTCGAGCGTCTCGGGCAGCACGAGGCTGAAGGCCGCGGCGCCGGCGCGCAACCGCGCCAGGTGCTGCTCGGCGCGGAAGACGGTGCCGCGGTAGGCCCGCATCGTCTCGAAGAGCCCGTCGCCGAGCGTGAACCCGCGGTCGAGCGCCGAGAGGTGGGGCCCCGCCGCGGCGGCGGACTGGCCGTTCACCCACACCACCGGCTGGGCGTCTGGGGCATCTCGGGCATCTCGGGCATCTCGGGCATCTCGGGCGTTGCCGGCGTGCGCCTCGTCCCCGCGCGGGTCGTCCGCACGTACCCCGGCACGTGGCGCCTCCCCCCGAGGCGCCACGTGGCGCGAGCCGCGGGGGGGCCCCCCCACTGGGACGTTATCCATGCGCCCGTCGCTCGGCGTCACCCGGTCATTGCTCAGCGGACCGGATCCATTCGATCGCGGCTCGACGCGCCGATGCCATCCGCTGCCATCATCGCACCAGCTCCACCGGTGGGGCCACGAAGCGGCGGCCGGCCGCTCGGCCGGGCGCGTCCTCACCCGCGTCTCGCCCGATAGCCGGCGGCGTGGCGACGTCGGCGCGCGCCGGGAGGAGGTCGGCGCGCGATGCGTCGCCGCGCAGGAAGCGGTCCAGGATCTGGTAGCCGTGCTCCGTGAGGGCGCTCTCGGGGTGGAACTGGACGCCCGTCACCGGATGCTCGCGGTGCTCGACCGCCATGATCTCCGGGACCTCGTCCCCGTCGTCCGTCCACGCCGTCACGCGGAGATCCGGGGGGACGCTCTCGGGGGCAATGACGAGCGAATGGTAGCGCGTGGCGCGGAATGGCGACGGCAGCTCGGCGAAAACGCTGGTGCCGTCGTGCCGCACCAGTGACGTCTTGCCGTGCATCGGCCGGCCGGCGCGGACGATCTCCGCGCCGTACGCGGCGCCGATGCACTGATGCCCGAGGCAGACGCCGAGGATCGGCGTCGTCGGCCCGAACCGCCGGACCACATCGGTGGAGATCCCGGCCTCCGCCGGCGAGCAGGGACCGGGCGAGATCACGATGTGCGACGGCGCGAGTCCGGCGACGTCGTCCAGAGTGACGGCGTCGTGACGCACGACGTGCGGCTCGAGCCCGAGCTCCCGCACGTACCGGGCGAGGTTGTAGACGAACGAGTCGTAGTTGTCGATGAGGAGGATCATGACGGCAGTGGCGCGTGGTGAGTGGCGGGTGGGGCGTGAGCGCACTTCTCGCTAGCGCGCTGTCACTCGCCACTCGCCACTCTTCACTCCTCCCTCGCGTTGGTCCATCCCTTCCTCGAGCGCCTGTATCAACGCTCGTCCCTTCGTGAGCGTCTCCTGGTATTCCTCTTCCGGGTCGGAGTCGGCGACGATACCACCGCCGACGCTGAAGTATACCCGGCCGCCGCGAGCCAGATAGGTGCGGATGACGATGCTCGTGTCGAGCGCGCCCGTGACGCTCCAGTAGCCCACCGAGCCGCAGTAGACGCCGCGACGGGACGGCTCGAGCTCGGCGATGATCTCCATCGCGCGGATCTTCGGCGCACCGGTGATGGAGCCGCCGGGGAACGTGGCGGCGAGAAGGTCGGCGGCGTCGGCACCGTCCGCGAGCTCACCGACGACCGTCGAGACGAGATGGTGGACCGTGGGGTAGCGCTCGAGTGCGAACAGCTCCGGCACGTGCACGGTACCGGGCCGGCAGACGCGCGAGAGGTCGTTCCGCAGCAGGTCGACGATCATCAGGTTCTCGGCGCGGTCCTTGGCGCTCTCGAGCAACGCCTTCCCGAGCGCCGCGTCGTGCTCGGGGCCGACGCCGCGCGGGCGCGTCCCCTTGATGGGGCGCGCCTCCACGGTGCGGCCGTCGTGGAGGCCGAGGAATCGCTCCGGGCTCGCGCTCGCCACGACGACGTCGCCGAAGTCGACGTAGGCGGCGAACGGGGCCGGGTTGAGCCGCCGCAGCCGCCGGTACAGCGACCACGGGTGCTCGGTAAGCGGCGCCTCGAGCCGCTGCGACACGTTCGCCTGGAAGATGTCGCCGGCGACGATGTATTCCCGGACGCGAGTGACGGCGTCGAGGTAGCCGCGGTGGGTGAAGGAGGAGCGCAGTCCGATGCGGCCCGCGGCGGGCACGAGCCCGTCGAGCGGGTATGACGGCGCTCGGCGCGGGGGCCCCCCCCCGACTGCTACGATTGCCTCCCCCGCCCACCCGTGCGTCACCCGTTCATTGCGGCGAGCATCGTCCGGCTGCACGCCGGCCGGTGCGCCACCAGCCGCCGCGGCCCCGCCGAGGAGCCGCAGCACTCGCCGGAGCCGCTCGGCCGCGCGCCGCCCCCGCTCGGCGCCGCGCGCCGGAAGGCCCGTCGACACCACCCAGGCGCGCCGCTCGGCGTGGTCCCAGGCGATCACCCAGTCGTAGACGCCGAGCATCACGTCCGGAATCGCTAAGTCGTCGTAGCGCGGGGTGGGGAGGCGCTCCAGGATGGCGCCCCAGTCGTAGCCGATGTAGCCCGCCGCGCCCCCCTGGAACGGCGGAAGGCCGGGCACCGGCTCGGCCAAATGCGGCGCAAGCAGCCGGCGGACCGCGTCGAGCGCGTGACCGGCGGCGGGCTCGGTCGACACGACGGCGCCGTCGTCGCCCAGCCGCAGGCACTCCGCGTGCGCGCCTTTGCTGCGAACCAGGAAGGGCGGGGCGGCGGTCAGAAACGAGTAGCGCCCGAGTCGGGCGTTCGTTCCCGTGAGTGTGCCCTCCGCGGCGCTGTCGAGAAAGACACGGTAGGGGAGCGACACCAGTCGCTCGCACGTCGCCGCCGGATCGGGCGGAGGGACGAGCTCCTCGACCAGCGGGAGGACGGTGGGCATGACTCGACCCGTCGGGGTGCGGGCGGCGTGAACGGTGCGTGGGGCGCGGCCGTCTCGGTCGCAAGGACCGATACAGAGCGACGTATGGCGCGAGACGGTTGAGGTTACGATGGTCCGAGGTGTCGGGTGGCGCAACCCGCGGGCGGGTGGTCCTGGCCGAGCGGCGTCCGTATGTTGGGCAGCGCCCTGGCGGCGTCATCCCTCGTCGAATGGTACGCTTGGTACGCTGACGGTTCGCGAGCTGCTACAGCGAGAGGACTTCCTCGATTGCTACCACGGCTACCACGCGATCCGCCAGGCGGGCGAATGCCTAACGTAAATCCGCCGCGATGCGCCCGTTGCGGGCAGTCCAACGGCCGGCGCTCGTTGGGGGCGGTACCCACCGCCGGGCGGCGTGGACGTCGGCAGCCGGAGGTCGCGTGAGGGACGAGATCGAGCGAGCGCTCGCCGCGCTCATCGGGCTGCCGATGTGGGGCGCGGGGCGCGCGGCCGACCTGTTGCGGCTCCAGTTCGGCGAGCGGCAGAGGGTGAACACCGAGGACGCCGGCGAGGGCGACGCGCCGGACGTCGGCGCGTACGCCCTCCACGTGGCGTGCCCGTGGCGCCTCGCCTCGTCCGACCGGCTCCTCGTCGGCTCCGGCGACCTGCTGACGCCGAGCGACCCGGACGCCGAGCCCGAGACGTTCGACTGGGACGAGCCCGGCGCGAGCTGGCTCGACGTGCGACTCGCGGAGCTGGCCGAGGCCCACGGAGCCGCCCCGCCCGTCGTCGAGGCGGTCGCGGGCGACGCGCTCGGCGGCTTTCGCCTGTCGCTCACCGGCGCGCTCACGTTCGAGGCCTTCCCGAACAGCACCCCCACCGGGCACATCGCCACCGAGTTCTGGCGGCTGCTGCGGCCCGGCGCGGCCGAGCCACACTTCGTGGTGGGAACGTTCGGGACGGAGCTCGAACGCGTGAGCTAACGGGCGGAGATCATCTCCCTTGCGGCTGAGCCCGGCCGGCGTAAGTTGGGTCGAGCTTGGCTCCCCTACCGTCGTGGCATCGCGCCCCCGCGCCCCACCGCCACCATGACCTGGCACCTCACGGCATCTCGCACGGTGCGCTGCGCTGTACTGGGCCTCGTGCTCGGCGGCATCGTCGGCGCGTGTCGCGACGCGACCTCGCATGACGACCGCCAGCCGATCGAGCGAGCGCTGACGGTGCGCTTCGCGCCGACCGAGGCCGAGCCGAGCCAGTGGGTCGACCTCTTGATCGATCTGCCGACCGAAGGGCGCCGCTCGGAGTCGATGCACGTGATCGTGGAGTTCGGCGGACTCGCAACCGGCACCGACACCACGGACTTTCCGGGGGAAGCGCTGGAGCTGCGCGGCATGCTGATGGTGCCGGCGCCGGTTCCCGACGGCGTGATCACGGCGACGGTGAAGGTGCCCGAGCTCCGCGCCGGCGGGTCCGCGACGCTTACCGTGCGGGACAGAACTCCCCCGGCGGTCGAAGGCGGAGCGAACGCATCGACCGACGGGCCCCCATGGCCGAGCATGTTGCCTGGCAACACGGTCTTTCTCGCCGGCGCCACCACTCGGCTCGTCATCGACGCCGAGGACAACAACGGACTTCAGTGGATCGGGTACCAGCTGGGCCCGCCCTGGGCCGGGCGCGAATCTACGCTAGTGAGCTGGGCAACGCGTCACGCAGTCGGCGAGGTGCAACTCGATGTACCGTCCGCGCTGGCCGGGGGAACGGTGAGCCTGAGCATGTTCGCGCGCGATCTGGGGGGCCAGCTGGCGACGCGCACGTTCGGTGACGTGCCGGTGTACCGGTACCGCACCGATGCGCCCCGCTCGGTGTCTCTCGAGTCCGCGCCGCACAGCGTCGTGCACGACGCCGCGCGGGACCGCCTGTACGTGTCACAGCCCGGCCTCAATCGAGTCGCGGTCCTCTCGCTCGGGTCATTGGCCTACGAGGCGCCGGTCTCTCTGCCCTATCCGCCCGCGGGGTTGGACTTGGTCCCGAGTGGCGACACACTGCTCGCCGCGCTGCGCGGCACGCCGCTCGTCGCCGTCATCGATCTCACCACGGTCCCGGCGACCGTCGACACGATTCGCCTCGCGTTCGCATCGCGCACAGAGGCGTGGGACAGCCCGTACCCGTGGGCGGAGCGGGTCGCGGTCGCGGGCGACGGGCGCGTGCTCGTCACGCTCGCCCACCCCGACCCTTTCGGACTCGAAGAGCTGGACAAGCTCATCGAACTCGACCTCACCTCCGGCACGCAGCGCGTTGCGTTCTCGGGGTGGGCGGTCCCCGACCCCGTGCTCGTACGGACCGGGAACCGGCAGCGGGCATACGTGATCAATCTCGGAACGGCCGGCAACGCCCCGGGCGCGCTCCGCTACTCTGCCGCGACGCACGCGTTCACGATCCCGGCGGGAGCCTCGCCCTACAGCGGCGCGGCCCCGCCGGTGACCACGACTGGGGCCGGCGATCTCGTGCTCTCGCAGCATGACCTGCTCGACGGAGAGCTGCGTGCCGTGCGCGCGATCGGCGTCACCGGGTACGTCTCCGGCCGCTCGGCCATCGCGCCGGACGGCCAGGAGATATTCACGTCCGCACAGTTCGCCTGCGGGCCCTTTGGGACGACCGACTGCCCGGCCCAGACCGAGCCGGCCGTGATCCTACGCTACTCGGTGACCGGTGCGTTGCGTGAGATGATTCGGACGCCGGAGTGGATAGAGGCGCTGTATCCCTTAGTGGGCGGACGCACGCTTATCGGCGTGGGCCCCACGCAACTTCTCGCGATCGACCTCGCATCGACGCCGCCTCCGGTCGGGGCCGCGGTGGCGCACCGCAGCAGCGCCGCCATGTCACTGGCCCCGACTGTCATCTCGGCGGATCGCGATCGGCGCGAGGTTCCCAGAGCGGAGCTGCGGTGGCAGTCCCGTCCCTGAAGACCTAACGCCCGTGGATACCGCCGCCGTCATGGACGCGCTGGAGCGTGCGCCCCGCGTTGTCGTGCCCCTCGTGCGCGAGGTGCCCGTCGCCGTCCTCACACGTCGGCCGGCGCCGCGCAAGTGGTCCGCGCACGAGCACGCGTGCCACCTCGCCGTCGTCCACGGCCTCTTCCTCGACCGGCTCGACCACATGCTGTCTACGCCGCGGCCGGTGATCACCCCGTACGACCCGGGCGGCCACGACCCCGACGACTTCCTCCTGCGCATGGACCTGGACGAGTCGCTGGAGCGCTACGTCAGCGACCGGCACCGGCTCGTCGACCGGCTGCGGCGCCTCACGCCCGCCGAGTGGGCCATGACCGCGGAGCACGGCGAGTATAGCCACTACTCCGTGTTCATCATGTTCCGGCACCTCGCCCTGCACGACTTCCTGCACGCCTACCGGATCGAGGAGCTCCTCCTGCGCCGCGACTGGGTCTGAGGGGCTGAGGCCTGGGGTCCGGGGTCTGGGGTATAGACTACAGAAGAGCCCCCCAGACCCGAGACCCGCCCTAGCCGAGCGCCGAGCGCCGAGCGCCGCCGTTATGCGAGACCAACCCCCGCTGGGCCCCAGACCGGTCCTCGTCCCCTCCGACGGAGGGCTGAGCGCCCCCAAGCGCCGGCGCGTCGGGCGGAAGCAGCCCCCGGGCAGGCGAGGCGTGCCCGGGCGGCGGGTCGTCGCGGGCGTGCTCGTCGCCGTGGCGTTCGTCGCCATCTTCGCGCCGGTCGGCGCGCACCGCATCGCCGATTGGCTCTGGTACCGCGAGCTCGGCTTCGAGCGCGTCTTCCTGACCAAGATCGCCGCGCAGTGGGCGCTCGGCCTGACCGTCGGCGTCGCCAGCTTCGTCGCGCTGTACCTGAATGCCCGCGCGGCGCTCCGCGAGCTGGACGTCGCGCCCGTTCCCGCGGTCGACCGCTCCCTCTCCGGCCCGCGCACGCGGGCGGCCTTCCTCGCCCGGCTCGCCGACGTGCTCGCCCTGCCGGGCAGCGCGCTGCTCGCGGGCCTCCTCGCGCTGCTCGCCGCCTCCGAGTGGCGAATGCTCCTCCAGTTCATCTACCGCACGCCCTTCGGCGTGGCGGACCCCGTGTTCGGTCGGGACGTGAGCTTCTACGTGTTCACGGTGCCCGCGGTGAAGGGCGCGCTCGACTACGCCGGGCTGCTACTCCTCCTGGCGCTGTTCGCGGTGGCCTACCCCATCTACGTCGCCCGCGGCGAGATCCTGCGGGCCGGGTGGCGGGTGCGGGTGGAGCCGCTGGCGCGGGCGCACGTCGCCGTGCTCACGGCGCTCCTGCTGGTCGTCGCGGCGCTGCGCCTCTTCCTGGTGCAGGTCCCCTCGCTGCTCCACGCGTCGCACGCGCCCCTGCACGGTGCCAACTACACGGACCTGCACGTGCGCGTCGTCACGCTCCGGGTGCTCGCGGTGCTGTCGCTCGCCGGCGCGCTGCCGGTGCTCTGGGGCGCGTGGCGGGGGCGCCCTGTGGCGAGCGTCGGGCGCGCCCTGGGAGGGTACCTGGGCCTGGCCGTCCTGCTCGTCGGCATTGTCCCGGCGCTCTTCCAGCGCCTGGTGGTGCAACCTAACGAGCTGGCCCGGGAGGCCCCGCAGATCCGCCACCACATTGAGGCCACGCGGCGGGCGTGGGGGATCGACGGCGTGGAGCGCCGAGAGCTGCAGGCCGAGCGAGGGCTGACGCTGCGCGACGTCGAGGCGAACCAGGCCACCATCGCCAACGTGCGGCTGTGGGACCGGGCGCCGCTCCTGCAGACGTTCGGGCAGATCCAGGCGATCCGCACGTACTACGACTTCGTCGCCGTCGACGACGACCGGTACCGCATCGGCGGCGAGCTGCGCCAGGTGCTGCTGTCCGCCCGCGAGCTGAACTCGGCCGCGCTCCCGACGCGGACGTTCATCAACGAGCACCTCACCTTCACCCACGGCATGGGGATCACGCTCGGCCCCTCGAACCAGGTGACCGGCGAGGGGCTCCCGGTGCTGTTCGTCAAGGACCTGCCGCCCGCGTCATCGGTGCCGATCCGCGTGACGAGACCGCAGATCTACTTCGGCGAGCTGTCGAACGACTTCGTGCTCGCGCCCACGCGGCAGCGCGAGTTCGACTACCCGGCCGGGCAGGGCGACGCGGCCGAGTACTCGTCGTACGACGGGCGCCGGGGCGTGCCCGCGCACTCGTTCGCGCGCCGGCTGCTGTTCGCCATCCGCTTCCGGTCGCTCAACGTCCTGCTCTCGCGCGACCTCACGCCGGCGACGCGCGCCCTCTACTACCGGAACGTCACCGACCGCGCGCAGCGCGCGCTCCCCTTCCTGCGTCTCGACCGGGACCCCTACCTGGTGGTGACGGACAGCGGCCGGCTGGTGTGGATCCTGGACGCGTACACCACCACGGACCGCTACCCGTACGCGCAGCCGGTCGCCGACGGGACGACGTACATGCGGAACAGCGTGAAGGTGGTGATCGACGCGTACAGCGGCGACCTACGCGCGTACCTCACCGACCCGGCGGACCCGATGGTGCGCACGCTGGCCCGCATCTATCCCGGGCTGTTCCGGCCGCTGGCCGAGCTCGGGGCCGACGTTCGCGCGCACCTCCGCTACCCGGAGGACCTCTTCCGGGCGCAGACGGCGCTCTACGCGACGTACCACATGACCGACCCGGAGACGTTCTACCACCGCGAGGACCAGTGGCAGATCCCGCGCGGCCAGCGCGTGCCGGCGGAAGGCGCCGAGGGGTTCATCCGCCACATCGTCATGCGCTTGCCGGGCGAGCGCGAGCCCGAGTTCATCCTCATGCGGCCGTTCACGCCCCGGCAGAAGGACAACCTCGCGGCGTGGATGGTGGCCCGGAACGACGGCGAGCACTACGGGAAGCTGGTGGCGTACCGCTTCCCGCGGCAGAGTCTCGTGTTCGGGCCGACGCAGATCGTGAACCGGATCAACCAGGACACCGAGGTCGCGCGGCAGATCTCGCTCTGGGACCAGCGCGGCTCCGAGGTGATCCGCGGCGAGCTGCTCGTCATCCCCATCGAGGAGTCGCTGATCTACGTGCAGCCGCTGTACCTGCGCGCCGAAGGGGGCCGCATCCCGGAGCTGAAGCGGGTGATCGTCGCCCACGAGAGTCGGGTGGCCATGGAGGAGTCGCTCGAGGCCGGACTGCGGCGGCTCTTCGGCGAGCGCGTGCCCCCTGGCGCGGCGGGCCGAGCATCGGACTCGACCCGTACGGGAGCGGCCGCGGCGGCGCAGACCACGCGGAGCACGCAGACCGCGCCGGCGGGACAGACGGACGAGCTGTTGCGGCGCGCCATGGAGCACTACGACCGGGCGCGAGCGGCACAGCGCGCCGACGACTGGGCCACCTACGGCAGCGAGATGCGACAGCTCGGCGAGATCCTGCAGCAGCTGAACGCACGGCCGCGCTGAACGGCGGCGCGCTGAACGGCAGCTCTCGGCTCTCGGCCCTCGGCGCTCGGCTCCTGCGGTGTGAGGAACTGCCTCGGCGCGAGGCACGTCCCCCTGCCGTTCACGCCCCAGCCGAGAGCCGAGAGCTCACAGCCGAGAGCCGCCGTTCAGCGAGCCGCCGTTCAGCGAGCCGCCGTTCAGCGCGCCGTCCGTGTTCCCGAGGACGCGTGCGAGCACCATCTGCACGAGGCCGCGCACCACCTCCGGGCGGGCCCGCACGTGCTGGCCGTCTACCCAGGTGATCGACTTGGGCTCGCGGGCGCTCGTGTACAACTTCTCCACCGACGCGCGCGGCAGTCGTTCGTCGTCGCGCGCGTTGATCATCACGAACTCCCGCGGCGCGATCCGCCCCACCCACTTCTCCGGCGCGAGGCGCGGGCCGCCGATGATCACGTTCGAGAGGCCGGCCACGAGCACGCTGGCCGGGAAGGGGATCTTGCGCCGCATGTTGTGCTCGAGCGGCGTGTACGACTCGCCGCTCCCGTGAATCACCCAGACGCGCGACACTCGGTGGTCGAGCGCACCCGCGATCACGACGAACGGTGCGCCCAGGCTCACGCCCACCGACTCGACGTGCGTGGGGTCCACGTACGGCTGCTGGAGCAGGTAGTCCAGCGCGAGCATCAGCGCGGGGGGCGTGTCGAGGAGCGCCGCGCGGATGGCCGGGACCTTGAGCACCACGCCCGGCCCCTTGAGCCGCGGGTCGCCGCGGAACGGGTAGGCGAGCGCCACGACCACAGTGCCGTGCGTGTCGGGGATGAGACGCACGGCGTCCTTCCCGGTGCGGTGCCCGCCGAGCAGCACGACCAGTGGGCCGCGCTCCGGCTGCCCGGCGGCGCCCGCCGGCGGGCGCTTGACCGTGAGGTCCACCTCGAGCCCGCTGGCGGCGCTCAGGTGAACGGTCTGCACGAGGTGCCCGTCGATCGTGTCCACGGGACTCGCCTGCCACGCGACCAGCCGCGACCGCCGCTCCATGAACCGCGCCGTCGGATCGCGCATGAGGTACAGCGCGCCGACCGCGAGCAGAGTGGTGACGACGGCGACGACATTACGGCGACGAAAGACTGAACCCACGAATCTCCTCCAAAGGCTGCACGTATCGGCCGCGGATGGCCGAGATGACTGCATCTGCTGATTGGCCGCTGATGCACGCGGATGAACGCGGATGGACGCGGATGGACGCGGATCCGTCACCGCACCATCAAAGCTCCTCCTCTGGAATCGAAACGAGGAGCTTTGATGGTGCGAGGGGCAGATCCGCGCCGCGCGTCAGCGCGGCGCGTGCATCCGCGGCCTGCTTTGCTGTTACGGTACGGCGGCGCGGGCGATGGTGTTGGCGTCGGTCCCGAACCAGAGCGTGCGCGTCGGCCGGTGGAAGATCATGTGGCGCACCGTGAGGCCACCGCTCCGCTGGATGGGTGTGACGCTGAAGAACTCGCTCGTCTTCGGGTCGAAGCCCACGAGGCGGTTCGGCTGCACGCCCGTCTCGACGAACCAGAGCCGGTCGCGGTCGTCCACCGTCATGGCGTACGGCAGGGACTGCGCACCCGACGGGTTCGCCCACTCACGCACGCGCCCGGTGGCCGGGTCGAGCCGGCCGAGGTAGCCGCGGGCGTAGTCCACGTACCACACCGCGTCGTCCGACGTGATCGCGATCCGGCGGCCGCGCGCGCGGTCGTCGGGCAGCGCGTATTCGCGGAGGGTCATGGCGCGCGGGTCCACGGCGGCGATCTTGTTCGTGCCGAACTCGTTGACCCACGGTCGCCCCTTCGAGTCCACGGCGATGCCGTACGGGCGGGCGTTCGGCGTCGGCACCCGGATCAACTGCACCCGGCCGGTGGCGCGGGTGAGCTTGCCGACGAAGTTCCCGCCCTGCACCGTGAACCAGATGTCGCCGGCCCGGTCGAAGGTGAGGGTGTGCGGGTCGCGGGCGGCGCGGTCGGGCATCGGGTACTGCTTGACGCTGCCATCCTTCGGGTCGATCCGCCCGATGTGGGCGTTCCGGTTGCCGGCGTACCACACGTACCCCTCGCCGTCGACGATCAGGTTGTGGGGGTGCGTGCCGTCGGGCACTTCGTAGCGCTTGAACTCGCCACTCTTCGGCTCGAGGTAGGCGACGTAGTTGCCCGCCTGCCCCACGAACCACACGCGGTTCGCGGCGTCGACGTACGGGTCGCGTGGTCGGCTCTCGGGCCAGGGCACGGTCCACTCGGTCAGCTCGACGGGCGCAACAGTGGGTGCAACCGTCGCCGCCGGCGCACGGAGGCCGGCGTGGGGTGGAGAAGCGGTGCCCGCCGCGGTGCCGAGGGCGAGCAGGGGGAGCGCAAGGGCGAAGGCGATCGGCTTCATGCGTGTCCTCCGGGTGAAATCACGGAGCCGGGTGCATGAAAGGTACGCGGTGGGGGCAGGGAACGTTGCAGGAGGTGTTGGCGGTTCCCTGGCCCTGACCCTGACCCTCGCCCTGACCCTTCAAAGGGCGGACGGGCCGGGCGCCGTACTCGCCGGCACGGGGTCGGGCCCGAGCACACGTTGCAGGGCCGGGGAATAGGGTCAGGGCCAGGGCCAGGGAAACGACTCGTCCCTCGTCCCTCGTCCCGCTCCCCTCGTCCCTCGCCCCTACGTCTCGATCGACGTCGTCGTCAACCCGGCGACGTTGCCGCGCTTGTCGGTGCCCACCACGTAGCATCCGATGGCGATGGTGCCAACGCGGTAGACCCGCGGCTCGTGCAGCGTCTCGAGCACGGCCTCCTTGAGCTTCTGGTAGCGCGGGACCAGCGCGACGACGACGGCGTCGTTCCGGTCTACCCGCTCGATGTGCCGGGCGAAGAACTCGTCGACGGAGATCTCCTCGAACGGTGCGTCCGCGGCCACGCCGGCGAGCGCGCGAAAGGCCTCCGCCGTCAGCGTGTCCGCGATCTGCGCCGGCGCGCAGAAGAACTCGAACGGGAACTCCGACTCACTCGTGTACAGCAGCCCGTCGGCGGCGTGCTCCAGCCGGTTCCGGAGGCTCGGCTGACACCCCTGCGATATCTGCATCTGGGGCGACGGCGCTCCGAGACCTGGTCCAGTCGGCGGCCGTTGGTCGGTGCACGCCGCCGCTGAAGCCGAGACAATGGTGAAGACCGTCTCCCGCTGTCATCCCGAGCGCAGCGAGGGATCTGCCGTTCGGGACCCACAACGGCAGATCCCTCGCTGCGCTGGGGATGACAATCGACCGACTCCCGGCCGCGCTATCCCCCGTTCGCCCGCCGCCGCCTCCGCTGCGTCAGTCGCACGTGCTCGCGCTTCGGGTCGTCGGGGGGCGTCAGGTATCCCCACTGCAGCGTCCCCTCCTGCCGGTACGTCTTGCCCAACGTGATCGCCAGCTTCGCCTTCATCAGCTCCTTCCCCAGGTAGAAGGCGTGCGTTCCCTCGGCCACGCCGAGCTGGTCGAACATCTCCTGGATGTCCGTACCGCGCACGAACAACTCGTCGTTCAACACCGTGATCGTCTCGCCGTCGGCGAAAATGCGGAAGTTCGGATCGGTGATCTGGGCCTGCAGCGCGCGCAGCTCCTCCTCCGTGTAGCGCAGCACCTTCGGGTCCTTGACCGTCACCAGCCGGTCGTCGACGCGCTTCGGCACGACCTTGTTCGCCACGGCGTAGCGCATGAGGCGACGCGCGACGTCCACCTCGCGCACGGCGCCGCGCGCCCACGGGATGACCTCGGTCGTCAGCACCGCCGTCACGCCGAGCTCCTGACAGATGCCGATCAGCACGGCGTTCACGCCGGTCGAGTCGGCGGCGGTGAGCTCGGTGATGTTGCCGATTCCCATCAGCATCGGCGCGGCCGGGTAGCGCCGCCGCGCGTCGGCGTAGCGCTCGAGCGACGCCATGAAGCCGAAACCGATCGGCTCCACCACCGGGTCGAGCAGGTACGGCACACCCCACTCCTCGAGCCGCGCCACGCTCGCGTCGAGGGTGTCGAGGCCGCCGCCGAAGTCGGGGATGACGACCACGCGCGTCCCCGTCCCGGCCAGCTCGCGCGCGACCTCGATGTTGGAGCCGTTGACGCTGAGGACGAGGCGCGCGCCGGCTTCCACCGCCGCGCGGATCTCCGCCGCGTCGAACGAGTCGACGCTCACCGCCATGCCCGCCGCCACGAGCTCGCGCACCACGTCGCCGAGCTCGGGGAAGGGGAGGCCCGGCGTGCAGCCGACGTCGATCACGTCGGCGCCGGACGCGCGGAAGTACTCGGCCTCGGCCCGCAGTCGCTCGCGCGGGAGCTTCGCCGCGTTGTTGATCTCGGCGACGATCTCGATGTCCCACGCACCGTAGTCGGGCGCCGCGGCCTGCTTCCCGAACATCTCCGGGATCTCGCGCAGGTCCTTGGGCCCTTTCACCGTGCGCACCTCGAACTTCTCGGCGACGGCGCCCACGTCGCCCTCGCACAGCCCGGGGATGACGATCAGCTCCGTGCCCTCGGGCACCACGAGGAAGCGGGCAATCCACGGCGTCGTCATCAGCGCCGCGACGGTGATCTTGAGCACCGCCACGTCGTACGCGAACGGCGGCGCCATGTCGGCCAACGTGCGCCTGAGCGCCGGCTCGGCCAGCCGCCCCGTCACGAACAGCACACGCTGTGGCGCGCCGTTCGAGGCTGCGTTAGCCGTCCCGTTCAACTACCGCTCTCGGCGCTCGGAGAACGGCGGCTCTCGGCGCTCGGCGCTCGGCCCTCGGCTGACGGCGGGAACGGCGGAACGACGTGCCTCATGCCGAGCCGTTCCTACTCACCGCCCCAGCCGAGGGCCGAGCGCCGAGCGCCGCCGTTCAGCTCACCACTCGCCACTCTCCACCCACCACTCACTTCGGATCGCCCCCGCGCACGAACTTGTTCGGCGTCCCTTCGAGCGCGCCGCCGCGCGGCTTCCAGAGCACCGCCTCCTCGATCTTGCGCGCGAGCTCGAAGTCCTTGTCGGTGATGCCGCCGGCCGAGTGCGTCTGCAGCTTCACCCACACCTTCGCCCATGTCACCGACAGGTCCGGGTGGTGATACGCGGCCTCGGCGAGATAGCCGATCGTGTTCACGAGCATCAACGTCGTCGGCCACCCGTCGGTCTTGTACTGCCGTCGAATCCAGCCGTCCTCGTAGTACCACCCCGGGATCTCCGCCAGCTTCTGCGCAATCTCGGCGTCCGCGTAGGTGCGCTCCTTCTGCCGCGCGGGCTTGACGTCCGCGACGGGGTTGTGGGCGGATGTCTGCTGTTCTGTCATTGGGACCTCCAGGAGTCGAAGGGTCTGGGGTCTAGGGTCTGGGGGTCTAGGGTCTAGGAGTGTAGAGGAGTCCTCCAGACCCCAGACCCTAGACCCCAGACCCTCACATGATCACCCCTCCATTCACCATCACCGTCTGCCCGGTCAGGAACCGCGCGCCGTCGGACATGAGCCAGACGGCGGCGCGGGCCACGTCGTCGGGCGTCCCCCACCGCTTGAGCGGCGTCTGCTCCACCACCTGCTCGTAGTATGCCCTGTCGATGCCGGCGCCGAAGGCTGTCTCGATCCATCCGGGGGCGAGCACGTTCACGCGCACGGCCGGCGCCACCGAGCGCGCGAGTGACTTGCTGAAGCTGAGCACGCCCCCTTTCACGGCCGAGAACATCTGCGGGTTGCGCCCCTCCATCCCGAAGGTCACGTGGTCCCAGCTCATGTTGAGGATCACGCCGCCGCCCGGCTGCGACTGCATCAATTCCACCGCCGCCCACGAGGCGAGCATCGACCCGCGCAGGTCCACGCGGAGGAGCAGGTCGAGCTTCTCGACGGTCGAGAGCTCCGCGCCGGCGCCGGTGAGGATGTCCGCGCCGGCGTTGTTGACCCACGCGTCCACACGGCCGAACTCGCCGCGCGCGCGCGCGGCGAGCGCTGATAGGGCGGCGGGGCCGGCTGCCGCGAGGTCGAGTTGGTACGCGGCCGACCGGCGGCCCAGCCGCTGGATCTGCCCCGCCACGCCGCGGGCCGCCGTGTCGCTGGCCCGGTAGGTGAGCGCGACGTCGGCGCCGGCATGCGCCGCTGCCAAGGCGATCGCCTGCCCGATCCCGCTCGACGCACCGGTCACGAGCGCCACGCGGCCCGCCAGCGCGCCTTCGCGCGAGCCTCGCCCCCGTGCGCGCTGGCGATCGGTGCCCGCCCCTTCCCCCGCGCCCTCCTCGCTCCCCGACACACACGCCTCCGCTTTGACACCACTGTTCCGCCCGCCTAACATACGACCGCACCCGGGGCTCACAAGGGGAACGATCGGCGTCCCACACCATGGGACGCGGCCGGTGTGCTGGCGTGACCAGCGGGGAGCCGACTAGCCGTGCAATTGCTCATCAGTGTCGCCGATGCGCGCGAGGCGTACTCCGCCGTGGCCGGGGGTGCGGTCATCGTCGACGCCAAAGAGCCGGCCGAAGGGCCGCTCGGCGCAGTGCTGCCCGACGTCCTGCGCGAGATCGTGGACGCGGTGGCCGGTGCGTGCCCGCTCAGCGTCGCCATCGGCGACGCGCCGGCGGCCGACGGCGACTCCGGTGACGGTGTCGACGCCGGCGACGTCGTCTTCGCCCGCGCGCGCGACGCGGCCCGCGCCGGCGCGGACTACGTGAAGCTCGGCTTCGCCGGCACGCGGAGCGCCGAGCGCGCCACGCGGCTCACTGCCGCCGCCGTGCGCGGGGCGCGCGCCGCGTCTGCCGCCACGCGCGTCGTTGCCGTCGCCTACGCCGACGCCCCGGTGGTGGGGGGCGTGCCGCCCGCCGAGATCGTCGGCGTGGCCACAGCCGCCGGCGCGGCCGGCGTGCTGCTCGACACCGCCGACAAGCGCGGCGGAGGACTCTTCGACGTCATGACCGTGCAAGACGTCGCCGCCTGGGTGCGCCACGCCGAGCGCGCCGGGCTGATCCCCGCGGTCGCCGGCAAGCTCGACGACCGCGGCGTGGCCACGGCCCGCCTGCTCGGCGCTCACGTGGCCGGCGTACGCGGGGCGGCATGCCACGGCGGGCGTGACGGTCGCGTCGTCGTCGCCCGGGTACGCGCGCTGGCAGATGCCGCCGTCGGTCTCGCCGCGCTCCCGATCGACGAGTGGTTCGCTCTCGCCGCGCCTTCTCCCAGCCGATGATTAATTCTCCCCCAGACGATAGAGCCCACGACAGAGCCCGCGACTCGCAGCACCCGAGCCCCGGGTATCGCCGCGAGTACCACGGTCCCGACTCTCGAATCCCGACGCCGGTGCCGGGCGAGGACGTCGTGGTGGACCCGCCAGAGATCGACAGCGACAGCGACGACCTGGTCGGAACGTTGACGGCCGAGGAGCCGCAGCCGGACGTCGCGCTCGCCACCGACGCGGCGCTCTGGGCGGTGGTGCTCGCCGGCGGGATCGGATCGCGCTTCTGGCCGCTCAGCACGCCGGAGCGTCCGAAGCAGCT
>Ga0307416_100000548_pt1 | contig 19144 bp, 17 predicted proteins | sample DK1Cmetagenome_2_FD_203821 | JGI IMG/M metagenome (GOLD analysis project Ga0307416, IMG submission 203821) | Maize rhizosphere microbial communities from greenhouse at UC Davis, California, United States - DK15-C-3 | ecosystem: Host-associated > Plants > Roots > Rhizosphere > Soil | place...
CAGGATGGTCTGCCGCCGGGGAAGGTGTCCTCGAGCACCCACTGCGAGAACGGCTCGGTGACGACCGGCCAGGCGTCGGCCATGCCGGTGCGCTCGGCGGCCAGGGCGCGGACGTCCTCGGTGGTCGCCGGGACCATCCGGTCGACCATCGAGGAGGGGAAGCTGACGGCGGCGCGGATCCAGCCGGCCAGGTCGCCGCCGCGATGCTCGGCCAGCTCGCCGACCACCCGGCGGGTTGCCGGGCCGTTGGCCCGCAGGTTGTCGCAGGACACGACGGTGAGCGGGACCGTCCCGGCGGCGCGGCGCCTGGCCAGCGCCTCGACCAGCAGGCCGGGCAGGGACCGGGGCGCGCCCGGGTGGGCGAGGTCGTGGGCGATCTCCAGGCGCGAGGTGTCCAGGGGCCCGGACGGCCTGGCCGAGCAGTACCCGGCCTCGGTCACGGTGATGGTGACGACCTGGACGGCGGGGTCGGTGAGGCGCCGGAGCGCCGCCTCCGGGTCGCCGGCGGCCACGACCGTCTCGCGGATGGAGCCGATCAGCCGCGCCCGGTCGCCGCCGTCGCCGCGCTCGAGCAGGGTGTACAGGTGTCCCTGGCGGGCCAGGACGCGGTGCAGGTCCACCGAGCGCAGGGACACGGCGCAGATGCCGCCGGTCGCCGAGCCCGTGGCCAGGACGTCGTCACCGTAGACGGCCTGGTGGGCACGGTGGAACACCCCCGGCCCGATGTGCACGACTGAGGGACGGACGCCGGCGGTGTCGTAGGCCGGCACGGCCGCACCCCGCGCGGCCGCGGCGGCCAGCCAGGCCCGCGCGGGGTCGTCGGTCACCCGCTCTCGGCCGGTCGTCACCGCAGGGTCGGCAGGCAGGAAGGCCCGGCCGGCTCCGCCGACTTGTAGGTGAGGACGAACTCCCGGTGCCCGAGGGCCTCGCTGGCGGTCTGCCGGCCCGCCGCCGTGGCCGCGACCAGGTCCAGCAGCTCGGCGGCGACCTCGTCGATGGTGGCCTCGCCGTTGAGCACGCGCCCGGCGTCGACGTCCATGTCCTCGGGCATGCGGGCGTACGTCTCGGGGTTGGCGCACACCTTGATGACCGGGGAGATGGCCGAGCCAACCACCGAACCCCGTCCGGTGGTGAACAGGATGACGTGGGACCCACAGGCGATCAGCTCGGCGATCTCGGCGTTGTCGTTGATGTTCGGGAAGCCCCAGCGCAGGTCACCCTCGGGCACGACGTCCAGCAGGTACAGGCCGGGGGTGGGCGGCAGCTGCGCGGGTGTGACGACCCCGTGGATCGGGCCCGACCCGGACTTGGCGTAGGCGCCCAGCGACTTCTCCTCCTGCGTGGTCAGCCCCCCCTCGGCGTTGCCCGGCGAGAAGCTGCCGTGGCCCATCCGAGCGTAGTAGGCGGCGGCCTTGCCGACCCTGGCCATGATCTGCGCGCCGAGCCCTGGGGTGACGGCCCGTCCCGCCATGTGCGACTCGCACCCGATCAGCTCGCCGGTCTCCTCGAAGATGGCCGTGCCGCCCGCGGCGACGTGCCGGTCGAAGACCCTGCCGACGACCGGGTTGGCGGTGATCCCGCTGGTGCCGTCCGAGCCGCCGCAGATCGTCCCCACGACCAGCTCGGCCGCGTCCATCGGCGCGCGCGGGTGGTTCGCGAGCTCGGCGACGGCCGCCTCGATCCAGGCCCGGCCCGCCTCCACGGTCGCCCTGGTCCCGCCCTTCCGCTGGATGACCAGGGTGGTCACGGGCCGGCCGCTGGCGGCCACGGTGGCCGCGAGCCGCTCGCGGTCCAGCCCCTCGCAGCCGAGCGAGACGAGCACGGCCGCGCCCACGTTGGGGTGGGTGCACAGCCGTTCGAGCATGTGGTGGGCATAGGCGCTGGGGTAGCAGCCGCCGAACCCGATGACGTGCGCGTCGTCGGGGAAGGGGGCGGCGATCGCGTCGGCGACGAGATGGGCGCACTCGACCGTGTACACGACCGCGACGAGGTTGCGGATGCCCTTGCGGCCGTCGGTCCTCAGATAGCCGAGGATCCCGGTGCGGTCGCGGTCGGGGAGGTCATGCATGGCCGTCGCCGCCTCGGTGGTCGAATGTGCGGATGTAGTCGCTGGCGAGGTTGTGGGTGTGCACCCAGGCGCCGGCGGCGATGGGCCGGGTGGCCGAGCCGATCGGCATGCCGAGGCGGACGATCTTCTGCTCCGCCTCGATGTCCCTGGCGGCGACCTTGTGGCCCAGCTCGACGGGCTCGGTGACGCGCAGGTCGCGGCCGTCGGCGTGCACGACGTCGCCCGGCCGCAGCGGCCCGGTGGCGATGTAGACGTTGTCCCCCTCGGCCAGGCGCAGCAGGCGCGCCGCCCCGCTCACCGGTCCACCCCCGGGTTGGTGCCCGGGTCGATGTCGACGATCGCCTTCACCAGGTCGCCGGTGCCGACCGCCAGCTCGGGCAGGTCGTCGCTGACGGCGGCCAGCGACGACCGCCGGCCGATCCACGGGAGCGCGTCGAGCGCCGCCCCGGCGACCCGGTCCAGCACCGTCTCCCACTCCGACGCGAGCGCGTTACGGGAGGCGCGCACGTCCAGCTCGCGCCGGTGGAACAGCGGGTTGTCGAAGGTGATCGGCCCGGTGGTGTGGCCGACCAGGATGAGCTTGCCGCCCGCGCCGACCAGCTCGAAGGCGGCCTCCATGGAGGCTTTCGAGCCGGTGGCGTCGAACACGAGCGTCGGCAGCTCGCCGTCGAGGTGCTCGCGGAGGGTGTCGTGCAGGTCGGGCCCGGCGGCCACGGCAGCCAGCCCCATGGTGCGCTCGGCGAACGCCAGCCTTCCCGGTGACAGGTCGCTGACCACCACCCGGTCGACCGCGTCCCGTAGGCACTGGGCGACGGCCAGGCCGATCGGGCCGGTCCCGACGACCAGCACGGTATCCCAGGGCACTGGCCCGGCCCGCTCGACAGCGTGCATGCCGATCCCCAGGGTCTCAACCAGGGCGAGCTGGTCCAGCGACAGGCCGGGCCGGGGGTACAGCGCCGAGACCGGGACGACGAGACGCTCGCGCATCCCGCCGTCGACGGTCACCCCGAGCACGTCGATGCGCTCGCAGCAGTTCGCCTGCCCCCTGGCGCAGGCCGTGCAGGCGCCGCAGGAAAGGTAGGGCATCACGGCACAGGTGTCGCCGACGCAGACGGCGCCAGACCCGTTGGCCGGCCCGCCCGCGGTGCCGGGACCGAGCTCGAGCACCTCGACCGCGAGCTCGTGCCCGAGGACCCTCGGATAGGCGAGAAAGTTCTGGGTGCTGGCGTACGCATGGAAGTCGGTGCCGCAGATCCCCACCCGCCGGACCGCGACGAGCGCCTCGCCGGCCATGGGATCCGGCGGCTCGGGAAGCTCGATCTGCTCGAGCCGGCCGGGCTCCAGCAACATGGCTGCCTGCATGGTCCTCACGCTCCGGGGTGCACTCCCGCTCGACGCCGGTCGGGACGATGTGCGGGAGCCTCGGGCTGTCGTGGTGGGTCGAGGCCCGAGGCTCCCGGCTGCCGGCCGCCGCTACTGGAACTGCAGGAACTGGGCGGCGTTGTCCTTGGTGACGAGCTCGGTGCCGGTGTCGATGAACGGCTCGACCGGCTGGCCGTTGACCGCATTCATCGCCGCCTCGACGCCGAGGCGGGCCATCTTCCCCGGGAACTGGGCGATGGTGGCCTGCATGTCGCCGGCCTGGATCGCCTTGGCGGCGTCGGGCAGCCCGTCGTAGCCGACGATCATGAGCGTCTTGCCCTTGTCCTTGGCGACCTTGGCGGCGGCGATGGCCGGGTCGTCGCAGGCCGAGTAGATCGCGGTGAGGTTGGGGTTCCTGGTCAGCAGGTCCTCGGCGACGGTGGCGCCCTGGGCGGCGTCGCACTTGGTCTCGGCGCCGCCGATGATGACCTTCACGCCGGTGCCCTCGAGAGCCTTCTTCACCCCGTCGATTCGCGCGTCGAGCGCCGGCACGCCGCGGACGCCTTCCATGAGGCCGATGCTGTCGCCGGACTTCAGGACACCCTTGAGGTACTCGCCGGCCTGCTCGCCGCCCTTGACGTTGTCGGTGGCGGCGACAGCGGTCTTCTCCTTGAACGCGTCCAGGTTGTTGTCGGCCAGGACGACCTTGACCCCCTGCTTGGCGGCCGCCTGCATGGCGGGGATGACCTCGGGGCCCATCGGGGTGATCACCAGCGCCTTGAACTGCTTGGTGACCGCGTCCTCGATCTGGGCAGTCTGGCAGGCGACGTCGCTGGGCGTCTTGCAGGAGAAGTAGGACACCTCGACGCCGGGCGTCTCGGCGTCGAACGCCTTGGCGGCGTCGTCCATGGCGGTGAAGAACGACACCGGGAACTTGGTGAGCATGGCCACCTTGACCGGTTCGGATGAACCGGCCTGCGACCCGCCGGAGGCGTTGTCGTCGCCACCGCATCCGGCCACGAAGCCGGCGATCAGGGCGACTGCCGCCAGCAGCGCCAGGCGAGTTCTCATGCTGTGCTCCTTTGCGTCGCCGAGCGGGCCTTCCGTCTCGGACGGGGACAGGACATCGGGGTGCCGCTACGCCGGCCGGCCGCCCGGGGCGCCGACGATCCAGGACACCAGCAGCTCGGAGTTGGTCTCGGTCGGCGCGGCCTCGCCCACCTTCCGGCCGCGGCGCAGGACGAGGGCGCGGTCGGCGACCGCCATGACGTGGTCCATGCTGTGGGAGATGAGGATCACGGCGACGCCGTCGTCACGGAGACGCCTGATCAGGTCGAGGACCCGCGCCGACTCGCGCAGGCCGAGGGCGGCGGTGGGCTCGTCGAGGATGACGAGCTTGGAGGAGAAGGCGACCGCGCGCGCCACCGCGACGGCCTGGCGCTGCCCTCCCGACATCAGCGCGACCGGGGCGTCGAAGGCCGGCAGGGTCACCTGGAGGCGCTCCAGCAGCTCTCGGGTGCGTGTGGTCATGGTCCGGTGGCGGAGGATGCGCAGCCCTCGCGGCAGCCACGTTGGCCGTGCGACCTCCCGGCCGGCGAAGAAGTTGGCGGTCGGGCTCAGGTTGTCGAACAGGGCGAGGTCCTGGTAGACGGTCTCGATCCCGAGCTCGCGGGCGTGGGAGGGGGAGGCGCTTCCCAGCGGCACCCCGTCCAGCTCCATGGAGCCCTGGTCCAGGCGGTGCACGCCGCTGATGCACTTGACCAGCGTGGACTTGCCGGCCCCGTTGTCGCCGAGGAGCGCGAGGACCTCGCCGGCGTCGACGTGGAGGTCGACGCCGTCGAGCGCGACCACCGCGCCGAAGCGCTTGCTGGCCCCGGTGACGGCGAGCATCAGCCGCTCACCGCCTGGATGCTGCGGAAGCGGCGCTCCAGATGGGCGCGCACCACGTCGAGCTCGACGGCGGCCACGAGGATGGCGCCGGTCGCGATGTACTGCCAGTTGGGTCGATGCCGAGCAGGTTGAGCCCGTTGCGCATGACCGCGATGATCAGCGCGCCGGTGATGGCGTTGCCGACGCCCCCGCGGCCGCCGAGGAAGCTCGCCCCGCCGATGATGACCGCCGCGATCGCGTCCAGCTCGGCCAGCGCGCCGGAGGTCGGCGAGCCGGCGTTGCCCTTGCCGACCATGAGCAGCGCCGCCGTCCCCGCGGCGAGGCCGCTGAGGACATAGACCGAGATCAGCACCGACTGCACGGGGATGCCGGTGCGCACGGCGGCCTCGGGGCTGCCGCCGACCGCGTACACCCAGCGGCCCCACACGAGCCAGCGCAGCATGACCATGACCAGCAGGGCCACGCCGACGACGACCAGCGTCGCGACCGGGAACCAGCCGAAGTCGCCGGCGCCGGGGATCCACGACAGCCGGCCGGAGCCGATCGTGTCGACGATGCCGGCGGCGCCCTGGATCGTCTGGCTGTGGGAGAGGTAGAGGGCCAGGCCGCTGGCGACGCTGAGCATGGCCAGGGTGGCGATGAACGGGTGGGGAAGCCGTCCCTTGACGTACAGGAGGCCGTTCACGATCCCGACCGCCAGCCCGGTCGCGAGCATGGCCGCGACCGAGAGGGCGGCCGAGCGGTGGTCACGCCAGACCATCGACCCGACGACCGCGCTGAGCGAGAGGGTCGCGCCCACCGACAGGTCGATGCCGCGGGTCAGGATCACCAGCAGCTGGCCGAGGGCCAGGATCGAGATGACGGCCGACTGCTTCATCACGTTGCCGGCGTTCCCCAGCGTCAGGAAGACGTCGGAGAGCAGGCTCAGCACGGCGATTAGGAGCACCAGGATCACCACCGGCCCGGCCTGGAGCGCCCGGATGGTGACCTTGAGCGCGCGGCCGGCCGACCCCGCCACCGGGGCGGGCGGCGGGCTGCCCGCGGTCCTGGTGACCGCCGTGCCGGCGGCGTCTGGCGGCTCGCCGGGCCGCACGCCGAGCTCTCGCACTGGCATCTCCTCGTTCGGTCCGGGCCGGGCCGGCGCAACTGCAAGGAAGGTAAGCTAGGTCAAGGCTGTAGTCAATATCATCTTTCCTATATGATCTATGGGAGTGCGGCTGCTGGTATCGTCGTGCAATGGACCTGACGAGACGGGCGTGACCTAGGTGGACCACACGCAGATCGACGACCTGATCCGGTCGAGCGACGCCGGCCGGCGCCTCGCCCACCGGCGGCCGCTCACCAACGACGTGTACGAGGTCGTCGTGGACATGCTGATGAACCACGCCCTCGGCCCCGGTGACCGGATCAACATCGACAGCCTCGCCCGCAGCCTCGGCGTCTCCCCCACCCCCGTGCGCGAGGCCCTGGCCCGGGTCGAGTCCGAGGGCCTGATCATCAAGGCGCCGCAGCGTGGCTACACCGTCGCCCCGCTCATCACCCTCGACCAGCTCCGTGAGCTGATTGAGCTGCGGCTGCTCATCGAGCCGGCAACCGCCGCCGCGGCCGCCAAGCTGGCCACCGCCCAGCAGGCCGGCGAGCTGCGGTCGTTCGCCCGCACCGGCGGCGCCGGAGGCAACGACCTCGCCGCCAACCGGCTCGACATGCTGTATGACGCCAAGTTCCACGACATGATCGCCGAGTTCGCCGGCAACCAGCTGATCCGCGAGACCCTGGCCCGGCTGCGCAGCCACCTGCACATGTACCGGCTCTACCACCACGCCGGGCACGCGGCCGCGACCAAGCCGGAGCACCTGGCGATCGCCCGGGCGATCAGGGACCGTGACCCGGAGACGGCCAGCACCGCCATGGTGACGCACCTGGGGACCGCCTTGGACCGGCTGAACGCGGTCTTCGCCGGGGACGCGCGGGACGCCAAGGGCGGGGGCGCGACCACCAGGCAGGGCTGATGCCCGAGGTCGCGCCGGCCGCGGTCGACGCCCACCAGCATGTCTGGGACCCGGCGCGGGCGGACTACCCGTGGATGACCCCGGCGCTGGACCGCCTGCGCCGGCCGTTCGACCACGACGACGTCGTGGCCGAGCAGGCCGAGGTGGGCGTCGGCGCGACCGTGCTGGTCCAGGCGGCGGACAACCTCGACGACACCGCCAACATGCTCTGGGTCGCCCGGGCCCACTCCCAGGTCGCCGGCGTGGTCGCCTGGGTCCCCTTGGACGACTCCGCGGCGGCACGACTGCTGGACGGCTGGCAGCGGGCTGCCGAGCCCGTCGTCGGCGTGCGGCACCTGGTGCACCGCGAGGCCGACCCGGACTGGCTGCTGCGTCCCGAGGTCCAGGACGGGCTCGCCGTGCTGGCCGAGCGGGGCCTCACCTTCGACGTCTGCGCCGAGACTGCGCCCCTGCTGCGGCACGTCCCCACCCTCGCCGAGCGCTACCCGGCGCTCAGCCTGGTGGTGGACCACATCGGCAAGCCCCCGATTCGGGCCCGCGGCTGGCAGCCCTGGGCCGACCTGCTGACCGCGGCCGCCGAGGCCCCGAACGTGACCGCCAAGGTCTCCGGCCTCAACACCGCCGCCGACCCTGCGCGATGGTCCTCGGCCGACTTCCAGCCCTACGTGGACCACGCCCTCGAGGTCTTCGGACCGCACCGGCTCATGTACGGCGGCGACTGGCCGTTCGCCTTGCTGGCCGCCGGCTCCTACAGCCAGATCTGGGCCGGCATCCGCGGGTGCCTGGACATGCTGGACCCGGAGGCGCTCCGGGCCGTGCTCGGCGGCACCGCCAGGCGCGTGTACGGGCTGCCGGCTTGCGACAGCGGCGGCTAGCACAGCGCTTCCCTCGCCAGGAACGCCGTATCTTGGTGTTGTGGGCGATGACATCTGGGCCAGGTTGGCTGACCAGTTTGCCGATGGGGCGTATGCCTCAGTGAAGGGGCTCGTGCGCACCTATGTGTTGCACCAGCAGCTGCTTGCGCATCTGCCGCCGCCTCCAGCGCCTGTGCTCGATGTCGGCGGCGGTGCGGGTCATCAGTCGTTCCCGCTGGCCCAAGGCGGGTACGAGGTGACGTTGCTTGACCCGTCGGCGGCGATGCTGGGCAAGGCGCAAGAGCGACTCCAGCGGCTGGCTGCTGAGGCCCAGCGACGGGTGACGCTGTTGCAGGCCGACGGCGCGAACGCCGACGAGGCGGTGGATGGCCGACGCTTCGCGGCCGTGTTGTGCCATGGCGTGCTCGGGTACCTCGAGCAGCCCGAGCCGGTGGTCAACCAGCTGTGCCAGTGCGCTGCTGCCGGTGGCATCGTCTCGATCATGACGGGCAACGCCAGGGCCATGGCGGTGCGCCCCGCCTTGGAACGGCGGTGGGAGGACGCACTGGCGTCGTTCGACGCCAGAACCGAGATCGGGGTGCTGGGAGTGCCGGGCCGAGCCGACACGGTGGAGGAGCTCAGCGAGCTCCTGCGCAGCCGCGGCGTGGAGCCACTGCGCTGGTACGGGGTATGGCTGTTTGTCGACTGGCTCGAGTTCAGTGGAGCCGAGCTAGACCCCAGCGATGCAACGCAGGTTGCGGCGACGGCCGCAGTCGAGCTCGAAGCAAGCCGACGAGACCCCTACCGCCAACTCAGCCGCGTCGTTCATCTCGTGGGACGCAAGCGTCCGAGCTAACGGGCCGACCGCTCGTTGGGTGCAGCCGGGCATGTCCCGGTGGTGAGAACTGACCAGGCGTCCGGCTCGTACGGGCCTGACGGCCTAGGCGTCGCGGAGGCTGCGTCGCGTCTGTGCATAGCGGGTGGTCTCGACGACAATCAGGGCGGCCAGGATCAGCACCAGGCCGGCCAGCCCGACCAGCGCTGGGAGGACGGCGGCGGCCGGCAGGGCGGCCAGGAGCACGCACATCGCCACCAGCCGTGGCAAGCTCAGCAGGTTGTGCAGGCGGCGCTTGAACAGCAGCTGCCCGGCGAGGTACAGCGCCACGCCGCCGAACAGTGCGAGCGCGTAGAAGACACCCAGCGGCTCGCGCTCACCGGCGTGGGCCACCACGCCCTCGACACCCAGGGCGGCGAGCACGATGCCGGCGACGATCGGGAAGTGCCCATAGGTGTAGGCCTCCACGGCCAGTGTGGCTCTGGCTTGGCCGTGGGCCTCCAGCAGTCGGTGCTCGGCCGCCAGCGACACCATGTCGAAGTACAGCCACCACAGGCCGACAGCGGCGGCCACCCCGAGGATGGCCGCGACCAGCAGCGGCATGCTGATGGGCTTGGCGGCGGCGCCGACCCCGATGGCGACGACCGACTCGCCGATGGCCAGGATGATGAACAGGCCGTGTCGTTCGCTCCAGTGGGCCGCGCTGTGGACCCGCCAGTTGCCGTGCCTGGAGGTGAGATAGATGGGGACCCAGTCGACCAGCAGGGCAGCGGCGAACAGCAGCGTCTGGGTCCAGCCGCCGAGCAGCGCCCCGGCGATCAGCAAGGCTCCGCCGGCCAGCGTGGGCAGCCAGGAGATCGCGACCTGCCGGCGCAGCCCAGGGTCACCGGTGGCGGCAACGGAGTAGACCGTGAGGTGCAGGAAGCGGACCAGCAGGAACGCGCCCACCAGGACCAGCGGCCCGTTCAGGCCGCCGGGCGCGTCCTGCCAGGCCTCGGGAATGGTCAGGGCGACCACGAACATCGCCGCCATCGCGACGGCCATGGCCGCCCGGAGAAGCCCCTCGTCAGCCCGCGCCTGGTTGCCGAGCCAGGTGTAGGCCGACCAGGTCCACCACAGCAGGGCGAGCAGCAGCAGCCCCTGGAGCACGCCGTGGGCGCTGTGCGCGTGCCCCATGTAGCCGGTGACCTGTGTCAGCGCAAAGACGTAGACCAGGTCGAAAAGCAGCTCAAAGGTTGTCGCCCGGTGGTCCTCACCTGTGGGACGAACCCCTCCCAGGAGTCTGCCGAGTCGCGGCACCTGGCGCTGCTCAACCACGCCTGCCCCTCCTTCCCATGGTCCCCTCTCAGCATAGGGCCTGGCCGCCACGGCCTTCAGGGCGCCGGCTCGGAACTGCTACAGCCCGCGGTCGCGATGCCGCCGAGAGAACGGCATCCTCGATGAGATGAATGACAGCAGCAGGTCTTCGCCGACTAGCGCCTTCCTCGAATCCGACCGGGCAGGAGAGGTGGAACCGTGTCACCAGAGCTGACGAACTGGGCGGGCAATCTCACCTACAGCGCCGATTCCGTCCACTACCCCACTTCGGTTGTTGAGGTGCAGGAACTGGTCACCCGACTGCCGCGGGTCAAAGCCCTCGGGACCCGTCACTCGTTCACCACGATCGCGGATTCGCCGGGCGGTGCGCTCATCTCGCTGTCCGAGCTGGCGCCGGAGGTCACCATCGATGCCGACGCGATGACGGTGTCGGTGACCGGTGGAACTCGCTACGGGGTCCTGGCTGCCGAGCTGCAGTCGCAAGGCTACGCACTGCACAATACGGGCTCCCTGCCACACATCTCGGTGGCCGGTGCGACCGCGACCGGCACGCACGGCTCCGGCGACCGCAACGGCATCCTGTCGACTGCGGTGTCGGCCGTCGAGCTCGTGAAGGCCGACGGCGCGTTGGTGACGGTGGACCGGTCGAACCCCGATCTGAAAGCGCTCGCGGTCGGCCTCGGTGCGTTCGGCGTCATCACCCGATTGGTGCTCGACGTTCAGCCCACCTATCTGGTCCGCCAGGACGTCTACCGCAACGCCCCCTGGGACACCGTGCTGAAGGCGTTCGATGAGGTGATGGCCAGCGCCTACAGCGTGAGCCTCCTGGATGATCTGGGCAGCCCGGTGGTTCGCGAGCTCTGGCAGAAGACCCGGGTCGAGTCGGTCGCGGACGGCCATCAGGAGCCGGAGCCTGTGCCGGAGACGTTGCACGGCGGCACGTGGTACGACGACGCTGAGCAGCCGGCCGACCACAGCCTCAACGTGCGCGCCGGCATTCCTGGTCCATGGTCTGAACGGTTGCCGCACTTTCGTCTGGATGCTCCGCCGTCGGCCGGCGGCGACGAGCTGCAGACCGAATACTTCGTCGATCGGCGGCACGCCGTCGACGCCTTGCGGACGCTCCGCTCCCTCGGTGACCGCATCTCGCCGCAGCTGCACGCCGCCGAGATCCGTTCCGCCGCCGCCGACGACCTGTGGCTCAGCCCTGCCTACGAGCGCGACAGCCTGTGCATCGGCTTCACCTGGCGCAAGCATCCAACCGAGGTCATGGCCCTGCTGCCCGACATCGAGGCCGCGCTCGAGCCCTACGAGCCACGACCACACTGGGGAAAGCTCTTCAGCTTCAAACGTGAAGACCTGGCGCGGCGCTTCCCCCGACTGCCAGACTTCCTCGAGTTGACGAGGACGTACGACCCAACGGGCAAGTTCTCGAATGCCTTCATCGACTCGCCGAGCGCTTGAGCTGCGGGCCCACTGACCCACCGGTCAGTACAGACGCAAGCGGAACGGTTGTGGTGTTTCCACCGGACCGGGTCAACTCCACTTCACACGGTGGCGCTCGTGTCGGTTGTGGTAGACCTCGGCTGCACTTGCTCCGCCGCCAGGAACGGCAATGCCTGGTGCTGCAGCGCAGGGCGACCAGCAGTGGACAACAGCTGAACGCCGGATCAGATGGGGTACGCGGTCCTCGAGGAGGGCAGATGCTGATCGAGCACCAAGGCCGGCGCCCGCAGGTCGCGGCCTCGGCCTATGTCGCCCCAAACGCCGTCGTCGCCGGTGACGTGGTTCTTGGGGAGGACTGCCGCATCCTGTTCGGGGCCGTGGTGACCGCCGAGGCGGGCGGCACCGTCGAGCTGGGGGAGCGGGTCATCGTCATGGAGCAGGCGGTGGTCCGCGGCCGCGCCGGCCACCCGGCTGTCGTCGGCCGCCACGTCGTGGTGGGACCGCACGCCCACATCAACGGGGCCGTGATCGGCGACGGCGCCTTCATCGCCACCGGCGCCTCGGTCTTCCCGGGTGCTCGTATCGGCACCGGCGCCGAGGTCCGCATCAACGGGGTCGTCCACGTCAACAGCGTCCTGCCCGAGGAGGCAACGGTCCCCATCGGCTGGGTCGCGGTCGGGGACCCAGCCCGTATCCTGCCCCCCTCCGACCACGCGGGGATCTCGGCGGTGCAACAGACCCTCGACTTCGTCGGCACCGTCTACGGCGTCCAGCAGGGGCCGCCAGCCGAGGAGCTGGCGGAGATCACCCGCCGCTACGCCGACCTGTTCGGACGCCACCGCGACGACCGGGTCGTCGGCTAGATCAACTGTCCTGGCCGGAATGGCGTCGGCCTAGCGGCGCTCCAGGATGCCGCGGACGAAGGCCGCCTGGCCGGCGTGCTGGAGGCCGTCGGCGATCACACTGACCAACCGCACGCCCAACGTGACCGGCGGATCCCAGGAGTGGTCCACAATGCGGGCGAGATCGGCGTCCTCGAGCTGGCTCACGTACCGGGTCGTCTGCTCGTGGACGGCCTCCTGGTAGCCGACCAGCAGCTCGCCAGAGTCCACCTGTACGGCCGCGACGTCGTCGGCCTGGTGCCCGTAGCCGGTGGCCCGGAGGTCGAACGGCAGCCCGAACCGCTCGACCCAGGCCTGCGACGTCCAGACCTGCTCGGCGTGAGCGGCGTCGGCGAGGTGGTCGTCTTGGATGCGGGTCAGGTGCCACACCAACCAGGCGATGGAGTTGGCCTCGGGGGCGACCCGGAGCGACAGCAGCTCGGGCGTGAGGCCGTCGACAACTCGGTGGACGATTCCGCGGATTCTGCCAAAGGCATCGACAAGCAACTCGGCGCTGGTCATCGGCGGCTCCCGTGCGTTGCAGGCCGCGTTCCCTCAGAGGGAGCGGCGGATCGGGTCTCACTACGTCGGACACACCGCGGCGCTCAAGCGCGCTGACGTTCATCCCGCTGCCGGGCCAGCTCCGCAACCGCGCTCGGGAGGGTCGTCTCGAAGTCGATCAGCTTCGCCCAGGTCGGGGTCACGACGATCCGGACCATGCCGTCATAGAGCGAGCGGACCTCGGCCTCCCACTCGACCCGTTGCTCGGGCGTCATCGTGTAGGTGCCGTTCATCTCGAGGAACTCGTCCGGGATGCCCTCGACGACGTCCAGCTCGGCCCGACCGCGGATGAGCAGGATGCGCGGCGGGTGCACCTCGGTGTCGATGGTCAGGGCGACCGCCGGGTTGTGGCGCAGAGCCGGGACCTTCGCGGCGTTCTTCGCGGTGCACATGACGATCGCCGATCCATTCCATGTGAACCCGATCGGGATCGACCGCGGCGTGCCGTCCTTGGCGACGTAGGCCAGGCGGGTCAGGTCGCGGGCCAACAGTTCCTGGCTGATCGGTCGGTTCAGGACCTCGGTGATCTCGCTCGGCTGCACGGTCGCACGCTCCTTGCAACTGTCGTTCATCAGTACCGCAGTGTGGCGGCAGCATCCCACTCTTGACGGGAACGCACCCATCCCCCACTCTTGGACGGGCTAACTTGGAACGGTCCAAATGCCTGGCAGCACCAGAGGGGAAGGGCGATGGCGCGGACGGAGATGTTGATCGGCGGGCAGTGGCGGCCTGCCTCGGGCTCGGGGCAAAGCGAGGACGTGACCTCGCCGTATGACGGCTCGGTGGTGGGCACCGTGCCGGTGGCCGGCGCCGACGACGTCGAGGCGGCGCTGCGCGCTGCCGAGCACGGTGCCCGGACCTGGCGCCACACGCCGGCGCACGAGCGGATGCGGATCCTCCTGCGGGCGGCCGAGCTGGCCGACGAGCGTGCGGCCGAGATCGCCAGGTCGATCAGCGCCGAGACGGGCAAGACCATCACTGAGGCCACCACCGAGGCCAGCCGCTCGGGCGAGCTGATCCGGCTGGCCGCCTTCGAGGGCACCCAGCTGTACGGCGACAGCCTGCCGCTGGACGCCAACCGCGGCACCGGCCAGGACAAGATCGGCTTCACCCTCCGCCAGCCATGCGGGATCGTGGTCGCCATCACCCCGTTCAACTACCCGGCCCTGCTGGTGCTGCACAAGCTCGCCCCCGCCCTGGCCGCCGGCAACGCCGTCGTGCTCAAGCCGGCCCGCACGACCCCGCTGACCGCGCTGGAGCTGGCCGCCTGCTTTGTCGACGCGGGCCTGCCCTCGGGGGTGCTGTCGATCCTCACCGGGCCGGGCGGCGCCCTGGGCGACGCGCTGGTCAGCGACCCGCGGGTGCGCAAGATCTCCTTCACCGGGTCGACCGCCACCGGCGAGCGCATCACCCGCATGGCCGGGGTCAAGAAGCTGTCGCTGGAGCTGGGCGCCTCCTGCCCGGTGATCGTGCTGCCCGACGCCGACCTGGAGCAGGCCGCCAGCGCGGTGGCCGCCGGCGGCTACGTCAACGCCGGACAGGTCTGCATCTCGGTGCAGCGGGTCATCACCCATCCTCGGGTGAACGCCGACTTCCTTGACGCGCTGGTACCCAAGGTCGAGGCCATCCGGACCGGCGACCCGTCCTCCCCCGACACCACCATGGGTTCGTTGATCACCACGGCTGAGGCTGAGCGGGTCCAGCAGGCTATCGCCGACGTCGCCGCGAGCGGGGCGCGGGTGCTGACGGGCGGCCAGCGCGACGGCGCCACGGTGGCGCCGACGGTGGTGGCCGACGTCGATCCGGCCTCGCCGTTCAGCCAGAACGAGCTGTTCGGCCCGGCCGTCGCGGTCAGCACGGCCGAGGACTGGGAGACGGCCATCGCCCAGGCCAACAGCACCGGCTACGGCCTGGCCGCCGGCGTCTTCACCGGGGATCTGGCCGGCGTGGTCCAGGCCATGCGCGAGATCGACGCTGGCAGCATCCACATCAACTGGACCCCGCTGTGGCGCGCCGACCTCATGCCGTATGGCGGCCTCAAGGGCAGCGGCATCGGCAAGGAAGGACCACGCGCCGCCGTCGCCGAGATGACCGAGTCCAAGACGATCGTGCTCCACGGACGGCCCTGGTAGTTACGGCCGACCCCGACCAGCAGCGCCGCAGGAGGCCGACGCCATGCCAACCGACACCGTGCGACTGACCGTCGCCCAGGCCATCGTGACCTTTCTCTCCAGGCAGTACTCGGTCGCCGACGGGCAGCGCCGGCGGCTCATCCCGGCCGCCCTCGGGATCTTCGGCCACGGCAACGTGGCCGGCCTCGGGCAGGCGCTGGACCAGCTCAGCGACGCCCTCCCCTTCATCCAGGGCCGCAACGAGCAGGCGCTGGTGCATGTGGCCACCGCCTATGCCAAGGCATCGCGGCGGCACGCCACCCTGGCCGTGACCGCCTCCATCGGCCCGGGCGCGCTCAACATGGCCACCGGCGCCGGGCTGGCCACCGTCAACCGCCTCCCAGTCCTGCTCCTGCCGGGCGACGCCTACGCGACCCGCCGCCAGGGCCCGGTCCTCCAGCAGCTCCAGCACCCGACCGAGGCCGACACGAGCGTCAACGACGCCTTCCGGCCCCTGGCCCGCTTCTTCGACCGCATCACCCGCCCCGAGCAGCTCCTGACCGCCCTGCCGCAGGCCATGCGGGTGCTCACCGACCCGGTCGACACCGGCGCCGTCGTCCTCGCCCTCCCCCAGGACATCCAGTCGCACGCCTACGACTACCCGGCCGAGCTGTTCGCCGAGCGGGACTGGACGATCCGGCGCTCACCTCCCGACCCTGACGAGGTCGAGACGGTGGCGCGGCTGCTCGCCAAGGCCGAGCGGCCGCTCATCGTCGCCGGTGGCGGGGTCGTCTACTCCGGGGCCACCCCGGAGCTGGAGGCGCTGGCCGCCTCGGCCGGGATCCCGGTGGCCGAGACCTTCGCCGGCAAGGGCGCGGTCCAGCAACGCGCGTGGTGGCAGCTTGGCGGCATCGGCCTGGAGGGCACGCCGGCCACCAACGACCTGGCCCGCGAGGCCGACCTGGTCCTGACCGTCGGCTCGCGCCTGACCGACTTCACGACCGCCTCCCAGTCGCTGTTCCAGCATCCCCACGTCCGTTTCGCCAGCATCAACGTCAACGCCTACGACGCGGGGCGGCTGGGCGCCACCGGGATCGTGGCCGACGCCAAACGCGCCCTGGCCGTCCTGGCCGAGGCCGTCCAGCGCGCCGGCACCAGCAGCCCCGCCGACTGGCAGGAGCGGGTCCGGGTCCGCAACCGCCAGTGGCAGGCCGACCGGGCGGCTGCCATCGACCCGGACACGCCCTTCGACCTCTCGGCCTTGGAGCCCGACTCCGACGTCGTCCCCGGCACCGGCGCCGTGCTCACCCAGGGCCAGATCATCGGGTTGCTGCAGGAGCACGCCCGGGCTGGCGACGTCATCATCGCCGCCGCCGGCGGCCCGCCCGGCGACCTCCAGAAGGTCTGGGACGCCACCGAGGGCCGCTTCACCCACCTGGAGTTCGGGTTCTCCTGCATGGGCTATGAGCTGCCGGCCGCCATCGGGGTGCGCCTGGCCGAACCCGACCCCGCCAGGCGGGTCGTCTCGTTCCTGGGCGACGGCACCTTCCTGATGGCTCCCACCGAACTGGTCACCGCCGCCCAGGAGGGCCTTGCGGTCACCGTCGTGATCACCGAGAACCGTGGCTACCAGGTCATCCACCGCCTGCAGATGCTGCGCAGCGGCCGCGAGTTCGGCAACGAGTTCCGCTACCGCGACGGCAGCCTCGACCTGACCGGCCGGGAGTCGGGCGCCGGCGCCAAGCCGCTGCGCCTTGAGGGCGACTACCTCGACGTTGACCTGGTGAAGGTGGCCGAGGGCCTCGGCGCCCGCGCCGTCCGGGCGACCACCGCCGACGAGGTGCGGGAGGCCCTGGCCAGCACCCGAGACCACAGCGGTCCGGTGGTGATCGTGGTCCCCGCGATCCCCCACGCCGACCTGCCCGGCGCCGGCGTGTGGTGGGACGTCGCCCCCGCCGAAGTCGCCGAGCAGGAGGCGGTGGCCCGGCTCCGGGCCGAGTACGAGAACGGCCTGGCTACCCAGCGGTGGCACGGATGAGCACCGCCGACACCAGCGTCCCGACCGGGCCGTCCCCGCTGGACCGGGGCCGGCTGCGGGCGCGGCTGGCCGCTGGCGAGGCGACCCTGGGCACCTTCGTCGGGGCGGCCTCGCCGGTCACCGCCGAGGCCTGCGCCGCCGCCGGGGTCGAGTGGCTGGTGCTGGACCTGGAGCACGGGTCGGGCGGCGAGGAGCAGGTCCGCGAGGTGATCCCGGCCGCCGGCGCCTACGGCGTCCCGACCGTGGTCCGGGTCGAGTCCGGCGCCCGCATCCGCATTGGCCGCGTCCTCGACCTGGGCGCCGCTGGGGTGATGCTGCCCCGCATGGACACCGCCGAGGAGGTCCACGAGGCCATCCGGCACCTGCGCTACCCGCCCCACGGCGACCGCGGCGTGGCCACCTACAACCGGGCCTGCCGCTTCGGCCTCGACCCCGGCGCCCTCGAGCGCGCCCACCACGAGGTCCTCGGCGTGGTCCAGATCGAGTCGGCGTCCGCTGTCGAGCAGGCTGAGCAGATCGCCGCTGTTGACGGCGTCGACGTGCTGTTCGTCGGCCCTCAGGACCTCAGCCACAACCTCGGCGTGCCCTTTCAATTGGACTCCCCCACCTACCTGGCGGCGCTCCAGCGGGTCCGCGGCGCCGCCGAGCGGCACGGCAAGTCCTGCGGGCTGCTGGTCGGCGACGGCGCCGCCGCGGCCGCCCGCCACGCCGAAGGCTGGAGGTTCGTGGCCATCGGTTCCGACGCCACCCTGCTGGCCGCCGCCGTCGCCGCCGAGCTCGCGCGGGCGCGACCCTCCACCCCTGACACACGGGGAGGTCAGACATGACCAGCACCACCACCAGTCACGGCCCCCCCAGCAGCGCCACCGGCGACATCGGTGTGGGGCTGGTCAGTGTGGGTTGGATGGGCAAGCTGCACAGCCGGGCCTACCAGGCGCTGCCCTGGGTGTACCCGGAGCTCGGGTTGCGGCCCCGGCTGGTCCATGCCGCCGATACCGCCGCTGACCGGGTCGCTTACGCCACCGAGGTGCTCGGCTATGCCCGTGGCAGCAGCGACTACCGCCAGGTCCTGGCCGATCCTGAGGTGGAGGTGGTGTCGATCTGTGCCCCGAACCTGTTGCACCGCGAGCTCGGGGTGGCCGCTGCCGAGGCCGGCAAGCACTTGTGGATCGAGAAGCCGGTGGGGCGGGGAGTGCAGGAGACGGCCCAGGTCGCGGCGGCTGCCCGGGCCGCCGGGGTCCTCACCTCGATCGGCTTCAACTATCGCCATGTCCCGGCGGTCGAGCACGTCCGTGAGCTGGTCGCCTCAGGTGCCCTTGGTCGTATCACCAATGTCCGGGGGGTGTTTTTCACCGGCTATGCCGCCGAGCCCAAGGGGGCGTTGTCGTGGCGGTTCAAGCGGGAGCTGGCCGGCAGCGGCGCCCTTGGTGACCTGCTCAGCCATGTGGTCGACACCATGCACTACCTTGTCGGCCCGATCGTGCAGGTCACCGCCCTGACCAGCATGGTGTACGGGCAGCGGCCGATCCTGCCGATGGGTTCGGCCACCCATTTCGCGGTGCTCGAGGACGGCGAGCTGGGCCCGGTCGACAACGAGGACTACGCCGCCGCCCTGGTCCGCTTCGCCGCCGACGCCCAGGGACCAGGGGCGGTCGGGACCCTGGAGGCGTCGCGGGCCATTGTCGGCCCCCAGTGCGGGTTCGGCTTTGAGCTGTATGGCACCGACGGCTCGGCCGGTTGGGACTTTGAGCGGATGAACGAGCTGCGGCTGT
>Ga0307416_100000549_pt1 | contig 19124 bp, 15 predicted proteins | sample DK1Cmetagenome_2_FD_203821 | JGI IMG/M metagenome (GOLD analysis project Ga0307416, IMG submission 203821) | Maize rhizosphere microbial communities from greenhouse at UC Davis, California, United States - DK15-C-3 | ecosystem: Host-associated > Plants > Roots > Rhizosphere > Soil | place...
ACCTGCGCAGCCACGTCGACGACGTGCGCCGCCTCGAGCGCGAGATCATGACGGTCTGCGTGCGCCAGGCCGGCATGCCGCGCAAGGACTTCATCAGCACGTTCCCGAGGAACGAGACGAACGTGCGCTGGATCGACAAGCACATCCGCGCCAAGCGCAAGCACTCGGCTCCCCTCGGCCGCCTGCGCGAGGAAGTCGTTCGACGCCAGCAGGAGCTGCGCGCGCTCGAGAAGCGGCTCACGCGCTCGATCCAGGAGCTCAAGCAGGTCAACCGCGACATCGCGACCGGCGAGGCCATGGCGCGCCGCGCGAAGAAGGAGATGGTCGAGGCGAACCTCCGCCTCGTGATCTCGATCGCCAAAAAGTACACGAACCGCGGCCTGCAGTTCCTGGACCTGATCCAGGAGGGCAACATCGGCCTGATGAAGGCGGTCGACAAGTTCGAATACCGCCGCGGCTACAAGTTCTCGACCTACGCGACCTGGTGGATCCGCCAGGCCATCACGCGCTCGATCGCCGACCAGGCGCGCACGATCCGCATCCCGGTGCACATGATCGAGACCATCAACAAGCTGAACCGCATCTCCCGGCAGATGCTCCAGGAGATGGGACGCGAGCCGACGCCGGACGAGCTGGCCGGTCGCATGGAGATGCCCGAGGACAAGGTGCGCAAGGTCCTCAAGATCGCCAAGGAGCCGATCTCGATGGAGACGCCGATCGGCGACGACGAGGATTCGCACCTGGGCGACTTCATCGAGGACGCCGCCGCCGAGAGCCCGCTCGACTCCGCCACCGTCGAGTCGCTGCGCGAGACCGTGCACGGCGTGCTGTCGCAGCTGACGCCGCGCGAGGCCAAGGTGCTGCGCATGCGGTTCGGCATCGACCTGTCCACCGATCACACGCTCGAGGAAGTCGGCAAGCAGTTCGACGTCACCCGCGAGCGCATCCGTCAGATCGAGGCCAAGGCGCTGCGCAAGCTGCGGCATCCCAGCCGCAGCGAGCAGCTGCGCAGTTTCCTCATCGAGGATTGAGCAAAGCGCGCATCGCGGCGACTTCCGCGGGCCGTGACCGGACCCTGTCCGCGCTGGCGGTCGCGCTCGCCCTCGCCTACGCGGGGGCGCAGTTCCCGGGCCCCTTCGCGGTGCTCGACAACCTGTCGAACTTTCCCGCCCATTTCGGTGCCGCTTTCCTCGCCTGCGCCGCGCTCTTCGCGTGGCGCCGCAGGGCCCTGCCCGCGCTCGCCTGCGGCGCGCTGGCGGCTCTCGCGCTCGCGAGCGTCGTGCCTTGGTACTTCGCCGCGCAGGCGACGCCGGCGGATCCGGCCCGATCCTGGGTGCGGCTCTTCGTCTCGAACGTCTATTCCGGGAATCGGCATCCCCGCCGGCTCCTGGCGCTGGTCCGCAAGGAAAACCCGGATGTCATCGGTCTCATAGAGGTGGATTCCTGGTGGCTGCGCCGGCTCAAGCCTCTCCGCGAAGCGTATCCGTACCATTACGAAGTGCCGGACGAGCACTACGCGGGACTCGCCCTCTACAGCCGGGTCCCGATCGAGGATGTCCGCCCCTTCGCACTGCCGGGCGAGCGCTCGCACGCGATCGCGGCGACGCTCCGCTGCGCTGACGGGGACGTTGAGCTCGTGCTCGCTCACCCGATGTCGCCCATCGGGGCGGAGTACATCGCGAAGCGAAACGCCCAGGTCGCCGCCATCGTGCGCGATGCGGGCGTCGCGCGCACGCCGCTCGTGCTCGCGGGCGACCTGAACCTCACGATGTGGAACGACGCATATCGCCCGCTCGAGGACGTCGCGAAGCTCAGCAACGCGCGCCAGGGCCACGGCATCAGGCCGACCTGGCCCGCGCTCGGGCCGTTCGGCGTGCCGATCGACCACGTGCTCGGCTCTCCGGGCGTGCGCCTGCGGAATTTCCGCGTGCTGCCCGGCATCGGCTCCGACCATTTCCCGGTCATCGCGGAATTCAGCGCCCGTTGAGGCGCGGCTTGCCATGCCGGCAGGGCACCCGCATGATGAACTCGCCACGCAGACGTTCCGGGACATAATCACCTAGCCCGCCAGATTGCCGATGTCGCCCGCCAGCATGCGCCGCATCCTCCAGTATCTCGTCGCGTTCGCCGCCTGCGCCGCCGGGACGGCCGCCTACGCGCAACGCGGCGCGATGACCCTGCCGCGCAACCTCGACGAGCTCACGGATCGCGCCAGCGATATCGTCCGCGGCACGGTCGTCGACGCGCGGGTCGAGAAGCACCCGGAGCTCGACAACCTGGACACGGTCGTGGTGACGCTGAGCGTGCGCGAAACGCTCAAGGGCGACGCCCGCGGTACCTACACGTTCCGTCAGTACATCTGGGACATACGCGACCGCCAGGACGCCGCGGGTTACCGCAAGGGCCAGGACCTCCTGCTGCTGATGAATGCACCGAGCCGCTATGGGCTCTCCAGCCCGGTCGGGCTCGAGCAGGGCCGTTTCCGGATCCACCGCGACCCCTCGGGGCGCGAAGTCGCGCTGAACGGCACGGGCAACGTACGGCTGTTCGAGCGCCTGCAGGATGCAAAGCCCGGGCCGGCTGCGCTCACGGAAAGGCAGGCGAGCCTCGTCGCCAGGCATCGCAACGGCCCGATCGCCCTGGAGGACGTCTCGGCCTTGATCCGCGCCTACTCGGAAAACGGGGGCTGAACATGCCAGGGCGCGTCACGGCCGTTCTCACCGCAATTGCTGCACCGCTCGTGGCCGGCGTCGCCGCCGCCGGCGGCCCGCTGATCGTCGACACGGACGGGTCGCTGCTCGTATGGGGCACCGCCTCCGCAATTCCCTACCGGACGGACGGTGGCCCGCTCAGCAGCCAGGTAACCAATGCCCAGGCTCAGACCCGCGTCAGGAACATGTTCGACGTCTGGCAGGACGTCGCCTCGGCGAGCATCAGCTACAGCCGGGCCGGCGCGATCCTGGACACCGGCGTATTCACGGACGGCGATGTCAGCACCGCCGCCGAGTTCAACGACGTCGAGGGCGACTGCTTCGACGGAAACCAAAGCCCGATCGTCTTCGACGTCGACGGCTCGATGTTCGAGGACCTCGGCGAGGATCCGTCCGTCATCGGCTTTGCCGGTCCCTGTGCAGCCAACGGTGCCGGAAATATCGTCAGCGGCCGCGCCGTGATGAACGGCATTTACCTGGACGGCATCGACAGCGGCGGCAACCCCGAGCTCACGAGCGCGGAGTTCGACGCCGCTTTCGTGCACGAGTTCGGCCATTTGTCCGGTCTCGACCACTCACAGATCAACATCAACTGCCTGCAGCAAGGTTGCGGGAACGACAACCTCGAAGGCCTGCCGACGATGTTCCCGATCCTGCTGCATGCCTCCCAGGGCTCACTGTCCACGGACGACATCGCCTGGATCTCGCGCCTCTATCCCGCCGGCGGCGCGAGTGGTTTCGCGGCCACACACGGCACGATTCGCGCCATCGTGTACTTCTCCGACGGCGAGTCGCACGTGCAGTTCGCGAATGTCATTGCCCGCCAAGTAGAAGCCGGCGGCAATGAGGACCGGCGCATCGCCGTGTCCAACGTCGCGGGATATCGCTTCCGCGCCTGCGTGCCCAACGACATCACCCCGCCGCCGCCCTCCTTCTACTGCCCGCAATCGGGTTCGCTCAACCCCGGGCACACCGGCCTGTTCGAGATCCCGGTGCCGGCAGGAACGTACACTCTCGAGATCGAAAACATCGACCCGGGCTTCACGGGCGGCTCGCGGGTGGGGCCCGGCGATCGTCCACTCCCGCTGCCAGGCACGGTGCCGCCGCCATCCGCACCGATCTCGATTGCAGCGGGCGAGACCAAATCGGGCAATCACGTGACGCTCATCGGCACGCCGCCGCGTTTCGACTCGTTCGAGAGCCCGTGAACATGCCAGCCCTCGCTCCGCGGCGCGCGGTCCCCACCCTGTTCGCCTGCGCACTCCTCGCAAGCTGCGGCGGGGGCGGCGGTGGCGGCAGCGGGCCTCTCAGCATCACCTCGACAACCGCGGACGACGGCGTCGTCGGAGTGGCCTACAGCAATGCGCTGGCAGCGATGGGCGGCCAGGGCTCGAAATCGTTCATCATCACCGGCGGCGCGCTGCCGGCCGGGCTGTCGCTGAGCACGTCGGGTGTGATCTCCGGCACCCCCGCCGGACCGGTCGGCACGTCGAATTTCACGGTGCAAGTCAGCGACTCGGCCAACACGCCCGCGACCGACTCGCAGGCGCTTTCGATCGACATCGTGCTCCCGCTCGATATCGCGAGCGTCTCGCTGCCGGATACGTCCGTAGGCGAAGAGTACGCCGGGAGTATCGTCGCGGCCGAGGGTACTCCGCCTTATGCCTTCAGTGTCGTCGAAGGCGAGTTGCCGGCCGGCCTCGCCATCGGCGATGACGGACTGGTCACCGGAACCGTGCTGCCGAGCGCCAAGACCGAGACATTCACGATCGAGGTCAGCGACAGCTCGTCGCCGCAGCTCACGCACCTGTATACGGACCGCGTCGGCGTAACGCTCGAGATCACGACCGCGGCCCTGGCGGACGCAACGGGGGGCGTCGAATATTCCGACACGATCGGCGTCCGCGGCGGGTTGCCGCCCTATGAATTCTCGCTCACCGGCGGCGCCCTGCCCGGCGGCCTCGAGGGCCCGGATCCGGCCGACGGGACGATCAGCGGCACGCCGGAGCCGGCCTGCACGGCATCAAACGCGGTGCTGACGGTGCAGGTCACCGACGACGACACGCCGGCACAGAGCGACACGCGCGCGGGCATCGACCTGACCGTCAACCCGGCGACGCTCGACATCACGACATCCGCGATGGCCAATGCGCGGCTCGACACCGCCTACGACCAGCGAATCGTGGCCTCGGGCGGCGTGCCCCCGTACAGCTTTGCGATCACCAGCGGGTCGCTGCCGAACCAGCTGTCCTTGAATGCGGGGACGGGGAGCATCACGGGCACACCCGACACGCTCGAGACCCGGGCCTTCGAGGTGACGGTGACCGACAGCTGCCCGGACACGGCCGAGCAGGCGCTCAGCATCACAGTCGACGCCGCTTCGCTCGGCCGCAACAACTCGATCTCGACGGCAACAGTCCTGCCGGGCAACGGCACGTACTCGGCTTCCATCAGCCCGAGCGGGCATCCCAACTCGACCTACGAGCCTGATGAGGACTTCTACTCGATTACGACGACTGCGGCGTCGACGATCACGCTGGACATCAACGCCCAAGTGAACGGCAGCCCGATCGACGCCGTCGTCGAAGTGCTGAATGCGGCCGGCACGCAACTCCAGACCTGCGGGACCTCGCCCTTCGATGACCCCTGCTTCAACGACGACGATCCGGGCGGCGGAACACTCGACTCGTACCTGCAGCTGCGCGTGAGCGGTGCGACCATCGTCTACATCCGGGTCGTGGAGTTCGGCAGCATCGCGCGGCCCGACATGCTCTACGACCTCGTGATCTCCGGGGTGCAGTGAAAGTGAAAACCTTGCGCCCGCCGGCACGGCCCGGCTGGACCTTCATGCTGGCCTTGCTGGCGGGCTCCTCACTGGGCTGCCCGCCGGCACTCGCCGGCCCCGCCGACAACGGCCACAACATCGTCCTCGTCACGCTCGACGGCGTACGCGTGCAGGAATTCTTCGGCGGCATGGACCCCGTCATCTCGAAGGCGCCGGAAGCGGAGTCGGGCATCTACGACGCCGCGGTCACCACGAAGCGCTGGTGGCGCGAAACGCCCGAGGCGCGGCGCGAGGCGCTCATGCCGTTCATCTGGAAGACGCTGGCGCCGGCCGGCATCGTGCTCGGCAACCAGGCGAGGGGCAGCAAGGTCACGGTCCGCAATGACCAGTGGTTCTCCTACCCGGGCTACTCCGAGATCCTGACCGGGCAGGCGCAGCCCGATGTCAGGAGCAACGACCTCGTGCGCTACCCGCACCGCACGGTGCTCGAGTACGCGCTCGAGAAGCTGGCGCTCAAGCCGACCGAGGTCGCGCAGATCGGCTCCTGGGACGGATTCAAGTATGCCGCGTCCAGCCGCGACGGCGCGTTCTTCATGAGCGGCGCCCGCGATCCCGTGCCGGCCGCGCTCACGACGCCGGAGATGGACCTGTACAACGGCCTGCGGCAGGAGATCCAGCAGCTCTGGGAGGAGAGCAGCAACGACGTGCTGAGCTACCGCATCGGCCTCGAGTACTTGAAGAAGCACCGGCCGCGCGTGCTGTGGCTGGGCCTCGGCCAGTCGGACGACTGGGCGCACGCGCGCCGCTACGACCTGGTGCTCGACTACCTGCACCTCGCGGACCGCCTGCTGGCGGAGCTGTGGCGCACGCTGCAGTCCATGGAGCAGTACCGCGACAACACGACGCTCATCATCACGACGGACCACGGCCGCGGACGCACGCCCGCGGACTGGGCGGAGCACGACGCGGGCATCCAGGGCTGTCAGGACATCTGGATCGCGATCCTCGGGCCGAAGACGCCCGCCATCGGCGAGGCCCGCGACTACGCGGACGTCACGCAGAGCGATGTCGCCGCGACCATGCTGCAGTATCTCGGGCTCGACGCGCGCGACTTCAATGCCGCTGCGGGCCCCGCGATACCGGGCAGCCTCAAGCCGAATTGACGGGCCCTTCTCCCGAAATGTGACCTTCGTCAGGCGCGATGGGGGCGCGCGTCGCGTTCCGGCGAAGTCCGCTGTCCCGCCTCGGCGCCCCCGGTAAACTGTGCGCTCATGCCTTCCAGCAATCCGCCGGACCCGCCCCAGGCCGCAGGCGACACCTCGACCAGCGGCAGTTTCGCCGTCAACGAGGTCATCGGCCGGTCCGCCGTTGAGCGCCCGCTCGTCTCGATCGTCCTGCCGGCCTACAACGAGGCCGCGATCCTGCACAACCACGTGCACCTGCTGCTCGACTACCTGAGGACGCTGCAAGGCGCGTACCGCTTCGAGCTGATCATCGTCAACGACGGCAGCCGCGACGAGACCGGCATCATTGCCGGGAAACTCGCCGCCGGGTCCGACGGCATCCGCGTAATCCACCATCCGCGCAACTTCGGGCTCGGCCAGGCGCTCAAGACCGCCTTCGGCCAGTGCCGCGGCCGTTACGTCGTCGTGCTGGACATCGACCTGTCCTACGGGCCCGAGCACGTCGGCCTCCTGCTCGAGCGGATGACGAAGACCGGCGCGCGACTCGTACTCGCCTCGCCCTACATGCGCGGTGGCCGCGTCGTGGCGGTGCCGTGGCTGCGCGTCGTGTTCAGCCGCGTCGCCAACTGGTTCCTCGCGCGCGCCTCGGGCGAGCGGATCAGCACCATGACCTGCATGGTGCGCGCGATCGACGGACGCTTCCTGCGATCGATGCACCTGCGCAGCACCGGCATGGACGTCATGCCGGAGATGATCCACAAGGCCAAGCTCCTGCGCGCCAGCATCGAGGAGGTGCCCGCCGAACTCAACTGGGAGCGACAGAACAAGGTCGCGGGCAAGCGCCGCTCCAGCCTCAAGGTCGCGCAGCAGATCGCCGGCACGACGATGTCCGGGTTCCTCCTGCGGCCATTCACGTTCCTGCTTGTGCCGGGCCTCCTGTTGCTCGCATTCGCCGCCTACGTGAACACCTGGATGGTGATCCACTTCTTCGAGGCCTACGCCCAGCTCGGCGCGTCGCCCGAGGTGGCGCAGGACATCTCGGCGGCGGTCGCGCTGGCCTACGCCCGTTATCCGCATACGTTCATCGTCGGCCTGCTGTCGCTGATGCTTTCCATGCAGCTCGTCGGAATGGCCATGCTCTCGCTGCAGAACAAGCGCTACTTCGACGAGCTGTTCCACCTCGGATCGACGATGCTTCGCGAGCAACGGGAAGACGGGCAGCGTCGCCAGGCCGAATCGGGCGCGCCCCGATGAGCGCGCCCTACCTCGTCACCGGCTGCGCGGGCTTCCTCGGTTCGAACCTGGTGGGCCGCATGCTCGCCGCCGGCCACGCGGTCACCGGCGTCGACAACCTGTCCATGGGCCTGGCCGACAACCTGGCGGAGCACCGTGACGACCGGCGCTTCCGCTTCCTGCAGGCGGACGTCACCGATCCCGCCGTGCTGGGCGCGCTCCCCGGGCCCTTCGCGGCCGTCGTCCACCTTGCCGCGTTCAAGATACCGCGCTACGGCAAGGCGATCGACACGCTCAAGATCAACTACCGCGGAACGGAGTGCGCGCTCGAGCTCGCGCGGCGGCTGGGCTGCAAGCTCGTGCTCGCCTCGACCTCGGACGTCTACGGGCGCAACCCGGCGCTGCCGTTCAGCGAGGAGAGCACCGACCACGTCATCGGCAATTCGAAGTCGCCGCGCTGGGCCTACGCGGTGTCGAAGCTGTTCGACGAGCACCTCGCCTTCGCCTACCAGGACGCCTACGGGATTCCCGTGACGATCCTGCGCTTCTTCGGCTCGTACGGCCCGAAGCAGCCGCTCAGCTGGTGGGGCGGCCCGCCGCCGGTCTTCATCGACTGCGTGCTGAACGACAAGCCGATCCCGATCCACGGCGACGGCAGCCAGACGCGCAGCTTCACCTACGTGACCGACACCGTGGAGGGCATCTACCAGGCGACGGTGCGTCCCGAGGCAAACGGCGAGATCATCAACATCGGCAACACGCAGGAGATCACGATCCTGGAGCTCGCGCGCCGCGTGAAGAAGGCCTCCGGCACGCCCGGGGACCTGAAGGTGGAGTTCGTGCCCTACGCCTCGTTCACGGGCCGCAAGTACGAGGACGTGATGCGGCGCGTCCCGGACGCCTCGCTCTGCGAGCGCCTGCTCGGCGTGCGGGCCAGGGTGGACATCGACGAAGGCCTCGCGCGCACGATCGACTGGCAGCGCGCCACGGTCGCGAGGCGCGCAGCGGGCTGAGGCCCGCTGTGCGAGGGCGGCCGGTGCGCATCGGCATCATCGGCGGTGGGCTCATGGGTCTCGCGCTCGCGGAGCGGCTCGGCTCCGCGGGCCACCGCGCGACGGTCTACGAGCGCGCGGAGCAGCCCGGCGGCCTCGCCACCTGGCACGACTTCGGCCCCTTCACCTGGGACCGCTTCTACCACGTGATCCTGCCGTCGGACACGGCGCTCGTGGACTTCGTGCGCCGCATCGGCCTCGGCGAGAAGCTGCGCTGGCGCGCGACGCGGACCGGCTTCTACGTCGATCGCGCGACACATTCGCTCTCGAGCGGGCTCGACTTCCTCAGGTTTCCGCTGCTCGGCCCCGTCAGCAAGGCCCGGCTCGCGGCGACCATTCTCTACTGCTCGCGGATCCGCGACTGGCGTCCCCTCGAGCGCATGACGGTCGAGGAATTCCTGGTCCGGCACTCGGGACGCGCGACCTTCGAGAAGTTCTGGAAGCCGCTCCTGCTCGCGAAGCTCGGCGAGAATTACCGGCGCGTGTCGGCCGTCTTCATCTGGACCTACGTGAAGCGCCTCTTTTCGGCGCGCGACGCCGCCGCGCAGAAGGAGTCGCTCGGCTACGTGTCGGGTGGCTACCGCGCGGTGTTCACCCGCCTGCTCGAGCGCATCCGCGCCTGCGGCGGCGAGCTCAGGCTCGGCGTCGACGTCGGGTCCGTGCACCCGCGCCCGGGCGGCGGCGTCGAGGTCGCGGCCGCCGGCACGACCGCGGGCTACGACAAGGTCATCTTCACCGGGCCGGTCAACGTGCTGCGCGCGGTCGCTGACCCGGCGCTGGTCCAGGTGCCGGCCCAGGGCGACGTGGAGTACCTCGGCGTGCTGTGCATGGCACTCCTGACGCGCAGCCCGTTCTGTCCCTACTACGTCCTCAACATCGCCGACGAGCGCGTGCCGTTCACCGGCATCATCGGCATGAGCTCGCTCGTCGACACCGCCGAGACGGCGGGCCTGCACCTCACCTACCTGCCGAAGTACGTGCTCTCGGACGACGCCGCGCTCAGGCGCCCGGACGCGGAGGTGGTGGCGGAGTTCATGGCGGGCTTCCGGCGCATGTTCCCGGATTTCCCGGAATCCGAGATCGCGGGGATGCACCTCAACCGCGCCGTGAAGGTCCAGCCGCTGCAGGTCATCGGATACTCCGGCATGGTACAGCCGCCGCGCACGCGCCATCCCGACTTCTACGTCGTCAACACCGCCCAGTTCGCCAGCAACACGCTCAACAACAACGAGGTCATCCGCAGCGTGAACGATTTCCTGGAGCAGTTCGAACCCGAGTTCCGGAGCGCCGCATGACGATACAGGACCCGAAGGGCTATTTCGCGCACGAGACGGCCGTGATCGACGCGCCGTCGGAGATCGGGGCCGGCACCAGGATCTGGCATTTCAGCCACGTCATGCGGGACAGCCGCATCGGCGCGCGCTGCAACATCGGACAGAACGTCGTCATCTCGCCGCAGTGCACGGTGGGCGACAACGTCAAGATCCAGAACAATGTCTCGGTCTACACCGGCGTCGTCCTCGAGGATGATGTCTTCTGCGGGCCGTCGATGGTGTTCACAAACGTCATCAACCCGCGCAGCCACGTCGAGCGCAAGGACGAGTATCGCCGCACGCTCGTGAAGAAGGGCGCGTCCATCGGCGCAAATGCGACGATCGTCTGCGGCGTCACGCTCGGGCGCTACTGCGTCGTCGGAGCCGGCGCAGTCGTCACCCGCGACGTGCCCGACCATGCGGTCGTCTACGGCAACCCCGCGCGCCTGCGCAGCTGGGTGTGCTGGTGCGGGGTCGGCCTCGACCTCGGCGGCGACGACGGCGCGATGCGCGAGTCGGCCTGCAAGGCCTGCGGCCGCCGGTACCGGCGCGAGGGACGCCATGTCGCCGAGCTCTGACGCATCGGCCGGGCCGGCCTTCCGCCTGATGCAGGTGGTCGGGGCGCGCCCGCAGTTCGTGAAGCTCGCGCCGCTCTGTCGTGCGATCGCATCGGCGAATGCGGGCGGCGCGCGGCTGGAAAACCTCGTCGTGCACACGGGACAGCACTACGACCCGGCGATGTCGGACGTGTTCTTCTCCGAGCTCGGCATTCCCGTGGCGGATCTGGACCTCGGCGTCGGCTCCGGCAGCCACGGCCGGCAGACCGCTCGCATGCTGGAATCGCTCGAGGCGGCGATGCTCGAGCGCCGTCCCGATCTCGTGCTGACCTACGGCGACACCAATTCGACGCTGGCGGCGACGCTCGCGGCCGCGAAGCTGCGCCTGCCCATCGCGCACGTCGAGGCGGGCCTGCGCAGCTTCAACCGCAGCATGCCCGAGGAGGCGAACCGGCTGGTCGCGGACCACCTCTCGGACCTGCTCTTCGCGCCGACGACGGAGGCGATGAAGAACCTCGCGAACGAGGGCCTGGGCGCGCGCGCGCGCCTGGTCGGCGACGTGATGCTCGACGCCGTGCGCGCATTCGCCCCGGTCGCGCTCGAGCGCTCGCGCGTGCTCGGCCGCCTCGGCCTGGAACCCGGCGCCTACCTCGTCGCTACGCTGCATCGCGCGGAGAACACGCCCGCCGAACGGCTCGCCCCGCTGCTCGACGCGCTCGCGGCCGTCGGCACGGCCGCGAGACCCGTGGTCCTGCCGCTGCACCCGCGCACGGCGCAGGTCATGCACGACGCGGGCGTCGCCCTGCCGCCGGGCGGCAAGCTGCGCGCGATCGAGCCGCTCGGTTACCTCGACATGATCGCGCTGGTCGCGCGCTCGCGCATCGTGCTCACCGATTCCGGCGGATTGCAGAAGGAGGCTTTCATCCTCGGGCGGCCCTGCGTGACGCTGCGCGAGGAAACCGAGTGGGTCGAAACCGTCGAGGCGGGCGGAAACATCGTCGCCGGAAGCGATCCGCAGCACATCCTCGACGCCGTCGCGCACTGGGACCGCGTACGGGATGCCGGGGAGCCCGATTTTTCGGCGGCAGCCGGCCGGCTGTACGGCGACGGGCGGGCCGCCGAGCGGATCGTTGCCGTGGTACTGGCGCTGCGCGCCGGGACCGCGTCGGCCTAGCGGGGTTTCGGCTGCTCTTCGACCTGCAGCTTCAGCAGATCGATGATCTGCCGGCGCTCACCGGCGTCATCGATGCCCTCGAAGGCCATGGTCGTGCCTGGAATGGTGGCCGCCGGGTTCGCCAAGAAGCGATCCAGCCGCTCCTCGCTCCACCGCCCCCCGAATTCTGCCATTGCCTCCGAGTATGCGAAGCCTTCTGCCGCCGCGACTGGTCGGCCGACGATGCCCCGCAGGCTGGGCGCCACCGAAACCGTCTCGCGCTCGCTCAGGGTGTGGCAGACGATGCACTGGGTAAGCAGGTTCTCCGCCGCGTCGCTTGCTGCCGGTTCGATAAACATCAGGTCGTTCTCGTCAGTCCAGACCAAAATCCTGCCGTCGGCACCCTCCGTGACGTCGCGAATGCGACCCGAGATCCTGATGGGCTCGGCGAACACCACGCGCTTGTCCTCGATCCTGATGCGGTTGAGTCCGCCGAAAAAGGAGCCGGCGAGCAGATCCCCCCTCCACCGGTCGAACAGCGGGCCGCGTATGCCCGCAAGCTGCGAGACCGCAATTGACGGCACGAACGCGTACGCGGGTTTCTCGTAGCCCTCGTGACGACCGGGCGTAGAGCTGAGCGGCCACTCATGCATGCGGTAGTCGGTGCCGTACGTGACAGCCGGCCAGCCATAGTTCGCGCCGGGCCGCAGGAGATTCAGTTCGTCTCCCCCCCTGGGCCCGTGTTCCAGGACCCAGACGTTGCGGTCGGGTGCGACGTAAAGACCCTGCGGGTTGCGGTGGCCGAGCGTGTAGAGTTCGGCTTGCCCGCTGTCCAGCCTGATCCTCATGACCTTGCCGTACGAATTGGCCGGATCCTGCGGCAGCGCCACCGACCGCTTGAAGCCGTCGAACTCGTGGTCACCAACCGTCAGCAGTATTTCCTCGTCGCCTAGCAGCCCGAGCGCGCCACCGACCTGAAGACCGCCGAACCGCAATCCGCGGCGCCCTTCCTCGTTGAGAGCAAGGCAGGGCGTCGTCTCGTAGAGCGTGCGCCATGCCGGACTGGCAGCATTACCCAGCAGTTCACCGATCGTTCCGTCAAGCACCGACACCCGCACGACTGTGCACTGTTGGTCAACTTTCCAGTAATGATGCGACACGAGTACTCGCACCGCGTCTGCGGCGCCCTGCTCGACGAGCAGGTCCGCGATGCGGAGCTTGTCCATGCTGTTGTCCTGCCAGGCATCACCGAAGACCTTCCTGCCGCCCTTCTTGAACTCCTCCGGGTTGTACGGCACGCGATACTTGAGCTTGCTGATCCGCAGCGCCGACGTCGCCGCGTCCTGCTCGATGAAGTAGAGCCAGCCGTCCCCCGCAGCCAGCAGGTAGCCCCCGGCTAACGCCGCGACCGCCCCGCCCCGCGTCCTGCCGTCCTCGATCCGCTTGCGGTAGGTCGTGTTCTTGAGGACGTACATGGAAGTATCGATGTAGCTGACCGCCTGCGCAGGCGGCGCCTCGTCGGGCGGCCGAATCGCGACGTGCCCCCAGACGCCGGCGGCGACGAGCAGCACCAGCAGTGCGATCTTCCAGGCGCGCGCGTTCCGGATCGCGAACAGCACGACCAGGAAGAACATGCCCAGCGCGAATGCCGTGAACGCGAGACCGGCGGGAAACGCCTTTCCCATAACAGCCGGCAACTGCCACTGTACGAGCGCGAGCACGACGAAGACGCCGCTGAATGCCGCCAGCCCCAGGAGCGCGGTTCGCGCGACTCCCGGCTCCCCGGCGCGGCGCCCGAGCACGGCGGGCAGCGCGACGGCTAGGTAGGCCGTCGCGAACAGCAGGACGACGAGACCGAACATCCGGTCCGGCCGCCAGGCCGACCAGCGTGCCAGCAGCGCCGGCACGAGGACCAGCGCCCCCGCTGCCAGCAGGTGAATGACGACGCGCGGACCGCGGTCGACGCTCACGTGCAGCTACCTCCGTTCATCCGACTCGCCGTCCGGCTCCTGTTGCGTCTCCTGCCGCCCGAGGTCCCGGATGCCGGCGAATGACAGGCGGTACTTGTACAGGAAATACAGGCCCGTGCCCGTGACCGAAAACCACAGCAGCGTATGGTAGAAGAACGAGGCGGCCAGCGCCCGGCTCGCGTCCACCCCGAACTGGGACAGGCCGAGCACGAAGCAATACTGGATCGTTCCGAGGAAACCGGGGCTGGTCGGCAATGACAAGCCCGCGACGACGATGGCGAGCACGATGATCGACGCATGGAAAGGCACGTCGATGGCGAGTGCCCGCAGCGCGAAATGTATGCAGACGCTCATCAGGAGCCACTGCGCCACGGAATTTACCAGTATCCGGGCGAACAGGCGCCGCTCGCGGACGGCGCCGAACCCCGACGTTATGTGAAGGGCCACCGCGCCCGCCTTCGTGCGGATCGCCGGCGGCCAGCGCCGGGAGCGCGCATGCAGGAGCGCCTGTAACGCGTCGGCATGCTTCACCGCCAGGTACATGAATATCGTTCCCGCAACGGCTACTATCAGCAGGAACAGGATTGCCGGACGCGTGCCTGCGGAAACGTCGGCGAAAAACAGCGTGCCGGACAGCAGCAGCAGGACACCGACGATGTCGAAGACGCGCTCGGCCGCGAGGGTCGCCAGGACGCCGACTTTTGGCAGCCCGTATTCCCGGCCCAGCAGGTACGTGCGCACGAGCTCGCCCATGTGCGCGGGCAGCAGGTTGTTGCCGGCCGCGCCCGACATCATCGACGGGACCAGGCCGCCGACGCCGATTGTCGCCGTCGGCGCAAGGATGTCGCTCCAGCGCCATGCCTTCAGGAAGTAGAATCCTGCCGCAGCCAGGAGCAATGGAACTGCAAGAAAGGCATTCGCATCGCGGAACGAGGCCGAGACCTCGACGAAGTTCGTGTCCTTGATGGCAAGCCACAGCAGGAGACCGCTCAGCGCGACGCCGGCCGCCGTCATCAGTTTCTTCATCGGGCCGCAACTCCACGTTTCAGCGGTCGGCGCGCCGACATCATACAAGCGGCCGGACCGCGCGGAACGGACGAGCTGCCTCGCGCGGGCCGGGACATAGCCAGGGATGCCGGCCCGGATGCGATCGTTCCTTCACCTGTTCGTGCCCGCGCATGTCGGCAATCCGCTCGGCCTCGCCGGCAGGATGGTCTCGTCCGGAAACCGCACGGCGCTGTTCACCCTGTGGGTCACGGTGCTGGGCATCCTGTGCATCCCGCTCGACATGCTGTTGTCGTTCCGGGAGCGCCGACTTCTCGCGGCAGCGGCGGCAGTACCCTCGCGGCCCACCGTATTCCTGTGCGGTCCCGCCCGCAGCGGCACCACGCTCGCCTTCCAGGTTCTGTGCCGACACCTCGACGTCGCCTTCCTGCGCAATGTCACGGCGCTTTTCCCCCGGTCGCCGATCGTCGCCTCCAGAATCCACCGGCGCCTGTCCGGCGCGCGATCTGCGCGCCCGTCCTCGTACCGGAACTACTACGGGAAGACGAGCGGACTCGCCGGGCCGAGCGAAGCCAACCACGTCTGGAACCGGTGGGTGCGGCCTGACGAAACCGGCTTCAGGACGAAGCTCCCGGCCGCGGAGGCACGCGAGGCGGCGCGATTCATCTCGGCTTTCTGCGAGATCGACGGGAAACCGATGGTCTTCAAGAACAACAACATGAACGTGTTCGCGGACGTGGTTGCGGCGGCCATGCCGAACGTCCTCATCATCTGCCTGAGGCGCAACCCGGAATTCCTCGCGCAGTCGCTGCTGCAGGCGCGCCGCGACATCCATGGCTCCCTTGCGCGCGGCTACGGCGTGCAGGACGTGGACAACCTCTGCGAAACTGCCGACCCGATCGCGTCGGTGTGCGCGCAGGTGGCCTTCCTCGACCGCAAGGCGCGCGAACTGCAGGCCAGCATCGGTCCGGACAGGTTCTGGATCGTGGACTACGAGGAGATCTGCCGGCATCCGGGCGGCTTCGTCGCCTCCGTTGCCGAGAGGCTTGCGATACCGCTGCGGGAAGGTGACGAGTCATCCGCGATCGACCCGATCCCGGTGCACAACGTCGTGCGCAACCAGGACGAAATGGAGCGGATCCGGGCTACGCTGGCAGCGGGGGACCACAGGGAGGTGAACCCATGAACGCGAATCCCGCCGCGCAACCCGGGGGAGCGAATGGCGGCTGGTCCACGGCGATGCCCACCGTCATCGCCATCCTCGCGACCGTCCTGCTTCCGAGGCTGTTCCTGCTGCACGTCAGCGTGATCGACTGGGACGAGAGCATCTTTGCGCTCATCGCGCAGCAGTGGACGCACGGCCACATCCCGGACGAGCTCGTCTTCGATCACAAGCCGATCGGCGTCTACGCCATCTTCGCCGCATTCTTCCTGGCCCTCGGCGACACGATCTGGGCGATCCGGGTGATACCGATCGTGTTCGTCGCGGCGACGGCGGCGCTGCTGGCGCGCCTGGCCTTCCTGCAGTTCGGCGGTGATCGCATGCTGGCGGCCCTCGCGGCCGCCCTCTACGGGTTGCTCACGCTGACGAACGGCGGACTCGCCAGCAACACCGAGATCCTGGTCAACCTGTTCGTCGTGCTCGCCATCTGCATCATCGTCGCCGGCGGCCTGGACCGCTCGACGTCGCTGGTCCCGGGCCTGCTGGCAGGCGCATCCCTCGGCGTCGCGTTGCAGATCAACTACCTGTCCGCAATCCTCGTGATGGGGGTCGCAGGGTACTACCTCGCCTGGATGAAGCCCGCGGGCGCGGAGAACCGCCCGGTCCGGCGTTACCTCGTCAACGGGACCTACATGTTCTGCGGGTTCCTCCTGGCGTCGCTCGTCGCCCACTTGCCGATCATCATCTTCGGCGACCTGCCGGCTTACTTCTCGATGCGGGCCGGATACCTCAGCGGCTATGCCGGAGTGCCCGGTGGCGTTGCCTTGCGGCGAACCGCCGAGGCACTCGCGCCATACTGGCCCTTCTACATGCTGGCCTTGCTGCTGGCGCTCGGCGCGATCCCGCGGAAAGGGTCGTCGCGCCGCTGGGACACCGGCGAATCGCTGGCGGACCGGCGCGTGGTGGCGTGGCTCGTCGTGGGCGGCTTCGCGGTCTGGGCCGCATTTGCGTCGCGGCGCTTCTACGGGCACTTCTTCCTGTACTCGGCGCCGGCGCTCGTCATGCTGGCCGTGGCCTTCCTTCGCCTGGCCATCCCGGCCGGCCGCCTGCGGAATTTCTGCGCGCTGTGGCTTGCGCTCATGGCGGGCACCGCGGTCCTGCATGCGCGCGACGACCTGATGCGGGGCTATCGGGCACAGGTCCGGGTCCTTGCCGGAGCGCCCGCGGACCCGGTCGCACTGACCGGCGAATACATGTCGAAACGGCTGCGGCCCGGTGAAACCATCTATGTGCACGACGGACAGCCGATCCTCTATTTCGTGACCCGCACCGTCCCGCCCACGCGTTTTGCATTCCCGGAAACCCACCTCAACGCCGAGGTCGCCGGGCGCCTCGGATTCACGCCCGATGATGCGGTACGGGCGATCCTCGAACGCAAGCCGCGCTTCATCATCACCCGCCCCCCTGTCGACGGTGCGAAGCTGCCGGAATCCGACGTTCGCCTCCATGCAACGCTGGAGCGGGATTACGCCCCCGCCAGCGACCGCGAGGCAGGCACACCGGAGCACGTTTACGAGAGAAAAGGCATCCCCCGCAGTCCTGCGCCCTGAGTCCGCGGATCGCCGGCTTTGTCGGCTTTGCCGGCCCCGACTTCCGCGCATCGCGATCTCGGGAATGTGCTGCAAGTCACGGTTGGTGCACCGGATACCGCGTTCCGCCCGCGCTATCATTCCATTCAAGAGGGGATAGGTAACCGCATGGATCCGGTACAGATCGCGGTCGTCGGCGTGGGCGGCTGGGGCAAGAACCTTGCCCGCAATTTCCACCAGCTGCCGGACGCGAACCTCAAGTACGTCTGTGACCTCGACCAGAAGAAGCTCGACCAGGTGGCCCGGCTGCTCCCCGGGTCGACGCTCACCCGCGATCTGGACGCGACCCTGCGGGACCCGGACGTGCAGGCCGTGGTCATCGCCACCCCGGCGCCGCATCACCATGCGGTCGCAAGAATGGCGCTCGAAGCCGGCAAGGACGTGTATGTCGAAAAGCCCTTCACGCTGGAGATCGGCCACGCCGAGGAGCTGATCGCGCTCGCCGCCGCGCGCAAGCGCGTGCTGATGGTCGGTCACCTGCTCGAGTACCACCCCGTGGTGACGCGCCTCAAGGAGATGATCGGCCGCGAGGAGCTCGGCCGCCTCTACTACATCTACAGCCAGCGCGTGAACCTCGGCACCGTGCGCACCGACGAGAACGCGCTGTGGAACTTCGCGCCCCACGACATCTCGGTGATCATGTTCCTGCTCGGCGCCGCACCCACCGACGTCGCCGCGCGCGGCCAGAGCTACCTGCAGAAGGACGTCGAGGACGTCGTGTTCCTGACGATGAACTTCGGCGGCCGGGCGATGGCCCACGTGCACGTGAGCTGGCTCGACCCGCACAAGATCCGCAAGCTCACGCTCGTCGGCGACCGCAAGATGGCGGTGTTCGACGACCTCGAGGCGAACGAGAAGCTGCGGGTCTACGACAAGGGCGCCCAGCTCAACCACGACTACAACACCTTCGCCGAGTACGTGGGCCTGCGCTTCGGCGACATCACGATGCCCTACATCAAGGTCGGCGAGCCGCTGCAGATCGAGTGCCGGCACTTCGTGGAGTGCGTGCGCACGCGCCGGACGCCGGTCAGCGACGGCCAGGATGGCCTGCGAGTCGTCAAGGTGCTCGACGCGGCGCAGCGCTCGCTGAAGCGGAATGGCGAGCCGGTGACGCTCGCATGAACGCCTACGCGAGCCTGTCGCTGGACCTCGACAACCAGTGGTCTTACATGAAGACGCACGGCGACTCCGGCTGGCAGTCGTACCCGTCCTATCTCGACACCGTCGTGCCGCGCATCCTGGAGTTCCTCGCCGCCCGCAGGCTCACGATCACCTTTTTCATCGTGGGCCAGGATGCGGCCCTGCCGCAAAACCGTGCCGCGCTCGCCTCGATCGCGGCCGCGGGCCACG
>Ga0307416_100000550_pt1 | contig 19107 bp, 19 predicted proteins | sample DK1Cmetagenome_2_FD_203821 | JGI IMG/M metagenome (GOLD analysis project Ga0307416, IMG submission 203821) | Maize rhizosphere microbial communities from greenhouse at UC Davis, California, United States - DK15-C-3 | ecosystem: Host-associated > Plants > Roots > Rhizosphere > Soil | place...
GCATTGACTGATAGTTTTCAAGACAATTTGTTATCAGGTCCAATTTATACAAGACCTGCAGACTATAAAGGATGGAAAGTTCCTGAAGTACTAACCAGCGGGCATGCAGCCAAAATAGATAAATGGCGTGAAGACATGGCCTACGAACATACTAAAAATAGACGTCCAGATTTATTGGAAGGACATTAAAATTTAATTTCAAGTTTAAAGCAGTTTTTGTTTCAAGTTAAAACTCTAGACAGCAACAACTTGAAATCTTAAACTTGAAACAAAAGAAACTAAAAATAATTTACAATTTATAATTCATAATTTATAATTATTTTTTACATTTGCACCCGAATTTGACCAACCTCTGGCGAGATCCGTGAATGTTGCTCTAATATAAAAACCATAATTTAAATTATCATGGCAGATTTATTAAAATTCGTTCAAGACGAATTCGTTGCTAAAAAAGATTTCCCAGATTTCGGAGCTGGAGACACAATCACTGTTTTCTACGAAATTAAAGAGGGTGAAAAAACAAGAACTCAGTTTTTTAAAGGAGTTGTTATTCAAAGAAGAGGTTCTGGTGTTACAGAAACTTTTACTATCCGTAAAATGTCTGGATCTGTTGGTGTTGAGCGTATCTTCCCAGTAAACTTACCAGCTTTACAAAAAATCGAAGTTAACAAGAAAGGTGCTGTACGTAGAGCTAGAATTTTCTACTTCAGACAACTTACTGGTAAAAAAGCTAAGATTAAAGACAAAAGAAGATAATCATTTATCAAAATGTTATAAAAAACTCGTTTCATACTCTTTGAAACGAGTTTTTTTTATGTTCCATTTTCAACACTAACAAAACCGTAATTTTTTAATACCAAAATCATCGATTTAGCAATTTAACGAGCTCGAAATAACAATCTGTTAATTTCGTCTTTTCTCGGGAAAACTCAACCGTTTTCGTTGTGATTTTATTATATTTGCTCCGCTCATTTTGAGCCGAATATATCTTTTACATCGTTAACTCCTGACGATACGATTATAAAAAAAAAAGAAAATGACAAAATCAAAAATTTTTTACACCTTAACTGATGAGGCGCCTTTATTGGCAACTTACTCTCTTTTACCAATTGTTCAAGCTTTTACAGCAACAGCTGGAATTGAAATCGAAACCAGAGATATTTCGCTGGCAGGAAGAATTTTATCAAACTTCCCAGATTCTTTGACAGATGCTCAAAAAACTGGAGATGCATTGGCAGAACTTGGCCAATTAGCAACTCAGCCAGAAGCTAACATTATTAAATTACCAAATATCTCAGCATCTGTACCGCAATTAAAAGCGGCAATTGCTGAATTACAATCGCACGGATACAACGTACCAAATTTCCCAGAAGATCCGCAAAACGATGCTGAAAAGGAAATTAAAGCAAAATATGCAAAAGTTCTAGGTTCTGCTGTAAACCCAGTTTTACGTGAAGGAAACTCTGACCGTAGAGCTCCAAGAGCAGTTAAAAACTTTGCAAAAGCAAATCCACACTCAATGGGTGCTTGGTCTGCTGACTCAAAAACTAAGGTGGCTTCTATGTCAGGCGGTGACTTCTACGGAAGTGAAAAATCATTGACTGTAAACGAAGCTAATGATGTAAAAATCGAATTTGTTGCTAAAGACGGAACTACAACTGTTCTTAAAGCAAGTACTCCATTAAAATCTGGAGAAATCATTGACAGCTCTGTTTTAAGTGTAAACAAATTAAAAGCTTTTGCTGCTGACGTAATTGCTGAAGCTAAAGCTGCAGGAGTATTACTTTCTGTTCACTTAAAAGCTACCATGATGAAAGTTTCTGATCCAATCATCTTTGGCGCTATCGTTGAAGTATATTTTGCAGATGTTTTCAAAAAATACGCTTCTTTATTCGCTGAATTAAACATTGACACTAGAAATGGTTTAGGTGATATCTACGCTAAAATTGCTGGAAGACCAGAACAAGCAGAAGTTGAAGCCGCTATCGATCAAGCAATCGCAAACGGGCCAGCTTTGGCAATGGTTAATTCTGAAAAAGGAATTACAAACTTACACGTTCCTTCAGATGTAATCGTTGATGCTTCTATGCCAGCAATGATCCGTACTTCTGGACAAATGTGGAACAAAGAAGGAAAACAGCAAGATACATTTGCAGTTATTCCAGACAGATCTTATGCTGGTGTTTATACTGCAACTATCGATTTCTGTAAAAAACATGGTGCTTTTGATCCAAAAACTATGGGAAGTGTTCCTAACGTTGGATTAATGGCTCAAAAAGCTGAAGAATATGGTTCTCACGACAAAACTTTCCAAATTAAAGGTGATGGTGTTGTGCGTGTGGTTGACCAAAACGGAAATGTTTTAATGGAACAAAACGTTGAAACAAATGATATTTTCAGAATGTGTCAGGCAAAAGATGCGCCTATCCAAGACTGGGTTAAATTGGCTGTAAACAGAGCTCGTTTATCTAGTACTCCTGCTGTTTTCTGGTTAGACGAAAACAGAGCGCACGATAGAGAATTGATCGTAAAAGTTCAAAAATACCTTAAAGACTACGATACTACAAACTTAGATATCCGTATTTTAAACCCAGTTGCTGCTACTGAATTTACTTTAGATAGAATCATCAAAGGTTTAGATACAATTTCTGTAACTGGAAACGTATTACGTGACTATTTAACAGATTTATTTCCAATCTTAGAATTAGGAACTTCTGCAAAAATGCTTTCTATCGTTCCGTTAATGAACGGTGGTGGATTGTTCGAAACTGGTGCTGGAGGTTCTGCTCCTAAACACGTTGAGCAATTTACAGAAGAAGGATACTTACGTTGGGATTCATTAGGAGAGTTCTTAGCTCTTGGTGCTTCTTTAGAGCATTTAGGGCAAACTTTAGACAATTCTAAAGCAATTGTTTTATCTGAGACTTTAGATCAAGCAAACGATAAATTCTTAGCAAACGATAAATCTCCAGCTCGTAAAGTAGGTCAGATTGACAATAGAGGTTCTCACTTCTATTTAGCATTCTACTGGGCTCAGGCTTTGGCTGCTCAAACTAAAGATGCTGAATTGAAAGCCATTTTTACTCCAATTGCTGCTGAATTTGAAGCTAACGAAGCTAAAATCGATGCTGAATTAATCGGTGCACAAGGTAAACCTCAAAACATTGGAGGTTACTACCAGCCAACTCCAGAATTGGTAAGCAAAGCAATGCGTCCTAGCGAAACTTTCAACGCTATTGTTGCTAAAATCAAATAATTCAGAATACATCTGTATTTGTAAATAAACAAAAGGACAACTCGAAAGGTTGTCCTTTTTTTATCTTAACTTATGTTTAACAAAAGTTCCGCGAGATTATTTAGTAAGAATTGTTAACTATGTAAATCAAAATCAATATAATGATTACAAAAAATACCTGCACATTTTTTCTTTTTATTTTAACGATTTTCACCTCATTTGCGCAGGAAAAATTCACTCTAAGCGGAACCATCAGCGACAGCAAAAACAATGAAACTTTAATTGGAGTAAACATTTTTATTCCATCTTTAAAAATAGGAACCACAACAAACGAATACGGTTTTTATTCGCTTTCAGCTCCAAAAGGAGAATATGAAATCGAAATCAGTTATGTTGGCTATCAGACTATTCAAAAGCACATTTCCTTAAATCAAAATACAAAAACCAATTTTTCTATCAGCGAGGGAAATGGCGAAGAACTTCAAGAAGTTATCATTACAGAAAACAAAGGCAAAATAAACGTCAAGTCGCCAGAAATGAGTGTGAATAAACTCTCCATTTCTACCATAAAAAAAATGCCAGTAGTTTTAGGCGAAGTTGATGTTTTAAAATCCATTTTATTACTTCCAGGAGTAACCAATGCAGGTGAAGGCGCTTCTGGATTTAATGTTCGCGGAGGCGGTGCCGATCAAAATCTAATCCTTTTAGATGAAGCAACAATCTTTAATTCGTCTCACGTTTTCGGATTCTTTTCTGTTTTTAATCCCGACGCCATTAAAGATTTAAAACTATATAAAGGTGGAATTCCAGCCCGCTATGGCGGAAGAGCTTCTTCTGTTTTAGAAATTTATCAAAAAGATGGAAGCAGTAAAGATTTCCATATGAATGGGGGAATTGGGTTAATTTCAAGTCGCTTATTAGCTGAAGGCCCAATTGTAAAAGACAAAGGTTCTTTCCTGATTGGCGGACGAGCTTCTTATGCACATCTTTTTCTCAAATTTTCTGAAGATGACAAAGATAATGCCGCCTATTTTTATGATTTAAACACCAAATTAAGCTATAAACTCAATGACAATAACAGTCTTTATTTATCTGGATATTTTGGACGAGACGTTTTCAGGCTGAACAAAAGTTTTACTAATACCTACGGAAATTCAACTTTAAACCTGAGATGGAATCATCTGTATTCCAATAAATTATTCTCCAATCTCTCTTTAATTTACAGCGATTATTACTATGGTTTAGATCTTGATTTTGTGGGATTCAACTGGGACTCTGGAATCAAAAATTATAATATTAAATACGATTTCAAACATTATCTTTCAGATAAACTAAAACTAAATTATGGCGTAAACGGAATTTACTATGATTTTAATCCAGGAACCATAAAGCCAACTGGCGAAGATTCAGGAATCAATCCAGATCAATTAGACAAAAAATACGCTTTTGAACCTTCTGTTTATTTAGATGCTGAAAGTCAGCTTTCTAAAAAAATCACCGTTGCATACGGATTGCGTTACAGCTTATTTTACAGATTAGGCGCATCCACTATTAATTATTACGACAACAACCAGCCAGTGGTTTTTAATAATGATATGCAGATTTATGAAAAAGGTACGCCAACTTCAACAAAATATTTTGGCAAGAACAAAGTCATTCAGAGTTATAATAATCTTGAACCGCGTTTTTCTCTTTCTTATCAATTAAATGAAGACCAATCGATCAAAGCGAGCTATAACCGAATGGCGCAATATCTTCAATTGATTTCCAACACCTCTTCTCCAACTCCTCTTGATGTCTGGATGCCGAGTGACAATTACATCAAACCTCAGCTTGCAGATCAAGTAGCTCTGGGTTATTTTAGAAATATCGATGATGACGCCTATTCTTTGGAAGTAGAAACCTATTACAAGAAAATACAAAACCGATTAGATTATATAGACGGAGCCGATTTAATTGCCAACAATGCCATCGAGCAGGTTATCTTAAACGGTCATATGCGATCATATGGTTTAGAATTGATGGTAAAGAAAAACAAAGGCCGATTTAATGGCTGGATTTCCTATACCATATCAAGATCAGAACAGCAGACTCCAGGAAGAACACCTGAGGAAACAGGCATCAATAATGGCAAATGGTATGCTTCGGCTTATGACAAAACACATAATTTAGCCATTACATCAGCTTATAATTTAAACGAAAAATGGTCTTTTGGCGCTAACTTTGTATTGCAGTCAGGACAGCCTGTAACATATCCGAACGGACAGTATGAATATTTAGGAATTGTGGTTCCGAGTTATGGCTTACGAAATGAAAACCGACTTCCTTCTTACAATCATTTGGATATTTCTGCCACTTTAACGCCAAGAAAGAACAAAGACAGAAACTGGAAAGGCGAATGGGTTTTCAGCATTTACAATCTTTATAATAGAATGAATGCTGCGTCAATCAACTTTAGGCAAAATGTTGACACAGGTGTAAATGAAGCTGTGAAATTATCTATTTTCGGAATTGTTCCAGCGGTAAGTTATAATTTCAAATTCTAGAAAATCAGTTCAAAAACTAAAAATATACTTATGAGAAAATTAGTTTTTTTAATCGCATTTTTTACATCCCTATTCTTCACTAGCTGTGAAGAAGTAGTTGATGTCGACTTAGACACCGCGCCTCCGAAATTGGTAATTGAAGCTGCTATCAATTGGGAAAAAGGCACTTCTGGAAAACAGCAGGTTATAAAACTTTCTACGACAACAGGCTATTTTGAGAGTCAGATTCCTGTCGTATCCAATGCGGTAATTTCGATAAAAAATAGCAAAAATCAGAAGTTTAATTTCGTTGAATTCAATAAATCTGGGCGCTACATCTGCAATGACTTCATACCTCAGCTTAATGAACAATATACTTTAACCGTTATCAGCAAAGGAAATACATACACAGCGACAGAAACTCTAAAATCGGTCGCGCCAATTACAAGAATCGAGCAAAAAAATGATGGCGGTTTTACAGGCAAGGACACCGAAATAAAAGCTTACTTTACAGATCCTGGAGACGAGGATAATTTTTATTTATTTAAATATGTTTATTCGAATAAAATAACTTCCAATTATTATGTTTCTGAAGATAAATTCTATCAAGGCAATGAAATTTTCAGCAGTACCGTTGATGAAGATTTAAAAACTGGAGATGAAGTCGAAATAACGCATTACGGAATTTCAAAACAATATTATAATTACATGAATATTTTGGTCAGCATTGCGGGCAGCAATGTTGGAGGTCCCTTTCAGTCGCCGCCCGCGACGGTAAAAGGAAACATTATCAATACAACAGATAAAAACAATTATCCGTTGGGTTATTTCTCCCTAAGCGAAACCAGTACAAAAAAGTACAAAATAGAGTAATTATGCAACCTGTAATCAAAAACTTAACCGAGAAAAAACTCATTGGACATTTTTTAGAAATGTCTTTTATAGAGAATAAAACTTTTCAATTATGGAATGGTTTTATGCCAAATCGAAAAAAAATTAGCAATACAATTAATGCTAATTTATATTCTTTAGAAGTCTACGCAGAAAATCATTTTGATAATTTTGATCCTAATGACAGTTTCCAAAAGTGGGCCGCTGTAGAAGTCTCAGATTATTCAACTATTCCCGAAGGAATGGAGATGCTAATTGTTCCTGACGGTTTGTATGCTGTTTTTCTTCATATAGGCCCCGCCTCGGAAGGACATAAAACGTATCATTACATTTTTACGGAATGGCTTCCAAATTCTGAATATACGGTAGACGACAGACCGCATTTTGCCGTTATGAATGAAAAATATAAGAAAGACGATCCAGCTTCTGAAGAAGAAATCTGGATTCCGATAAAAAACAGAAATTAAGTATGATACTAGAAACGCTAAAAACACTTTTCAATCGAGATTTAAACAAACTAAAAAGCGAAATTGAATCGTATCAAACTGAAAGTTCGATCTGGACAATTGATAAAAACATCTCCAATTCAGCAGGAAATCTTTGTCTTCATTTAATTGGAAATTTAAACACATATATTGGCGCAGAAATCGGCAAAACGGGGTATATTCGAAATCGTCCTTTAGAGTTTTCGTTGAAAGACATTCCGAAATCAGAATTAGTTCAAAAAATTGAAGACACCATTTCAATTGTAAACAGCGCCCTTGACAACTTAACAGAGGCCGATTTAGAAGCGATATACCCGCAGATTGTTTTCGAAAAAGAAATGAAAACTGGATTTTTCTTAATTCATCTTTCAACTCATTTAGCCTATCATTTAGGCCAAATTAATTATCACCGAAGACTTTTAGATTAAAAAACAGCTTCTCAACATATGTAAATGTTTTAAAAATTAGAATTACGAAACCTTTGTAATCTTAATTTTAATTTTTAAAACATGAAATATTTAATTTCTCTTTTATTATGCGCCTTCACATTCCAAACAAAAGCGCAAACTTTTAAAAATCCTGATTCATTATTTAATCCAGCTCCATATGGTTTCAGCCATGTATCTTCTGTAAAAACACCTGGCGAATTTATTTATATTTCAGGGCAAAGCGGCGGTTTGGGCAAAGAACATTTTTTAAACCCTGACTTTAGAATACAAGTTAAAACTGCCCTTGAAAACCTAAAAGTAATTTTAAATAGTTATCAGCTAAAACCAGAAAATGTAATGAAAATTACAATCCTGATTGTTGATCACTCTCCTGAAAAATTAAAAATATGGGAAGAAGAAATTAGCAAGGTATGGAACGGCAAACCATTTCCTGCCAGCACATTAATTCCTGTTCCTAAATTAGCGCTCGATGGAATGCTCATCGAAGTGGATGCAATTGCTTTTAAAGCCAATTAACTTAAGACATTTTCTGCCAAAGACTATATCTTTTGTACATTTGTAATTCATTCAAAAAAACTTACATGTCATCACATCATATAGTCCGAGACGATCAGGAACCTGCTTTAATCATTGCCAATGGCGCTGCTTGCGATCCTGAATTATTAGGACAATTGCTAGAATGGTCTCCTTTGGTTGTTGTTTTAGATTCGGCTATCGAAAGAGTGATTGAATTAGGCATAAAAGTCGATGTTCTTTTGGGCGATTTTGATCGCGGATTTGATCCAGAAATTTACAAATCACAATTCCCAATCGAAATCGTTCATACGCCAGATCAGGATAAAACCGATTTAGAAAAGGCTTTTGATTATCTTATCGAAAGAAAAATTCCTGCCGTAAATGTCGTTTGGGCAACAGGAAAACGCGCCGATCATACAATTACAAACCTTACACAAATTGTTCGTTACCGAGATTTACTAAAAATTGTAATTCTTGATGACCATTCTAAAATATTCCTGCTGCCTACAAAATTCGAAAAATGGTATACGGCAGACACCCCAATTTCGCTTATTCCAATTGGAATTGTAAATGGAATTTATTCAACGAACTTGAAATATGAACTAAAAAACGATACGCTCAAAATGGGCTACAGAACCGGAAGCAGTAATTCTGTCGAAAAAGACGGAATCGTGACCATTACACATCGTGAAGGTGATTTGCTTTTAATGGAATGTTTTGATTAGGAGAATTAAAAAATAAAAAGTCCCAGCGGGAAGAAATATTTATAGATTATAATGCTTTAATCTAATTAAAGCTCCAGCGGAGCGACATCTGTTATGTCGCTCTGCTGGAGCTTTTGTTGTAATAATAAATTAAACTAGCTATAAACATTACGTTCCTCCAGAGCCATTCTTCAAAAAAGGAATCCCTATCTTTGCAATCGAAATCAATGAAAATGAAAGCAGAAAACAATTCGCAAAAAGACAATTTACACCCAAGAAATCTTCATAGAAACCGATATGATTTTGAAAAACTGATTTCAAATTGTCCCGAATTGAAAGCTTTTATTTTCATCAATAAACACGGAATCGAAACGATTGATTTCAGTAATCCACTTGCTGTAAAAACTTTAAACAAGGCTTTACTTCAAACCTATTACAATATTCAAAACTGGGATATTCCCAAAAATTACCTTTGCCCGCCAATTCCAGGACGTGCCGATTATATTCACTACATCGCCGATTTATTGGCAGAAAGCAATAACAATCAAATTCCTGAAACTAGTACAGTTTTAGGATTAGATATCGGAACGGGTTCAAATTTAATCTATCCGATATTAGGGAATTCTATTTACAACTGGAGCTTTGTCGGAACCGATATTGACAAAAAATCAATTGAAAATTGTGCCAAAATTATTGAAGCTAATTCAAAATTAATCGATTCTATCAGTTTGCAACAACAAACAGAACCCCGATTTATCTTTAAAAATATTATCACGCCCGAAGATCGTTTTACCTTCACAATGTGCAATCCACCTTTTCATGCATCAGCAGAAGAAGTCAATAAAAGCGCTTCGAGGAAAACTTCTAATTTAAATCCGAAAGAAAAAAAGACTGCAAATCCTGTTTTAAACTTTGGCGGACAAAATGCAGAATTATGGTGCAATGGCGGTGAAATCGGATTTATAACCCAAATGATTTACGAAAGTGCCAAATATACTTCGCAGGTTTTATGGTTTACTACTTTAGTTTCTAAAAAAGAAAATCTTGCTTCGATTTATAAAATCCTGAAAAAAGTAAATGCCACTTTGGTAAAAACAATCGAGATGTCTCAAGGACAAAAAAACAGCAGAATTGTGGCTTGGAGTTTTTTAAATAGTTCAGAGCAGTACTCTTGGAAATTTTAAGACTTTCAAAACCAATAGTATGGTTATCTTTTGTAACTTCGATAAAATTATGCAATCATGAACACTCTTGAACTTAAAACTATTTTAATTTCTGAAATTGAAAAAATTGATGATGATCAATTTTTATCAGCATTAAAAACAATTTTAGATAGTCGCAAAACTCCTATCAATTATTCTGAAAGATATAATGAAGATTTAAAAGTTGCCGAAGAAGATATTCAAAATGGCAATTATTATTCTCATAATGAAATTAAGGATCAAATTGAACAATGGAAAAAGAAATAATCTGGTCAAAAGCTGCTAAAAATCAGCTTGAAAAAATATACTTCCACATATTTAAAGAATCTAAAAGCAGAAACATTTCAAACAAAGTAATTGAGACTATTTATAGCTCTGTTACAATCTTAAAAACAAATTGGGAAATTTACGAATTGGATGAAATGAAGATTCCAAACGATGTAAATTATCGTGCATATGAAATTTATAGCTATAGAATATCTTATAAAATAACTTCAAAAGAGATTCACATTCTAAGAATTCGACATACAAGTCGTAATCCTAAAAAACTGTAATCATTTACTAAAACATCATAGTAATCTGATTTCCAAAACCAAAACCTTGATTTTACAATTTACTTTTGCTACATTTATTGTAAACTATTTAAAATCAAGACCATGGCAGAATATATTGGTTATCTCGCATCTGTATTTATTGTTGGCGGTTTTTTGCTCAAAAATCTTCGAACAATCCGATTCATTAATATGTTTGGCTGTATCTGCTTCGTAATTTACGGCATCTTTTTAAACGATTACAGAGATTTCAACCAATGGCTTTGGCCTGTAATTATTCCGAATGCGATTTTAGCGTTTGTTCAGATTTATTATCTGACTTCCAAAAACGATAAATCTTAAAATTATGATATTTTAAAATAAAATTCTGATACACTTTTCGCCCACTCTACCCGTAACTTTAAGCTGAAAATTGAATTTTATTACCATGTCAAAACTATATTCCCGAGTAGTCATTGTACTTTTTTTAGTGACAAGTTGCGCTTCAAAAAAAACGAAATACGAAGACTATGTTTTTAAAACCAAAAGCGAAGAAGTAAATTATCAAACCTCTTACGATAAAGCTTTAAAACTTTGGAACATTCCGTACACCGAAGAAGATGTAAAAACAAGTTTCGGAACAGCGCATGTTGTAATGGCTGGCCCAAAAAATGGAAAAAATCTGGTTTTGCTTCACGGAATGGATGCCAGTTCTACCATGTGGTATCCCAATATTAAAGCTTTTTCTAAAAATCATCGCATTTACGCGATTGATTTCATCATGGAACCCAATAAATCCAATTTGACAGCAAAACCGCTTTCGTCAGATGATATTGTTACTTTTTACAACGAAGTTTTTACTCACTATAAATTAAAGGATTTTGATATTATTGGCGCTTCACGAGGTGGCTGGATTGCGACCTTATTAGCCGTTCAAAAACCAAATTCAATTGATAAAATTGTTTTACTGAGTCCTGCCCAAACTTTCAAATTTCTTGACAAACCTAGAAAAACGACTTCGGCGTTAATGCTGAAACTTTTTCCTAGCGAAAAGAAATTCAGTAAAACATTAAACACTTTTTCAACTCATCCAGAAAATATAAGCCGCATTTACAAAAGGCAGTTTTATTTGGCCAATAAATATGCAAAATCCAATTCCAGCATGCTCAAAATGATGCCCTTTTCAGATAAAGAATTAGAATCTATTCAAAACCCCGTTTTAGTTTTAATTGGCGATAAAGACGTTATTAATTCGGAAGAAAGTTTAGAAAGAGCACATAAACATCTAAAAAGCAGTAAAACCAAAGTTGTACAAGATGCTGGGCATTTTCTAACTATCGATCAGCCCAAAACGGTGAATGATGCTGTAATTAATTTTTTAGATTAAGATTTTGCTGGATCTAATTTTATGAACTTTGACAAATTAGCTTTGAATAATTGTGCAAATTAGTACAATTCGGGACAGACTTTAAATTACTTACTTACACAAACTTCGTATCTTTACAAAACCAAATTTTCAGTATACGCAAATGAAATTTCAAGTTTCCTCAGAATATAGTCCAAAAGGAGATCAGCCTCAAGCCATACAAAAACTGGCGCAAGGTGTAATCGACGGAGATAAATACCAAACTTTATTGGGAGTTACAGGTTCCGGAAAAACTTTTACCGTAGCCAATGTAATTCAGGAAGTGCAAAGACCAACTTTGGTTTTGGCGCACAATAAAACATTGGCGGCACAGTTATATTCAGAATTCAAGCAGTTTTTTCCAAATAATGCTGTTGAATATTTTGTTTCGTACTACGACTACTATCAGCCTGAAGCTTTTATGCCCGTAACCGGAGTTTTCATTGAAAAAGATTTATCTATCAATGAAGAATTGGAGAAAATGCGTTTAAGCACTACTTCTTCTCTACTTTCAGGGCGTCGCGACGTTTTGGTCGTGGCATCAGTTTCCTGTCTGTATGGTATTGGAAACCCAGTTGAATTTAAAAAGAACGTAATTGAAATCAAACGCGATCAGGTTATTTCAAGAACTAAATTATTGCATAGTTTAGTACAGAGTTTATACGCCAGAACAGAAGCCGATTTTAACCCTGGAACTTTCAGGATTAAAGGAGATACGGTTGAAGTTTATCCGAGTTATGCAGATGATGCATATCGAATTCATTTCTTTGGAGATGAAATCGAAGAAATCGAATCGTTTGATGCCAAGACTTCTCAAGTTATAGAGAAATTTCAGAGATTAACCATTTATCCAGCCAATATGTTTGTGACTTCACCAGAAGTTTTACAAGGTGCGATTTGGCAAATTCAGCAGGATTTGGTGAAACAGGTTGATTATTTTAAAGAAATCGGAAAACATCTCGAAGCCAAACGTTTGGAAGAAAGAACCAATTTTGATTTAGAAATGATTCGCGAATTGGGCTATTGTTCTGGAATTGAAAATTACTCGCGCTACCTTGACGGACGTGAAGCTGGAACAAGACCTTTCTGCCTTCTAGATTATTTCCCAAGCGATTATTTAATGGTTGTAGACGAAAGTCACGTAACCGTTTCGCAAGTTCATGCCATGTACGGAGGCGACCGCAGCCGTAAAGAAAACTTGGTTGAATACGGTTTTAGATTACCTGCCGCCATGGACAACCGTCCGTTGAAATTCGAAGAATTCGAAGCATTGCAAAATCAGGTGATTTACGTTTCGGCAACTCCTGCCGATTACGAACTACAGAAATCTGATGGAATTTATGTAGAACAAATTATTCGTCCAACCGGGTTATTAGATCCAGAAATTGAAGTTCGTCCAAGTTTAAATCAGATCGATGATTTAATTGAGGAAATTCAGGTTCGTTGCGAATTGGACGAAAGGGTTTTAGTGACCACTTTAACCAAAAGAATGGCCGAAGAATTGGCTAAATATTTGACAAAAGTTAGCATCAGATGCCGCTATATCCATTCTGAAGTAGACACTTTAGAACGTATTGAAATCATGCAGGATTTACGAAAAGGTCTTTTTGATGTTTTAATTGGAGTAAACTTGCTTCGTGAAGGTTTGGATTTACCAGAAGTTTCGCTTGTTGCCATTTTAGATGCCGATAAAGAAGGTTTCTTGAGAAATCACAGATCTTTGACGCAGACTATTGGCCGTGCGGCGAGAAACTTAAATGGTAAAGCCATTATGTATGCTGATAAAATCACAGCGAGCATGCAGCGAACAATCGACGAAACCAATTACAGAAGAACCAAACAGATTAATTTCAACGTAGAAAACAATATCGTTCCGCAAGCGCTAAACAAAAAAATCGAAAGCGCATTTACCAAAAATCCGTTGGTAGAATATGAATTAGGACATCCGATTCCTGTTGCAGCTGAACCGGAAACAGCTTATTTATCTAAAACAGAGTTGGAGAAAATGATTCGCGAAAAGCGCAAAACGATGGAAAAAGCGGCTAAAGAATTAGACTTCTTGCAAGCTGCCAAACTTCGTGACGAAATTAAAAAACTACAGGAACAGCTGGCTTAGTTATGCTGTTCCTTAAAAATCTCTAGCAAAACTATTGGATTAATTACTGTATTCGGAGATTTTTTCATCATTTCCAAAACACGTTTCACCGCAGCAAGATTCAATCCCATTTGTAAAGCAATCTGCTGAATGGCTTGAAATTCTCTTTCATGTAAAACTCCGTCGCAATGCATTAGCAAAGCCAACCTGTAAAACTGATTAATGCGTTGCATCTCAGATGGAATGGGCAACGATTTGGTTTCCTGATGAAATAAATCCTGAAATTCTTCTTCGCTAATATTCAATTCTACAGCTACAAGTCTTAAAAATTCAAGCTCACGTTTGTGCAAATGTCCGTCTACAGTGGCCAATGTAATCATTTCTAAAAGTAAACTTCTTTTTTCTGCTTCTGTATTCATGAATTTCTTATTTTTAGCTAAAATATTGCTTTTAAATAAAAATACAAAACACGGATAATGAAGAAGATTTTCTTGATAATTTTACTTCTATTTACTCTTATCGGAAAAGCACAAAGCACCGCTTCAAAAAATGTATCGACTTTTACGATTGAAGCACCTCAGCTCAACACTTCAAAAAAAATCTGGATTTATCTTCCCGAAAATTATTCTAAAAATATTCAGAAAAAATACAGCGTTATTTACATGCACGATGCTCAAAACCTATTTGATGCTAAAACTTCGTATTCTGATGAATGGAATGTTGACGAAAAATTGGACAGTTTAAAAGCAAAAGTAATTGTAGTAGGAATCGAACATGGAAATGAAAAACGGATTGACGAATTAACGCCTTTCAAAAATGAAAAATATGGAGGAGGAAATGCCGATAATTATTTAGAATTCATTGTAAAAACATTAAAGCCACATATCGATAAAAATTACAGAACCAAAACAAAAGCAAAAAACACTATTCTTTTTGGAAGCTCACTAGGCGGATTGGTTTCGTATTACGGTGCTTTAAAATATCCAGAAGTTTTTGGAAAAGCAGGCGTTTTTTCGCCTTCATTCTGGTTTTCTCCTGAGATTTATACTTTTACAGAAAAACAACCTAAAATCAAAACGAAAATTTATTTTCTGTGCGGCGATAAAGAAAGTGATGACATGGTAAACGATTTGACTAAGATGAAACGTTTACTAGATACAAAACGCTGTTATTGCCTTCATCTAGACAAAACTAAAATTGTAAAAGGCGGAGAACACAATGAAAAACTTTGGCGAGATCATTTCGCTGAAGCAATACTTTGGCTGGGCTATTAATTGAAAAAATAAAAACATCGCATACCAATGAAACTAATTTTAAGAGAATACAATCTCAAGCTAAAACACACTTTTACTATTTCAAGAGAGTCTATTGATTTTCAGCCTTCGCTAATTGTAGAATTGCAAAGCGATGGTTTTTCTGGTTTTGGAGAAGCCACTTCAAATCCGTATTACAATATCACGGTTCCAATGATGATGCAGGATTTAGAAAAAATCAGATCTATTATTGAAAATACTGAGAATGAAACTCCAGAAGTATTTTGGGCAAAAATCCATCCACATTTAAAACAGGATATGTTTGCCTTGTGCGCGTTGGATTTGGCTTATAATGACTTGTATGCTCGCAAAAAAGGTAAAAAACTTTACGAATTGTGGAATTACACCACCGAAAGAAACCCAATGACGGATTATACAATCGGAATTGCTTCTATCGATAAAATGGTTTCTAAAATGCAGGAACTTCCTTGGCCGATTTATAAAATTAAATTAGGAACCAAAGAAGATATCGAAATTGTAAAAGCGCTGCGTAAACACACCAATGCTGTTTTCAGAATTGATGCCAACTGCGGATGGACAGTTGAAGAAACCATCAACAACGCTGTTGAATTGAAAAAACTGGCCGTAGAATTCTTAGAACAGCCCATGAAAGCCGATAATTGGGAAGGACATAAAGAAGTTTTTAAACATTCTGTTCTTCCTGTAATTGCTGATGAAAGCTGTATTATTGAAGAAGATGTAGCAAAATGCCACAATCATTTTCATGGCGTGAATGTAAAACTGGTAAAATGTGGTGGTCTGACTCCTGGAAAACGCATGATCGAGGAAGCTAAAAAATTAGGTTTAAGAACAATGGTGGGTTGTATGACGGAATCTACTGTCGGAATTTCTGCAATTGCGCATTTGCTTCCGCAATTGGATTATGTAGATATGGACGGCGCCCTTCTTTTAGCAGAAGATATTGCGACGGGAGTAACCATAAAAGATGGCGTTGTAAGTTATTCAGATCTTAACGGAACTGGTGTTACACTTTTATAAAAATGATAGTCGATAAATTTCCAGATCGAGTTATTGAAATTGACCAAGAACAGTATTTGTATTTTGGCGGAACTGCTTATTTGGGACTTCCAACAAACAAAGAGTTTCAAGAATTAGTAATTCAAAACATTTTGAATTGGGGAACTACATACGGAAGCTCCAGAACGGCAAATATTCAGCTGTCAGCTTATGACGCAGGCGAAAGCTTTTTAGCTTCTCATATTGGTTCTGAAAAGACTGTTACGGTTTCTTCAGGAATGCTGGCTGGAAAATTGGTTATTGATTTAATGAAAAAGCAGACTGATTGCTTTTTTCATTTGAATGATACGCATAATGCGATCCAAACTGAAAATAGTTTTCCAGTATTCTTAGACGGAAATTTAAATAACCGTTTATTAGATTCAAATTCTGAGAAAATAACGATTCTAACTGACGGGGTTCCATCTTTTGAAACAAAACCTGCCGATTTATCGTTTTTAGAAAAAATTTCAAAAAGCAAAGAAATTACTTTAGTAATTGATGAATCGCATTCGCTAGGAATTACTGGCAAAAATGGTAGTGGAATTTATTCTTCAATTGAATTTCCCGTTAAAAGAAAAATCATGGTTTCTTCATTAGGAAAAGCTTTCGGATTAACTGGCGGTATAATTGCTTCCGATTCTGAATTTATAAATCAAATCAAAGAATTGGAAACTTTTACAAGCGCCGCAGGAATGAATCCTGCTTTTGTGCAGACACTTTCTGATGCCAGAGAAATTTATAAAATACAGCATCAAAAACTGCTGGATAATCTAAATTATATTGATTCGATTTTAATCAAAAACAGCACTATCTTATTTGATAAAAACTATCCTTTAATTTATCTTTTATCGAATGAATTAGTTGAAAAACTAAAACACGAAAACATTATTATTGCCAGTTTCAGATATAAAAAAGAAGCTGAACCTTTAAACCGAATTGTGATTACTGCCAATCATCTTAAACAGGATTTAGATAAACTTGTAAACGTTTTAAATGATTTTAATTCTCGTTTTTAATCATTTAAAAAAACTACCTTTGCAAAAAGCAAATAATGGGTTTTTAAGTTCAAGTAACGATTGGAAAAACTTGAAACTTTAAACATGAAACAATAATTATGACAAATAACGATATACTTAAAAAACTTCGCGTGGCTTTGATGCTCCGTGATGACCAAATAGTTGAAATTTTAGAATTAGTAGATTTCAGAATTTCTAAATCAGAATTGGGCGCTTTTTTTAGAGCAGAGGATCATCCGAATTACATGGAATGTGGCGATCAGGTTTTACGCAATTTCTTAAACGGATTGGTGATTCATTTAAGAGGAACGAAAGAAAACCCTAAAAATCCAAACGAGGTTTTAGCAAAGCATAAAGCTGAAATTCCGAAAAGAGAAACCTCTAAAGAAAGACCAGAATTTAAAGCTGCTCCAAAAGATTCTGAAAAATACAGAGGCGATAAAAGTCCATCAAAATCAGGTTCTGCTGCTGGAAAGCCTAAGAAGAAATCATTCCCAAAAGGAAATGGAAAACCGGTTGTTGTAGAAAAAGTGGTTTACAAAAACGGCAATAAAAAAAAATCATAATTGAGGATTTAACCGCAAAGAACGCAAGTTTTTTTACTTAAAAGACTAAATACAAACGCAAAGTTCGCAAAGCTTTTCCATATAGCTTTGTGAACTTTATGTTTTAAAAAGATTCTAATGACGGTCTAATTTTCAAATATAGCTCGCGGTTTCAACCGCAGGAACGCCCAGAGACGCATTACGTGACATACATTGTGTACCCGTGGTTGAAACCACGGGCTATATTGAAATAAAAATCGAAAAATTTTATTGTTTTAGCTTTGCGAACTTTGCGTTTGTATTCACAATACTTGGTCAAAAATCCTTGCGCCCTTTGCGGTAAAAAAAATCTATATCTTATTCTCCTCTATTTTATCAAAAAAGGCATCTTTAAAAGTTGCTCCAATCGGCAGTTCTTTTCCATTGATAAATACCGAAAAATTATCTGTCGATTCAACGTGTTTTAAAGAAACAACATATGATTTATAAATCTGTATAAACTCATTTTCCGGTAACGATTCAATTACATTTTTCAAAGACGAATGCGTTATAATCTGTTGTTTTTCTGTATGAATGCAAACATAATTCTGGAGACTTTCTATATATAAAATGTCTCTCAAAAACACTTTCTGAAATTTATTCTTCCCATCTGTTTTAACAAAAAGAAAATCAGGCAGATTGCTCTGATTTGAGATTTCTATTTTAGGTTCTGAATTCAGCTTTGAAACCGCTTGATAAAAACGTTCAAACGAAATCGGTTTCAATAAATAATCGACTGCATTCAATTCAAAACCTTCTAAAGCAAAATCTGGATAAGCTGTTGTAAAAATGACTTTTATATTTTTCGAAATGATTCTAGAAAGTTGCAATCCCGTTAACTGCGGCATTTGAATATCCAAGAAAATCACATCAACAGATTGTGTGTTTAAAAATTCCAATGCTTTTAAGGAATCATTAAAAACTCCAACTTTTTCAAGAAAATTTACTTTTCCAATATAGTTTTCCAATATTCTCGTTGCAGGCGGTTCATCATCTACAATAATGCATTTAAAAGCCATAGATTATATTTTTAGCGGTATTTTTAAGTACGTTTTAAAGGTATTATTTTCTTCTGTTTTTTCAAGAATAAATTGATCTTTGTACATATACTCAAGTCTTTTGGTAAGATTTTCAAAA
>Ga0307416_100000551_pt1 | contig 19098 bp, 14 predicted proteins | sample DK1Cmetagenome_2_FD_203821 | JGI IMG/M metagenome (GOLD analysis project Ga0307416, IMG submission 203821) | Maize rhizosphere microbial communities from greenhouse at UC Davis, California, United States - DK15-C-3 | ecosystem: Host-associated > Plants > Roots > Rhizosphere > Soil | place...
GGCTGGGGCGGTGACTGGGAACTGCCTCGGCGCGCGGCACGTCCTCCTGCCGTTCACGCAGGAGCCGAGAGCCGAGAGCTCACAGCCGAGAGCTGTAGTTCCGCGTGCTCCACGGGCGCCGAATCCGTCTCCGGCCCGTCCAGCCGGAACGTCGCCACGAGCTCGGCCAGGCTCCGTGCCGCGGACGCGAGCGACGTCGCGGCGGCGGCGATCTCCTCGGTGCTCGCGCTCTGCTCCTCGCTCGACGCCGCCACCTGCTCCATGGCGGCGGCGAACGACTCCGTGCCGCGCGCGAGGCGCTCGATCCGGCCCGTCATGTCGCGCACGAGCCCGTTGGACGCGCCGGCGGCCTGCACGATCGACGCCGACCACCGCTCGGCCGCCGCGACGGCATCCTCGACTTGGGCGAACGACTCGCGCCCGACGCGAGTCGCGTCGAGCACGCCGTGCACCGTGCCCACCGTGCGCGCGCTCGACTCGCGCGAGTCCTCCACCCGGCCGAGCACCTGCTTGACGAGGACCGCGGTCCGCTCGGCCGCGTCGGCGGAGTTGGCGGCCAGGCGGCGGACCTCGTTGGCGACCACCGCGAAGCCGTGGCCGTGCTCGCCGGCGCGCGCCGCCTCCATCGCCGCGTTGAGGGCGAGGAGCTTGCTCTGCCGCGCCATCTTCTTCACCTGCGCCACGAATGCCGTGATCTCCTCGGCCGCCTCGGCGAGCGCGTCGATGGCCGCCGCGCTCCGGGCGGCGTCGCCGGCGAGCGCCTCGAGGGCGCCCGCGCTCGCCTCGAGCCGGGCGCGGTTCTCGCCGGCGAGGGTGCGGACGTGGGCGTTGCGCGCCAGCGACTCCTCCGCGCCGCTCGTGAGCTCCGCCGCGATCCCCACCAGGCGGCCGGCGTCGGTGGACAGCTCGTGCAGCGTCGTGGCCATCTCCGCCGCGTGAGCGCTCAACTGGCTCGACGTCGACGCCATCTCCTGGGCGGTCGTCGCCATGGCGTCGGTGCCGGTCGTGATCTCGGCGGCCATCGCCGACGTCTCGCGGGCCGAGTCCCGCATGGCCGTGGCCAGCCGCCGCAGCTCGGAGATCATCCCGCGCACCGCGTCCGAGAGACGCCCCACCTCGCCGCCGCTGTGCACCGCCGGCACGTCGGCCGAGAGGTCGCCGCCGGCCACCGCCTCGGCCACGGCGGCGAGCGAGGCGGCAGGCCGGCTCACCCGGGCGGCGATCGACATTCCGACGTAGACCGCCGCGATGAGGCACGCCAGCGCCACGGAGAACGCACCGACGAAGAAGGCCGTGCGCGGGGCGGCGAGCGCGGGGAGCAGGTCGTGCCCGAACCAGGCGAGCGCTCCCATGGCCACCGCCGCGACCACCGCCATGCGGACGGCGAACTGACGGTCGTGGGCGTCGTCCGCGCCCGGGGCGGGCGGGACGGACAGCGGGTCGGGACCGGGTCTGTGCGTCGTCACTGGGCGCCGTATCGGGCCGTATGGGTTAGATTGCCGTACACCACCACAACTGCCACAACCGCGTTACACGCCGACGGCCGCGCCCGAGTCTCGCCGACCGCGCGCGGCGCCGGCCTCGCTGCACCCGCGTTCCGCGCACGCCAATGACCGTCCTGACATCGCAGCCGCCCACCGGCGAGCCCGCCGCCGGTTACGACCCCACCGCCGTCGAGCGCAAGTGGCAAGCGCGCTGGCGCGAGCGCGGAACGAACCACACCGACCTGGCGGGGGGTGCGCGCCCGTTCTACGCGCTGATGATGTTCCCCTACCCGAGCGCCGAGGGGCTGCACGTCGGCAACCTGTTCGCGTTCACGGGGAACGACATCTATGGACGATTTCAGCGGCTGCAGGGGCACACCGTGTTCGAGCCGCTCGGCTTCGACGCCTTCGGCATCCACTCGGAGAACTACGCGCTGAAGGTCGGGGCGCACCCGATGGAGCTGACGCCGAAGAACGTCGCCAACTTCCGGCGGCAGCTCGAGCGCGCGGGGCTGATGGTCGACTGGCGCTACTCGGTCGACACGAGCAGCCCGGAGTACTACAAGTGGACGCAGTGGGTCTTCCTGCAGCTCTACAAGCAGGGGCTCGCCTACAGGAAGGCTGCTGCGGTCAACTGGTGCCCGCTCGACAAGACCGTCCTCGCCAACGAGCAGGTCGTCGACGGCCACTGCGAGCGGTGCGGCACCGCGGTCGAGCAGCGCTTTCTGGAGCAGTGGTTCTTCCGCATCACCGACTACGCCGAGCGGCTGCTCGCGAACCTCGACTGGCTCGACTGGTCGGAGACGACGAAGACCGCGCAGCGGAACTGGATCGGGCGGAGCGAGGGGGCGGAGATCGTTTTCCTGGCGCCGACGCAGGGGCGCCCGCAGGGCGAGGCGGACGAGAACGCGGTCCTGATGGACGCGCACGAGATCCGCGTCTTCACGACGCGCGTCGACACGCTGTTCGGCGCGACGTACCTCGTGCTCGCGCCGGAGCACCCGCTCGTCGACGCCCTCACCACCGCGGCGCAGCGGGCGGAGGCGGACGCCTACCGCGCGCGCACCGCCCAGCAGGACGTCGTGAGTCGGAAGGTGACCCGGGAGAAGACCGGCGCCTTCACCGGTTCGTACGCGCTCAACCCGGCGACGAACAAGCTCGTCCCGGTGTGGATCGCCGACTACGTGCTCATGGAGTACGGCACGGGCGCGATCATGGCCGTGCCCGGGCACGACGAGCGCGACTACGAGTTCGCCGAGAAGTTCGGGCTGCCGATCGTGCGCGTCGTGGCGGGCGAGGGCGAAGGGCCGGAGACGCCGCTCGACGGCGCGTACACCGAAAACGCGGCCGGCCGGCTCGTCAACTCCGGCGAGTTCGACGGCCTGGCGGTGGAGGACGGGAAGCGCGCGATCGTCGCCATGCTCGCCGACCGCAATGCGGGGCGCGCCGTGGTCAACTACCGGCTGCACGACTGGACGATCTCGCGCCAGCGCTACTGGGGGTCGCCGATCCCGATCATCTACTGCGACGTGTGTGGCATCGTGCCGGTGCCGGAGGACCAGCTCCCGGTGCGGCTGCCGTTCGTCGAGGACTTCAAGCCCGACGACTCGGGGGTGTCACCGCTCGCGCGGCACGAGGAGTGGTATTTCGTGAGCTGCCCGACGTGCGGGGGCCGGGCGCGGCGCGAGACGGACGTGTCGGACACGTTCCTCGACAGCGCGTGGTACTTCCTGCGCTACCCGAGCGCGCACCGCGACGACGTGCCGTTCGACCCCGCGCTCACGGAGCGGTGGCTGCCGGTGGACTCGTACATCGGCGGCAACGAGCACGCGGTGCTGCACCTGCTGTACGCCCGCTTCGTGACGATGGCGCTCAAGGACGCCGGGTACGTCGACTTCGAGGAGCCGTTCACGCGCTTCCGCGCCCACGGGCACATCATCCGCGAGGGCGCGAAGATGTCGAAGTCGAAGGGCAACATCGTGAACCCCGACGATTACATCGAGCGGTGGGGCGCGGACACGTTCCGCACCTATCTGATGTACCTCGGCCCCTACGAGGCGGGGGGAGACTTCCGCGACAGTGGGCTGATCGGGCCGCAGCGGTTCCTCGACAAGCTCTGGCTCTCGGCGCACACCGCCGCGACGGGGGGGGCGCCGGACCTCACGGTTCTCCGCAAGCTGCACCAGACGATCAAGAAGGTGGGCGAGGACATCCCGCGGCTGAGTTACAACACGGCGATCGCGGCGATGATGGAGTACATGAACGTGCTGCGCGCCAACGACCGCGCGACACACCGGTCCGAGGTGGAGCCCCTGGTGCAGCTCGTCGCGCCGTTCGCGCCGCACGTGGCCGAGGAGCTGTGGGAGCGGCTCGGCCACACGGAGAGCGTGTTCGACGCCGGGTGGCCGGCGTACGACCCGGCGCTCGCCACCGAGGAGACCGTGCAGCTCGCCGTGCAGGTGAACGGCAAGCTGCGCGGCACGGTGACGGCGACCCGCGAGGCCACCCAGGACGAGGCGTTCGCTGCGGCGATGGCCGAGCCGTCGGTCGCCAAGTGGGTCACGGGGCCGCCGAAGAAGGTCATCTACGTGAAGGGGCGGCTGCTGAACATCGTGGTCTAGTTGAACTACAGCTTGAACTACAGCGCTCGGCCTTAAGAGCGGCTCTCGGCTGTGGGCCCTCGGCTGGGGCGGCAACGGCAGGACCCCCGGGCGTCGAGTACGTCCGCCTGACGCCGAGGGGTTCCCGTCGTTCACGCCCTAGCCGAGGGCCGAGAGCCGAGCACTGCTACTACTGGGCTTCTGGCCCCAGCTTCTCCCACGCCTGGGCGAGCCGAGTCTCGTCGCCGATCCGCCGGAGCACGGCGGCGCGCCGGTCTGCCGGCAGCAGGGGTGAGCCGAGGAGCCCACGCGTCTTGCGCAGGAGGCCCGACACGCGGTCGCCGCGATTGTCGGCGAGGGCGATGAGCACCGCGTCGACGTAGGAGTTGGCGGCCCGCTCCACGTCGCCCACACCGGCCGCGCGCTCGGCGGCGTGCTCCATCGCGACGCGGGCGTTCCCCATGTCGCGCGCGTGGCTGTAGAGCCACGAGGCCATCCGCCAGCTGTGCACCGCCCGGGGGTCGTCGGCCCGCAGCGCCGCGGCGCGCTCGTAAAGGCGGGCCGCCGTCCGGAACTCGCGCGGCGTGTTGTAGAACGTGTTCGCCCACGACTCGAGCGTGTCCGCCCGCGCGTTGTTGCGGGCCTCGCGCGTGAGGGCGGTCGCCTCGACGCGCACCGGTTGCACGCGCGTGGGTGCCGACTGCGCGGCGGCGAGGCCGGGCACGATGAGGGCGGCGACCAGCGCGGCGGCGTACCGTGGCCGTGCGGCGTGGCGAGGCAGTGTGGTGCGCATGATGTCCCTCCGGGTGTGGGGCGAGCACCCGCGACGCAGGGGCCGTGGGGCCATGTGCGCGGTGCCGCATTTGGCAACATGTCTGAAGGTGTCTGTTGCAGGCTGTGTCACTCGTTCGTACTTTCGGCCGTACGGCGGAGTGGTGCTGCACCAGTAGACGCGCAGAACGCGCGCGAATTCAGACATGCCAGGTGCGCTCGCGCCGTACGCCGAGGTGAGACATGCCGGCTCCCCACGCCCAGTCTCCGGACGGTCGGCAGGCTCAGCAGGAGGTCACTGACGCGCTGGTGGCGCTGCGGGACGGCGCACCGGACGCCCTGGACCGGGTCCTGCCCCTCGTCTACGACGAGCTGCGCAAGGTCGCCCACCGGCAGCTTGGCGCCGAGCGGGCCAGCCACACCTTCTCCACGACGGCGCTCGTCCACGAAGCGTACCTCAAGCTCGTGGACCAGACGCGCGCCCAGTGGAGCGACCGCGCCCAGTTCTTCGCCGTCGCCGCGCGGGCCATGCGCCGCATCCTCGTCGACTATGCCCGCCGCCATCGGGCGCTCCGGCGCGGCGGCGCTCAGCGACCGGTGCCGCTCGAGGCGCTCGAGGAAGGCGATCTGGGTGCGATGGCGGCGGCCGAACGCGCCGACGAGCTGGTGGCGCTGGACGAGGCGCTGGAGCGGCTCGCCGCCCTCGACGAGCGACTGAGCCGCGTGGTCGAGTGCCGGTTTTTCGCGGGGCTCACGGAGGCGGAGACCGCGGAAGTGCTCGGCGTCACCGCCCGCACGGTCGCGCGCGATTGGGTGAAGGCACGGGGGTGGCTGTACCAGGAGCTGCGGCCCGATGTCGCGTGACGACTGGCGCGGCACAACGGGCCAGCCCGCGAGCGGCGTAACACCCGATCGGTGGCCGGAGGTCAACCGCGCCGTCGACGCCGCGCTCGAGCTGCCGCCCGAGGAGCGGGCGGCCTTCATCGACCGCGCGTGCGTGGCAGACACCGAGCTACGGCGACAGGTCGAGCGACTACTCGCTGCCTGCGAGCGGGTGGAGCGCTCAGGCACCTTCCTCGCGACATCGGGCCCCGCGTTCGCCGCTCCCGTGATCGCCGACCTCTCCGCCCAGGCTGAACGGGCCGAGGCGGAGACGCCAGCCGCTTTCGCCGCCCTCGCGGCCGCGTTGGCCGGGCGGTACACGATCGAGCGCGAGCTCGGGCGCGGCGGTATGGCACGAGTTTACCTGGCGCGCGACGAGCGACACGCCAGGCAGGTGGCAATCAAGGTCCTGTCGCCGGACCTGGCGCGTGAGCTCGGGCTCGAGCGCTTCCTGCGCGAGATCGACATTGCCGCGCGTCTTCGGCACCCGCACATCGTGCCGCTGCACGATTCCGGGGAAGCCGCGGGGCTGCTCTACTACGTCATGCCCTTCATCGACGGCGAGTCGCTCCGTGAGCGGCTCGCGCGAGAGGGACAGCTCCCGCTGAACGCAGCGATCGCGATCGCACGCGACGTCGCGGAGGCGCTCGACTACGCGCACGCACACGGGGTGGTGCACCGCGACATCAAGCCCGCCAACGTCCTCTTGGAGCAGTCGGATGCCCTCGTCGCCGATTTCGGGGTGGCGCGGGCGATCGCGGCGGCAGGGAGCGACCGGCTCACGGGGAGCGGGATCGTCGTGGGCACGCCAACCTACATGAGTCCGGAGCAGGCAGCCGGCGAGGCGCGATCGGACGGGCGCAGCGACGTGTATGCGCTCGGCTGCGTCGTGTACGAGATGTTCGCCGGCGAGCCGCCGTACGCCGGTCCGTCGGCACAGGCTGTCCTCGCGAAGCACATGCAGGCGCCGGTGCCCGACATTCGCGTGGTCCGCCCGACGATTGGCGAGGAGACGCAGCGAGTGCTCGCGAAAGCCCTCGCGAAGGTGCCCGCCGACCGGTTCGCGAGCGCGGGAGAGTTCGCGCGCGCGCTGCAGGCCTCGGCCGCGCGCCAGGACGTCGCTCGCGGGCAGCGGGCGCAGTTCGGCATAGCCGCCGGAGTGGTGGCCGCACTCGCGGTCGCGGGCGCGCTCCTGGTCCGCGTCACTGGGGGGTTCCCTCGCGTGCGGGGCGAGGCGACCGAAGCTCGTGCCACACTGGATCCGAAGCGGATCGCGGTGCTGTACTTCGACGATCTCACGCCGGGGAGGACGCTCACACACGTGGCGAACGGTCTGACCGAGGATCTCATCGACGAGTTGAGTCAGGTGCGCGCGCTGCACGTCATCTCGCCTAACGGCGTGAAGCCGTACCAGGGGAGGTCTCCTCCGGTCGACAGCCTGGCGCGTGCGCTCGGCGTGGGCACCATCGTGAGCGGAAGCCTCGCCAGCTCCGGTCAGCGTCTGCGCGTCACGGTTCGCCTGGTCGACGCCCGGAGCGGACAGCAGCTTCAAAGCCGCACGCTGGAGCAGCCGTCGCAGGATCTGTTCGCCCTTCAGGACACTCTGACGGAACAGGTCGCCCTATTCCTGCGGGAACGCCTAGGGCGTGAGATTCGTCGGCGCGAGCAGCGAGCCGGGACGAGGTCCGTCCGAGCGTGGGAAATGGTGCAGCGAGCCGAGGAGCTCGCGCGGCAGGGCGCAGCCTCGATCCGCGCCGGCGAGGATCGCGCCGCCGTCGAGCAGTTGCTGCGCGCCGACACGCTCTTTCGTGCTGCGGAACACCTCGATTCATCGTGGATCGCACCCACGCTGGGGCGGGGCTGGGTGGCTCGGTCGCTGGCCTTTGTTTCACCGGGCCCGGGTGGGGGCGGGAACTCCTCTGGAGCGGCCGAGTCGCCATCGCTCGGCCCGGGCGAGACGTCGGTCCCTTGGATGCTCCGCGGGATCGAGCATGCCGAGAGTGTGCTCGAGCGCCGGCCTGGTGATGCGGAGGCGCTGGCGCTGCGCGGGGACCTGAGATATCGGCTCGTCGTGCTGGGATCGCCGACATACGCTGACAATCTGCTCCCGCTCGCAGAGGACGACCTCTTCAGAGCCGTGCAGACACGGCCCGACTTGGCACGTGCGTGGTACTCACTTGGGGACCTGTATTGGCGGCAGGCACGATTTACCGAGTCTGCGCACGCGTTGCGCAACGCCTATGACGCCGACGCGTTCCTCACGGAGATGCGCTCAGTCATTACCGTCCTCTTCTTCGCATCACTCAACACGGGGCGGTTCGAGGATGCGAGGTCGTGGTGCCGCACGGGCACCGCCCGCTACCCCGAGGATCCACGTTTCGCCGAGTGCGAGCTCACGCTCCTCGGGTGGTCGGCGCGAGGGCGCCGCCAGGTGGCGGCCGCATGGCGGCAGGTAGCGGAAATCGAGCGCCGAGATACGGCCGGTGTACTGTCGGCCACGTGGGCCTACCGCCGAATGATGGTCGCCGCTGTGCTGGCCCGGACCGGAATGCGCGACAGCGCACGGGCGGTGGTCGGGAGGACTCGGGCGGAGCTGTCGAAGCCCTCGAACAGCGCCGATGACCTCCTCGAGGCGTACGTGCGAGTGCTGCTTGAAGAGCCGGAGGAGGTGCTGCGGCTGCTCACCGCCTATCTACGGGCCGTGCCGCATGACCGGGCCTTGGTGGCCCGGACTCCCTGGTTTCGTGAATTGCACACTGATCCGCGGTTTCGCGCACTCCTCCGGTCCTCGTCGTGACGGCTGCTTACCCTGGACCACTCACCGTGAGGGGAGCTTTCGCACGATGTCCTGCCGCATAGCGGCGGTGGCATCGACGCCTAGGATCCGCGTGTAGTACGGAACTGCGAACTTGTCGAATGCGGAGAGCGTCAGGAAGATCGCGTCCGTCTCAGCCGTTAGGGGGAAGCGCTGAGTTTGACCACTCTTTAGCCGCACTGTTACCGTAACGCTCTCAACGTCGGCGCGGCGAAAGACTGGATCCGGACACATTTGGTCGTACATCGAGAGCCCGGTATGCTTACAACCGAACATCACATGCGGTGCAAATGGATCCCTTGGAGCCAAGTAGGGGCCGTAATTGGCATATAAGGGACCGGCGATGGCGGCAGCGCGCTCCGCCTCTTGGACGTTCGCGAACAATCCTCGGACGCGGTGCGGAGTCTCGCAGCTAATGACGACCCAGAGGGTGTCACCCATCGGGTATCCGTCGACCACTTCGCCCAATCGCTTGAGCAGGACAGCCGTGGGGGGCCCACACGGGCGCTGGGCGGCAGCTGTCCGAACCCCCATGGGAAGGGGCAATCCGCCGACATTGAGCGGGGGGCCGACGAAAATGGCCGCGAACAGGGCGGTCGCCAGCACGCGAGACCGCGCGACATGAGGGATGCTCATGACACTCCTCCTGATGAAGGACTGCGACGAGGGGCATGCCGACACGCGGGACTCCGTCCGCCTCGTCGGAGTCGCAGCACTGCCGGAGTCCGAGACCCGAAGGCCTCCCTATCCAAGACAAGCGGCGGCCGGAGCGCTGCCCGGCGCGCGCAAGTGGCGCCGACCGTCTGTCAAAGCGTGCTGGAGGAGATGCGGGAGATCGGCCTGTGAGGCGTCGCTCCGACGCACACCGGTCACGATGGCTCACGAACCTTGCCAAGGCAAGCTGATGCTTGCCGGACCGATCCTGCACCCTTACCCGCCAGTAGACGCGCAGAACGCGCGCTCGATAAGACATTGGCGGCGGGTGTTGCGATGAAATGAATGCCGACGGGAAGTCGTGCGAGGATCACCGACTCGATGCCGCCTGACGAGTTCCCCGACCCCTGGTGTGACGCGATACCGAAGCCTGCGCGCGCCGAGCCGCGCGAGCAGCCGCGCCGGTTCGAACCGCTCCGGTGGCACGCGGTCAGCGCCGTCGTCGACGCCGCTCTGGAGCTCCCGCCGGAGGAGCGCGCCGGGTACGTAGCGCAAGCCTGCGCGGGGGACGCCGAGCTGCGCGCTGAGGTCGAGCAGCTCCTCCGCGCCTGCGAGAGTGCCGACCGCTCCGACCGGTTCATGGCCGAGCCGGCGGGGGCGTTCGCCGCACCCGTGATCGCCGACCTGGACGTCCGGGTGGCGGCCGCCGAGTCGAGAGGTATGGCGGCGATCGCCGCAGCACTGTCCGAGCGCTACACCGTGGAGCGCGAGCTCGGGCGCGGCGGCATGGCCACCGTGTACCTGGCGCGCGACCTGAAGCACGGCCGCCCGGTGGCGGTGAAGGTGCTCCGTCCGGGGCTCGCGACCGCGCTGGGCCCCGAGCGGTTCCTCCGCGAGATCGCCGTGGCGGCCGGCCTCACCCACTCCAACATCCTGCCGCTCTTCGACTCGGGCGCCGGCGGCCACGGGGGCGGGCTCCTCTACTACGTCATGCCGTACGTGGACGGGGAGTCGCTGCGCGACCGGCTCCGGCGCGAGACGCAGCTCCCGCTCGACGACGCGCTCCAGATTGCCCGCGACGTAGCGGCCGCCCTCGACTACGCCCACCGGAACGGCATCGTCCACCGCGACATCAAGCCGGAGAACATTCTCCTCGAGGGCGGGCGGGCAATGGTCGCGGACTTCGGGCTGGCGCTCGCGATCAGCGCCGCCGGCGGCGACCGCCTCACGGAAACGGGGGTGGCGATCGGCACTCCGTCGTACATGAGCCCCGAGCAGGCAACCGGCGAGCCTCGCATCGACGGGCGGAGCGACGTGTACTCGCTCGCCTGCGCCGTGTACGAGATGTTGGCCGGCGAGCCGCCGTTCACCGGGCCGAGCGCGCAGGCAGTGATCGCGAAGCGGCTCGTGGTGCCGCCGCCTCAGCTCTCGCTGGTGCGGGACGCGCTGCCTGCCGCGGCGGACCGGGTACTAGCGCGCGCCATGGCCCGGGTGCCGGCGGACCGATACCAGACGGCGGGGGAGTTCGTGGCGGCGCTGGCCCGGGCGGTGGGGCAGGGGCCCGAGAGTGCAGGCGAGGCTTCGCTCGCCGATCGCCTCCGCGGCGCGCGTCTGCTGCCGATCCTCGCGCTGTACCTGCTCGCGTCGGCAGCCGTACTGGGCGCCGCGTACGTCGCGATGATGCAACTCGGCTTGCCGGACTGGGTGCTACCCGGCGCGCTGGTGCTGCTCCTCATCGGGCTGCCGATCATCCTGACCACGGCCGTCGTGCAGGGTGGGCACCGCGGCCTGGCGAGCGTGCGGGCGCGGGCCGCGCCGGCCCCGCACACCCGCCACTGGCTCACGTGGCGGAAGGCGATCTCGGGGGGCGTGCTCGCCTTCGCGGCGCTCGGCGCGGCCGTCAGTGCCTACATGGCCCTGCGCGCCCTCGGCATCGGCCCCGTGGGGTCGCTGGTTGCCGCGGGCGTCGTGAAGGAGCGCGAGCGTGTCCTCGTCGCCGACTTCGTGAACCGCACCCGCGACTCGACCCTCGGGCTTGTGCTCACGGAGGCGCTCCGCATCGATCTCGCCCAGTCGCCGCTCATGCGCCTGGTTCCCGCCAGCACTGTTCGAGACGGTCTGAAGCGAATGCAGCGACCCGCGAACAGTGCACTCGATCCAGCCGTTGCGCGCGAACTTGCCGTGCGCGAGGGCATACGCGTAGTCATCACGGGGGACATCGCCTCGGTCGGCCCAAGGTTCGTGGTCTCGGCGCGGCTCGTCGCCGCGGACAGTGGCGAAGTGCTGGCGGCGTACCGTGAGACGGCGCGTGATTCGGCCGCCCTGGTCTCGGCCGTGGACCGGCTCTCGAAGCGACTGCGCGAGCGGTTGGGAGAGTCGCTCCGGACGATTCGCGCAAGCCAGCCCCTCCACCGAGTCACGACCACCTCGCTGGACGCCCTCCGCAAGTACACGGAGGGCCGTCGTGTTACCGGCGAGGGCGACCCGACCAGGGCCGCGGCGCTGCTGGAAGAGGCGATCGCGCTCGACACGACCTTCGCCATGGCGTACCGGGCGCTCTCCGTCGCGCACGCACACTCCGGCGCTCCCCGATCGAGGGTGGCCGACGCGCTCACGCAGGCCTTCCGATACAGTGACCGACTCACCGACCGCGAGCGCTACGTGACGCTCGGGGACTACTACACACAAGTGACCGGCGAGTACGAGAAGGCGATCGCCGCGTACCGCGCCTTGCTCGACGTGTACCCGGATCTTGGGACGGGGTTGGTCAACCTTGGCCTCGTGTACGACGCTCTCCGCGAGCACGGGCGCGCGGAGCAGTTGTACCGTCGCAACATCGAGACTGACTCCTTGCGTGCCGGCTGGGTGCCCTGGTGGAACGTGATCGCCTCCCAAGTCGACGGAGGGAAGCTCGGCGAGGCGCGCACGACGCTCGAGCGAATGCACCGGATATTCGGAGACAAGCCCTTCGTGATGGGGAGCCGCAGAATGGTCGCGGAGGCAAGGGGGGAGTACGACGTGGCGGAAAGCCTGTCCGTGGCCGGTCAGCAAGAGCAGCGAGAGCCCGACCCCCATCTCGCCGGGCTGGCGCTTCTCCGCGGCCGGGTGGCCGCGGCCGAGGCAGAGTTGAAAGGCTGGATCGCGTCCGCCGACCGAAACGGACAGCCGGGTGACGCGCTCATCGGCGCGACCCAGCTCGCCTACATCGAGGCGGCAATCCGCCGCAGACCGCGCCACGCCGCGATCATGCTGGACTCGGCACTCGCCCGGTCCGCGGCGGCGATCCCGGCGAGAGATCGACCCTACCTCTATTTCGCCGATGCCTTCGCAGCAGCCGGCCGCCCCGACCGTGCCCGTGCCGTGCTGGCGGAGTTCGACTCGGTGACGGCCCGGGGACGACATCGGGGTGTCGAGCTCCTCCGGCATCAGATTGTTGGAACGATTGAGCTCGCCGAAGGGCACGTGCAGCGCGCCATAGCAGAGTTCAGGCTCGGCGACCGCGAAGGGTGTCCGATTTGTGCGCTGCCGGGCCTTGGCCGCGCCTACGACCTGGTGGGCCAGCTGGACTCCGCGATCGCGATCTACGAGCGGTATCTCGGAAGGCCTTGGGAGCGACGAGTGGGGATGGAGCCCCAGGGTGGCTTTGCCGAGGGCGCCGTGCAACTGGTGGGGCCGGACGATCGGCACCGTGCCCACATCCTCCGCCGCCTGGGCGAGCTGTACGAGGGTCGCGGCGACCGCGCCAAGGCCGCCAGCTACTACGCCCAGTTCGTCGAGCTGTGGAAGCACTGCGACCCCGAGCTCAAGCCGCAGGTCGACGACGTGAGGGCGCGCCTCGCGCGCCTCGACGAGTCCGACGTGCCGGGCTGAGTGACGCCGCGCACGATGCCCTTCCAGACCGTCGTCCGCGACTCCTTCACCGTCGTCGGCATAACCACACGCACTGCCGACGACCCCCCGTCTGAGATCGGCCGCCTTTGGCAGCGGTTCTTCGCCGAGCAGGTGCAGACGCGCGTCCCTAACCGCGCGGGGGCCGACGTGTACAGCGTGTACACGGAGTACGCGGGCGACCACACGCAGCCCTACACCGTCCTCCTCGGCTGCGCCGTCACGCGGGTCGGTGCGCTACCGGACGGGATGGTGGCGCACACGGTGCCGGCCGCCACCTACGCCGTCCTCGCTGGCGTTCCGGGCCACCCGGACGCGATCCAGCGCGCATGGCAGGAGATCTACGCGGCCGCGCTTCCCCGGACCTACACGAGCGACTTCGACCTGTACCACGGCGACGGCCCGGGCGCCGGCACGATCGACGTTCACGTGGCCATTCGCCCTTCGTAGGCGCCAAGCGACGAGCGGCGACCGGGCAGTGTGCGCCTGCGACGGCCCCCTCAACCCTCCTCGTGCACCGCCGCGAAGTACGCCGGGAGGTCGATGACGAGCGGCGCCACGGACACCTCGGGCTGCCAGACGAGCTCCCCGTCGAGCAACTCCCCACGCTCCTCGCTCGGCCGCCACTGCTCGACCGCCCGAGCGTCCAGATCGACCACCCAGTACTCCGGCACGCCGAACTGCTGGTAGTACCGCCGCTTCGTGACTCGGTCGTACCGCGCCGTCGATGGTGAGAGCACTTCGACGGCGAGCAGCAGGGCCGAGATCGGGAGATCGTCCGACGGCCGATGCCCTCTCACGAGTGGGGTGATGAACACATCGGGCTGCACGAGCGTGTCAGCATCGAGTTGGACGTCCGCAGGTGCGAAGCCGACCCACCCGAGTTGGTGCTGTTTGACATAGGCATCGAGCCTGAACAGCAGCCCCTTGATCGCCTCCTGGTGTCGGCCACGAGGCGCAGGCGTCACGAGCAGCTCCCCGGAAATGACCTCGTACCGCGGCCAGTGCGACGGCTCGTGCTCCATGAGCTCCCGGACCATCTCTGCGGTCCAGCGCTCCTGCGGGGTGCTGCTCGGAATACGCATACTCTGCTCGGCTCTGTGACGAGGGTGCAAGAGTCCATGTCCGGAGCGTAGCGCCCCGACCACCATGGCCTGAATCATTTCAGCGCCCCGCGGTCCGAATGCATTCGGTGCTTGGTGAGTGAGCCCTCCTGCAGGGCCTGTCCCGAGCGCAGCGAAGGACTCGACCCGCGGGGCCGCTCCTGCGGGATGACAGGGGCGGCGCCGGCGTGCTACTCATGCGGGATGTCCCCCGCGCACCACCGCCGAGAGCCGAGGGCCGAGAGCCGCCATTACGGCCGTCTACCGGGCACCGCCCTCGCGCCCGGCGGTCCAGGCTCCGCTCGCGCTCAGGGCGCCGCGGCGCATCAGGGCGGAGAGCAGCGCGTACGCCTCGTGCCATGCGGCGTGCGCTTCGGGCGTGTATCGGCCGCCGAGCGTCTGGCCTAGGGCCCAGAGCAGCGCGTCGCCGACGCTGTCGTAGTGCCGGTCCTCAACGCTGTAGCCGGCGTGCCGGCGCCCGAGGGCGGAGCTCGCCGGCACCAGCTCGTCCGGCTCGTCGATGGCGCCGACGATGGCGGCGAGCATGTCGGTGAACTTCTTGCGCTGGGCGACCATGTCGGTCGCGGTCAAGAGGCGGGCCGCGTCGGGGTCGATCTCGAACAGGCGCGCGTAGAAGTGCCGCGCCACGTCGTCGCGGGCGGGCCAGGCCAGCGCCCACGTGTCGTGCACGAGCTGCCGGGTCTCTGCGATCATGGTGACCTCGCGCGTACCGGCGCTGAGGGCGACCGCCGCCACACTCGCGGACGCGGTGCGGCGGCGGTCGTCCGCCGGGTTGCTCCGCTCCGACCGCTAAGCTACCGCCCTCCCGCGCCGCCGGCGAGCGGCGGTCCGGCAGACGGCCGCGGCGTCGCAAAGCGCGGCCTCCTGCTCGGCCGCCGCGCGGCGCATGACGCCCGAGAGCGTCGCGTAGACGGCGGCCCAGGCGCCGCGCACATCGCTGGTGAATGCCTGGCCGAGGCCAAGGGCGAGCGTGTCGAGCAAGGCGCGCCCGACGGTGTCGTAGTGCTCGTCGCGCACGCCGTAGGCGGCGTGCCGGCGGCCGAGCGCCTCGACGGCCGGGACGAGCTGCTCGAGGCGGTCGAGCGACGCGACGGCAACGCTCAACATCTGCGTGAGCTTCTTCCCCTGCTCGGCCATGTCCGCGTGGGCGAACATCAGGCGCAGTGATGGGTCGAGGGTGAACAGGCGGTCGTAGAAGAGGACGGCGACGGCGGGCGCGTTCGGGGCGAGCGTCGCCCAAGTCGTCTGCACGAGGTGTCGTTCGGAGTGCAACATTGGCGTGTCTCGGTGGGAGGGCGCCGCGCGCCCGGCCCGTCGTCGGGCTGGCGCGCGGACGCGAAGGTGAGCGGTGCGTGTGGCCGGCGGCGTAGCCGGTGGTGAGCGCGTCAGTCGCGGTCCAGCGTCGGCCGGGCGGACGCGTGCGCGACGAGCGGCGGGTCGTACCAGGCCGCGAACAGCGCGAGGAGCCCGGCGACGGTGAGGACCACCATCGTCGCCGCGAGACGCTCGAGGATTGGGTACGTTGGTTCGCGCCGCATGGCGTTCTCCGGTCCGATGGACGGCTGGCCGGTGATGGAAAAGCGCAGTGTGGTTGCGAAAGCGGACATGGTTTCGCGCGTTCGGCGCGGGGACGGGCTCATTGCGGCGCCGGCGGCTTCCACGCGGGGCGGGTGTCCGAGGTGCGGCCGGCGAGCGGCGGCGTGGTCGGGGTCACCTGCGCCACGTTCGAGCCGTCGAGGTTCATGGTGAAGACTCGGTAGCCCTGCCCGGCCGAGTCGTACGAGTCGAAGGCGATTTGCTTCCCGTCGGGTGAAAACGACCCGTGCCCACACGGGAACTGAGTGCTCTCGATTCTGACCAGGGTCGTCACGTCGGTGTTCGCGACGGCCATCCCGCACGGCGCCGACCCGCGGCCCACGATCGCGGGCGTCAACGGTTGGAAGTTGAAGAGCAGCTTGGTGCCGTCCGGCGAGTAGGCCGGGCTGCTCGCCGTGTAGCCGAGGACCGACGTGAGCGCGGTGGCGATGTGGGTGGTCCCATCCACGTTGATCTTGAACACCTGGTCGACGCCGGCCGCGCGATTGCTCGTGAAGGCGAGATACTTCCCGTCGCGGCGCCAGGCCGGCTCGCGGTCGACCGCCGTCTTGCTCGTGATGCGCACGAGGCCCGTGCCGTTCACGTTCATGACGTAGATGTCGAGGTTCGACGCGTCCTTCACGGTGCCGCTGAAGGCGATGCGCCCACCGCCGGGCGACCACGCCGGGTCGCGGTGCTTGGCCGCGCCGAACGTGCGCTGCGTGACGCCCGTGCCGTCGGCGTTCATGGTGAAGATCTGGCTGTACCCGCTCACGACGCGGACGAAAGCGACCTTCGTCCCGTCGGGGGACCACGCCGGGCGCGTGCCTTTCGCGAGCCGCTTCACGCCCGTCCCGTCGGGGTACGCCCGGTAGATGTACGACACGTTGTTGGTGTCGCGGACGAAGAGGATGGGTGGCGCGGGCGGGCAGGCCGTGATGCCGCAGCCGCCCGAGATCGCGGTGTTGGGTGCAGGCGACTGGTGGGCCACGGACGGCGCCGACGGCGCGTCTTGGCAGGCGGCGAGCGCGATGGTGCCGATGAGGGTGAGCACGTCGCGCGCGGCGATTGCTGAGCGGCGCGAGTGCGAAATGTTGAGGGGGGGCATTGTCGGTTACCGTGCTGTCGAGTGCGTGAGGGACGTGAGTGCTGAGGGGAGAAGCGGCCGAACGGACTGTCTGGCGGTGGGTCTGCGCGGCTGCGGCGTGGGGGCGCCGTACTGCCGGCGCAGGCGGCCGGCGTAGGCGCCGAGGGCGGCGTGCATGGCGGCCCGCCGGCGCTCGGGGCTGGACGGACGGCGCCGGGCGACCAATTCGCTGAAGAGGAAGGCCATCGTGTGCGTGCTGAAGAGCGAGCTCATGGCGTGTCTCCGATCTGTGAAAGCGGCGTGGCGTCCGGGACTCGCAGGCGTCTGCGACAGAATCCCCCGGCGTCTGCAGCACACGGTACGGGACGCGATGTACGCCGGATCAACACGGGATCAACTCGCGCAAGTGGATGGGTGACACGACCTTGTGGTCGCGGCCCGCGATCGGGTCGCGCGCGGCACGGTTCCTCGGGTGAGTCGCTGCGTTGCCGCGCCGAGGGGCAGCGTCTACCTTAGCCTCGGTCTCTGCACCCCTTCTGGAGGCGGCGCGATGGTGCGAATCCACGCGCTCGGCGGGCTGAGTGTACGCCGCCCCGACGGCCAACCCCTCGCCGGCGCGGCGGCCCAGCCGCGGCGTCTGGCAATCCTGGCCTTGCTTGCACGGGCCGGGCAGCGGGGGGTCGCGCGCGACCGCGTCGCGACGCTGTTCTGGCCGGATGCAGACGAGGAGCGCGCGCGCAACAACCTCGCGCAGGCGCTCTACGTCCTCCGACGGGAGCTCGGTGGGGACGACACGATCGCCGGCACGAAGGAGCTGCGGCTCGATCCATCGCTGTTGCCGAGCGACGTGGGCGAGTTCTGCGCGGCGGTGGCGAGCGGCGACCACGCTCGCGCGGTGGAGCTCTACACGGGCCCGTTTCTCGAAGGCTTCCACCTGCCGGGTGTGAGCGAGTTCGACCGTTGGACCGAGGAGGAGCGCGGAGCCCTCGCGCACGATTACTCCCGCGCACTCGAGTCGCTCGCGCGCGCCGCCGATGCGCGCGGCGACCCCACGGCGGCCACGTGGTGGCGCCGGCTGGCCGCCAAGGACCCGCTCAACGCGCGCATCGCCGTCGGGCTGATGGAGGCGCTCGCCGCCTCGGGCGACCGCGCCGGGGCGCTGCGCCACGCCCGCATCTATGAGGTGCTGCTCGAGCAGGAGCTCGACCTGCCGCCCGACCACGACGTGGTGGCGCTCGCCGAGCGGCTCCGCCGGGAGGCGGAGACCCCGCCGGCCCGGCTGCCGGCCGTCGAGACGGTCACCACGGGCGGGCAGCACTGGGGCGCGGCAACCGCCGACGCCGGCGCCGCGCGCGACGGCGATGGTGTTTTTCCGCCGCCAGCTGCAAGCACGGCAGTGGACGTCGTCGCTCCGCGCACGCGTGATCTTCCGGCGGCGTCGGCCGGCACGACGCTGGCCGGCGCGCCCTCCGCGGCGTCCGTGGCGTCCGTGGCGTCCGTGCTGCCAGCCGCAACCGGCCTCACGCCGCTGACTCCGCCGGCACCGCACAGTGTCGCCAAGCGCAGCTCGCCGGCCGAGGTGCCCGGACGCCGGCGGCTCCCGACTCGCGGGCGACTCGTCGCCGGCGCGGCGCTGATCTCCCTCGCCGTTGTCGCGGTCGTGGTGACGAGCGCTCTGCGCCGCCGGGCGCCGGAACCCATCGTGCCTGGCGCGGCTCGGCGGGTCGCGTTCGAGGTGGCGCTCGAGCTCGACCCCGCGCTCTCGCCAAACGGGCGGGTCGTCGCGTACGCCGCGAACGCCGGCGGCACCATGCGGCTGTACGTGAAGCAAGTCGCGGGGGGGCGGGCGGTGCCCGTGACCGAAGGGCTCCCCGGCTTCCATCGCGCGCCACGCTGGTCGCCGGACGGCACTCAGCTCGTGTTCCAGGCCGATGGAACGATCTACCTGGTGCCCGCCTTCGGCGGCGTGGCGCGGACGCTCGTCAAGCCGCAGTCGCCCGCGCGCTGGGTCGGCTACCCTGCGTGGTCGCCGGACGGCAGGACTTTGGCGTACGCGCAGGACGGAGTGCTTTACACGCGCGCCGTCGCGGGTGGCACGCCCCAACCGGTTCGCGGCGCACCACCCGAACCCCACTCGCTGGCGTGGTCACCGGACGGCGAATGGATCGCGCTCGTGACCGGCAACCCGACGTTCGTGATCGGCGCGGGCCCCTGGGGG
>Ga0307416_100000552_pt1 | contig 19089 bp, 18 predicted proteins | sample DK1Cmetagenome_2_FD_203821 | JGI IMG/M metagenome (GOLD analysis project Ga0307416, IMG submission 203821) | Maize rhizosphere microbial communities from greenhouse at UC Davis, California, United States - DK15-C-3 | ecosystem: Host-associated > Plants > Roots > Rhizosphere > Soil | place...
GGCGGCGGCGTTCGCGTCGATGGCGCTGTCGTGTCCGACCGGGCGCTGAAGCTGCCGGCGGGCACCTTCGTCGTCCAGGTCGGCAAGCGCAAGTTCGCCCGCGTGACCTTGCGCTGAGGCGAGCTCGGAAATGCAGGTCACGACGCTGCTGCGCCTGTCCGTCGCGACGGCGCTGGCGACGATCACCCTGAAGACCGGCGCCTGGTGGATCACCGGCTCGGTCGGTCTGCTGTCGGACGCGCTGGAATCGCTCGTCAATCTGGCGTCGGCCCTGTTCGCGCTCGCGATGGTCACGATCGCCGCGCGACCCGCCGACGAGGATCACCCGTTCGGTCACACCAAGGCCGAATACTTCTCGAGCGCGTTCGAGGGCCTGATGATCGCCGCCGCGGCGATCGCGATCGTCTGGGCGGCGGTCGGCCGGTTCTTGCACCCGCGGCCGCTCGAAGGGGTCGGCATCGGCCTCGCCCTGACGGTCGTGAGCTCGATCCTGAACGGCCTGCTCGCCACCAAGATGCTCGCCGAATCGCGCCGCCACCGCTCGGTGGCGCTCGAGGCCGATGCTCGTCACCTCTTCACCGACGTGTGGACGTCGGCCGGGGTCGTCGTCGGCGTGCTGTTGGTCCAGGTGACCGGCTGGCTCTGGCTCGATCCTGCGGTCGCGATCGGTGTCGCCGCGAACATCATCCGCGAAGGCGCGCGCGTCGTCTGGAATTCGGTCGACGGCCTGATGGACAAGGCGCTCGAGCCCGAGGTGCAGGCCAAGATCGATCGCACGCTGGCGCGCTTCGCCGAGAGCTCGGTGCGGTTCGACGACATGGTGACGCGGCGTGCCGGCAGCCGTCGCTTCGTCGACATGCACATGCACGTTCCGGCGACCTGGACGCTCGGCCGCGCCGCGGCGCTGCGCGGCGAGGTCGAGAAGGCGCTGATGACGGAGGTCGATGGCTTGCGGGCGTCGATCCAGTTGCTGCCGTCCAACGTCGAAGCGCACTTCAACGCGGTCCAGGGCTCGCAGTGATCGGCCTCGTGCAGCGCGTCGCCGAGGCGCGCGTCGCGATCGGCGGGCGGGTCGTCGGCGTCATCGGCAGAGGCGCGCTGCTCTTCGTCTGCGCCGAGCCCGCCGACACCGACGCGATCGCGGACCGGCTCGCCGCCAAGGTCCTGGCGCTGCGCATCTTCGCCGACGCGGCCGGGAAGATGAACCTCGATCTCGCTGCGGTCGACGGCGGCTTGCTCGTCGTCAGCCAGTTCACCCTCGCCGCCGACACGTCGCGCGGCCACCGCCCGAGCTTCTCGGGGGTTGCCGATCCCGCGCGCGGGCGCGCCCTCTACGAGCGCGTCGTCGCGACGGCGACGAGGCTCCACGGCGGCGCCGTCGCCTGCGGCGAGTTCGGCGCCGACATGCAGGTCGCGCTCGTCAACGACGGCCCGGTGACGATCCCGCTGACGGTGCGCGGCTGACGCCAGCGCGCCGGCTCAGTCGGCGTACTGCCCGGCCGCCTTGATGATCGGCGTCCATTTGCCGATCTCGGCCTCGACGAACTTCTTGTGCTCGGCGCCGCCGAGTCGCGCGTCGGTGACGATGACGGCGCCGAGCGCTTCTTCGCGCTTGATGAAGTCGGGATCCTTCAAGGCCGCGCGCAGCGCCGCGTTGAGCTTGTCGGTGACGGCCTTCGGCGTGCCCTTGGGCGCGTAGAGCCCGTGCCAGATGCTGACGTTGAAGCCTTTCAAGCCCGCCTCGTCGAGCGTCGGCAGGTTCCTCAGCGCCGGCGTCGTCAGCCGCTTGGTCGAAGTCACGGCGAACGCCTTGACCTTGCCGCTTTCGATCTGGCCGGTCGTGTTGGTCGTCTGGTCGCACATCAGGTCGACCTGGCCGCCGAGAAGGTCGTTCATCGCCGGCGCCGTCCCCTTGTAGGGGACGGTCTGCATGTCGATCTTCAGGCTGCTTTGCAGGAGCAGCCCGCACAGGTGCGACGCGGCGCCCAGGCCGGCGTTGGCGAGATTGATCTTGCCCTTGTTCGCGTCCATCCACTTGAGGAGCTCGGCGTAGTTGTTCGCCGGCAGGGTCGCCCTGCCGATCAGCGTCATCGGCACTTCGTTGACCATGCCGACGTACTCGAAATCTTCGAGCGTCTTGTAGGGCAGCGTGCGGTAGAGCGACGGTGCCGTGCTCATGCCGATGTGGTGCAGCAGCAAGGTGTAGCCGTCGTTCGCTGCGCGCGCGACCTTCGCGGCGCCCAGCGTGCCGCCCGCGCCGCCGACGTTCTCGATGATGATGCTCTGGTTGCCGAGCGGCTTGCGCATCGCCTCGGCGAGATCGCGCGCGACCTTGTCGGTCGGGCCTCCGGCCGTGAACGGGACGACGATCGTGACCGGCTTGTCCGGGTACTCGGCGAGCGCGGGGCCGGCAACCGCCAGGGAGACGATGAGAAGGGAAGCGCGAAGGGTGTGCATGGCGGACTGCGGAAGGTGGGCGATGGCCGATTGTCGGAAGCGGCCGCGCCTTCGCCAGCGTGGAAGCACTGACATCGGCAGAGCCGGACCCCTCACCCGGGGGGCCGAAGGTCCTCGATCACCTTGCCGTCGTTCGGCAGGCTGCCCGGCGCGACCAGCGCCACCGCGCCGCGCAGCTTGGTGACGTCGCGGATCGTCTGTGCGATCCGCTCGGCGAGGGCTTCGGCGCCGGCGTCGGCGGCCTCGGCGCGCAGCGTCATGCGGTCGTCGGCCATCGCACCCTCGACGACGAGCCGCGCGCGCGCGATCTCCGGGTGCCGCCGGACGATCTCGGCGACCTGCGACGGGTGCACGAACATGCCGCGCACCTTGGTCGACTGGTCGGCGCGGCCGAGCCAGCCGCGGATCCGCAGGTTCGTGCGGCCGGTCGGGCAACGGCCCGGGAGGACTGCCGAGAGATCGCCGGTCGCGTAGCGGATCAGCGGATAGTCGGGGTTGAGCGTCGTCACGACGATCTCGCCGACCTCGCCGTCGGCCACCGGCTCGCTGGTGCCGGGGCGGACGATCTCGACGATCACGCCCTCGTCGACGACAAGGCCCTCGCGTGCCGACGTTTCGTAGGCGACAAGGCCGAGGTCGGCGGTGCCGTAGCTCTGGAATGCGGTGATGCCGCGCGCCGCGAGCCAGTCGCAGAGCGGGGCGGGGACCGCCTCGCCGCCCAACGCGGCCTTCTTCAGCGACGGCAAGGCGAGGCCGGAGTCGTCGGCTTTCTCGAGCAGGAGACGCAGAAAGCTCGGCGTCCCCGCATAGGCGTCGGGCGCGAGCGACGCCATCGCCTGCAGCTGCAGCTCGGTCTGGCCGGTTCCGCCAGGAAAGACCGTGCAGCCGATCGCCTGGGCGCCGCTTTCCATCATCGAGCCGGCCGGCGTGAAGTGGTAGCTGAAGCTGTTGTGGACCAGGTCGCCGGCGCGAAAGCCCGCTGCGTACAGCGAGCGGGCCATGCGCCAATAGTCGGGCCGCAAGGTCTCCGGCTCGCGGATCGGCCCAGGCGAGACGAAGACGCGTGACGCCCGCGCATCCGGCGCGCGCGCCCGGCCCCAGCCGATCGCCGCGAAGCCGCCGAACGCGTCGGGCGCTCCCGGCGCGTTCTGCCAGGCGAGCAAGTCGGCCTTGCGCAGCACGGGCAGGGCGGCGAGCGCAGCGCGCGACGTCACCCCGGCCGGCTCGACACCCTGAAGACGCGCCGCGAGCGCCGGCGCATGGCCGATCGCATGCGCGATCTGCGCCGGCAGGGCGCGCCCGAGCGCCGCCTCTCGCTCGTCGGGCGAGCGGGTCTCGAGCCCGTCGTAGTGCTCGCGCGAGGCGTCGGCTGCAGAGGTCATCGTCCGGGTCAGTCGTCGTCGAAGCGGCGCGCCCGCAGCTTCGCTTCGTCGACGAGCTTCCTCTGCTCGGCCGGCGTGGCGAGCGGGAAGCGGTCGAAGCCCGCACCGCCCGGCTTCTTCAAGTCGGCGTGGAGGACGCCGCCTTCGTCGTGGAAGTGGATGAAGGCATCGCGGCGCGCATAGAAAGTGCCCGGTTGCGTTTCCTTCAAGCCCTTGATCTCGCGCAGCTGGCGCAACAGCGGCAGCAGCGGGCGCAGCGCTTCGGCATCGGCTCGGGCCATGGCATTCGCTCCTTCAGGCGAGCCAGCGCTTGCGGCGCTTGTAGCTCTTCACGGCGCGATAGCTCTTGCGCTCGCCGCCCGGGCCGGAGCTTCCGGTGCCCAGATAGAACTCGCGCACGTCCTCGTTCTCGCGCAGCATCGCCGCCTCGCCGTCCATGACGATGCGCCCGCTCTCCAGGATGTAGCCGAAATCGGAATAGCGCAGCGCCATGTTCGTGTTCTGCTCGGCCAGCAGGAAGGTGACGCGCTCCTTGCTGTTCAGGTCGCGAACGATCTCGAACACCTCCTCGACGATCTGCGGCGCCAGGCCCATCGACGGCTCGTCGAGCAGGACCATCTTCGGGTTCGCCATCAAGGCGCGGCCGATGGCGCACATCTGCTGCTCGCCGCCCGAGGTGTACGCAGCCTGCGACGTGCGCCGGACCTTCAGGCGAGGGAAATAGCCGTACACCTTCTCGAGCGTCGCCGCGATCGCGGCCTTGCCGTCCTTGCGCGAGTAGGCGCCGGTCAGCAGGTTCTCCTCGATGCTCAGATGGCCGAAGCAGCGCCGTCCCTCCATCACCTGGACGACGCCGCGCTCGACCATGTCGGACGTGCTGAGGCGCTCGATGCGCTCGCCGCGCAGCTCGATCGAGCCCTTCGTCACCGCGCCGCGCTCGCCCGCGAGGAGATTGCTGATCGCCCGCAGCGTCGTCGTCTTGCCGGCGCCGTTGCCGCCCATCAGCGCGACGATGCGGCCTTCCGGAACCTGCAGCGACACGCCCTTGAGGACCAGGATGACGTGGTTGTAGATGACCTCGATGCCGTTGACGTCGAGGAGGATGGCGCTTGCGCGCCCTCCTCCCGGAGGCAGGGTTGCGCCCTCCCCGCTTCGCTCCCCTCGCTCCGAGAGGGAGGGGCGGGCTCCTCCGGAGCCCTCTCTTGTCATCGCGGTCCCGCTCAGGTCTGGCAGTCTTCGGGGGTGCGCTTGCTGAGCTTCTTCTCGGTCGCGTACTTCTCCGCCGCCGAGCGCACCATCGGCCGCAGGATCGCGTCGTCGGCCTGCAGCCAGTCGGACGTGAAGGTCCATTTGCTGCCGTCCCAGGTCTGCACGCGCGCCCAGGCGGCGCCCATGTGATCGGCACACGACGTCGAGATCGGTCGCATGACGCCGGCGAAGCCGAGCGCATCGAGCTTCTTCTGGTCGAGCGTCAGGTTCTCGAGGCCCCAGCGCACCTGCTCGGGACTCATCCACTTGCCCTTGCCGTAGCGCTCCTGGGCGCGCCGAACACCCTCGACACCGAGCATCGCGCTCATCAGGCCGCGCATGTAGAGCACCTGGCCGACCTCTTCCTTCGGCCCCGTGCCCTGGCCCTTGCCGTGGACCTGGGCCAGGACCTCCTTGACGACCCTGGAGTTCGGCTCGGCGCCGTGCTGCAGCGCCAGCCCGTTGTAGCCCTTCGCGCCGTCGCCGACGTCTTTGACGTCGGGCTCGGCCGCGGCCCACCAGACACCGTACATCTTGTCGCGCGGGAAGCCGGTTGCGACCGCCTCCTTGATGGCGGTCGAGTTCATCACGCCCCAGCCCCAGAGCAGCACGTAGTCGGGACGGTTCTGGCGGATCTGCAGCCACGCCGCCTTCTGCTCGACGCCCGGGTGCGTGACGGGGATCGAGTTGAACTCGAAGCCGTGCATCTTGGCGCGTTCCTGCAGCAGCGGAATCGGCTCCTTGCCATAGGGGCTGTCGTGATAGACGAGGGTGATCTTCTTGCCCTTGAGCTTGTCGAATCCGCCTTCCTTCTTGGCCAGGTACTGCACCAGGACGTCGGCCGCGACCCAGTACGTGCCGGCGAGCGGGAAGTTCCACTTGAAGACGGTGCCGTCGGCGCTCTCGCTGCGCCCGTATCCGGCGGTGATGAGCGGGATCTTGTCGCCGGGTGCCTTTTCGGTCAGCGCGAACGTGATGCCGGTCGACAGCGGCTGGAACAGCGTCGCGCCGCCGTTCTTGCCTTTCAGCCGTTCGTAGCACTCGACGCCCTTGTCGGTGGCGTAGCCGGTCTCGCACTCTTCGAACGAGATCTTGACGCCGTTGATGCCGCCTTGCGCGTTGACCAGCTTCAGGTAATCGACATATCCGTTGGCGAACGGCACGCCGTTCGGCGCATAGGCTCCCGTCCGGTAGACGAGCACCGGGAAGAACTGCTCCTTGGCCTGCGCGAACGCGGCGGGGGTGGCCGCGACGGCGGCCAGCAAAGCGGCGCCGATCGCCGTCGCCATGCGGATGGAATTCAATCTCATGTCTGCCTCCAGAGAAACGATAAGCACTTCAGTGCGTTGGTTGGAACTCAGTGCGGGAACGGCCACAAGCGCAGCTTTTCTTTTCCCGTGGACCAGAGCCGCGCGATCCCGTGCGGCTCCACGATCAGAAAGAACACGATCAGCGCGCCGAAGATCATGAACGTGAGGTGCGAAGCCAAGGCCGTGTCGATCGGAACGTCGAACCAGTACGGCAGGTTGTCAAGGATGATCGGGAGGACGACGATGAAGGCGGCGCCGAAGAAGCTGCCCATGATCGAGCCGAGGCCGCCGATGATCACCATGAAGAGCAGCTGGAACGAGCGGTCGATCGAGAACGCCGCCGGTTCCCACGAGCCCAGGTGGACGAAGCCCCAAAGGCCGCCGGCGACGCCGACGATGAAGGAGCTGACGGCGAAGGCGGTCAGCTTGGCGTAGACCGGACGGATGCCGATGACCTCGGCGGCGACGTCCATGTCGCGGATCGCCATCCATTCGCGTCCGAGGTGCCCGCGCACGAGGTTCTTCGCCAGCAGGGCGAAGACGACGACGAAGGCGAGGCAGAACAGGTACTTCTGCACCGGGGTGTCGATCGGCCAGCCGAACACCTGCAGTCCGCCGACGTTGACCGAGCCCGACAGCGAGTCGTTGGTGAACCACTTGATGCGCAGGAACGCCCAGTCGGTGAAGAACTGCGCCGCCAGCGTCGCGACGGCGAGGTAGAGGCCCTTGATGCGCAGCGACGGGATGCCGAACAGGACGCCGATCGCCGTCGCGCAGACGCCGCCGAGCAGCAGCGCCACGATCAGCGGCATGCCCTGGATGCGGACGGTGAAGTTGTACGCCGCGTACGCGCCGACCGCCATGAAGGCGCCGGTGCCGAGCGAGATCTGGCCGCAATAGCCGACCAGGATGTTCAAGCCGAGGGCGGCCAGCGACAGGATGAGGAACGGGATCAGGATGGCGCGGAACAGGTACTCGGGCGCGGTCCAGGGGATGACGACCGCAGCGACGACGAGGAGCAGGGCGATCGCGATGCGATCCTGCACGATCGGAAAGATCTGCTGGTCGGCGCGGTAGCTCGTCTTGAACTGGCCGTTCTCGCGGTAGAGCATGTCGGGCCTCTCGCTCAGACGCGATCGATGATCTTCTCGCCGAACAGCCCCTGCGGGCGGACGAGGAGGAACAGCAGCGCCAGGACGTAGGCGAACCAGATCTCGATGCCGCCGCCGAACATCGGCCCGACGTAGACCTCGGACAGCTTTTCGCCGACGCCGATGATCAGCCCGCCGATGATCGCGCCCGGCACCGACGTCAGGCCGCCGAGGATGACCACCGGCAGCGCCTTCAGGGCGACCAGCCCGAGCGAGAACTGCACGCCCAGCTTGCTGCCCCAGATGATGCCGGCGACGAGGGCGACGAATCCGGCCACCGACCAGACGATGACCCAGATGCGGCTGAGCGGAATGCCGATCGACTGCGCCGCCTGGTGATCGTCGGCGACGGCGCGCAGCGCGCGCCCGGTTGCGGTCTTCTGGAAGAACAGCGACAGCACGGCGACCAGCGCCGCCGCGATGACCGCCGCGTAGAGGTCTTCCTTGCTGACCAGGATCCCGCCCTGGAAGACGTTCTGGAACATGAACAACGGGTCCTTCGGCATGCCCACGTCGAGCTTGTAGATGTCGCTGCCGAACAGCGTCTGGCCGAAGCCGTCGAGGAAGTAGGTGATCCCGAGCGTCGCCATCAGCAGCGTGATGCCTTCCTGGTTGACCAGCCGCCCGAGCACCAGCCTTTCGATCAGCCAGGCGAGCACGATCATGAGCGCCAGCGCTCCGACGAAGGCGATCGCGTTCGCGAGCAGCTTGTCCTGCACGCCGATCACCTGCGGCACCCACTGCGCGAAGCGGGCCATGGCGAGCGCAGCGAAGAGCACCATCGCGCCCTGCGCGAAATTGAACACCCCCGACGCCTTGAAGATCAGCACGAAACCGAGCGCGATCAGCGAATACAGCATGCCCGCCATCAGGCCGCCGATCAGGGTCTCCAGGAAGGCGCCCATGGTTTCAGTGCGCGGTGCCGAGGTAGGCCCGGATCACCTCCGGGTTGTGGCGCACCTCGGCCGGCGTGCCGTCGCCGATCTTCTTGCCGTAGTCGAGCACCACCACGCGGTCGCTCAAGTCCATGACGACGCTCATGTCGTGCTCGATGAGGACGATCGTCGTCCCGAACTCGTCGTTGACGTCGAGGATGAAGCGGCTCATGTCCTGCTTCTCCTCGACGTTCATGCCGGCCATCGGCTCGTCGAGCAGGAGGACCTGCGGCTCCATCGCCAGCGCCCGGCCGAGATCGACGCGCTTCTGCAGGCCGTAGGGCATCTTGCCGACCGGCGTCTTGCGATAGGCCTGGATCTCGAGGAAATCGATGATGCCTTCGACGACGCGACGGTTGGCCGTCTCTTCGCGTTCGGCCGCGCCCCAGCGGATCGCCTGCTGGAACAGGTTGGTCTTCATCTTCAGGTTGCGCCCGGCCATGATGTTGTCGAGCACGCTCATGCCCTTGAACAGCGCCAGGCTCTGGAAGGTGCGCGCCACGCCCATCTCGGCGACCTGGCGCGGGTTCATGTGGGCGAAGGTCCGGCCGCGCAGGCTGATCGACCCCTTCTGCGGCTGGTAGACGCCATTGATGCAATTGAGCATCGAGCTCTTGCCGGCGCCGTTGGGGCCGATGATCGCGCGGATCTCGTGCTCGCGGACGTCGAAGCTGATGTCGGTGAGCGCCTTGACGCCGCCGAAGGCGAGGCTGATGTCCTTGACCTCGAGGACGACCTCGCCGATGCCGCGGCGCGCCAGGGTCGCCACGGCGGCCTCCGGCGCTCCTTCCACGGCGGGGGCCGCGGGCGCGGCCGTCGAGGCGGCGACAAGGCTCATCGGGGCACCCTCGGCCTCCGGCCGGTCCCGCCGAGCGGGACGGAGCGCCTCCTTCGCAGCGGCCGTGCGCAGGCGCTCATGCCGCCCGCCGCGTCACGGGGAAGGTCTTGGCGTCGACGATCTTCAGGTCGGCCGCGACCCGGCCGGTGCGGCCGTCCTCGAACTTCACTTCCGTCTCGACGTAACGGTGCGACTCGCCGGCATAGAGCGCCTCGAGGAGCGAGGCGTAGCGATCGCTGATGAAGCCGCGTCGCACCTTGCGCGTGCGGGTCAGCTCGCCGTCGTCGGCGTCGAGCTCCTTGTGGAGGACGAGAAAGCGGCTGATCTGGCTGCCGGCCAGCTTGTCGTCGCCGGCGAGGTCGGCGTTGACCTTCTCGACGCAGTCGCGGATCAGCTCGAGCACCGGCGGCTTCTGCGACAGGTCGGCGTAGCTGCTGTAGGCGAGGTTGCGCTTCTCGGCCCAGTTGCCGACCGCCTCCATGTCGATGTTGACGAAGGCGCAGACGCGGTCGCGACCGTCGCCGAACGCGACCGCCTCCTTGACGTAGGGGAAGAACTTCAGCTTGTTCTCGACGTACCTGGGAGCGAACAGCGCGCCGTCGTTCTCGCCGCCGACGATGCGGCCGACGTCCTTGGCGCGGTCGATGATCTTGAGATGGCCGGCCGGGTCGAGAAAGCCGGCGTCGCCGGTCTTGTACCAGCCCTCGGGCGTCAGCACCTCGGCGGTGGCGGCGGCGTCGCGGTAGTACTCCTTCAGCAGGCCGGGCGAGCGGACCAGGATCTCGCCCGATTCGGTGACCCGGATCTCGACGCCTTCGATCGGGACGCCGACGGTGTCCGAGCGCGCCTCGTGGTCGGGTTGCAGGCAGACGAAGACCGCGGTCTCGGTCGAGCCGTAGAGCTGCTTCAGGTTGATGCCGAGCGAGCGGTAGAAGATGAACAGGTCGGGGCCGATCGCCTCGCCCGCGGTGTAGGCGACGCGGACGCGCGAAAAGCCGAGCGAGTTGCGCAGCGGCGAGTAGATCAGCAGGTTGCCGAGCGCCCAGCCGAGGCGATCGAGCCACGACAGCGGCTTGCCGTCCATCCGCGCCGAGCCGACGCGCCGCGCATGCGCCATGCAGCGGTCGAACAGCCAGCGCTTGATCGGCGCTGCGTCTTCCATGCGGATCATGACGCTGGTCAGCAGCCCCTCGAAGACGCGCGGCGGCGCGAAGTAGTACGTCGGCCCGATCTCCTTCAGGTCGAGCATGACCGTGCTCGCCGATTCCGGGCAGTTGACGACATAGCCGCAGACCAGCCATTGCGCATAGGAGAAGATGTTCTGGCCGATCCAGGCCGGCGGCAGGTACGCGAGCACCTCGTCGTCGCAGCTCAGCTTGTCGAACCGGGCACCGGCGGCGGCGCGGTCGATCAGGGTCTCGTGGCTGTGGACGACACCCTTGGCGTTGCCGGTCGTCCCGGAGGTGAAGAACATTGCCGCGACGTCGCCCGGTTGCGCCTTCGCGACCTCGCCTCGGAAGAAGTCGGGGTTCGACGAGGCGAAGGCGCGCCCGGCCTCGACGAGCTCGTCGAGCGGAGCGAGCCCGGGCTCGCGGTAGTTGCGCAAGCCGCGCGGGTCGTCGAACCAGATCCGCGTCAGCGTCGGGCAGCGACCGCGCACCTCGAGCAGCTTGTCGACCTGCTCCTGGTCCTCGACGACCGCGAACGGCACGTCGGCGTTGACGATCGGGAAGACGAACTCGCCGGCGGCGGCGTCCTGGTAGAGCGGTACCGGGATCGCGCCGAGCGACTGCGCCGCCAGCATCGAGGCGTACAGCCGGGGCCGGTTCTCGCCGATGACGACGAGGTGCTGGCCGCGTTGCAGGCCGGCCTGCGCAAGGCCGCAGGCGAGCGACTCGACGAGGCCGCGCAGGGCGCTCCACGACAGCGTCTGCCAGATGCCGAACTCCTTCTCGCGCAGCGCCGGAGCGGCAGGCCGCGCCGCGGCGTGTTCGAGGAGGAGGCGGGGAAAGGTGGTCTGCACGGTGGTCCGGCGCGAAGAAGCACCACGCCGGGTCGGCGCGGTGCGCCGACTGTAGGAAAAAACGCCGTCGCCGTGTTGCCGTCGAGCCGGCAAACTAGGGGCAACACCCTCCGGTGTATCCCTGCCGCGCGAACCGGGGCCGACCACTCGCCGAGGTGCGAGCGTGATTCAGCCCCTGATGTACACCGTCCCGGTGAAGCTCGAGACCGCCGTCTCGCCGCCCGCGTCCTCGCGCACGACGTCGATCCGGTAGACGCCGATCCTGCGGCTGCGCTGCACCTCGACCGCACGCGCGACCAGCGTGTCGCCGGCGGCGACGCCGGCCTGGAACGTGATGTGAGCGTCGATCCCGGCGGCGAGCGGACCGTGCGAATTCGACGCCAGTCCGAATGCCGAATCGGCGAGGGCGAAGATCGCGCCGCCGTGACAGCCGCCGTTGAAGTTGAGATGGCGCGCGTCGACCCGCATCGCCACTTCCGCGCGACCCGGGCCACCGCCGCGCACGGCGATGCCGAGCGTCGCGCACAGGCCGTCGCGCGCGGCGAGCGCCGCGATCCGCTCGCGCCAGCCGTCGCCGTCCAGCGCCGGCGACGGCGCGGGGCGGTCTCCCGCGCCGGCCGCAGGGGTGGGTGCGTGTTCGCCGTGCCTCCTGCGGGTGCCCGTCGCGTCACGGTGGGCGTCGAGGGCGGCGTCGAGCGCGTCGAGGCCCGTCTTCCTCAGCGCACTGACGACGACGACCGCCGGCAGCCACGCGGTTTCCTGGCGTCGGCGCAGCGCCACCATTTCGCGCATCTCGCGCGCCGTCCGCTCGGCCAGCGGCAAGTCGCCCTTGCTCACCGCGACGATGTCGGCGATCTCGAGGCTGCCGGCCTTGATCGCCTGGACGTCGTCGCCGAGGCCGGGCGGGCAGACGACGACGCGCGTGTCGGCGAGGCCGGCGATGCTCGTCTCCGACTGGCCGGTGCCGACGGTTTCGACGACGATCCGGTCGAAGCCGCAGGCGTCGAAGCAGTCGACCGCGGCGCGCGCCGCGCGCGACAGGCCGCCGAGCTCGCCGCGTGCCGAGAACGAGCGGACGAAGACCTTCTCGTCGGCCGCGTTGGCGGCCATCCGGATGCGATCGCCGAGCACTGCGCCGCCGCTGATCGGGCTCGACGGATCGAACGCGACGACCGCGATCGAATGTCCTTGCGCGAGCCACAGGCCGAGCAGCGCGTCGACCAGCGTCGACTTGCCGCTGCCCGGAACTCCGGTGACGCCGACGACCCAGGCACGCCCGGTACGCTCGCCGAGCCGCGCCGCGGCTTCGCGAGCGCCGGCAGCGTCGTCGTCGATCAAGGTCAGCAGCCGTCCGAGCGCGCGCCGATCGCCCGCGAGCGCGCGCTCGGCGAGGCTCACCGCAGCAGACGGCGGGGCCACCGTCAGACGACGACGAGCGGTTGGCCGAAGCCGAGGTCGCGGCGCAGGCGCGCGCAGATCTCCTCGTTGCTCAGGCCGGCGCGCGCGCCGTCGACCACCGCGCCGAAGACGTTGCCATCGTCGCTCTCCGCGGCGCGCGTCAGCGCGTCGAGCGCCTTCGCCACCGCCGACGGCGAGCGCCGGGCCTTGGCGGCGACGAACTCGTCGCGGTGGCGCTGCATCTGCTCTCGGTCGGGGCGGTCGACCGGCGGCCGGTGCTCGGCGTCGTCGTCCGACCGGTACTTGTTGACGCCGACGATCACCTGCTCGCCCGACTCGACGCGCTCCTGGAAGCGCATCGCGGAGGCGCCGATCGTGCGCTGCACGAGGCCGGACTCGACCGCCTTGTACATGCCGCCGGCGTCGTCGACGGTCTTCATGATCGCGAGGATCTTCTCCTCCATGGCGTCGGTCAGCGACTCGACGTAGTACGAGCCGCCGAGCGGATCGATGACGTCGGTCAGGTGCGCTTCCTCGCGCAGGATGTTCTGCGTCGCGACGGCGATGCGCGCGCCGACCTCGCCGGGCGTCGCGTACGCCTCGTCGTAGGCGTCGGTGTGGAGCGACTGCAGGCCGCCGAAGATGCCGGCCATCGCCTGTGCGGTGACGCGCGCGATGTTGTTGAGCGGCTGCTGGCGCGTCAGGTCGACGCCCGAGGTCTGGGCGTGGAACTTGAAGCGCCAGGACTTCTCGTCGCTGGCGCCGAGCCGCTCTCGCGCGAGGCGCGCCCAGATCCGGCGGCCGGCCCGGAACTTGGCGACTTCCTCGAAGAACGAGAGCGAGATGTCGAAGAAGAAGGTGAAGCGCGGCAGGAACTCGTCGGGATCCATGCCGCGCGCGATGCAGTCCTCGGCGTTCTGCACCGCGCTCGACAGCGTGAAGGCCATCGCCTCGGCCGGCGTCGCGCCCGCCTGCTGCATGTGCTGGCCGACGACCGACATCGGGTTCCAGCGCGGCACGTGCTGCCGGCACCAGCCGATGTGGTCCATCAGCACGCGTCGCGCACCCGGCAGCGCGAGCCGATAGAACATGTGGTTGGCGACGTAGTGCGACAGGTAGTCGCTCTGGTTCGAGGTGCCGCTGATCGCCTTCCAGTCGATGCCGCGCCGCTCGGCGGCAACGAGCATGAAGGCGAGCAGCGTGAACGGCGACGGGTCGTTCATCGCGCACGAGACCTCGGCGAGGTCGACGCCCTCGAGACAGCGGTCCATGTGCTCGGCGTCGTTGACGACGACGCCGCAGGTGCCGAGCAGCTCGAGCTCGACCGAGTCCATGTCGTAGCCGCGATAGACCGAGTTGCACGGGATCAGCGAGACCGCGGTCGCGCCGCGCGCGAGGATGCTGCGAAGGCGCTCGTTGTAGTCGGCCGGCGTGCCGAGGCCGATGAGCTGGCGCTGCGTCCAGGTACGGCCGCGGTGCATCGTCGCGTAGATGCCGCGCGTGTAGTCGGGCTGGCCGGGATAGCCGAGCGCGTCGTCGCCGCCGGGGCGGCGGTCGGCGGCGGTGTAGAGCGGCGCGATCGGAATGCCCGAGACGTTGGCGATCGCGCGCTCGGCGGCGACGCCTTCGCGGTACTCGCGCTGCCAGCGCGCGCGCGCAGGCTCGCTGTCGGCGAGGAGGCGCGGCTCGACCGGCTTGTTCATGTCTCGTTCTCGGCATCGGCGCGGGCGCGTCGCGCCTCGCGCGCATAGTCCCGGATCCGGGTCGTGATCTCGTCCATCGTGCTGCCGGGGTGGAACACCTCGCGCACGCCGCTCGCGAGCAGCGAGCGTTCCTCGTCGTCGGGGACGATGCCGCCGACGACGACCCGGACGTCGCCGAGGCCGGCGTCGCGCAGCGCCGCCATCAGCTTCGGCACGATCAGGTGGTCGGTCGCGAGCGACGAGATGCCGACGACGTCGACATCCTCCTCGAGCGCGAGCTTGACGACTGCCGGGATGCTCTGCCACGGCGGCGTGTAGATCACCTCCATGCCGGCGTCGCGGCACGCCGCCGCGACGATCCTGCTGCCGCGGTCGTGGCCGTCGAGGCCGATCTTGGTGACCAGCACGCGCGGCCGGAAATCCGCGCCGCGGTCGCTCATGCGTGTTCCTTCCGGGCGCCCGCGGCGAGGCTCGTCTTCAGGACGCCGACGAAGCGGCGCGCGATGCGCTCCGGCGTCGCGCCGCCCCCGGCGCGGTACCAGGTCTGGCTCCAGTTGAGTGCGCCGACGAGCAGCAGGCGCAGCATCGTGCGGTCGGTCGGTCGCGTCAGCGGCAGCGCGGCGACGAGGCGGACGAAGCGCTTCTCGTATGAATCGCGCAGCGCGGTCAGCTCCGCTGCGGCGGCGGGAGCGTCGCTCGGCCGGACGCGGATGACGACCTGCGAGTAGTCGGTCTGGTCGAGCAGCGAGGTCAGGTGCGCAACGCACGCCGCCTCGAGGCGCTGCCACGGATCGGCGAGGGGCGCCACCGCGGCGTCGACCGCGGCGCCGATGCGCTCGACGCCTTCTTTGTAGACCGCCGCGAGCAACGCCTCCTTGGTCGCGAAGTGGCAATAGAGCGAGCCGGGCAGCATGCCGACCGGCTCGACGATCTCGCGCACCGACGCCGCCGCGAAGCCGCGCTGGGCGAACGCCCGCGCGGCTTCGTCGAGCAGGCGCGGCAGGCGGCTCGAGGCGCGCCGCGCCGGAGCTGCGGCCACCGCCGCCCGCTCGGCTGCCAGAGAGGACGTCATCGCCCGATTAGAAAGACAAACGCTTGTTTGGTCAAGGGGTGCCGCAGGCGCGGTGGCGGGCGGCGTAGACCGGTCAGGGCCGGCGCGGGTTGCGGATCCCGGACGCGACGTGTCCGGCCGGCACGTGCGCCGACGCGTTCTCGATGTGCCCGGTCTGGTCGTCGAAGAAGAAGTCGGGCTCGAACTCGCGCAGGAACTCGCCCTTCTGCAAGCCGCCGAGAAACATCGCCTCGTCGACGTCGACCTTCCAGTCCATCAAGGTGCGGATGGCGCGCTCGTGCGCCGGCGCGCTCCTGGCGGTGACGAGCGCGGTGCGGATGCGCATTCCGTGCACCGGCTCGTTCTGCAGGCGATGGAGCGCAAGCAGCAGCGGTTGGAACGGCCCGGCCGCGAGCGGCGTCTCGGCCTGCTCGCGCTCGTGCGCCTGAAAGGCGTCGAGGCCGCCCTCCTGGTAGACGCGCTCGGCCTCGTCGGAGAACAGCACGGCGTCGCCGTCGAAGGCGATTCGCACCTCCTGCGGATGCGCGTCGGAGGCGCGCGCCGAGCGCGGGAAGACGCGCGCTGCGGGAACGCCGGCCTCCAGCGCCGAGCGGACGTCGGCTTCGTTGGCGGAGAGGAAGAGGTTGGCGGCGAGCGGCTTCAGGTAGCGCCAGGGCGTCCCGCCGCGCGTGAAGACGCCGCGCTGGATCGGCATGCCATAGGCCTGCGCCGAGCGGAAGACGCGCATCCCGGACACCGGATCGTTGCGCGACAGGATGACGACTTCGACGCGCTGCGCCGACGCGTCGTTGAAGGCGAGGAGCTTCTGCACCAGCGAGAACGCGACGCCGGGCTTGGCGGCGCTGTCGATCCGCTCCAGCTGCAGCGCCATGTAGGCGCGGTCGTCGTTCGCCTCGAAGTGCTCGTTCTCTTCCTCGAAGTCGAACAACGCCCGCGACGAGATCGCGACGACGAGCTGACCGGCGAGCGTTGCAGGCATCGAACGATCATAGGGGCCGCGCGGCGCCTCACTGGGCCGCGATGTCGATGATCAGCTCGTAGACGCGGGGGTTCAACGATCGCATCGCCTCGCTGTCGGACGAGAACTCCCGTTCCCCGACGGTCTGCTGGTACGCCGGCGTGTCCCGCAGGGTCGGGTCAGGCTCGAGCCGCAGGACCAGCGTCCGTCCGACCAGGCCTTCGCGGCTTTGGCGCCCGAGCTCGACGAGGCTGCCGCCGTTGCAGTCGAGAACCGTGCCTGCGAGATCCCAGCCGAAGCCGGTCAAGGTGAGCGGCCTGCCGTTGATGCGGCGCAGCGTCGCCAGCGGCGTGCCGAGGCCGATGCCCTTGTCGGTCTTCCAGATGCTTCGCTCGCCGCGGATCAGCACCGATTCGGGCGCCGTGCGCGTCTCCGGATCGCGCCAGAGCACGAGCGCCCGGCGCGAGGCATCGCTCGCGAACAGCACGGTCGCGGGCAGCGCGACCCCCGGCTCGACCTCGAACGACTCGCGCGTCACGTTGCGGGCACCGAACAGCTCGACCATCCGGGCCTCGCTCGCGCGAGCGTCGATCGGGCCGGCCCGCTGGCCGGGAACGATCAGCCAGTCGGCAGCCAGGACCTTGCCTGCCGCGACCAGCAAGAGCACGGCGACGGCCGCGACCCAGCGTCTCACTTGACGAAGCTGTTGAGCTGGATGATCGGCAGCAGCACGGCGAGCACGATCAGCATGACGACGCCGCCCATGCCGACGATCAGGAGCGGCTCGAGGATCGTCGCCATCTGCAGCGCGCGGCGCTGCACTTCGCCGCCGAGCTGCTTGGCGGCGCGGTCGAGCATCTCCGGCAGCTGGCCGGTCTGCTCGCCGAGGCGCGAGAACATCGACAGGATGCCGGGGAAGCGCTTCTTGCCGGCGAGCGCGGAGGCGAGCGGCGCGCCTTCGCGCACCTGCACCAGCGCGTCCATCGCGTCGGCGCGCATGGCGCGGTTGGAGAGCGTCTCGGCGGCTGCCTGGAGCGCTTTCAGGATCGGCACTCCGGCGCCGGCGAGCATCGCCAGCGTGCCGGCGAAGCGCGCGGCGTTGTAGCCACGGGCGAGCTTGCCGATCAGCGGCAGGCCGAGGAAGCCGGCGTCGAAGCGCTCGCGAAAGGCCGGGTTGCGCAGCATCAGGGCGAGCACCGCCGCGCCGGCGACGAGCGCGAGGACGAGCAGCCAGCCCCAGCCGCGCAGGAAATCGCTGAACGCCATCATGCCGACGGTGAGCAGCGGCAGCGAGCGCTTCGTGCTCGTGAACACCGTCGCCACCTGCGGCACGACGTAGGTGACGAGGAAGACGACGATGATGACGGCGATCACGGAGACGATCGCCGGATAGAGCGTCGCGCCGACGAGGCGGCCCTTCAGCTCCTGGCGCGCCTCGAGGTCGTCGGCGAGGCGCTCGAGGACGAGGCCGAGCGCGCCGCTCTGCTCGCCGGCGGCGACGACGCCGCGGTAGACGTCGTCGAACTCGCGCGGCGCGCTGGCGAGGGCGCGCGCGAACGGCGCGCCGGCGTTGACCTCGCTGCGCAGGTGCGCGACGAGCTCGCGCTGGCGCGGGTCCTCGGCTTCGTCGGCGAGCGCCGTCAAGGCGCGCTCGAGCGGCAGGCCCGAGCCGACGAGGCCGGCGAGCTGGCGCGTCCAGACCGCGAGCGCGGTCGCGTTGAAGACCTTGCGAGAGAAGCTGAAGCCGGTGCTCGCGCTGGCGGCGGTCGCGACTTGCGTGACCGCCAGCGGCACCAGCGACTGCGCGCGCAGCTGCGAGCGCGCGGCGCGCGTGTTGTCCGCCTCGACCAGGCCGCTCTGCGACTTGCCGGCGGCGTCGAGCGCCTCGAATCGGTAGGCAGGCAAGGGCAGGAACTTATTCGCGCGTCACGCGCAGGACTTCCTCGGCCGACGTGACGCCTTCGGCGACGAGCCGATCGCCGTCTTCGCGCATCGACTGCAGGCCGTTTCTCTGCGCCGCGGCATGGATTTCCGATTCGGCGGCGCGGCCGTGGATCAGGGCGCGGATTTCGTCGTTGACGTCCATCAGCTCGTAGACGCCGGTGCGGCCCTTGTAGCCGGTCATGCCGCACTGCGCGCAGCCGACCGGGTGCCAGTGGCCGCGCTGGTCGGCCTTGCGGCACGCGACGCAGAGCTTGCGCACGAGGCGCTGCGCGAGGACGCCGATCAGGCTCGACGAGAGCAGGAACGGCTCGACGCCCATGTCGATCATCCGCGTCACCGAGCTCGGCGCGTCGTTCGTGTGCACCGTGGCCAGCACCAGATGGCCGGTCAGCGACGCCTGGATCGCGATCTGCGCCGTCTCGTAATCGCGGATCTCGCCGATCATGATGACGTCCGGGTCCTGGCGCAGGATCGCGCGCAGCGCCTTCGCGAACGTCAGGTCGATCTTCGCATTGACCTGCGTCTGGCCGATGCCGGCGAGCTCGTACTCGACCGGGTCCTCGACCGTCAGCACGTTGGTGCCGGCGGTGTCGACGCGGCCGAGCGAGGCGTAGAGCGTCGTCGTCTTGCCCGAGCCGGTCGGCCCGGTGACGAGCAGGATGCCGTGCGG